>OLND01003177.1_pt1 | contig 13319 bp, 12 predicted proteins | sample 1672031 | NCBI WGS metagenome assembly OLND01 (sample SAMEA3136638, study PRJEB25190) | human gut metagenome | biome: human gut; feature: human-associated habitat; material: faeces | place: Austria | collected 2013
GAAATCATTTCTATGCATCGACGGGCAGAACCCGTAAATACCCTTTGCAAGCTTTCCTGTGGGCTTTGATTATACAACGTATTTTCTCTATCCCTACAGATTAGCTTCTCTTGACTTTTCTCGCCTATTCAAAACCGCTTCGTGAGTTCTGCGGCTTTACCAAAGTCCCTGACGCTTCCAAAATCACACGTTTCAAACAGGACTTTTTAGATGACTTACAGTTCGTATTCGATAAGCTTGTTGATGTTACCGAACCTATCTGCCAGGCAATTGACTCTGCAAAAGCAGATATGACCATCTTTGATTCTTCCGGCATCGAAGCATTTATTACCGAAAATAATCCCAGGTATGCGAACAGGATCATCAAGCAGCTTAAGGCATATGCGAAAGCTCAGGGCTTTGATAAATCCTATGAATAGCAGCCATGTTTTTACTGCGTTCTTCGGGTGTTAATCGATCCATTATCGGTGCAGCATGGACACATACGATGTCCGTCTTTGTTTTTCTTCAACTTCTTCCAAAAAGTCTTCCACGGAATACAACCATTGCTGCTGTCCGGTTGTGTATGTCTTATGAATCGCCTTTTCCCTGAGCTTTTTCCAATACCGCCGTCAACTCTGCGATTCTGTCCTGCAGGTTTTCCAGCTGCACCTGCAAACGGGCATTCGCCTTGTCAGCCTCCCGAATCAAAGCATTCATTTCGCGTTCCTTTTTTGCAACCTCATTTGCACACGAGAGAGCAGCGTCCTTCCGCGCATCGGAGATTTTTCGCTCCATATCAGCTTTCAGTTCACGGATCTCTGTCTCATGGTCCTTTTTCAGTCCTTCCAGCTCCCGATTATTCGCTTCCTGTGCCGCTTTTAATGTTCTTTCGGATTCATCTTGGATAGCTTTCATCGCTCTCTCTGCCTCCGCCTTCTTGGCATCAGCATCCTTCTGTAGCTCAACGATCTTCATTTTGGCTGTTTCCTCAGATTTTTTTAACTCATCATATCCAGCTACCTTTTCTTCCGCAACGCTCAGCTTATCGGCCAATGTCGAAATGGTTTTGTCCTTTTCATCAGCCAGTTTAGATGCAGTTTCAGCCTGTTCTTTGGCCGCAGCGGACTCTTTGATAGCCTGAGCGGCTGCAGCTGCAGCACTGGTTGCAGTCTGCTCTGCAGTTACTTTATCACTCTGTAGTTGTTCTACTTTTTCTTGCAATGTCGAAATGGTCTTGTCTTTACGATCCAATGATGATGCAAACTGCTCGCGGATTCTCGCCTCAGCGTTGCTATTAATTTCAACGCTTGTAAGATAAGCTGCCATGATTCCTTTTACATACCGCTCAAACTCCTCGATTTCCGTTGCTCTTTCCGGAGTTGCGGCCTTTGCATGATCCATCTCGACAACCTGCATTACATGATCAAAGCCCTGTGCCTGGTTCATTCCATTTGATTCACAAAATTTTCTAAATGCGTCTGCCGCTTCCTGATCAATTCTGAAGTTTGTCTGTTTGATTTCTCCCATTTTCTCTTCCTTTCTGTGTCCGTTTGCCGTTCCTTATTTGATAATACCATTATATCATGCTCCTACATTGTCGTCAATGCTTTGTTATATATTTGTTATACATTGTTATTGTTATACATAGTATATCATAATATTAATAATTGAACATTGTATGTTGATACCATCAAACAAAAAGGCCAGTCATGCGACCGGCCTAACGTTGATTATTTGAGATTAGAAAATAATTTTTCCAGTTTTTCCCGCAAAGTTCCGTCTTTTGCGTATTTTAGGGTATCGCATAACTTGATATCCATATGATGTTCTTCTTGGTGGACTTATCCTGCAGGATTTCCAAAATAGAAAAACGTCGCAAATCCTTTATCCATGCGGCTTTTCCGCTATTTTGCACATTCCCTAAATAATCCTCATCGAAAAAACAGCCACCGTAAGTTTACCCCACGATGACTGTCTTTCTTGTTTCCTATTTTATTTCTCTACTTTTTCTTTTACTGGATCCAGGCTCCGTCTGCTCCGACTTTATATCCATCCGGAGTAGTTGTATTCACGAAGAGACGTCCTCTTGTACCATCGGATACTGGATTGAAGTAATACCACTTGTTGTTTAAGAGTTGCCAGCCGGTCAGCATGCCGCGGTTCACGTCGATGCAGAACCAGTGTTTGTATACCGGATCATAGATCCAGCCGGTCCTAATATAGCCACTTGCACCAAATGCAAACCATTTGCCATTGATAAATTCCCAATGCGGGATTTCGACCTGTTTGCCTGCAGCATCCGTTGTGATGTTTCCTTTTGCATAGCTGCCATCAGCGTATTTTAACCACCAGCCGGTGCTGTCATATACCCAGGAGCTGTAGCCGGAACCACTTCCTGTTACAATACCGGATACGGAATTTACATACCCCTTAACCGGATCTTTTGTTGTAGTTCCGCCCTTGCTGCTGGAAGAACTGCTGTCTCCAGAGGAAGAGCTTCCGTCAGAAGAATTGCTACCATTGTATTTCCAATTTGCCATAACAGAAACAGACTTGGCAGGCATGATAAATGTCGTGCCCGTTTTAGAAGCGTCGGCAAGTGTTACCCCATCAGAAACAGTCCAGCCGGTAAACTGATAGCCGCTGCGACTGCCCGCATCAATCGCAACTGTCTCTCCCACAACATAATTTCCAGAGCCGCTTTCCTGTGCGTAACTTCCTTCCACGATAACGTCATAACGGGAAACATCATAGTATAGCTTCAAAGTCAGAATGTCGGCTTCGCTTTCAATCTTTTTAAGCGTACCGCTTGCATTAGATTTCGCTGCATTGTAGATAAAGCCTGTGTAGCTCTTTGCCGTTGCCGTTACAGTTTCTCCAATTTTACCGGCCGGATATTCTGTTTCTTTAAGAGCATAACCGCCATTTGCGGTGCTGTCTGCCGTGTAGTGTTCTACGATATAGCGTACTGTATCTGGTGTGGTCTTCGGTATCCATTTTGCATAGAGCGTGAGTGCTGTGTTCACGTTTGGAGTGTATGCCATATTATATTCCTGGTCCATATACCAGCCGTCGAAGATAAAACCGTTGCGGGTAGGCTCTGCCAGTGTATCCGGAAGCCATCTAGGCATATCCAGATAGCAGTCAGGATTAGCAGCGTTGTTCTCGCCGCCGTTTAACTCATACGTAATAGAATGAAAACTGTATTTAACTGTACCCACTGTTACCTTACCGGTACCGGAGATATCCATTGCCTTGACCTGCTCCATAGTCGTGTCTTCTGGCAATGCCAAAGTACCGTTGTCTATGACAGTACCGTCGATTCCATTGTCTTTCAGGGTGTTCATTGTGAGAGTTTTGCCTTCAGGAATGGTGAGGGAAACACCGTCAGCTACATAAAGATAGCAGTATCCATTATTTTTTTTACTGTACTCCTCGATTTTAGTTCTCTCTGTAAGCGCCATGTTGCTGAACACATATCCCTTATAGTAGTCATCATCTGTCGTAACAATAATCACCTGATTTACATCGGCAGTATCACCGAGAATTACGGTGCCATGAGCTAACCAAATGTGATGCCCTTCTCGCATCTTTACGGTTCCGTTAATTGTCAGAGAACCATAGGTAAGCAAATTGGCACACATATCGATGCAGGCAGAGGCGTCCAGCATGCCGTTGATGGTCACATCGGCTCCTTTTCCGGCATACATCGCATGAACTAAGCCGACTGCGATAAAGGAGGCATCGGTATCGATCAGAATGTCGCCGCTACTTCTATAAGCACCAGAGCAAAGAGCCCAGCCCTTGCCTTGAGTTGCTGTTCTTGTCGTTACATCGGCACTTCCAAGCAGTGAAATACTGCCTCCGGAGGAGTTGTCCTTCTTTGTGGTAATCGTAGGAGCTGAACTGTATTCGGGATTAATTGTCAGATCCAGTTTACAGTCCTTTATAGTGAGCGAGCCACCGTTTGTACGGATACCCGCATATTTATCGCTCACCGTAGTTATCTTACCGGTCAACGAACCCTCACCGCTGATTTCCAGATCACCGGCACAGTCAATGATATCACCGCCTGCTTTTACTGTATTTACACCTTCCAGAACAAGTTCACTGCCAGCCGACAGAACAATTCCATCTCTGTTCCCTGCTTCGATATTGGCGTTCTTCAGAGTCAGAATGCCGGTGCCATCCTCAACCTCGAACTTCACAAAATTGTCAGTAGGAACAGTGCCGTCTGTTACCTTTTCTACCGTGCCGTTATCGTTTGTAACAGCATACGCCGCAGTGCTCTCATCTGCAGAAAGCTCTGTCCCTCCCACTGAGACAAAATAAGAACCTTCGCTGTACAGGGAAATTTCTTCGCTGCCTATTTCTACATTGACACACAAAGCAGCCGCGCTGCTATCCAGTGTATAACCATCTGGCAAGGTGGCAGTAAAGACATATTTGCCACTGTAGGCTCCGTCTTCCGGGAAGTCCGAGCAATGCCAGGTAAGAGTAAGCAGTATATCTCCTTCATCGGCAGATGCGGTGATCTGTGCAGGCAAAAGAGAGATAATATCTTCATATTCCGCCGGATTTTCCTCATTAGCTCCAGGTAAAGCAAGCACACCGTCCACAAGGTTTTCGTCCTCATCAATAAAAGTCCATGCAGTAATGATGTTCTCCTCATCTGATGGAATTATGTTTTTGCCACTGTCTTTTGACTCACAGATTTCACAATCCTCCGGATTGAAGCTACAGTCTGTCCCCTCACTGTATCCACACTCGTCATCATGCTCATGAGCACAATCTAACTGAAGAGTAATGCAGCCGCTGTCTTCATCACAAATGTGTGAACAGTTCAGATAGTCCTCTGCATTCGAAGGCGAAGCTTCGTCGTAATCATCCGAGTAGCAGTCTTCGTCATGCTCATGGATGCAGTGGGTTACTTCATGATAGCACTCCTCATCATGCTCATGATCACATGGTGTTCCTTCACTGTAACCACAGTCTTCGTCATGAACGTGATGCGGACATATAGCTGCTGGCTGATCCGCATATACTGTAAGGCTTGGGATAACCATCTCGCCTCCTGCCAAACATAGTGACAATACCCCCGATAGTACTTGATATCGGATACGCTTTTTCATAATGCTACCTCCTTTATTTTCTTATAATCTTAACCAGCTGGATAAGATACTTGATTCTTATGTCATCTATCTTATCAAAAGCAAAAAAAAATCAATCTATATCCATTGTTTTATCCTTTATCCAAAATGCATTCTACTGATATTAACCCATTTTGCGGATAATGGTTTTTGGAATTCTTGTAACCCAATCCATTCCATTTTTGTAACCCACTTCAGTACATTGAGGTGTATTGTTTTTTTAGAGTTACACGAAAAATCCCCCACCGCGTTCTCGAAGTATCGATACACTATTGCAAATGTCTTCTAATCCAGTCAGACAACTCCTTTTCTTTCATTGCACCATCCGCAATTGCAATAAAAGTATCCGCCAGTTCTCCGTCTTTAAGCGATATCGTATATCCATTCCACTTAAGCAGCAGTTGCACCACCATTGCTCCAATGCGCTTGTTCCCGTCGAGGAAGGCATGATTTGCAGCAAGGCCATATCCGATTCTTGCTATCTTGTCAATATCCTCCGGGAATAAATCCTCACCGCCAAATGACTGCAATGGTGCTGCTATCGCCGCTTCCAAGCCTGCGTAGTCCCGGATACCGTCCATTCCTCCTGTAATCTGGATGACCCTGGAATGGATTGCGATGACATCTTCTGTGCTTATCCAGATCATTCTGCCATCCTTTCATAATCTTTCTTAAACTCTTCGAGAAATCCATCTGTATCCTTTAATATCTGTGCCCTCGATAAGGCTGCCGGCGGTGTATTCAAAGTGACAGGGAACGGCATTCCCTTGCTCCGCACAAACGCATTGGCAAATATATTGAATGCCGCTGACGTCGTGATACCGAGCTGATTGCAGATAGCAGTCATTTCACTTTTTACCTGACTGTCCATTCTGAATGTTACGTTTGCATCCATGTTCATCCCTCCTTGCACTACAAGCGTATTACAAATCATGTGCATTGTCAATGTTGAATGATAAGTTCCATCTTGTCAATCTTCTTCCCTGTATGATAATGCCCGCAATATCACTTGTTATATTCCAGTCTGTCCATTCGCTATTCCAGCTGCAACTCCTTATATCGCCTTTGAAATCGTTGATCTTCCCATCTACAGCAACCGCTCCTTATACTCCTTAAAAAGCTTATCCAGCGTCGTCCGGCTGATTCCAAGTTCCAAAGCTATGGAAGTCTTCGTTCCTTGTCTTGTCATATATCGGTCATAATAATCTCCTATATTTGGCACACTGATTGCCTTACGGCCTTTATACTTACCTTCACGCTTTGCGATGTCAATTCCCTCACGCTGTCTTTCAAGAATCATTGCACGTTCAAATTCAGCTATTGCTGCCATCATAGTCATCTGCAGCTTTCCAGCCGGTGTTTTCGTGTCAAATTTTTCTTTAATGCTAATAAACTTTGCACCTGTACTCTCAATTCGCTGCACAATAGACAATAAATCTGATGTAGATCGTCCAAGCCTCGAAAATTCTTCTACGTAAACAGTGTCATCCTCTCGGATGTAGTCAAGCATCGCCTGAAGCTCAGGGCGCTTTATATCCTTGCCAGATGCTTTTTCTACAAACCACCGATCTATATCATATGCTTGCAGTGCCTCGCGCTGTCTGGATTCATTTTGTTCCGCTGTAGATACCCTGACGTACGCAACATTTTTACCTTTTCCCAAACTAATCTAACCTCCATATGTTCATTTAGGATTATAAATGTTTTTATCTATTTGTCCAAAAAATAATAGCTGACTTTATTTTAACATAATAAAGCCAGCTATACAATGTTCATTTGCGGTATACCCTATTGTTTCATTTATCTTAAGGTAAGACACTGCTTTTTCTTTTAGTTACCTGAAAACGGTCGTTTTTCGGATACAATATATGTTATGATATACACTAACATATTTCTCTATTGGATACTTTCATATTCCCACTTTGTTAATTTGTCCTTGTACAAAATATAGTCAGCATAATTAATCAAAACATCCTGTACCGTATTATCATACTTAATGTTATCTTCCGGATCTAAATAATAAATCTTTTTAGATATACAACCATCTTTATCCGGAATCGATATTTCAATCCTTATAACGCCTCTTTGGAACAAATCTCTATAGATCATCTCGTCCGTATCTCCATAGTTTTTCATATCATGCACAGCCATCATACGTTCCAATTCAAATACCGGCACTGGCACTGGTACTGCAGGCGAATTTTTTCTCGTGTATGGAGATGCTGCATTTCTCAATATCGTTAATCCCAAGTCACTGGCATGCCTTTTCACTGCCGCTTCCATTTTTTCCCACTTAGATTCCTTACTGTTTTGTGCTTCAGCGTATTCGCTCCGAAACCATTCAACGTGATCCGGTTTAATCAAAAACTCTATAGGAATAGATATGGTCTGTCTTGTACATGACGTAATGCTTGACATAATTAAATTTTGGAACTCCTCATCATTAAACCAAACACTGTCTTTCTCTTCAAAATCCAACCTTTTTTGTGCTATGCCAAGATAATCCACCCCGCCGACGCCAAAGCGGCTTTTCAAATAAATATAATGGCAATTAGGCTTGATGTATTTCGATACCCAATCGCGACTACACATTAAAATTCTACATGCTCTTCTAAACGGCAGTGTATAGTCAAATTTTAACGCTGCCAGGCAAGCATCCCAGCGCAGCTCTTTCGGAAGTTCTTCAAACGTAACCAATGTCGGATATCTTTCTAAATCTGGCATTTTACTTATCCCTCCACTTCATATATGTTATAATATAATATAACATATATTTAAGCAAATTGCTATCACTTCATGCAATTTTCTACTTTTCCGGATACTCAAAATTAAATATTTTCTCCCCGTTCTGATAGCCCGTCTTATCTTCATACACATCCACCTGTAACCCGTCCAATTCACTCAGCCCTTGGTTAAAACGAATGCTATTAAATGTGTTCTCATCGTACTTTTTTAAAATTTCCTTCTGGATTTCTTCCTCTGAATATCCAGAAAAACCATTCAACAATACAACAATATATTCTCGGATCTGGTCACCATTATTCATACTGACACTGCTGATAACATCCATTTCTCGTTTTTCGGTTGCCACACCACCTGCAGCAACGCCACCGCCAAACAGATCACTACTCCGGACACTGCCTCTTTTCTTCCCATTTTCATAATCCCTTCTCCCGTTTTTTGTCGAAAAATGCGGTAGAATCAATGTCATCTAACCGCATTTTTCGACTATAATTTACTCATCTTCCACAATCATATCATACTGTATATTCATCGAATTTGGAAGAATTCGACGCAGGGCCATGGCCCTGCGTTCCCCTGTTTATCGTTTGTTATACATTTGTTATATATTGTTATTGTTATACATAACTTATTTGTGAGCATAAAAGAAAGCGAAGAAAATAAATCTCCGTTTACCAGCCGGACAGATTCGAATCGTCCGCATATGACACCTTCTTCTGCCCGGAGTTTCCGCCATTCTTTTTCTTATCCTTCGGCGGATTCATCATTTCCGATAAAGCCCTTATGGATTTTGTCGTAGTTATCTGTATTTCCCAAAGACCGGATTTAGGATTGACCATAAACTTATAGTCAAACAGATAATTTTGATCATTCGAGTCTTTTATGGCATCAGCATATGTTCCTTTCCAGAGCGTCGATGTACCTTTAATTTTCCAGTATTTCACATACAGCTTCTCGAGAATCCCGTCCACACCCATTAGATCGTCAAAGATAAGATCTCGAATCTGATTGATAGGGATTGTCCCGTCATACGGCGTTTCCAGGGTAGCCGTCCAGACATCAGCATAAATAGCCCCAGTCTTCTTGTCATGCCCGGATATGGTTTTTGTCTGCATGATCTTACCAGAAAAGCGATAACCGTGATGCTCTTTTTTCGGCTGCAGACCTCTCCTGGCGTTTGCTCTTTCCCTGGTTATGCGAAGCAGGTTCTTATTAAGGTTTGTTTGACGGTCTCTCTCGGCTTCTGCCTCCGCTACTTCCTGCGTAGCCTTGGTCTTTACCGCCAGGGCATCGGCATCGGCTTTTTGCTTATAAGCTACAGCCGCATCATTTATCTTTTTTACAGCAGCATCCTTTTCCTGTTCCCGCTGACTCACAAGACTTTTTAACCGCCTTATTTCATCGACCATATCATCATATTCTTCTTCCGTCAGAAGCCTATGTGTGGGTGAATGTTTCTCGTCACCGTCTTTATATTCAGACCATCCCATTATGGCCTTGTACATCCTTGTCGCCATTTACAACCCCCTAATATAGTTATTTGCGACTACTTCAAGCCTGTTATGTCCGAGAGCCTTGCTTGCTACAAGCATCGCATCTTTATCGAGTTTCTTGCCCTTTTCGTCTTTTCGGCAAGTATAAACCCCGGATTGAAAACGCTTTCCCGTTCCTTTGTTTACCCTGTCATACGGGATTTCTTCTATCGGACGGGCATACATCTTATATATAGATGTTGCGTATTCTCCCCTATATCCGTGAATGTCTGCATTTCCCGGAACGTGCTTCCATACCTTTTCATCCGGTGCGGTTGCTCTCATACGCTCCACTATCTGCTCTTTATGATCTCCGATAATAGGAGAATATCTCTCTCTACCGCCTTTATCGTTCCTGTGATGCAGAAAGTAATCCTGATCCGGAAAATTCTTTATGCCGTCTTCCAAGACTCCCAGATGCTTCTGTTCTGCCGGTGACAGCGTTTCTTTTGCCTTTAATGTCGATATTTCACGGTCTATCTGCTCTCTGGTGATCAGATCCCGACCTTCCAGCTTCTCCATAATGTTCCTACGGCAGCCAGTTCCTTTACAAAACTTGATAAATTCATCATTATTTTTTTCCGAGAAGTGACGATCCCGAACAGCATCTCCCCGGCTTCTCACGATATCTTCACGGTGACGCTGCGGAGCTTGGAAATAATTAGGATCATCCGGCTGGATGCCGTACAGCTTACCTAGTGCCTTGGCTTCCGTCTGTATCGTCCATGCGCTCAGGTGCTTACCGTTCTTGTCTGTCTGATCGACTCTCGATTGAAGCCACTCATTTACATACTTCCTTGCAGATTTCAGAGTGGTACACTCCGGATGATGTTCTCTTATATAGGTTGCGAAGTAATTGCAATGCTTCCGGTAAGTGTCATAGGTGTTATATGAGAATATCTTTTCTCTTTCGGTGCCGTTTTCAATAGCTTCTCTCTTGCTTGTGCCTTCTCCGGCTTTCAGCATCCCGGTCAGCTTATCGTAAATCTGCTGTTTGAGATCCCGTGAATATGATTTATCCCGTCTTCCCATGCCAGGACGCTCCTTTCTATAGTCTATATATGCCAATAGACAAGGGTATCTCCCTTGTTTACGTTGTTTTCTTCCTCATTATCGGTTAAGTGTTAAAGCTAGGCAGCTTCATCGACTAAACTACAGCCGACTCAGCAAATACACTTTTTTTCATTCCCTATCCTTGCGGATCAGGGCGAGTCTTATGTGTGACTTACGATACACTTTTTATCTTGCTTATGTGTGCAGCCTTTATTTCTCCGGTTTAAGGTTTTCCGTCTTTCCCTTTTTAGAGTGGGGTTCGTGGGCATCTCTATCGGGTTAGCACTCCCGATCAGTCGTTCCGCATCTTCACCGGTGCGTTCCGTTCCTTGTTTTAATGACGTTGAGTAAGGATCTCAGCGGATGTCAGCCATCACCTTCGTTGTTATACAGCCAACGTTGCATTCCCATGGTTTACAGTTGGGGTTCATATTATTGAACCGATAAGATTATCCGGCACCTTTCTCACCAGAGGTGTTGCCGGATCTCTGGCAAATGTTTTCAGTTTCGTCGAACTCTCCAAGTCCGGTAGTCGCATAAGGCTCAACTACAATCGCCATCTTTGATTTACGAGTGCTTCTTCATTGGAAGAATAGTCAGCCGGTCTTTCTCTCGTTTTGGCTTCCGAGGTTCTCGGTCTTTTCCGATGGTCAGATAATTTATCGCTGTTATCATCCAGCCGTCCATTTATGCGAAGGACTCTTTATTGATTTCGCTACTGCTTATTTTGTTTCGTCAGCTCGAAAGGTCTCGTTACTTTTTACGATAAGCCATCTAATTTACTCTGTGAAATTAGAAAACCCGGTTGGTACGTTTTCACACCTTCCTTTCATAATGATTACTCGGATAAGATACGTGATCCTAATTACCTCGGCAAAGGCGTCATCGGTATCGCTCGGAATCACCTAAGATGTACCCTCTTAGCATTAGCGAAATGGTAAAGTACCAAACGTCTTCCGACCGCATCAGGCTTAATTGGCTCTTTATACTCGCCTGATCGAGTAGGCTCATCACCCACTATCATAGTACCAAAATCCCCCTTAAAAATCAATAACATATTTATAAGATATTTCATCATATCGGTTTACCCGTTCATCAGCTTCGGGGCACTAAGCCCCTTGCTTCTAATCGTGTAAACCGATATTTTTTCGCCCACCGCACTCCCCTCCTCTCTCCTGCAGCACATTTTTCACGCCAAGTTTCCGATCGTCGCATCCACGTTTTCCCAAGTTATATATGTTATGATATACGCTAACATATTTTATTCCGGATTTTTACATCATTTCTTTTCTGTTTATTTCTCCACCATGAGTCAACTAAGTTGGGTTGGTTTTCAATTTATTTTTCAATCTTTTTTCACCTATCCATCGACATACTGAAGATGAAATGAATTTATTATCATTTTTATTATAACCATCAATCACCATAATTAGCATGAAACATCATCAACCCATCAACTGAAAGGAGTTTTACTATGGAAAACACAGATAAACCGAAGAATACAAAACCACAGATTTTCCGCGACACCGCCAACGATGAAGAATGGAAAAAGCTGGTTGAGCTTGCGCTCTCCACCAATCCGATCGGCACCAAGGTTCCGGACGAATACGGATTCTCCTGGAGTGCTATTCGTTCCGATGCTGTTGAACGCGGATACTATGAACCGAAACGGCGCCTGGCTCCCACATCCATTCCGGATACACCCGTTACACCTACATTTCAGATTGAGGACATCACGGACGAACCGGAATGTATTTCCCGTTCCATCCAACTCTATGCTGACATTTCTGACCGCCTGAATGCACTCTGCAGCTCTAAACAACAGTATACAAAAAAGGCTATCTTAAATCAGCTTCTAAATGAGGCCCTGGAAAAATATGGATATTAACCTCCCAAAAAAAAGAACTCATTTGACCAATGAGTTCTTTTTTTATCAACTTTTATGAAACGCTCTGATTCCAGACCACTTCCGGATGACGGTTGTTCTTCATGCAATCACATAGGTACAGGTTAATAAGCGTCTGATACGGAATACCGACCGCATCCGACTGATTCTTAAAATACGCAATAACTTTTTCGTCAAGATTAATGGTTACCTGCTTCTTATTTGTTTTTGCATACGGATTTTTTCTCGGGTTTAAATTCATAATATCATATTCTTCACGCATAATCTCACCTCCAAAATGGTTGTTCATTGTAAACATTTTGCTCTGTTTTCGTTGCCTTTCTTGCAGATATGATTCTGATTTTTTCATCTTCTCCACGATAGCAGTGGCTGACAATGCAAACACCTTTCCTATCGGTCATACCTATAATCAGGAACCTATCTTCTTCTTCAGAATGGTCCGGATCATCAAACAAAATCGCATATTCATCCTCGAAAACGACCTGAGCCTCTTCAAAAGAAATCCCATGTTTTTTTTTGTTTTTGGTATTCTTTTCTTCATCCCATTCCTTTGCAATTTCTGGATATCGTGTTTGCAAATCATTATATCCACTCAATAGCCTCTGGCCAGCGCAAATCGGACATCCAGCTCCCTTAGCTCGTGCACATGGTGCCATCTGATATTCATGCCCCTTCTTGCAAACCCACCAGACTTTCTTTCCACTCCCATATGATATTTGTTCCGGTTTCAATTTACCATTCTTTTCACAATTCCATTCTTTCAAAAATTCCGGATGACGCGCCGCAATAGAATTTTCTTTTATTGAAAAACAATAGAGATTCCATATTTCTGTTCTTTTTTCTTCAAAATCAATTATTTCTACATTCAAATCTCCTGTCAGCAAATAGCAAACTTGTCTTATTGCGAAAGAAAGATTATTAAACAAATTATCCTTTTCTCGAATCCAAATAATA
>OLND01003188.1_pt1 | contig 13281 bp, 7 predicted proteins | sample 1672031 | NCBI WGS metagenome assembly OLND01 (sample SAMEA3136638, study PRJEB25190) | human gut metagenome | biome: human gut; feature: human-associated habitat; material: faeces | place: Austria | collected 2013
TATGTGATCTACCACGAGGAGCTCGAGTCGCTGGTCAAGAACTATCCGACCATCAGGCGTGCACGTTTCTGGATGACCTTCGGCCAGGAATACCTCACGCACCTGCGCGTTATCCAAAACATCGGCATGGCGCGTATCGACCCGATTATCTACAACGGCGTCGAGATCGTCCCGATCCAGTTCCTTAAGGCGGTGCTGCCCGATCCCAAGTCGCTGGGCGCCAATTACCACGGCCAGACCTCGATCGGCTGCCGTATCCGCGGCATCAAGGACGGCAAGGAGCGCACCTATTATATTTATAACAATTGCGACCACGAACAGGCCTACCGGGAGACCGGGACGCAGGCCGTCAGCTTCACTACGGGCGTACCGGCGGCGCTGGGCGCGTCGATGTGGGCCAAGGGGCTCTGGCGCGGTGCCGGCGTGTTCAATGTCGAGGAGTTCGATCCCGATCCGTTCCTGGCCGAGCTCGGCCAGCAGGGGCTTCCGTGGCACGAACTGTTCGACGTGGACATCGAGCTCTGACGCGCAGGGCGGTAAATTCCCAAAAAGGGGATCGGTTCATGACCGATCCCCTTTTTCCGGTCTTATTATGCCGTATTTTCGGTCGCAACGTGAAACTTGTACCCTTTGTTGTATTATATATGATACATTTTTATTATATTTGGGCGTCAATTAACCCATTTGAATAGTATGAAAATGAAATGTATCCTATGTGCCGTCGCCGCACTTGCGATGTGCTCGACATCCCTGTCCGCTGCTCCTGCGGAGGAAAAAGAGAAAGTGGAGTTTAAACGCCATTGGTTCCTGCAGGTACAGGCGGGTGCCGCCTATACGCTCGGCGAAGTGGATTTCGGCGAGCTGGTATCTCCGGCCGCAGCGCTGTACGCCGGGCACCGGTTCTCGCCCGTATGGGGTATGCGCTTCGGCCTGAGCGGCTGGCAGAGCAAAGGCGCCTGGGTCTCGCCCGAGTCGGTCTACCAGTATAAATATTTGCAGGGCAACGTCGACGTGACGCTCGACCTGGCCAACCTGTTCGGCAAGTTCAACTACCGCCGCACGGTCAATCCCTACCTGTTCGCGGGTGTCGGTGTGAACGGGGCGTTCGACAACGGCGAGGCCAACGCCCTCGACAACCAGGGCTATGCGCTCCAGAACGTGTGGTCGGGCAGCAAGGTCTTCGTGGCCGGACGCCTGGGGCTGGGCGTCGATTTCCGCTTTTCGGACTGCGTGTCGTTCGGCGTGGAGCTGAATACCAACATGCTTTCCGACAAATACAACTCGAAGAAGGCCGGGAACCTCGACTGGCAGTTCAATGCGCTGGCCGGGTTCACCTTCCGCTTCGGCAAGAACTATAAGAAATCGCGCCCGGCAGTCGCCACCGCGCCCGTAACCCCCGCCCGGACTACCGAGCCCGCCCAAAAGGAGGAACCTGCCGTGCAGGAGCCCGCTCCCGTGCAGGCTCCGGTGACGAAGGCCGCCGAGAAGCCGGCTGCACTGCGTGAAAATATCTTCTTCCGTATCGGTTCGGCGCAGATCCGCACCTCCGAACAGGCGAAGGTCGCAGCGCTTGCCGAGTATCTGAAGGCCAATCCTTCCGCCCGGATCGAGATCGTCGGCTATGCCGATGCCGCTACGGGTTCGCACGCCCTCAACCTGAAACTCTCGCGGCAGCGTGCCGCGGGCGTTGCAGCGGCATTGGAACAGGCCGGCATCGCTGCCGACCGCATCTCTGCCGAGGGCAGGGGCGACACCGTCCAGCCTTTCCCCGGGGTCGAACAGAACCGTGTGAGCATTTGCATCGCCCAATAAACAGGGTGGGGCAGTGTCCCTTGCGGCGGCAGATTTCCTGCCGCCGCCTTTTTTTGCCCTGCATTTCCGCCTCCGTCTCCTCTTTTCACGGTCTACGCCAATGTCTTGCCGTCCGCCGCGCATGTCTGTCCTGTGTGTCGTTTTGCCGTTCGCGCGCCTTCCGGTCGCCATCGCGCCGGCCGTTTCTTGACCCCGTCCGCCGCGTTTGTCATCTCGCTGCCGCCGCTTCCCGGTTTCGGCAAGACAGAACACCGTTTCTGTGCCTTCCTGCCGCCATCGCGCCGGCCGTTTCTTGGCCCCGTCCGCCGCGTTTCCCGCCTGTACTTCTGCCGTGTCTTTCAGCCGCAGGCCGCAAGACGGTAAGTATAAATACCTATTTCGCCGAAATTCCCCCTCGGGGCGTCATGGTTTAGCCGGTAATTTGCTATTTTTGCATCGTTTTGAGCGTCTCCGCCGTGCCGGGCAGCACCGTTTCCGGGCGGAGGGGACGAGGGATCGAATCCAATTGAAAACATTTCGATGATTGACTTCTTGAAGCTGCCTTCTCCGTGCTACGTCCTCGACGAGACGTTGCTGGATCGCAATCTGGCCGTGATCGACCGCGTGCGCCGCGAGTCGGGCGCCGAAATTATCGTAGCCCTGAAGGCCTGCGCCATGTGGAGCATTTTCCCCGAGCTGGCACGCCATTCCGACGGTGCCACGGCGAGTTCCGCCGCCGAAGCGAGGCTTGTATTCGAGGAGTACGGCAAGCCTGCGCACACCTACGCTCCCGTCTATACCGACCGCAATATCGACGAGATACTCCGTTGCAGCGACCATATCACCTTCAACTCGGTCGCGCAGTTCGGGCGTTTCGGGCCGATGGCGCTGTTGCGCGGCATTTCGTGCGGCCTGCGCATCAACCCGCAGTATTCGCCCGTGGAGACCGACCTTTATAACCCTTGTGTCCCCGGCTCGCGCCTCGGCGTTACGGCCGATGAGTTGAACGATCTGCCCGCCGGGATCGACGGGCTGCACTTCCACGTGTTGTGCGAGTCGCGCCCGCACCACCTGAAGCTGGCGCTGGAAGCCGTCGAAAAGCATTTCGGGCAGTATCTCGACCGGATCGGGTGGCTCAACATGGGCGGCGGGCACCTGATGACCCACGCCGAATACGACTGCGACGAGCTGATCGCCCTGCTGCGCGATTTCAAGTCCCGCCATCCCCGCCTGCGGCTGATCCTCGAACCGGGCAGCGCCTTCACCTGGAGGACGGGCTGCCTCGTCTCGACGGTCGAGGACATCGTCGAAAATGCCGGCGTGCATACGGCGATGCTCGACGTGTCGTTCGCCTGCCATATGCCCGACTGCCTCGAAATGCCCTATAAACCGGCCATCGTCGGGGCGCACGACCCCGCCGAAGGGGAGAAACGCTGGCGCATGGGCGGCACGAGCTGCCTTGCCGGCGACTACTGCGGCGACTGGGCCTTCGACCACGAACTGAAAGTCGGCGAGCGCATTGTCTTCGAAGATATGATCCACTATACGATGGTCAAGACCACGATGTTCAACGGCGTGGCGCACCCCTCGATCGTCATTGCCCGCCGCGACGGGCGCACGGACGTCATCCGCGAATTCGGCTACGAGGATTTCCGCAACCGCATGTCGTAAATTACACAAACGCATATAAATGAAAGATTTTACACCTACCTCCTACACGCTCGAATGTGTCGCTACGGGGCGTGAGTTCGAGGACACGGGCTGGATGCTCTCCGATCCGCAGTGCAAGACGCCCTCGCTCATCCGTGCGAAATATGCCCGCAGGCAGCTCGAAGTGAAACCCGCCGAATACGGTCTTTACCGGTTCTGCGACTGGATGCCCGTGCGGCGTATCCTCAAGGGCTCCTCGGCGCCCGTCACCTACAAAAGCAAGGGGCTTGCCGCCCACCTCGGGCTGGAAAACCTCTGGATCACGTTCAACGGCTACTATCCGGCCATCGGTGCCACGATGTCTACCTGTTCGTTCAAGGAGACCGAAGCCTATTCGGTCTGCGGGCGTGCCGCCGAACACGAGGATCGCGTCCTTGTGGTCGCCTCGGCGGGCAATACGGCCCGTGCCTTCGCCAAGGTGTGTTCCGACAACAATATCAAGCTGCTCCTGTCGGTGCCTTACGACAATATCGGGGCGCTGTGGTTCGAGCATCCGCTCGACCCCTGCGTGAAACTCATCTCGTGTGCGGCGGGCGGCGACTATTTCGACGCCATCCACCTGAGCGACCTCGCCCTCAAGGGGCCCGGGTTCTATGCCGAAGGCGGCGCGAAGAACATCGCCCGCCGCGACGGCATGGCCACGACGGTACTTTCGGCCGTGACGACCATCGGCCGCATCCCCGACTACTATTTCCAGGCCGTGGGCAGCGGTACGGGCGCCATTGCCGCCTGGGAGGCCAACATGCGCCTGATCGGGGACGGCCGCTTCGGGACGAATACCATGAAACTCATGGTGTCGCAGAATGCGCCGTTCGTGCCGATGTACGACGCATGGCAGGCCGATTCGCGCAAGATGCTGCCCTACGAGGACGACAAGGCGCGCCGCGATGCGGAGATCATCGACGCCAAGGTGCTCTCCAACCGCCGCCCGCCCTACGGCATCACCGGCGGGCTTTACGATGCGCTGAAAGCCACGGGCGGAGAGTTCTTCGTCTCGACGAACGCCATGGCGCGCAAGGCGCGCAAGCTTTTCCACGAACTGGAGGGCGTGGACATCTACTCTGCGGCGGGCGTAGCACTGGCTTCGCTCATCAACGCCGTCGCCGCGGGCAAGGTCGAAAAGGATGCCACCGTCATGCTTAACGTCACGGGCGGCGGCGAGGAGCATTTCAAGGAGGGCAAGGAGCTCTGGTACCTCAGGCCCAGCCATGTATTCCCGCTCGAACCCGACACGGACGACGTGGTCGCCAAAGTCGAGGCGCTCTTCAACTGATCCCCGATACGATCCGGCTCCGGCCGGATCTTTTTTTCGGGCCGTCGCGTCCCGGATGCCGCCCCGCGGCAAGGGGGCGGCAGCTCCGTACTTTGGCCCCGTTTCCCGTCCGCTGCCTCGCCCGTTTCACGGCGCCTGCCGCATGTGCCGGTGCATTTTCCGGTGCCGGGAAAGAAAACGGCCGCAAAGGCCGGAATACTGCCGGAAACTATTATCTTTGCAGCGGTTTCCGGAGGGCGGCGCGCAGCCGGGCCTCTCACCGGGAGCTCCGATTTTTTTTTATTATTAACCCAACAAATTCAAGATGAAAAACATCCGAACCAAGCAGACTCCCTGCTTCAGGCGTTGGAGCCGCAAGGGCTGGGCAGCCTTTGCGAGCCTGCACCGCCATGTAACCATCGGAGTCCTCGCCGTGACGATGTCGATCCTCTTGCTCGCGACGCAACATGCGTCTGCGCACGATGCCGATACGGCCGCCGTCCTCAAAACGCTGAGGATCGACGAGGTCGGCATTTCGGGCAGCCAGTCCGCCCCGACGCGCAACGTACAGTCGCAAACCCCGCTTTTCGACCGGAAAGCACAGGCCGCAGCGCCCGTCCAGACCCTGGAGTCCGCCCTGCGCCTCGCACCTTCGGTCGATATCCGCGAACGCGGGGGCAAGGGCATGCAGGCCGACATCTTCATCCGTGGGGGCTCTTTCGACCAGACCATGGTACTTCTCAATGGCATCGACTTCACCGATGCCCGCACCGGGCACCAGTCCCATTCGCTGCCCGTCGACATCGACTGCATTTCGGCCGTCGACCTGTTGGACGGCGTGCCGGGCGTCGGGGCCTTTGCCGGGGCGGTGAATATCCGCACGGCGCCCCTGAAACCCACCTACCTGCGTTTCGAGGGCGCCGGCGGCCAGCACGGCTACGCCTATGCGAACCTTTCGGGCGCCGTGACTTCGGGCCGTTTCTCGCTGCTCGCCGCCGGTTCCTACCGTCGCAGCGACGGCTACCGCCACAATACCGACTTCGCCAATTACAACGCTTTCGTGCGTGCGACCTACGAGGCTCCACGCGCCGGGTTCTTCGACCTGCAGGCCGGTTACCAGAACCGCACGTTCGGTTCCAACGGCTTCTATGCGGCCTATAACCCCGACCAGTGGGAGGCGACCTCCACGGCATTGGCGTCGCTGCGCTGGTTGAAACAGGCCGGGCGCTTCTCGTTCGGCGCTTCGGCGAGCTACCGCAAGAATTTCGACCGTTACGACTGGACGCGCGGCACGGCGATGAACCGCCACAATACCGACAACGTCGGTGCCCGGCTGTGGGCCGATTACGACTGGCGGGCGGGTACGACCTCGCTCGGCGGCGATTATGCCTTCAACCACATTTACAGCACCAATCTCGGCGAGGCGCTCTCCCGGCCGCACGGCCGCTACACGCACGCCAAGGCGCGCAGTACGGGCAACCTCTGGCTGCGCCATGCCAAACAGTGGCGGCGGTTCGACCTCGCGGCTTCTGCGGGCATCAGCCTCACGCCCTACGGCACTTCGGCGCTGTGGAGCCTCTCGGGCGGCTATACGCCCGCCGCGGGGCTGCACCTCGGCATCGGGGCGTTCCAGTCGATGCGCCTGCCGACCTTCACCGACCTTTACTATACTTCCCCGGCACAGATCAACAACCTTGACCTGACGCCGGAAAGGGCTGTCACTTATCTGTTTGATGCCGGTTATATGAAGAACAGCTGGAGGTTGTCGCTGCAGACCTACTACCGAGCCGGCCGCGACATCATCGACTGGGTGTGGCGTGAGGATATGGGCGACAAGTGGCACTCCGAGCAGACCAGCCGCCTCGACACCTACGGCATCGAGCTTTCGGGCGGTTATACGGTCGCCGACGGCTTTCTGCGCCGCGTGACGCTTTCCTACGGTTATATTACCACCGACCGCAACAGCGACATCATCGCCAAGGGGGCGATGGATTACATGCGCCACAAGGCGGCGCTGGCCGTCGAGGTGCATTTCCTGCGCCGCATGTCGCTGGCACTCACGGCGTCGGTCTACGACCGCAACGGCAGCTACACGCACTATCCCGTGCCGGGCGATCCGTCCCTCTCCGAGGTGCGCGATTACGAGCCTTATTTTCTGCTCGACGGCCGCCTCCAGTGGGAGAAAGGCATCTGCCGGCTTTATGTCGATGCGACGAACATCACCGATTCCCGCTACTGCGACCTGGGCGGCATCCCGCTGCCCGGGGCGTGGGGCACGGCGGGCGTGGCGCTGACCATCGGCCGCTGATACGCTCCCTTCCGGCTGCATTCCGGCCCGTCGCCTCGCGCGGCGGGCTTTTTTTTGCCGGTTGGCCGCCAGCCGTGCGCAGCGTTTCTTCGGGCTTCTCGCTGGACGGGCAGCGGTTTTGGGGAGGTTATTCTGGCCCGCTCCCTGCGCCAGCGGTTTTTTCGGGGCGGGGCTTTCTCTTCTCCCTGCAGGGTGGACAGCCGGGGAAACGGGGTGCAGGATAGCGCACCATCTTCGAGGGGGGCTTCCCGTCCCTCCCGATTTTTCTAATCTTTCCGATTTCCCTGTTCTTTCCGAAATCTTCCCCTCCTTTCGCCCCCCCCCGTTTTCCTGCACCGCGTGACCCGCCGCTCGCTTTTTCTCCCTGCGGGAATTTCCGGCTCCGTGCCCGCCTCTCCTGCGGAAAAAACCCGGAAACTGCTGTTTCAGAATCCGGAGTGGCTTTTTTCGTTACGATTTTTTCGTATTTCTCCCGGATTTTCTTTATCTTTGAAAGTATAAATCTAACCTCATTACCTATGGAAAAGCGTATCGTGGAGTGCGTCCCTAATTTCAGCGAGGGGCGCGACAAGGCAATAATCCGCCAGATCACATCGGCCATCGAATCCTCCGGGGGCGTCAAGCTGCTGGACGTGGATCCCGGAGAGGCGACCAACCGGACTGTCGTCACGTTTGTCGGCTCGCCCGAAGCGGTCGTCGAAGCCGCCTTTGCGGGGGTGAAGAGGGCTGCCGAGCTGATCGACATGCGCCGTCACAAGGGTGCGCACCCGCGCATGGGGGCTACCGACGTGTTGCCGCTGATCCCGATTTGCGGCATCACACTCGCCGAGTGCGCCGAGCTGGCCCGCAAACTGGCCGAACGTATCGCCGCTGAACTGCATGTCCCGACCTATTGCTACGAGGCCGCGGCCTTCATCCCCGAGCGGCGCAACCTTGCGGTCTGCCGTGCCGGGGAGTACGAGGCGTTGCCCGAGAAACTGGCGCACAAGGAGACGGCCCCCGATTTCGGGGCGCGGCCGTTCGACGACGGGGTAGCCCGCACGGGTGCCACGACCGTCGGTGCGCGCGATTTCCTGATCGCCGTGAATTTCAACCTCAATACCACCTCCACGCGTCGCGCCAACGCCATTGCGTTCGATGTGCGCGAGAAGGGGCGCCCCGTGCGCGAGGGCAATCCCATCACGGGCAAGGTCGTAAAGGATGCCGCCGGCAATCCCGTCATGCAGCCCGGCACACTTCCGGCCACGAAGGCTATCGGTTGGTTCATCGAGGAATACGGCATCGCACAGGTGTCAATGAACATCACCGACATTGCCACCACGCCGCTCCACGTGGCCTTCGACGAGGTGTGCCGCAAGGCCGACGCCCGCGGCGTGCGCGTCACGGGCACCGAAATCGTCGGGCTCGTCCCCAAACGTGCGCTCATCGAGGCCGGGAAATATTTCCTGCGCAAACAACGCCGTTCGACGGGTATCGCCGAGCAGGAGATCGTCCGTATCGCCGTCAGGTCGATGGGGTTGGATGACCTCAAACCTTTCGACCCCGCCGAGAAAGTAATCGAATATCTGCTTGAAGCGGAGGATAAGCAAAAACGGCTTATTGACATGACCTGCAAAGGGTTTGCCGAAGAGACTGCGAGCGAATCCCCGGCACCGGGCGGCGGCTCGATCGCGGCCTACATGGGAGCGCTGGGCGCAGCCCTCGGTACGATGGTCGCCAACCTCTCGTCGCATAAGGCGGGGTGGGACGACCGCTGGGAGGAGTTTTCCGATTGGGCCGACCGGGGACAGGCGTTGCTCGGGGAGTTGCTGCACCTCGTGGACGAGGATACGGCGGCATTCAACCGCATCATGGCCGTCTTCGCCATGCCCAAGTCGACGGACGAGGAGAAGGCCGCCCGCAGCGCGGCCCTGCAGGAGGCGACGCTCTATGCGACGCAGGTGCCCCTGCGGACGATGAAGACGGCCTTCGGGGTTTTCGAAATCGTGCGTGCCATGGCAGCCGTCGGCAACCCCAACTCGGTGTCCGACGCGGGCGTCGGGGCGCTGGCCGCCCGCAGCGCCGTGCTTGGCGCAGGCCTCAATGTCCGGATCAATGCCGCCGGGCTGAAAGACCGCGCCGCGGCCGATGCGCTCGTGGCCGAAGCCGACCGCCTTGCGGCCGAGGCCGAACGGGCCGAGCGCGAGGTGTTGGAGATAGTAGCAAGTAAAATCTGAGCGATATGACACTGCAAGAGTTCCAGAATGACATCCGCGCGGGCATTCCCGATCGGCTGCCCGCCGCTAAACCCTATGACAAACAGATCAACCACGCGCCCAAGCGCAAGGGGATACTTACGCCCGAGGAGGAGGTGCTGGCGATCCGGAACGCACTGCGTTATTTCCCCGCGAAGCACCACGCCACGCTGGCCAGGGAGTTTGCCGAGGAGCTGCGCAAATACGGGCGCATCTACATGTACCGCCTGCGTCCCGACTACGAGATGTATGCGCGGCCGATCGACGAATATCCCTGCCGCTGCCGCCAGGCCGCGGCTGTGATGCTGATGATCCAGAACAACCTGGACAAGGCCGTGGCGCAGCATCCCCACGAGCTGATCACCTACGGCGGCAACGGCGCCGTGTTCCAGAACTGGGCGCAGTACCGCCTGACGATGAAGTACCTGTCGGAGATGACCGACCGCCAGACGCTGGTGATGTACTCGGGGCACCCGCTGGGGTTGTTCCCGTCGCATCCCGATGCCCCGCGCGTCGTGGTGACCAACGGCATGGTGATCCCCAACTATTCGAAGCCCGACGACTGGGAGCGCATGAACGCCCTCGGGGTGTCGCAGTACGGCCAGATGACGGCCGGCTCCTATATGTATATCGGTCCGCAGGGGATCGTCCACGGCACCACCATCACGGTGATGAACGTCGCGCGCAAGCGTTTCTCCGGCGGCCGCAACGATGCCCGGGGTATGCTTTTCGTCTCCTCGGGGCTGGGCGGCATGTCCGGGGCACAGCCCAAGGCGGGCAATATCTCGGGCGTGGTGAGCGTCATCGCCGAAATCAACCCCAAGGCGGCGCAGAAACGCTACGAGCAGGGATGGGTCGACGAGATGTACGATTCGCTCGACGCCCTGGTTCCCCGTATCCGCGAGGCCTGCCGTGCCCGCGAAGTGGTCTCGATGGCCTATGTGGGCAACGTCGTCGACCTTTGGGAGCGTCTGGCGGCCGAAGAGATCCCCGTAGACCTGGGTTCCGACCAGACCTCGCTGCACAATCCCTGGGCGGGCGGCTACTATCCCGTGGACGTAAGCTACGAGGCTTCGAACAAGATGATGGCCGAGGAGCCCGCTCGCTTCCGCGAGTGCGTGCAGGAGTCGTTGCGCCGCCAGGTCGACGCCATCAACAAACTCACCGCGCGGGGGATGTATTTCTTCGACTACGGCAATGCCTTCCTGCTGGAAGCCTCGCGCGCCGGGGCTGCCGTGATGGGCGAGGGCGGCCGTTTCCGTTATCCCTCCTATGTGCAGGACATCATGGGGCCGATGTTCTTCGACTACGGCTTCGGCCCGTTCCGCTGGGTCTGCACCTCGGGCCGCCCCGAAGACCTCGAGCTCACCGACCGCCTCGCCGCCGAAGTATTGGAGGAGATCCGCGCCACGGCACCCGCCGAGATCGCCGGGCAGCTCGACGACAACATCCACTGGATTCGCGAGGCCGGCCGTAACCGGCTGGTCGTCGGTTCGCAGGCGCGTATCCTCTATGCCGACAGCGAGGGGCGCACACGGATCGCACAGGCCTTCAACCGGGCTGTGGCCGACGGGCGTCTCTCGGCCCCCGTCGTGCTGGGCCGCGACCACCACGACGTGTCGGGCACCGACTCGCCCTACCGCGAGACGTCGAACATCTACGACGGCTCGAACCTCACGGCCGACATGGCCGTGCAGAACGTCATCGGCGACTCGTTCCGCGGCGCCACGTGGGTGTCGATCCACAATGGCGGCGGCGTAGGCTGGGGCGAGGTCATCAACGGCGGCTTCGGCATGGTGGTCGACGGCTCGGAAGATGCCGACCGCCACATCCGGGAGATGCTGCTGTGGGATGTCAACAACGGCATCGCCCGCCGTAGCTGGGCGCGCAACGAGGGTGCCATGTCGGCCATCCGCCGCGAGATGGAACGCACCCCCGGCCTGCAGGTCACGCTGCCCAATGTCGCCGATGAGGAATTGATACGTAATATATTGAAAGAAAACGAATAAATCCCTATCACTTCACATGGAACATCACCATATCTCCGCGGAGCACCTTTCCCTTGCCCGCATCCGTGAAATCCTCGAACGGCACCTTCCCCTGGCACTGAGCGACGATGCCCGGACTCGCATCGTCCGCTGCCGCGAATACCTCGACCGCAAGATGGAAAACCCCGAGCGGCCGGTCTACGGCATCACCACCGGATTCGGTTCGCTGTGCGACATTTCGGTGGGCTACGACGAGCTGGCGCAGTTGCAGAAGAACCTCGTGATGTCGCATGCCTGCGGTACCGGCGAGCGGGTGCCTTCCGAGGTCGTGAAGCTGATCCTGCTGCTCAAGATCCAGTCGCTCTCCTACGGCCATTCGGGCGTGCAGCTTGCGACCGTGGAGCGGCTGATCGACTTTTTCAACAACGACCTCCTGCCCGTGGTCTACCAGCAGGGTTCGCTGGGCGCATCGGGCGACCTGGCGCCGCTGGCGCACATGAGCCTGCCGCTGCTGGGGCTGGGCGAAGTGGAATACAAGGGGGCTGTGCGCCCGGCTGCCGGCGTGCTCTCCGAGCTGGGGTGGCAGCCGATCGAGCTCCAGTCCAAGGAGGGGTTGGCGCTGCTCAACGGCACGCAGTTCATGAGCGCCTACGGCGTCTGGGCTTTGATCCAGTCCCGCCGCCTGAGCGAGTGGGCCGACCGCATCGGGGCGCTGTCGCTCGACGCTTTCGACGGGCGCATCGAGCCTTTCTGCGACGAGGTGCACCTGATCCGCGCCCACCGCGGACAGCTCGCCACGGCACGGAACATCCGGCGCCTGTTGGAAGGCAGCCAGCTGGCCGCACGCCCCAAGAAACACGTACAGGATCCCTATTCGTTCCGCTGCATCCCCCAGGTGCACGGGGCTTCGAAGGACACCATCGACTATGTCGAGAGCGTACTGACGACCGAGATCAACAGCACCACCGACAACCCGACGGTCTTCCCCGACGAGGACATGGTCGTCTCGGCGGGGAATTTCCACGGCCAGCCTATCGCGCTGGCGATGGATTTCCTCGCCATAGCCCTCGCCGAGCTGGGCAACATCTCCGAGCGGCGCACCTATAAACTGATTTCGGGCGCCCGGGAACTTCCGAAGTTCCTGGTCGCCAACCCGGGGCTGAACAGCGGTTTCATGATCCCGCAATACACCGCGGCGTCGATCGTCAGCCAGTCCAAAGGGCTGTGCATGCCCGCCTCGGTCGACTCGATCCCCTCGTCGCAGGGGCAGGAAGACCATGTGAGCATGGGCTCCAACGCCGCCACCAAACTCTACCGCGTGGTGCTCAACACCGAGCGGGTGTTGGCCATCGAGCTGTTCAATGCCGCGCAGGCGCTCGACTTCCGCCGTCCGGCGCGTTCCTCCGCGACGATCGAACATATGGTCGCCGAGTACCGCAAGCGGGTGCCGTTCATCGACAACGACTCGGTGATGTACCCCCATATCGAATCCTCCATCCAATTCCTCCGGACACTATGAGGCTGCTGGTAAAGAACATCGGTACGATCGTCGGGATCGAGACCGCCGGCCGCCTCCGCCTGTGCGGCGGGGAGATGGATCGGCTGGAGACGTTCGACGATGCCTGGCTGCTCTCCGACAACGGGCGTATCGCAGCCTTCGGGAGCATGAATTCGCTGGGCGAGATGGCCGCGGACGAGGTGGTCGACGCCGGGGGCGGGATGCTTTTCCCGTCGTTCTGCGATTCGCATACGCACCTGGTCTATGCCGGGAGCCGCGAACAGGAGTTCCTCGACAAGATCAACGGCCTGACCTACGAGCAGATCGCCCGCCGCGGCGGGGGCATCCTCAATTCCGCCGACCTGCTGCACCGCACCTCCGAAGAGGAGCTCTACCGCCAGGCGATGGGGCGTATCCGCGAGATCGCCGCCATGGGGACGGGTGCCGTGGAGATCAAGAGCGGCTACGGGCTGACTACGGCCGACGAGCTGAAGATGCTG
>OLND01003206.1_pt1 | contig 13207 bp, 14 predicted proteins | sample 1672031 | NCBI WGS metagenome assembly OLND01 (sample SAMEA3136638, study PRJEB25190) | human gut metagenome | biome: human gut; feature: human-associated habitat; material: faeces | place: Austria | collected 2013
TCGTCGCAGACGTAGTGGCATGCAAGGCAGATGCGTGCGCCCATGGTGGTCGATGCAGGTCGGAAGCACATAGATACTACGCCTCCCCCTCTTCGCACTTGTACACCTTGGCGGACGCGCCGGTGAGCGGCCACGAACCCATGAGCGGGTCGAGATACTTCGGATCGTCGTCCAAGATGACGTTCACGTTCGACTCGTACACGCCGAACAGCGACGGCTCGGCCTCGGGCTTCTCGGGGAACCACCAATCGTGCTGCACGCTGATGACGCGCGGGTCCACGATGGTGGTCGTGCGGGCGCGCTGCCTGATGCGGCCCTTGTGCGTCTCGATCCAGCACCAGTCGCCCGAGGCGATGTTGAGCGCCATGGCCGTGTCGGGATGGATGTCGAAGATCGGGTCGGGATGCAGGTCGCGGTACGCGCCGGGCTGGCGATGCTCGGTGTGGTAGAACGGCATGAAGCGGGCGCCCGTGATCATGCACAGCGGGTACTCGGCCGCGTAGTCGGGATCGGCCTCGGGGAAGTTCGGCGGATACTCGAAGCTCGGCAGCGGGTCGAAACCCCCGCCCAGCTTCTCGATGATGGTGGAGTACAGCTCCACCTTGCCGGTGGGCGTGAGGAACCGGAAACCCTCCTTCTTGTACTTCTCGGGCTCGTTGGGCACCTTGAGGTACTTCACCTTCTCGCAGAAGTCGCGGAACTTCATGCCAAAGGGAGCAACCTGGTCGTTCATCATATCCTCATAGGACGGCCCCCACCACTTGTCGGCGAAACCCAGGCGCTCGGACAAGCCGTACCAGAACTCGTAATCGTCGCGGAAGTCGATGTCGGTGCCGCCCTCGAAGCGCTCGACCACCGGCATGCTGCCGGCCATGCTCACCTGCTCGACGTCCATCGTGGGGTAGCCGATGCTGCAGCGCTCGAGCCACGTGGCCGCGGGCAGCACGTAGTCGGCAAGCGCCGCCGTGGGCGTCATGAAGTAGTCGTGCACGATGAGCAGGTCGAGGCTCTTCAGGGCCTCGTGCACGAGGCGCGTGTTCGAGAACGCGAGCATGGGGTTGTCGGCCTGCACGATGCACGCCTTGATGGGGTACGGGTCGCCGCTTACCATCTGGCGGAACAGGAGCGGGGCGTTGCTGTAGGGGTAGAAGCGCGGATAGGCTTCGGAGATGATGTCCCAGCCCTTGAACGTGAGGCCGGGGTACACGTCGTTGCCCACCATCTTGTCGCGCTGCTCCTGCGGCAGGGCGTCATGGGAGAAGTTCATATCCTCGGTGTTGCCGCGATCGCCCGGCATGGTGAGCTGGTCGCCGCCCACCTTGTCGATGTTGCCCGTGATGGAGCGCAGGATGGCCTTCGCGCGGATGGCGCTCGTCGCGTTGATGCCGCAACCGTCACCTCCCTTCTCGCCCCACGGCAAGCACGCCGGCTTCGTGGTGGCGTACATGCGGGCGGCCTGGCGGATCTTGTCAGCGGGGATCCAGGTGATCTCGGCCACCTTGTCCACCGGGTACTCGGCCGCACGGACCTTGAGCTCGTCGAACCCGTGGCACCATGCGTCCACGAACTCGTGGTCGTAGAGGTCCTCCTCGATGATGACCTTCATCATGCCCAGCGCCAGCGCCGCGTCGGTGCCGGGGCGCACGCGCAGGTGCAGCTCGGACTTCGAAGCCAGCCACGTAACCTTCGGGTCCACCGTGACCAGCTTCATGCCGCGCTTCATGAGGTCGATGACCCAGTGGCCGTAGAAGCCCTCGATGTTCGACTTCAGCGGGTAGTTGCCCCACACGAACATGACCTCGGGCACCTCGTAGTCGGGGTGGTCGTAGCGCTCGGGGAACTGCTGGGCGGCGTCGGGGATCCACGGCGCGCCCGTCGTGGCGGCCATGCCGGCGATGCGCGGCAGGTAGCACGCCTGGCCCGAAAGCAGGCCCGTGTAGTTCGGGCTGCCGAACGACCAGGACAGGCGCGTGATGTACGCGGCGATGTCGCGGCCGGTGCCCTGCGCGAAGATGACGGACTCGGCGCCGTACTTCTCCTTCATGGCCATGAACTCGTCGGTGATGAGGTCGTAGGCCTCGTCCCAGGAGATGCGCTCCCACTTGTCGAGGCCGCGGTCCTCGCGGGCGCGCTTCATGGGATACTGCAGGCGCTCCTTGTGGTGCGTCACCTCGGGCACGTCAAGGCAGCGCATGCACAGGCGGCCGTTCGTCCACGGGTCCTCCGGGTCGCCCTCGCACTTGGCCAGCTTGCCCTCGGCATCCTGGTACATGATGACGCCGCAGCCCAGGTGGCAGCCCGGGCCCGTCCATGCGCAGCCGCGCGTGACCTGGTAGCCGCCTTCCTCGTACTGGAACGGCTTGTCGTGCTGCACGGTTCGATACTCCTCAGCCATACCTTGCCTCCTCGTCCTTTCGTCTCGGATGCACCCGCCCCGCTCTCTGCGGGAAGCGGCCCCGAGGGGCCTCCCCGTCCTGTTCCCCGCTTTCGGGTCCCCGGGCGGCGGCGGTGCCTTTCCTTGCCACGATCCTAGAGACCGTTTATCATGGGCGCCATCGACAAATCGTCTGGTTTCTTCGGAGGGGCCTCGGCGATATGCGGGAGGGGGCCGCGCGAACACCTATGGAAAAAAGTCTGAATAGCTGCGAAACACCACGTCAGAGCGTATCTCCCACCATGCTTCTCACCATGGTGGGAGGCATGGCGCTCTTCTGGGCCTGCTTCTTCGCCATGCTCATGCGCAACTCGTTCTTGGATCCCGGCATCGACCGGCTGTGGTACCACTTGACCCTGCGCATCGCGTTCTTCATCGGTTTCGGGGCCTGCTGCCTCACGATGTCGCGTGCTCCCGAGGGGTTGCCGTCGCCCCGTGCACGACGGGCCATGACGGGGTTCGTGGCGGCATTCTGCGTCATCGCCGCCGTGTCGCCCACGGCCTATGCGGCGCTCGGCATGCCGTTGCCGCTCGCCTTCGACCTCGCGGCATGGGGGCTTTCGGGGGCCGGCCTGGGATGCCTGCTGTTCAGCTGGATGCCCGCGGTCTCGCGCCTCGACGAGCGGTCGGTGGCGCGCTGCATGGCGCTCTCCACCGCCTGCGGCGGCTTCCTCTACCTCATCATCAACCTGCTGCCGTCCTACTTCAGCATCGTCATGCTCGTGGTGTGCCCTCTGGTAAGCCTGGGCGTCGAGCGCGTGGTGGCGCACGAGGCGGGGCCGGACGAGGGCCTGCGCATACCGCTGGCCGTCTCCCAGGAGAAGGCGGGCCTCTCGTGGGCGTTCGGCGTCATCTACCTCGTGTACGGCATCGTGTTCGGCCTCGGAGCCGGTTCTATCACGCAATTGGCCGGCGATCCGCTGTTGTTCGCCGGCATCGCCGGGTTCGCGTTGGCCGGCGCGCTGGCGGCGCTCGCGTTCATGCACCGCTTCGCCGGGCGCATGCGCCAGATCGACGTGCTGCGCATGGTGTTCCCGTTCCTCGTGGTGTCGCTCGTGTCCATGGCGCTGTTCACCGGGCCGGTGTACGCGCTGTCGAACCTGCTGCTTTTGGCCGTCTACGTGTTCCTGGTGGTGGTGAGCATGGCCTTCGAGGTGCACACGGCCCACAACCGGCATGCGGCGCCCCTGTACTTCGTGGGAATGAGCCAGGGCGTGCTCGGCGCCGGGATGGCGGCGGGCTTCGCGCTGGGTTTGCTGCCGGCGGCCACCGGCGTCACGAACTACGCCGTGCTCTCGGGCGTCGCGCTGGGGCTGGTGGTGGTGCTGGCCGCGTTCATCACGTTCGCCCCGAGCCGCCGTCCTGCCGACGACGACGATGCCGCCGAGACTCCCGAGCACGAGCACGAGCAGGGCCGCTGGAAGGCCCGCTGCACCGTGGTGGCGCGCGAGGCCAAGCTCTCCGCGCGCGAGACCGAGGTGTTCTTCCTCATGGCGAAGGGCCGCGGCATCGAGCACATCCAGAACAAGCTGTGCATCTCCAGCCACACCGTGAAGTCGCACACGTACAACATCTACAAGAAGATGGGCATCAACTCCCGCGAGGAGCTCCTCGACGCCATCGAGGCCGCGAACCCCGACGACGCATAGGGGTGCAACCGGATAAAAGGTTGCTTATTGTATAGCGAACGGTATATACAATAATCCTCTATCCTGCTATGCTCCTCGCAAGCGAAAAGGAGGCTTGCCATGGAACCCATCTATCCCGTCACCGCCCTCCAGAAGAAGCAGGGCGAGGTCAAGGAAGCCGCGCGCAAGGGCATCGTGCGCATCACCGAGAACGGCGCCGGCGCGTTCGTGTTCTGCTCGGAGGAGGTGTACGAGCAGAGGATGAAGGAGGTAGCAGATCAGGCCGCCTACGAGGCCCTTGTGGCCGCCGCTTTGGAACGCGGTTTCGCCGACATAGAGGCCGGACGATGTTACGAGGGTGCAGAGGTGGCGCGCGAGGCAGCGCTCAAGCTGAGGAGAAAGCATGCCTAAGGTCATCATCTCGGAAGAATTCGTCGAGGCGACAGCCGAGGTCTATTCCGAGCGCGTGTTCAACGATCTCTACCGATTGGTGGAAATGCTGGAAGCTCTTCCCGAACTCGGCTCAACCGAACTTCCCTACGCCATCAAGAAGCGCTTCGGGAAGGACTGCCGAAAAATTGTTATCGCACCGTTCGATATTCTCTACCGATACGACAAGGTAGAAGACACCGTGTATGTTGCAGCTTTGATCCATCAGCGGAGAGTGCACTAGCAACAGCGAACATGAAAGGAGGGGGACAGCCAAGCTGTCCCCCTCCTCGGTTGGTACCCTTGTGATGCGGCGGCGCGCTATTTGGCAGGTGCGCCTTCCGCCACGCGCAGCTGGGTCTCGTACCAGGCAAGACGCGCCCGGGACGTCTCCAAGATGGCGCCGTAGGACTCCACCTCGGGATCGTCGGCATGCTTCGCCTCGAGCTCGGCGACGCGCTCCCGCATCCCGTCGGCCTTCTTGCGGACCGCCTCCACGTCGATGCTGTCCGCATCGACGCCGAAGCGCGCAAGGACGGTCAAACGGTCCGCGTACACCTGCGTTGCACCCTCGTAGAGGGCGAAACGGCGCTTCTCGTTGCCGGCGGCATCCATCCAGAGCGTGAGGACGCCGGGGCTGTTCTTGGCCACGAGCATCTCATGGCCGCTCAGCACGCCGTAGTTGCCCTCGGAACCCGGGACGTCCGCGTAGGCGATCTCTCCCGAGAACAGCTCGCGCGTCGGCGTAGCCACCATGCAAAGCAGATTAGGCATGAGCTTCTTCCTTTGTCATTTCCTCGTAGGCCGCGTACACGTCCTCGATGGCGCCCTTGTACACGAAGCACTGCTCGGGGATATGGTCGCACTTGCCGTCGAGGATCTCGGCGAACGAGCGGATGGTATCCTCCATCTTCACGTACTTGCCGGGGTTGCCGGTGAAGACCTCGGCCACATGGAACGGCTGGCCCAGGTACTTCTGGATCTTGCGGGCGCGGTTCACGACGAGCTTCTGCTCCTCGGAGAGCTCGTCCATGCCGAGGATGGCGATGATGTCCTGCAGGTCCTTGTAGTTCTGCAGCACTTCCTGCACGCCCACGGCCACGCGGTAGTGCTCCTCGCCCACGATCTCCGGGTCGAGCGCGCGGGAGGTGGACTCCAGCGGGTCGACGGCCGGGTAGATGCCCAGCTCGGCGATGGAACGGGACAGAACCGTCTTCGCGTCGAGATGGGTGAACGTCGTGGCCGGCGCAGGGTCGGTCAGGTCGTCGGCGGGCACGTACACGGCCTGCACCGAGGTGATGGAGCCGGTCTCGGTGGACGTGATGCGCTCCTGCAGGTCGCCCATCTCGGTTGCCAGCGTGGGCTGGTAGCCAACGGCGGAGGGCATACGGCCGAGAAGTGCGGACACCTCGGAGCCGGCCTGCGTGAAGCGGAAGATGTTGTCGATGAACAGCAGCACGTCCTGGCCCTGGTCACGGAAGTACTCGGCCTCGGTCAGGCCCGCCAGGCCCACGCGCAAACGCGCTCCCGGAGGCTCGTTCATCTGGCCGTACACGAGGCAGGTCTTGTCGATGACGCCGGACTCGCTCATCTCGAGGAACAGGTCGGTGCCCTCGCGGGTACGCTCGCCCACGCCCGTGAACACCGACGTACCGCCGTGCTCCTGGGCCAGGTTGTTGATGAGCTCCTGGATGATAACGGTCTTGCCGACGCCGGCGCCGCCGAACAGGCCCGTCTTGCCGCCCTTGACGTAGGGCTCGATGAGGTCGACGACCTTGATGCCGGTCTCGAAGATCTCCGTCGTGGTGGTCAGCGTGTCGTAGTCCGGGGCCGGGTGGTGGATGGGCATCCACTCGGCGACCTCGGGCATGGGCTTGCCGTCGACCGGCTCGCCGATCACGTTCCAGATGCGGCCCAGCGTGTTCGGGCCCACGGGCATCATGATGGGGTTGCCGGTGTCGACGACCTCGAGCCCGCGCACCATGCCGTCGGTGGACGACATGGCGACGGTGCGGACGAGGTCGCCCGGGAGGTGCGTCTGCACCTCCAGCACAGTCTTCACTTCCCCGATGGGGGTCGTTGCATCCACGGTCAGGGCGTTGTAGATCGCCGGCATTTGATCCGGCGGAAACTCAACGTCGACGACAGCGCCGACGATGCGGACAATGCGTCCGGTCGCGCCCGTGGCCGATGCAGTGTTCTTGGTTTCAGCCATTTATTCCTCCAAAGCTGCGGCGCCGCCAACGATCTCCGAGATCTCGGTCGTGATAGCGCCCTGACGCACGCGGTTGTACACGCGGGTCAGGGTGTTGACCATCTCGTTGGCGTTGTCGGTCGCCGACTTCATTGCGGTGCGGCGCGCGCCCTGCTCGGCAGCCGCCGAGTCGATGAGCGCGTAGTAGAACGTGTTGCGCAGGTAGGCGCGCATCAGATAGTGCATGACCGATTCGGCATCGGGCTCGAAGTCGATGTCGCCGGGCAGGTGGTCGAGGTCCTTCTCGCGGAAATGCTCGAAGTAGTCCTTCTCCTTGGGAGCCAGGCCCAGAAGCTCGGCGTAGCTCGTGGTGTTGATGGGCAGCACCTGCTGCTCGATCAACCGCTGCTCGGCCGCGTTCTTCGCATGGTTGAACACGATGATGACCTCGTCGAGCTTGCCCTCGCGGTAGCTGTCGCCGGCGAACTGCGAGATCTCGGCCGCCTCCTCGTACGTCGGGTCGGCCGAGAGGTCGCGGAACTCGAAAATCGGCACGATGTTGCGATAGCTGAAGTACCCGATGGCCTTCTTGCCGCAGGCGACGATCTCGACCTCGATGCCCTGGCGCTCCTTCTCCTTGATGAGCTTCTCGGCATGGCGCAGCACGTTGCTGTTGAACCCGCCGGCAAGCCCGCGATCGGACGCGATGACCACGATCAGAGCGCGCTTGACCTCGTCATGCGTGGCGAGCAGCGGCTCGGAGTCGAGCGGTGCGTACTTCGCCGTGGAAATGAGCATCTCCGAGATGGCGCTCGCCCACGGAAGGGCGTTGTACACCCGCTCCGAGGCGCGGCGGATCTTGGCGGCCGCAACCATTTCCATGGTACGCGTGATCTGCTTCGTCGAGGAGACGGAGTTGATGCGCCGTTCTATGTCGTGAAGGTTGGGCATGGTCTACCTGCCTTAAGCCGAAGCCGAGAACGTCAGCTTGAAGGCCTCGATGGCAGCGTTCAGCTCGGTTTCGATCGCGTCGGTAAACTTCTGCTCCTTCACAATGTTCTCGAAGATCTCCGGCTTGGAGGCGCGGATGTAATCGAGCAGCTCGCCGCGGAAACGCACGACATCGCCCACCGGGATGTCGTCGAGGTAGCCGTGCCCGCCTGCGTAGATGGACACCGCCTGCTCCTCGACCGGCATGGGGTTGTAGCGACCCTGCTTCAGCAGCTCGGTCATGTGGGCACCGCGGTTCAGCTGGTCCTGCGTGGCCTTGTCCAAGTCGCTGCCGAACTGCGTGAACGCCTGCAGCTCGCGATAGGACGCGAGGTCGAGGCGCAGCGAGCCGGCAACCTGCTTCATAGCCTTGATCTGCGCGGAGCCGCCGACTCGCGACACGGAGATGCCCACGTCGACAGCCGGGCGCTGGCCCTGGAAGAACAGGTCGGTCTGCAGGAAGATCTGACCGTCGGTGATGGAGATGACGTTCGTCGGGATGTAGGCGGACACGTCGCCGGCCTGCGTCTCGATGATGGGGAGCGCCGTGAGGGAGCCCGCACCGTTCTCGTCGTTCATCTTCACCGCGCGCTCAAGCAGGCGCGAGTGCAGGTAGAACACGTCGCCGGGGTACGCCTCGCGTCCCGGAGGACGACGAAGGGTCAGCGACATCTGGCGGTAGGCCACGGCCTGCTTGGACAGGTCGTCGTAGACGCACAGCACGTGGCGGCCCGGGTTCTCGGCGGAGGCCGGCTTGCCGTCCTCGCCGTTGTACATGAAGAACTCGCCGATGGCGGTACCCGCCATGGGGGCGATGTACTGCAGCGGCGCGGAGTCGGACGCGGAGGCCGACACGATGATCGTGTAGTCCATGGCGCCATGGCGCTCGAGCGTCTCGACGATGCCGGCAACCGTGGAAGCCTTCTGGCCGATAGCCACGTAGATGCAGATCATGTCCTTGCCCTTTTGGTTGATGATAGCATCAACCGCAATGGCGGTCTTGCCGGTCTGGCGGTCGCCGATGATGAGCTCGCGCTGACCGCGGCCGACGGGGATCATCGAGTCGATGGCCAGGATGCCCGTCTGCATGGGCTCGTGCACCGGCTTGCGGGCGATAACGCCGGGAGCCTTGAACTCCACGGGGCGCATGCCCTCGGCCTTGATGGGGCCCTTGCCGTCGATGGGCATGCCGAGCGGGTTGACCACGCGGCCGAGCATCTCCCTGCCCGACGGAACTTCCACGATACGGCCGGTCGTGCGGACCTGGTCGTTCTCCCTGATTGCCGTGACATCGCCGAGAAGCACGGCGCCGACCTCGTCTTCTTCGAGGTTCTGGGCCAGACCGTAGACGGTCTTGCCGCCCTGGCCGACGAATTCGAGGAGCTCGCCTGCCATGGCGTCGCGCAGGCCGTCGACGCGGGCGATGCCGTCGCCGATTTGGATAACGGTTCCGACCTCGCGAGACTCGATGTTGACCTTCAGGGCGTCAAGCTGCTTGCGCAACGCATCGTCAATGGACTTAGCGGTGATTTCAGTCACTAGCATTCACCTCCATCTGTAGTCGTTTTGAGCACGTTGCGGGCATGGTCGAGCTGGGACGCCACGCTGGCGTCGATGCGCTTCCCGTTCGTGCTCATGATGATGCCGCCCAATATGGACTTGTCGACGCTCTCGCGCAGGACGACGTTCGTGTCCAGATCGGCTTCGGCTTTTTCCGTAATGATGCGTCGCAGGGCGTCGTCCAGCGGAACCGCCGTCGTAACGTCCACCACGCACAGGTTCAACTTGCTCTGCAGCTGCTCTGCGTAGTTCTCGAGCACGCGGGGCAGCAGCGCGGCGTCGCCCCGTTCGGCCAGAACCGCCAGCACGTCGAGCAGGACCGGGTTGCAGCCAGCGAACACGTTCCTGGCAAGCTCGCCCCGCTGCTCGGGCGTGTAGCCCGGGTCTGACAAGGCAACGGACAGCTCCATGTTCGTGCGCATGGCCTCGGCGACGCGGACCATCTGGTCGCGCACCTCGAGGACCGCCTCCTGGCCGCCCGCCTCGAACGCCCCATCGAACAGGACGGCGGCATAGACTGCCACTTCCTCTTTGACGATAAGACGATTAGTTGGCATCGAAACTGCCCGCCTCGTTCACGTAGCGCTCGATCATCTTGCGATGCTCGCTCTCCGAGAGGTCCTCGCCGATGAGGCGCGCCGCAACCGCGACGGACGTGTCGGCGACGGAGCTCTGGAGCTCGGCGATGGCAGCCTTCTTCTCCGCCTCGATGGCCGTGCGCGCCTTGGCGATCATGTCGGTCGCCTCGGACTGGGCCTTGGCCGTGATGTCGGCCTTGGCGGCTTCGCCGGTCTGCTTGGCGTCGGCCACGATCTGGGCCGCCTGGGCCTTGGCATCGGCCAGCTGCACCCGGTACTCCTCGAGCACCCGCTCGCTCTCGATGCGGGCCTCTTCGGACTTCTCGAGGGCATCTTTGATCATCGTCTCGCGCTTGGACAGCATGGCCTCGAACTTGGGCCAGCCGAGCTTCGCGAGAACGATCCACAGCAAGATGAAGATGACGAGCATGGGGATGAACTCCGCCATGTCGGGCAGGATGGCGCTGATGCCGCCTGCCTCCTCCTCACTGGCGAACGCGAGCGCGGGAAAAGCAAACGTCATGCCGGCGCCGGCAACTGCGGCAACCCCCATGCGAGTCGATGCTTTTTTCGCTCTGTCTTTCACGTTGTAACCTCCTTTAGCCTTCTTGCGGCAAATATGTCCGAATAAGGCCGAGTTACACGATGAAGGTCAGAACGAAGCCGATGAGGCCGAGGGCCTCGGCGAGGGCGGCGCCGATGATGAAGTTCGTGAACAGACGACCCTGCAGTTCGGGCTGGCGGGCGGTCGCGACGCAGCAGCCATAGCAGGCGATGCCGATGCCGACGCCGGGGCCGATGGTCGACAGGCCGTAGCCCACGAGCTTCAGAGCCGCAAGAACGATGGTAGTTTCCACAATTTCCTCCTTTTACCGTTTCCGAGCCAACCTCGGAGACTTTGGACAACCTGTTTATGTCAACCGGCCGTGGAGTGCCGGTATGAACCGTGGTTCCGCGCCCTCGGCGCGATGCCGCCCGCTCGCGCGGCCAGCGGAGACGATCTCCTAGTGGTCGGAGGTCGCCAGGCCGATGTACACCGCGCTCAGGATGGTGAACACGTAGGCCTGCAGGAACGCGACCAGCACCTCGAGCGCGTACATGGCGAACAGGAACAGCATCCAGGCGATGGATATGCCGCCCACCGCAACGCCCGCGCCCTGGATGGCGGAGCCGATGAACACGCTGGTGAGCAAGGCGAAGATGCCGAGCACCATGTGGCCGGCGAACATGTTGCCGTAGAGTCGCACGGCGAGCGTGAGCACGCGCAGCACCGTGGAGAAGAGCTCCAGGAACCACACGATGGGCACCATGACCACGGGCAGGCCGGCCGGCGCGAACGACTTGAGGTAGCCGCCCAGGCCCTTGACCTTGATGCCGTAGAAGATGAAGTACACGAACGAGATGGCGGCGAGGGCCCACGTGATGGAGATGGAGCCGGTGGGCGTCTTGCAGCCGGGGATCAGCCCGACGAAGTTGCTGATGAGGATGAAGAAGAACAACGTGGCCAGGAACGGGATGTGCTTCTTGTAGCCGTGGCCGATGGCGCTCTCGCCCATGTCCTTCTTCACGAACTCGTAGCCGTACTCGACCATGTTCGTGAACTTGTTCGTGGGGATGAGCGTGAGGCGCTTCCCCGCCGTCAGCACGACGATGAGCGTGATGACGAAGCAGATGATCATCCACAGCACGTACTGGGTCATGCCGAACGAGCCCGAGCCGAACACAAAGGCCGGATCGAACGAATGCTGCAGATGGGGCACCTCGGCCGCTAGTTGATCAAGTGGATTCACGTGTCTTACCTTCCCATCCTACTTCCGTACAAATGTATATACGCCGTAGCCGATTGCGCAGGCAACGAGCACCGCCGCTTCCGCCAAGACGAAGGGCACCGCTATGTCGCGAGCAAGGACGACGCAGGCGATGGCTCCGAGGAAAAGGATGACGAACGACAACAGCACACCGAGCATCAGGGCGCCTGCATGGCCCAAGTTGCTGGTGTCGGTCACCCGCCTCGTCATTCGCAATCCGAGAAACAGCGGCAAAACGCCGAGCACCCCGGACAACGCCCCCAAAACGATCGCTAGTACCATAGCCTGCTTTCAAATCCATGCGCTCGCAGACGCACCCTATTAAACCGGTACGTATGATAACGGAACGTTCGATTTATTCTACGAGAAGGTAACAAAAACATCCGATTTTCGGGTGAGTGGTGGATAAATCCGGCAGAAAACTGAATAAACCCTGCGGTGCGGAAGGGCGAAACTGTATATTCGGAGAGAAGCGGAGGGGGAACTAATTGATAGGTGAATAACCCCATTTCAGGACCGGACGCCGTCCTCTCTCCGCCCTCTCCGCATCCTACCCCTCGAACACGCGCAGCTTCATGCCGGCTTCCTCGAGCATGGACATGGCCAGCTCGTCGGGGTACGGGTTCTGGTAGACGATCTCCTCGATGCCGGCGTTGATGAGCATCTTGGCGCACACGACGCAGGGCTGCGTGTTCACGTAGATGGACGCGCCCGTGATGTTGATGCCGTAGCGCGCCGCCTGGATGATGGCGTTCTGCTCGGCGTGCAGGCCGCGGCAGATCTCGTGGCGCTGCCCGCTGGGCACGCCGAGCTGCTGGCGCAGGCAGCCGGTCTCGGCGCAGTGGCGCATGCCGGTGGGCACGCCGTTGTAGCCGGTGGCCAGGATGCGGCGGTCCTTCACGATGACGGCCCCCACCCCGCGGCGCATGCAGGTGGTGCGGGTGGCGACTTCGTTCGCCAGCTTCATGAAGTACTCGTCCCAGCTGGGGCGGTGGTCGATCGTCTCGGTCATGTCGCGCTTCCTTTCAACCTGCGGGGCGGCGGAAGGGCGGCGCAACGCCCAGTCGCTCGGCAGTCCTGCTCGCACGAAACGTCCACTGGACGTTTCGGCTCGTGCGGAACTCGCTTGGTGGGCGCTACCCGAGGCCCCTTGAGTCGATGGCCTACTGCTCACGCGGGCGTTTCCGCAGATTAGCGGCTGCACGTTATGAGGGGGATTCGACCTGTGAAGAAAGGATTGTTGTGAGTTTGAAGCGATATGAGCGGACGCGGGCGTTGGTGGACGGGGATCCGTCGCTGGCGCGGGAGATCGTGCGGGAGGTGGAAGGCGAGCTGGGCGCGGAGGCGCTCGAAGAGCTCGATGCGCCGCGCGAGGAGCTGGTGATGGTGCAGGTGCGCGAGACGGCGCAGGGCGGCCTGTTCTACCTGGGCGAGGCGCTCATGACGTCGTGCCGGGTGCGCGTGGGCCCGTCCGTGGGACTGGGGCTCGTGCTGGGCAGCGATCGCTGCCGCGCCTACGAGCTGGCCGTGGTGGACGCGGCGTTCGCGGGCAAGGCCGGTGCGCCGCGCGCGGAGCGCTGGGACGG
>OLND01003222.1_pt1 | contig 13139 bp, 10 predicted proteins | sample 1672031 | NCBI WGS metagenome assembly OLND01 (sample SAMEA3136638, study PRJEB25190) | human gut metagenome | biome: human gut; feature: human-associated habitat; material: faeces | place: Austria | collected 2013
GATGCACGGCCGCCGTTTGCGGCCATCGGCGGCGCGGTGCCGCCGGAATTTGCCGCCCTGCCCACGCCTTGCTACCTGCTGGATGAAGCCGCCCTGACCTGTAACGCGGAAATTCTGGGCAATCTTTCCCGACGCACTGGGTGCAGGGTGCTGCTGGCGCAAAAAGCGTTCAGCAACTACGATTTATACCCGCTGCTGGCGCCGCACTTGGCGGGCACCGAAGCCAGCGGCCTGTTTGAAGCGCGGCTGGGCGCGGAGGAAATGCCCAGCAAAGAAGTTCATGTCTTCTGCGCGGCCTACCGCGCGGACGAAATGGAAGAACTGCTGCAATATGCCGACCATATCGTCTTCAACTCTCCGGCACAGCTGGCAAAGTTCGGCCCCGCGGCCAAAGCAGCGGGGAAGAGCGTGGGCCTGCGTATCAACCCGGAGTGCTCGACGCAGGACGGCCACGCGATTTATGACCCCTGCGCCCCCGGCAGCCGCTTGGGCACAACCCGCGCGCAGTGGGATGCCGCCGTGGCGGCTGACCCGGCACTGCCCGCGCTGTTGGACGGCCTGCATTTCCACACCCTGTGTGAGCAGGACGCTGACGCGTTGGCCGTAACGCTGGACGCAGTGGCCGATAAATTTGGCGACCTGCTGTCCAAAATGCAGTGGCTGAATTTCGGCGGCGGGCACCACATCACCCGCCCCGGCTACAACATGACCACGCTGGAGCGCTGCATCCGCCGCGCCCATCAGGACTGGGGCGTGACGGTCTATCTGGAACCCGGCGAGGCCTGCGCCCTGAACGCGGGGTATCTCCTAACCCGCGTACTGGATGTAGTGCAAAACGGCGATACCACAATTGCGATTCTTGATACCAGCGCCGCCTGCCATATGCCGGATGTCATTGAGATGCCCTACCGCCCGCCGCTGTTGGGCGCGGGCGAACCCGGTGAAAAAGCCTGCACTGTGCGCCTTGCAGGCCCAACCTGCCTTGCGGGGGACGTCATCGGCGATTACAGCTTTGACGCTGTGCCCGCCGTGGGAGATTTGCTGGTTTTTGGCGATATGGCGATTTATACCACCTGCAAAAACAACACCTTCAACGGTATGCCACTGCCCGCCATCTACGCCCGCAGGCCTAACGGTACAACACGGGAAATCACAACCTTTGGGTACAGCAATTTCAAACATCGGGTTGGAAAATGATTGGTCCACTTCCTATGGCAGTTCTGCGTAGCAGATAAAAAGCAGATATGCGCAAAAGACAGTCTCCAGCATCTCGTGATGGAATGCTGGAGACTGTCTTTTTTGTTTATTCTGAAAGCAAACAGCCTACCGCTGGACTTGAGTATACATACACTGATGCAGCAGACGATATGCTACTGAAATTATTCTAAAAATAAAACTCACAAAAAAAAGAAAAACGCATTGCAAAACAACATTACAATGCGTTTTTTCTATGCGCCCGACAGGATTCGAACCTGCGGCCTTTGGAGTCGGAGAACTACGACAGGACGGTATAGACCGTCGATGAAACGTAAATTTTGTTGGTTCTGCACATTTGCCGCCAAAACAAGAAAAAGCCCGTTGTTGGTTGTCACAACAGGCTTTTCCGGTATTTTGCAGCACCACTGCACAGTAGTGGTCGAATGGTGGTCAACTGCGAATAGGCAGAAATTCAGGCAGCCAAGGTGCGGGCATCTACTTTGCCGTCCGTCAGGCGGCGGCAGTCGGCATAGGAAGGACTCGCCCTAGCGTAAAAGGCATAAACGTAAACCTGCCTGACAATCATTTCATAACCACCTGCATGGATGGTGCAGCCGAACGGGGATATATGTCTACCTCAAGGCTTATACATTCTTCACAAGCAGTGCCTGATACGGTTCCAGTTCTACATCCGCCAGCCAGACGAGCTGACCGTCTGCGGAACGGTAGCTGCCGCCCAAAGCGTCAAGACCGGCCCCTGCTGGGTACTCGGTAAAGTTGAACAGCCCCACCAGCGTTTCCTCGCCGTGCTTGCGTACCAGTGCCAGGACGCCGGGGTTGTGGGTGTCCCAGGTGGTTACCCACGCATCTGGGGCAAAGCACTCGTCTGCCCGCATTTTGCGCAGTTCTTCCATGCCCTGCCACAGCTTGTTCGGCAGCGTACCCTTTTGGGTGCGCTGTTTTGCGTTTTCCCAGTTAAACGCACTGCGGTGCAGGTTGCGGCTGTCGTCTGCCCGATTGGGGTCGGACTTATAATCCCAGCCGTTGAGCTGGGCGATCTCGTCGCCGGAGTTCAGCATCGGAAATCCCTGCAAAAATGCCATGACGCTATGCAACAGCAGGTCGCGGCGGACCGCGTAGTCCAGCGCAATCGTATCGCCCGATTCCAGCGCCTGCTCCACTCCGCACAGGCTGGCGGTGGTGCCGCAACTGCGGGCATCGCCGGTGGCGGGGTCGTAGTTGTACAGCTCGCCCTTTGCCCAGCTTCCGGGGAAATCGCCCGCATAAAAATGGTAGAGATACTCCTTGTGCTTTTGGGGGTCAATATCAAAACGATTCTCAGCCGCTTCATCCAGCCCCCAGCCAATATCATCGTGGCAGCGCAGATAGTTTACAAACCAGCAGTTGCCCGGCAGGGCGTGCAGGGCGTCCAGCTGTGCCTTCAGCAGGCGGGTGTCACGGCTTGCCAAGGCAGCCCACAGGTTGACCATGGTGGATACATTGTAAAGCATGTGGCATTCCGGCTTTTCGGGTGTGCCAAAGTACGCCGCCAGCTCCTTGGGTGCCATGACCACTTCGCCCTTTAGGATGACCGCGGGGCAGACACATTCCAGCACCATGCGCAGCATCCGCACGATGGTATGTACCTGCGGCAAATTGCGGCAGGTCGTGCCAAGCTGTTTCCAAATGTAAGGCACAGCGTCAATGCGGAACACCTCCACACCCAGATTTGCCAGATGCAGAATACTTTTGGTCATGTCCACGAACACCGCCGGGTTTGCGTAGTTCAGATCCCACTGGTAGTCGTGGAAGGTGGTCAGCACCCACTTGTGCATCTCCTCGCACCAGGTAAAGTTGCCGGGCGCGGTGTTGGGAAATACCTGCGGCACGGTCTGCTCGTATCGGTCCGGGATGGTGCGGTCATCAAACAGGTGGTAGTAGGCTTGAAACCATGGGTCGCCCGCCTTGGCCGCCATGGCCCAGCGGTGGGTGCTGGCAGTATGGTTCATAACAAAATCCAGACACAGGCTGATGCCGGCCTTGCGCAGTTCGCGGGTCAGATTTTCGAGGTCTTTATTCGTGCCGAGAGCCGGGTCTACGGTATCGAAATCCTCCACCGCATAGCCGCCATCGTTGTGCGGGTGGGGCATCTGCAATAAAGGCATCAGGTGCAGATAGGTCAGCTTTTGCTCCTTGAAATAGGGCAGCTTCTTTGCCAATTCTTTCAAATTTCCGGCAAACAGGTCGGTGTACATCGTCATGCCGAACATATTGCCCCGCTTGTACCAGTTCGGGTCGGCGGCACGGGCTTTGTCCAGCGCCTTCAGCTCGGCGCTGCGGGCGTCGTAGGCGTCTGCCATCTCCTGTTCAAGAACCTCCAACCCTTCCCGGTTGTTGTACAATTCCATGAACAGCCATTCCAGCTCGTCCTTATGGCGGGCAAATCGTGCGGAAAATTCCTGCGCCATGAGTCAGCCCTCCACTTCTGTCAGGGTGGGCATGGCGGGGATGGCACCGCGGCGGCTGGTGGTGATGCTGGCCGCTTTGTTGGCAAAAGCCAGAATGCCTTCCAATTTGTCCGCCGTCAGGGAGTTCAAATCCTCCTTGCACAGCTTGGACAGCGCTGCCCCAAAGAAGGTGTCGCCTGCACCGTTGGTGTCGCCCACCTTGCAGGGAACACCGGCTACATGACCGGTTTTCTCTCCAAAGCGGTAGAACACACCGTTTGCACCCAAGGTGACAAAAATCAGCCGAATGCCGTTTTGTGCCAGCTGCGCCGTGCCGCTTTCGCAGTCGGTGGTGCCGGTCAGCAGGGGCAGCTCCTCGTCAGAAACCTTCAGGATATCCACCAGCGGCAGGGGGGCTTTCATCTGTGCAATCGCTTCTTCCTCGCTGTGCCAAAGGTTGGCGCGGTAGTTGGGGTCGTAGGTGATGATTGCGCCCAGCTTTTTGGCACGGGCGGCAGCGTCCAGCGTAGCGGTGCGGGCGGGGTCGGCGGTCAGACTGACCGAGCCGAAATGCACGATTTTGGCTGCTTTCAGGGCTTCCTCCGGGATATCCTCTTTGCGCAGCATCACATCAGCGTTGGCACTGCGGTAAAAGCTGAAATCCCGCTCACCGGAGGCATCCACCGAAACAACGGCCATGGTGGTGGGGTGGTCGGCATCGGTGACCATATAGCGGGTGTCTACCTTGTTTTCCCGCAAAACCTCGGTCAGATAGCGGCCAAAGGCATCCTCGCCCACCTTGCCGATAAAGGTAGTCTGTGCGCCCAACTTGGCGGCGGCAACCGCCAGATTGGCGGGGGCACCGCCGGGGTTTGCCGCAAACTGCGGAATGCCGCGTTCATCCCTGCCGGTCTGGGTCAGGTCGATCAAAACTTCACCAATCGTTACAATATCCATGTGTATCTCTCCTTGCTGAATGTATCGAACAAAAAGAAGCAGCTTTACTACTTCAAAAGATAACGAATATAGGCAGCTGCGCGCTCCGGGTGCGGTGCATTTGCAATGACACCGAGGTAAACAGATCCCTCGAAACCGGCTTGTGCTATGAGGGGCGTGTCGGAAATATCCAGCGTTAAACCATCGGCAGACAATTCATCCAGGCTGCTGAAATCTGCATCCAGTGTACGCAGATCAAGAAAATACTCTTCGTCTTGCAGTTGATCTCGCGCAGCGGTGTCCATTAGAATAACATCTAATTGCTGTGCGCTGACAGCAGCCAGCAGCTTCAGCTCAGAGGCATAGACATATTGTTCATCGACATTGGCAGTTTCATTTATAATCAGCCCGGTCAGCAGATTGACCTGCTGCTTTTTTGTCAGATGCGCATCTTGGGCAAAGCCGTCCGTAAGTTGCCCGGTCAAATCAGAACCGGCTGAAATGTTCACAAGGCTAACGTACAGTACAGCTTCTTTTTTGGTGAAATGTCGATAAGCGGCATATCCGAAAATGTATAAAACGATTAAAATTCCTATGATGGGGAGTTTGTAGTATGCCCAAATGTGTTCCCATCTTTTGCGCCCATGCAGAGAGCGCAGGGTGGCAAGATCAGCGCTCTTCATCGTGCGATTCCTCATCTGCCGCATCGGGATCTCCGCCGATAAGATGAATGATTTTTGCCAAGAGGAAAGAACATAGCATGGCACACAAGCCCATTCCCAAAAGAAAGGCGGGCGCGAATACGCAAACTGTGATCCACCCCATGACAGCGTAAATGAACGCCATCAGCAGGGTGCAGAACAAATAGCGAACTCCGACGGCAAAGGAGGTCCTTAAAATGCCAAGCGTCGTATTTTCAAAACGTGCCAGCAGGGGAAATGCGTAGAGCAGTACAATGGCGTACAGCACGGCAGCACCGATCACCAGCGCTGTCAAAATCGTCCAGAATGCACTGGTGTTCCAAAGGCGGCTCAACACGAAGCCGTCGACGCCCAAAAAACAGCCAAGTGCCAGCAGGATAAGCCACAGCTTTGTGGCAGCCTTGAAATTGCTGCGAAACGCACGGAAGAACATACGGGTAAGACCCTCATCACGATCCTCAGCCATTTTCAATGTGCAGTAAAACAGCGCCGTAGTGGAGGCACCAATCGTAAAAATCGGCAGGCTGCATATAAGCCACAAAATGTTCAGATAAGCGCTGTATGTCAGCTTTGTCAGCACAGAAAACCACGGCTTGTCCCACAGGTCACGCATACTGTACCTCTCAATCTCCTGTGGATTCACGCAGGATCAGATTCGTTTCCGTATAAACAGTCCGATAATTCAGCGAGGGCTCCTCAATACGGGTCATAAGCAGATTAGCGGCGGCATACCCCATGATTTGCCCGTGAATATGAATGGATGTCAGCCGAGGTGAAAAATATGATGCCTCTTGGCTGTCATCAAATCCGCAAATCCAGATGTCATCCGGAACGGAATAGCCAAGCCGATGCAAGGCGTTGATAAGATCCATTGCTATAAAATCATTGGCGCAGATAAAGGCGTCCGGTATGATCGGGCAACCGCGCAGCGACTGATACAGATACTCCGAATAGTTTGTCTGTGTTTTTTGCGTTGCGCAGGTCGGCCAGTCGGTTGCCATACCAAGATGCTCGGCTGCATCTTTGTAAGCCAGGTAACGTTCATGAAAAGACTGGCAGTGCTCTTTATCCCCGGCAAAGGCGATACGTTTTCGTCCGCGCTGTGCCATCTGCGCCATCATGTTCTGAATTTCGATACGGTTTTCCATATACAGCCGATCAGCCTGCAACGGAGGGCGCATTTCCGTCACGGGTGTGTCCACAAAAAGAAGCGGAATGCCCAGCGTACAAAGCATCTGGGCGTAATCATAGTCAAATACTTCAAAGCAGATGATGCCTGCCGTGTGCTCTGTGTTTAAGGAAGACGGCAGCTCCTTTGCAGCCAGCTCAGCGGGCGAAATGCGGTGGATCGTCATACAGGCGTGAAGATGCTGAAGCTCTGATTGAAAGCGATCCAACATCATTGCGGCAAAGTGGGAGTTATTCAAAAAACGGGTTGTCAGTATGGCAATTTCCCGCTTATCGACGGGGAGAATGGAAGCATCCCCGGCGTTGCTGTTCCCATCAAATACCGGAAGGTAGGAAAATTGCTTGTATCCCATTTCGGCAGCCTTGCGCAGGATCTTCTCCCGTGTGGCATCGGCCAGAACGCCGGTGTTATTGATAGCCTTGGAAACCGTATTGCGGGAGAGCTGAAGCTCGTTGGCAATATCCTGAATGGTGACTTTGGTAGACATGATTCGTCTCGATTCTGTACACTCTATAAGTAAGAAATGTACTTTAATTAATATATTGTGTAGGTATCTCCGTCCGGGGAATTCCTGTGTTTCTGATACCAGTATAGTGCATATGCACAAATTAGTCAAATGTAAAAACGCAAATCAGCATATTGCACATTCGCACGCACTGGTTTTTGTGCAGCTGCACGAATGTACCGTAATTCGCTTAAAAACGAGGAAAACGCCATTGACTTTTGCGATTGGTGATGGTATAAATAAATCACAGGGTTTTACAAATGCACCATTCAAGGGGGTCTGAGCAGAACATGTTGTGCAAATGTAAAACAAAGAAGAAACGGTACAGTGAAATCAAAAAGGAGGAGAATGATTCATGAAACCAAAGTCAGTTGCACCCCAAAGCGCGGTCATGGCGGTTGACCGTAAACTGCATAATACATGGGTGTACATTAAGCGTCATTGGCAGCTCTACCTGCTATTTCTGATGCCGGCTGTATTGCTGACCCTTGTATTCCGCTACATTCCTATGGGCGGCGTACTGATCGCCTTCCAAAAATACAACCCGTTCAAGGGCATCTGGGGCAGCGAATGGGTCGGGTTCAAGAACTTTTCGCGGTTCCTGTCCTCGCCGGATTTCATGCGGTATTTGATCAACACCTTGAAACTGAGCGTCTATGGCTTGCTGTGGGGCTTCCCCATCCCGATTTTGTTGGCCTTCCTGCTCAACCGCATTAAAAGCAATAAGATCAAGCAGAAGGTACAGCTTGTCCTGTATATGCCCAACTTTATTTCCGTGATCGTGCTGTGCGGTATCGTGCGCGTTCTGCTGTCTGTCACAGGTCCTGTAAATGGGCTGTTTCATACCGGCATCAACTTTATGACATTGCCGGAGGCTTTCCGTCCGATTTACATCATCAGCGGAATCTGGCAGGGCGCAGGTTGGTCCTCCATTATGTACACAGCCGCGCTTTCCAACGCCAGCCAGGAGCTGAAAGAAGCCGCCATGCTGGACGGCGCGAACCTGATTCAGCAAATACGAACCGTTGAATGGCCCGCCATCAAGGATATGGTCGTGATTCAGTTCATCCTGCAGGCAGGCAACATTATGAGCATCGGCTTTGAAAAAGCCTACGCCCTGCAAACGGATCTGAACCTGGATTCGGCAGAAATCATCGCCACTTATGTATATAAAAAAGGTCTGTTAGACGGTGATTACAGCTTTTCAACAGCAGTCGGTCTGTTCAACACGATTATCAATGTCATATTGCTTATCGCTGTAAACAAAGTCGTTGCCAAGATGAACGATGGGCAAGGCTTGTAAGGAGGTGCCCGCTATGTCTAAGAAAAAGTCGGGAATGCAGATCTATACCAAACAAGACAAAGCCATCCTCTACTGCGGCTATGCACTGTTGGCTGTGTTTCTCATCGCCATTATTGTGCCGATGGTTTACATTGTGATCGCTTCGTTCATGGACCCCGTCACATTGCAAAACAAGGGCATTTCCTTTGACTTCAGCAAATGGAGCCTGGATGCCTATGAGCGCGTCATCTCGGACAAACAGATATGGGTCGGCTTCAAAAACGCTGTTCTTTATTCGGTTATATTTACCGTCATTTCCGTTGCCGTAACGATGCTGGCAGCCTATCCGATGTCGCTGCCGGACTTCAAGGGAAAGAAATTTTTCAACACCTTATTCGTTATCACGATGTTCTTCAACGGCGGTCTGATCCCTACCTACCTGCTCATCAACAATATCGGTCTGCTGGATTCCATGTGGGCGGTTATCCTGCCGGGTGCATTCAGCGTCTGGAATATGATCATTGCCCGTACCTACTATCAGGGAATCCCGCGTGAGCTTCGTGAGGCAGCCGATGTGGATGGTGCCAGCGAAATGCGCTACTTCTTTAATATCTTGCTGCCGGTTTGTATGCCGGTAGTGGCGGTGCTTGCTCTTTGGCAGTTTGTCGCTATGTGGAACAGCTATTTTGACGCGATGATCTACCTGAACAGTGCCTCCAAACAGCCCCTGCAGTTGGTGCTGCGCTCTATCCTGATCCAAAGCCAGCCCGAATCCGGTATGATTGCCGATATTCAAAGCACGGCTGAACGCGCAAAAATGGCAGAGCTGCTCAAGTATGCAACCATTATCATTTCCAGCCTGCCGCTGCTGGTCATGTATCCCTTCTTCCAAAAGTATTTTGATGCAGGCATTATGGCGGGCTCCGTCAAGGGCTGATTGTTAGGAAAACTCGACCGGGATGTCCCGGCCGCAATATTAAAAAAGGAGAAAAACGCAATGAAAAAATTGATTTCACGCTGCAATTTCCTCAAAATGGGCGCTTTGGCGAGCGCTGTTATGATGCTGGCCGCCTGCGGCGGCGGTGCCGGAGGCGGAAAAGATTCGGGTGCCAATGTAGATGTTACCGGTGCCGTTTCGTTTCCTCTGGCGGAGCAGGTAACCTTTACCGGTATGACAAGCTATCCGGTCGGCAGTGAATCCGATCCGAACAACCGTACCATTTTCAAACGTCTTGAGGAAGCCACCAATGTACATATCGACTGGACGGCTATTCAGGCTGACCAGTGGAGCGATAAAATCACCCTGAATATGTCCAACCCCAGCACTCTGACGGATTTTGTCTTTACGGCAGATTTCAGCGACAGTGACCTGCTGCGCTACGCAGATCAGGGCGTTATTGTCAATCTGGAGGACTACATCGACAACAATATGCCCAACCTCAAGAAGGTTTTTGAGATGTACCCGGAGTACCGTACCATGTGTACAGATTCCGAGGGACATATCTGGGCGTTGCCGTGGATCGAGCAGTTGGGCTCTGAAAAGACGGCGATCCAGACGGTGGGAAATATGAGCTTCATCAACAAGAAGTGGCTGGATTTCCTGGGTTTGGAGATGCCGACGACGGTGGATGAATTTGAACAGGTACTGATCGCTTTCCGTGACAACGCGGATGCCATCAAGAGTGAGTTTGGCATTGAGGGTGATATCATCCCGATGTCCTGCATTGTCAACAACGGTGACCAGGACCCCAGTATCCTGATCAACGGCTTTGGTGAGGGCTATGGTGATGCCGATAAGGATCGCCACATTGCCGTCACGGATGACCTGAAGGTTATCTGCGCGGCCACTCAGCAGGGCTACCGTGAAGGTCTTGACTGGCTGCACAAGCTGTATTCTGAAAACCTCATTGACCCCGAATGCTTTACGCAGGAATGGTCCACCTATGTTTCTAAAGGCAAGGCCGGTCGTTACGGCGTCTGCTTTAGCTGGGATGTTGCCAACATCGACAACCTGACCGATTGGGAACCCCTGCCCGCACTGACTGCCGATACCCGCAATATCACCCCGCAGAACGGTTCCTTCACCAGCGGCTTTGGGCGCGGCAAGTGTGTTGTCACCGCCAAGGCATCGAACCCCGCGCTGGTTTGTGCCTGGCTCGACCAGATGTATGCACCCCTGCAGTCTCCCCAGAACAACTGGGGCACCTACGGCGATGAAACCGGTTTCAATATCTTTGAAATGTCCACCAACGATAAGGGCGAGCCGATGCTGAAGCACGCCCCCCTCGGCGATGCGTCCCCCGTTGAAGTCCGCGAAGCACAGTGTGTCGGCGGTCCTCTGGCGGTTCTGGATGATTACTACGGCGTTTATGTCACCTGCCCGGACGATGCACAGTACCGTTTGGACTGGATCAAGGATATTTACACCCCGGATATGAACAAAAAGTATGTTTACCCCAATGTTTTTATGAGCACCGAGGACACCGAGCAGGTTTCCAACCTTCAGGCAGATCTCCAAACCTACATGAACACCCAGAAGGCAAACTGGATCATGAACGGTACTACCGATGCTGAGTGGAATGAGTACCTCGACAAACTGGAAGCCTACGGATTGTCTGACTATCTGGCAATTATGCAGAAGTATCTTGACGCCTATTACGCAAAGCAATAAGTTTCACCAGGAGGAATCCATGAGCAATACAATTTTGCAGAAAGCACGCGATTACGAGGAAGAGCACAGCGCTGCCATTTCTGCGGCAGAGCGCCCTGCCTACCACTTGACCCCTTATGTAGGCTGGATGAATGACCCGAACGGCTTTTCCTTCTATCATGGGAAATACCACCTGTTTTACCAGTATAACCCCTACGCAACACACTGGGGCCCGATGCACTGGGGACACGCGGTCAGCACAGACTTGCTGCATTGGGAGTATCTGCCCTGCGCCATTGCTCCGGATTCTCCGTCTGATAACGGCCCCGGCTGCTTCTCCGGCTCGGCCACCGAAATGGACGACGGCCGTCAGCTCTTAATGTACACCAGCGTGGTTTCCGAAAAGCAGCCGAATGGTGAAATGCGGGATATTCAGACCCAGAGCGTTGCTGTGGGCGATGGATTGGATTACGAAAAACCTGCCTGCAACCCGGTGCTGACCCAGAAAGATTTGCCTGAAGGATACAGCAAATTCGACTTCCGTGACCCGAAGATCTGGCGCGAAGCTGACGGCACCTACTCTGCCGTGACCGTTGCCCTGACCGAGGACGGCAGCGGTGCAGCTGTACTGTTCCAAAGCAAGGACGGTTTCGACTGGCATTTTGTTACCGTGCTGGCGCGCAACAACAACGTGTACGGCAAAATGTGGGAGTGCCCGGACTTTTTCCCGCTGGACGGCAAGCATGTACTGATGGTCGGACCGATGGAAATGCGTCCGTCCGGTGAGTTCCACAACGGACACAATGTGATCGCGTTTGTCGGCAGTTATGATGAGAAAACGCATACCTTTACCCGCGAACAGGTGCAGCTGATGGACGGCGGCATCGACTTTTACGCCACCCAAACCACACAGGCACCCGATGGGCGCCGCCTGATGACGGCGTGGCTGCAAACCTGGTCGGACACCGAGGATAAGCCACAGGGATGCAAGTGGTTCGGGCAGACCATCTGCCCGCGCGAGCTGCATCTGAAGGACGGACACATTGTGCAGACCCCGATTCGGGAGCTGGATGCCGCCCACGGTAAGCGCACGCTGCACGAAGATGTGACTGTACAGAATGAAACGGCGCTGGCTGGCATCGGCGGGCGCATTGCCGACCTGACCGTCACCGTGGCAGCGGGCGAATACCGCAGCTTTACCGTTAAGCTGGCAGCCGATGCAGCGTATCACACCCGCCTGACCTATGACCCCTACACCTCGCTGCTGACGCTGGATCGCAGCTGTGCCGGTTCCCGCGCCGATATTGTGCATACCCGCAGCTGCAAGGTGCGCAGCCAAAACGGCGCACTCAAGCTTCGCATCCTGCTGGACAAAAACAGCGTGGAGGTTTTTGTCAACGATGGCGAGCAGACGATGACCGCGTGGATCTACACCCCGCAATCCGCCGATGGCATCACCTTTGCTGCAGACGGTCAGGCAACCATTACTGTGGAACAGTTTGAACTGAATCTGTAACTGGATATTCCCTTCGTTTCTCCTTCATCAACACAGCCCCGTTCTGGTGAAGGAAACCAGAACGGGGCTGTGTTTAGGGCGCTGGGAGTGGAGTGAAACTCTTTATAAAATAGTAGCACCGTGTAATTCAAACGCCAATATAGTGGCATTTTGAATTGCACGGTGCTGTTTTGCTATAAAAATATGCGAACTAATGAAATTGTGCCGAGAGAGGGATTAATCCTCGTTTGAGTTTTGGAGCAATGCGTCAATATCTTTAGGCAAGGGAGAAGAGTGCCTAATCGTTGAGCCAAAAGACCATTGCAACTTCCACTCAAAATACTTTTCATGTGTGATCTTGCCCGTATGATATCTGTACTGCATTACTGCGTAGGTGTTAAACAGGCAGTTAAGCAAGTCGTTCTCAGACCAGAGCATTGTGGGCTGCGCGTTGAACGGAGAGGTTCTTGCGTTTGTATGAATGACGGGGACTATATTGCTGTCTGCCTCAGCCTGAATCTTGTCGAATGGCATGTACGAACGGTGGCTAGCCTGCTGGGCCATGCACAGGCCAGTACAACGCTGGATATTTACGCCCACGTCTTTGACAAGAACAAGCGCAAGGCGCAGGAAAAGTTGGGAAGAAAGCGTTGCTTCTCTAATCTGGCAAAGATGGCTTTCGCTGTGCTTTCAATTTGCGCAGCGGGGCAAAACTGTGTGCCTTTCTTTGAAATATC
>OLND01003229.1_pt1 | contig 13113 bp, 14 predicted proteins | sample 1672031 | NCBI WGS metagenome assembly OLND01 (sample SAMEA3136638, study PRJEB25190) | human gut metagenome | biome: human gut; feature: human-associated habitat; material: faeces | place: Austria | collected 2013
GTCGATTCCCTCGGATTGGGCATTTCTTGCCGATGTCGGGCTGACGGGCGAATTGAAGCGTGTCCCTTCTATGGAAAGCCGCATCAAGGAGCTGGACCGCATGGGCTTCAAGCAGGTTTTCATTCCCGCAGGCGGTATGCGGGAGCTGCATTTGGAGAATATCCGCGTGGTGGAAGCAAAATTTTTGTCACAACTTCTGAATCATGTCTTTGGGAAAAAAGGAAATGGATAAAGAATACAGTTTTTTGTCCACAATATAAAGACATAAGTATTTCTTATGGGTATTCGACACAATTTATGGTTTACGAATAGAAATTCCTGTATTATAATAGGGAGAAACTATGTTTTTCTAAGACAAGTTAAAAATGCTTTGGCATCCAAAGCAATCTATACAAAAACCGAAAAAGGAGGTATCCCCCATGCAGAACGTAGAAATTAGAAAATTTAAAAAGGTTCTGGTTGCAAACCGTGGCGAAATTGCCATTCGTGTGTATCGTGCGCTGAATGAATTGGGCATTCAGACAGTAGGTATTTTCTCAAAGGAGGATAAATATGCGCTGTTCCGCACAAAAACGGACGAGGCTTATATGCTGAACCCCGAAAAAGGTCCTCTGGACGCATATCTGGATATCAATAACATCATCAAAATCTGCTTCGCTCATAGCCATTAACAGACCATCTTTTGTAATTCCTGCATTGTTTACAAGAATATCAATGCTGCCAAATGTTTTGGCTGCTGCCTTTACTAAAGCGTTACATTCTTCAAAATCTGCTACATTGGCACGAAAAACTTCTGCTTTTCCTCCTGCCTCTTCAATCTCTTTTTTTACTAAAAGCGCTTTTTCTTCATTTCCATGGAAATGTACTGCTACCGATGCCCCTTCTTTTGCAAGGGCAATGGCGATTGCTTTTCCGATTCCGCCGGACGCGCCGGTCACAATTGCTGTTTTTCCTTCTAATAACATATCTATAACTCCTTTATAGCTTCCACTGTTTTTTCTACTTCTTCCATTGTTCCGATTCGGAACATCTTTACGCTTTTATCAATCTTTCTCATAAAACCGCTCAATGTCTTTCCCGGTCCAATCTCTACGAAAATATCCACACCGTCTGCTATCATGGCACGTATACTCTGCTCCCATAAAACGGAGGAATAAACCTGTTCTTTTAATAACTCTTTCGTTCTTTCCGTATCTTTTATAATACTTGCATCTACATTTGTCACATAAGGAATCTTCAATTCTCCCAATGTCACTTTGGAAAGTGCCTCATAAAGCTTCTCTCCTGCTTCTTTTAAGTAAATGGAATGGAATGGTCCGCTTACGTTTAATGGAATAACACGCTTTGCCCCTGCTTCTTTTAATGCAGGTGCTGCATTTGCAACTGCTTCCTTATCACCGGTAATTACAATCTGTCCCGGACAATTATAATTAGCAACATAAACGCCTTCCATATATGCGATTGCCTCATTCACTGCCTCTCCAGACAGTCCAAGTACGGCGGCCATGCCTCCCTTTCCGTCTGGTACTGCATTATGCATAAGGTTTCCACGAAGCCATACCATCTTAATAGCATCCTCAAGCTCCATACCACCTGCTGTTGTAATCGCACAATATTCTCCAAGACTAAGTCCGGCTGTCATATCCGGAGTGAGCCCTCTTGCCATAATCTCTTTTGTCATTGCCATACAGGTAGTAACTAATGCAGCCTGTGTATAATCCGTTCTGTCAAGGAGTTCATTTTCCTCAAAACAGATATGTTTCATATCCTGTCCTAAAATCTCACAGCTCTTATCAAATACTTCTTTTGCCAGTGGGCTTTGTTCATAAAAATCTTTACCCATTCCTGCGACCTGTGCTCCTTGTCCCGGATAAAGAAATGCTATTTTACTCATTTACTCTACCTCCCGATTTTCTCTGCCTGAGTAAGAATAATCTCCTTCATCTCCTGACAGATTCCTTCGATAATTTCTTTACAACTTCTGCTGTCTTTTACAAGACCTGCAATCTGACCTGCCATCACACTTCCATGAATGACATCGCCATCAACAACCGCTTTCCTGAGACCACCTAACGTAAGCTTTTCAAGTTCTTCAAAAGAAGCTCCTTCCTGCTCTAACTTTAAGTACTCTCTTGTCTGCTGATTTCTTAAACATCTTACCGGATGTCCGGTTGTTCTTCCAGTTACCTTCGTATCAATATCTCTTGCCTTAATAACCTTATTCTTGTATGCATCACTTACAATCGATTCCTTTGATGCTACAAAAATCGTTCCCATCTGGATTGCCTTCGCACCAAGCATAAAAGCGGCTGCCATTCCTCTTCCATCGGCAATTCCGCCTGCTGCGATTACCGGAATATTTACCGCATCAACAACCTGTGGCACCAATGCCATTGTTGTTGTCTCTCCAATATGCCCACCAGATTCTGTGCCTTCTGCTATTACCGCATCCGCACCCGCTTTTTCCATCCTCTTTGCAAGTGCAGTACTTGCTACAACAGGAATTACGCGTACACCCGCTTTCTTCCAGGCTTCCATATATTTTTCCGGATTACCTGCACCTGTCGTTACTACTTTTACACCTTCTTTTATAAGAAGATCGGCAATAGCGTCTGCTTCCGGATTTAATAACATCAGATTGACACCAAATGGCTTATCCGTCTTTTCCTTTACCTTGTGAATCTGGTCTTCCACCCAGGAAGCCGGTGCCCCACCGGCACCAATGATTCCAAGTCCTCCGGCTTCGGAAACAGCGGCGGCAAGCTCAGCTGTTCCAACCCATGCCATACCGCCCTGAATTACCGGACACTCAATTCCAAGCAATTCTGTAATCACTGTTTTCATCCCTGTACCTCTGCTTATTTATGTTCTTCAATATAATTTACAACATCTCCAACTGTTACCATCTTCTCTAATTCTTCTGTAGGAATCTCTACTCCAAACTCATCTTCAAGACTCATAACCATCTCGAAAAGGTCAAGAGAATCTACCTTTAAATCTTCTTTGAAAGATGCTTCCATTGTAATCTGATCTTCTTCAATTCCTAATGAGTCCACGATTAATTCTTTAATTTTGTCAAACATAATATAAACCTCTCTTTTTTCTTTTTGTTTTTATATATTCATAACTATTCAAAGTCTAAGTTCAATGGATATCTTCTATAGTTACCTAAGAGTTACCTAAGAAGCGTATTGAAACTCTGCATGCCCCCAAACAGTTATATGTAATCCGGAAATTCCGGAAATTACCTTTTATCATTTTATTATTCAAACTTACCATTCCAAATACATACCGCCCCATGTAAGACCAGCGCCAAATCCTGCGACAATAATCTTCATTCCTGGCTGTAACTTTCCTTCCTGCTTTAATTCATCAAGCAGTACCGGTATGCTTGCAGAAGACATGTTTCCGTTCTGCATCATATCCATCGGAAACTTCTCAATTGGCTGCTTTAACCGCTTTGCAATTGCTTCCACGATTCTTCTGTTCGCCTGATGAAGAACAAACAGATCGATTTCTTCTACTGACTTCTCTGCCTTTTCCAAAATCTCATCAATAACAGCTGGAACCTGTCGGACTGCAAACTTATAAATCTCCCTGCCGTCCATAGCTACATAGCCTTTAAGCGATCCATCTTTTCTTTCTCCTGTAGGATTCTTACAGGTGAGTACCTCACCTCTGCTTCCATCAGAATGAAGTACAGAAGGAATTTCAATATTCCCTTCTTCCTCTGCACTAATGACAGCAGCACCGGCACCATCACCAAATAAAATACATGTGCCTCTGTCCTTCCAGTTAACAATATTAGACAGACACTCTACACCGATTAATAATGCTTTCTTCGAAAGCCCTGCCTTAATCTGTGCGGCTGCCATCTGGTATGCCACTATAAATCCTGAACATGCTGCATTCAAATCAAATGCTGCCGCATTCACCGCACCAAGTTCCTTCTGAACACTACATGCCGTACATGGCAAAAGCTGTTCGGAGGAAACGCTCGATACAATAAGAAGATCAATCTCTTCTGCTGTTATTCCGGCATCTTCTAACGCTTTCTCTGCTGCCACAGCCGCCATGGAAACTGCTGTCTCTTTCCCGACAATATGCCGGCTCTTAATTCCGGTACGACTTTGAATCCATTCATCGTTCGTATCTACCAACCGAGAAATTGCAGCATTATCAAGTACTTTCTCAGGAAGGCAGGAGCCTGTCCCTTTTATTTTGACAAACATCACTCTCTCCTTTTTTTGTGTGATACCTTCCCATACTCTTGAAAAAGCATCTTCTTGTTAAATCATCTCAGGCATCTGAACCACCTCACATCTGATACAAATGATTCAGTGCCAAATATTTTGATTGTCAAATCTTATTGTTTTGAAATATTATTATTTTGATTTCATATTATTTTTAAATAAAATAGTTTTAATATCAAAATAAACATTTACAAATATACCATAGCTCTCAGAAATGTCAAGTACTTTTTTTAATGCATTTTTTTGAATTATAAGATAAAAATGGAGAATTATCTCCCATCTGATATAAAACTACTGCTAAATGTTTCTAAATTATATGTTTTCTTATTTTCTTCCATATGCTATACTCTCTTACAAATGTATTCTCAAAGTTTTTGCTGCACATGCTAAAGCAGGCGCAAAAAGATTTCAAGAATACATCCAAATAGAAAGGAGAAAAAAATTTCCATGAAAAAGAAACAAAAACAACATTATACAGGGAAGAAATGGATTGCAGCGCTTGTCGTTATTGTTCTTATTTTTGCAGCAATCTATTATTATATTGCTCTTCCTGCAATAAACATTCACAATCCGGAGCTTTGGAAGTTTGTCTTGTTTGTCCTTGCCATTGCATTCGCACTGTATGCACTTCCAAAAACGACTTTTACAGGTGATCGCAGACATCCCGTAAATTTCAGTGGCAGCTATAAAACAAAGACTTTTAAACTTTTGACCGCTCTTATCGTTATCATTGCTGCCGCCTACTTTGTTGGCACACTTTTATCTTCTCCAATTATTAATGCTTCTAAATACCAGAAGCTCATGAAGGTAGAAAAAAGTAAATTTACAAAAGATATTGATCAGATTTCTTACGACCAGATTCCTCTGCTTGACAAGTCTTCCGCAGAAATTCTCGGTGCCCGTAAGATGGGTAGTCTTGTAGACCTTGCATCTCAATTTGAAGTTGCCGATGAATACAGCCAGATTAACTATAAAAATAACCCGGTTCGTGTCACTCCGCTTCGCTATGCTGATCTTATCAAATGGTTTACAAATAAAAAAGCGGGCATACCTGCTTATATCAAAATTGATATGGCAACACAGCAGACGGAACTTGTTCGTCTAAAGGAAGGAATGAAATACACCCCATATGACCATTTTGGCCGCTATCTTTACCGTCATCTCCGCTTTAAATATCCTACCTATATGTTTGATGACATTAACTTTGAAATTAACGAAGAAGGCGTTCCTTATTGGGTATGTAGTGTAAAGAAGTACAATATTGGTCTTTTTGGCGGACAGACTGTCGGACGTGTCGTATTATGTAATGCTATCACCGGAGAATGTAAAGATTACGATGTAAAAGACACCCCTAAATGGATTGATCGTGTCTACTCTGCTGATTTACTTGTAAGCCTTTATCAATATCATGGCACATTAAAACATGGATTTATTAACAGTATTCTTGGTCAAAAAGATTGTCTAACAACTACAAACGGCTATAATTACCTTGCTATCAACGATGATGTATGGGTATATACCGGTGTTACTTCCATCACAAGTGACCAATCAAACGTTGGTTTTGTTCTCATGAACCAACGTACTATGGAAACAAAATACTACGAGATTGAAGGAGCAATCGAAGATTCTGCCATGACTTCCGCAGAAGGAAAAGTTCAGAACTTAGGTTACAAGGCAACTTTCCCACTTCTTTTAAACATTGATGCAGAGCCGACTTATTTCATGGCATTAAAAGATGCCTCAGGACTTGTCAAAAAATATGCTATGGTAAATGTACACAATTACCAGATTGTAGCAACCGGCGATACCGTAAATGATTGTGAGGCATCTTACCGTTCTCTTATTCAATCAAACGGTATCAGTCCAGATGAAAAAACTGGAGAAACTTCTCAAAAAACAACAACCGGAACGATTAAAAAGATTGCACAGGCAGTCATTGATGGAACTTCTCATTATTACATCGTTCTAAATGAATCTGACCTGATTTATGACGTAGATATATCCAAGCATTTAGATACAATATTGTTAGAAGCAGGGGATAAAGTAACCATAAAATATACGGAAGGAACTCCTGCAACAGTAATCGAAATACAAAAACAGTAATTAGACAGACTAAACAAACAAAAACCAGAAATAGTATATATAAAACTATACTATTTCTGGTTTTCTTTTTAAGAGAACCTCAATGCCTCTATTGGTTTCTTTTTCGCTGCTTTATTTGCTGGATAAATTCCAAATCTATTACTTCGACTCTATTTTTAATATTGGAAATCAATATTTAAGATAGATTTCCAGTTTTCTTTTAACTTTGGATAAAGTGCATCGAATTCACGATATACTTTATCATAAATAAATGCAAATTCTTCGTCCGGTTTATAAACTTCGTCTCGCATTTTAATAATCTTATCACAGGCATCAACCACACTTGGGTATGCTCCGGTACCCACTGCTGCTAAAATTGCCACACCAAGGGCTGCGCTATTTTCAGAATTCATATCTGGAAGTGTTACTGGCATATTATAGATATCTGCCATAAGCTGTCTCCAGAATGGACTCTTTGAACCACCACCGCACATCCGCATTGTTTCCGGACGTACACCACAATTACGAATTCCGGTAAGAATATCTCGTAATGCATACGTTGTTCCTTCCATTACGGCTCTTGTCATATCTGCTCTTGTATGAATTGCAGCAAGTCCTACGAAAGAACCTCGACAGTTCAAGTTAAAATGAGGAGACTGTTCTCCATTTAAATATGGCAGATAAATTAAACGGTTTGCACTTGGGTTAGAAGATGCAGCATCTTTGTTAATCTGCTCATATTCTAAATCATCTGGATAGAAATTATTTCTCCACCATTTAAGAGAAGCTCCACAGGAATTTACACTTCCCATAAAATGCCATGCTCCCGGAACCGGCATACAGAATGTATATACAGATTTATTAATATCAAGTACCGGTTCCTCGGAAAAAGCAAATACTGTTCCACTCGTTCCAATTGTTGTCATAGCTCGTCCCGGTGCTACAACACCTGTTCCTACACCTCCGGCAGAGTTATCACTTGCACCTCCGACTACGGCACATTTTGATGTGATTCCCATTAACTTTGCAACTTCTGGAAGAACATATCCCGTAATTTCCTGGGATTCGTATACTTTACCAAGCATTGCCTCGTTAAGATTCATGGCAGTCATAATTTCATCAGACCATTTTCTATTTGGAATATCAAGAATCTGTGTTGCAGAAGCATCGGACACTTCTGTCGCATATTCGCCAGTCAGACGATAACGCAGATAATCTTTTGGCAATAAAATGTGTTCTACTTTTTCATAAATCTGTGGCTGATTTTCTTTTACCCACTGAATCTTTGCTGCAGTAAGACCCGGTCTTGCAGGAGTAAGAGAATATTTCATAAATAAATCGTCTCCTACGATATGTCGTACATGCTCACAAGATTCAGAAGTTCTTCCATCATTCCATAAGATTGCACGACGAAGAATCTCTCCATTCTTGTCAAGCATAACTGCTCCCATCATCTGCCCTGAAATTCCAAGACCCATTACCTGTTCCGGTGCAATACCTGACTGATCCATAACCGCTTTAACTGTCTTTAATGCTGCCTGATACCAATCTTCCGGATTCTGCTCAGACCAGCCATTATGTGGCTGATACAATGGATATTCCACAGCAGAAGCTGCAATTTCCAATCCATTTACATCAAATAATACTGTCTTTAAACTACCTGTTCCTAAATCTAACCCTAAATAATATGTCATTATTTTCCCCCGATCTTTTTTATGTACTTTCAGAACTTTTCTGTACTTGCTTTTTCAAAAAATTCTTTTCAAATTGTTACATATGTCTTTCAAACTTCTTCCATGGAATATTAAGTGTTGCATGTTCATTCAGCAAGCCGTCTACATGCATTAATAATGGGAAATCATCAATACTTACTTTACCTGCTTTTGCCAACGCCTTTACTGCACGAGCAGTTCTTGTTGCGATAACAACTGCCTCCAATGTCTGGCCCTGTAACTGTTCTAATGTTTCTTCAATAGTGTAACCTTTTCCAAGAAGTAAACCTACTGTTCTGCTTCGTCCGGCTGATACAGTAACGTCTAAGTCTCCGGCTGCAAACATAATATTATCTACACCACCGCCTACAATTCTTAATAGTTCTAACATTTCCTTTACACTTTCCTGGAAAAGTGCAGATTTCATATTATTATGATCGATTCCGTCATCACCAAGTTTCTCTTTAATTCCAATTGCCAATGCTGTGCCAAGTGCATATCCATTCTTCAACGCTACCGCACATTCTAAGCCGACAACATCTTTTGTCAGGCTGATAATGTAGTAATCTGTTGAAAACAAACTGCGAATCCATTCTAATGTTTCGAAATCAGGTCCACAATATGCCACAAAAGATGGATCGTGATCAGATAAATCTCTTGCCGTACAAGGACCACCTATAGCATATAATCTTAACTTACTTCCTTCTGGAAGTTTTTCCTGCCAGTATTCCGGATAGGTCTGCATCGTTCCATCTTCATAATCAAGCATTCCTTTTGTTACAGAAATTAATGGAATACTTTCGTCAAGAATCGGAAGAATCTCATCTGCAAACCACTCTACACCAAAGCTAGATATACCACATACAATCAAATCTGCTCCCTTAATTGCTTCCTTAACATCCGCACATTTAATATAGTTAATTCCATCGTGTAAAGTTCTTCTTAAGTTGACATGGTAATTATCCTCACGAAGTCTGTCAATAACCGCATCATCTAAAGGACTTCCTACTAAACGTACCTCATGTCCATTCTCAAAAAGTGGAAAAGTAAGCGCAGAAGCCATCTGTCCTGCTCCGATCAATGTTACAACACTCATAATTGTACCTCCTAGATATTACTCGAATCCCGTCTGTATCCTTAGATTCCTACTATTCTGCATCTCCAGTCGTATCGTTTACAAAACCTGAAAAGCAACCCTTTAGATTATTGAAACATTTCTCATTGTTAAGGAGAATCATTTCATTTGTTGTTTATAGTATAGATTTTATTGTGAGAAAAGTCAATCGGCATATGAAACAAATTTCACACATAAAAATTGTTCATAATGAATAAGTGCATATTCTCGTAAATTATAGCCGCAAATTTCCTTTTATGATATACTTATTACTATTCAAGAATATCTCGACACTCTTGCTGCGAGATGTGCGTTATTATTTTACAAAGGCTTTTATGAATTACGAATCTTTTTACAGAGAGGATTAATAAAAATATGGATACAAATAAAATCACACAGATGATCCGCATTGCAAAAATGCATTATGAATTAAACCGTACACAGCTTGAGATTGCAAAAAAAGAAGGGATAAGCAAGGCCACTGTCAGCAGGATTTTAAAATCTGCTATGGATAAGGGTATTATCGAGGTTCGCATTAAAGATTCGATTTTGAATGATACAGCACTCGAAAAAGACCTGATAGATGCTTATCCGATTAAACGTGCTGTTATTGTTCCTGATCTGGTAGAAAATGAGCAGATTCTTCTCCAGGATGTCTGTGCTGCTTTGATAGATGATCTTCCAAGATATGTAAAAAACGATAGTGTGATTGGCGTTTTTTATGGGCATACATTAACTGCCCTTACACGTCAGCTTCCTAAAATCAAGCGTAAGGGAGTATCTGTAATCCAGCTTGCCGGCGGATTTTCGCGAGCCGTTTATGAGTCAAATTCTCTATCTATCCTTCGAAGTTTTGCCGATTGCTTTGGTGGAACTGCTTATCAGATTCCTGCTCCTGCAATGGTAGAAAAACCATTTATTGTGGAAGCTCTAAAGCAGGACTCACAGATTGCGAAAGTTTGTGATATGGCAGAAATATGCGAAACAGCTATTTTTTCTGTCGGCAACTTAGAGCGCCCTTCTATTCTCTATGAAATGGGACTGATTACATCAATCGAATATCAGGATATGATACACCGCGGAGCAATCGGTGACTGCTGCTCTCACTTCTTAAATAAAAATGGAGATGTATTTGACGAAACAATGGATGCACGTGTTGTAGGACCTTCACTTGAAACCATCAAGAAAATCCCTAACAAAATGCTTGTTGTTTCTGGCAAAAAGAAAGCGGCGGTCATCCATGCTGCCCTAAAAGGCGGGCTTGCAGACAGTCTTTATATTGATGCCCCTACCGCAGAAGAATTATTAAAAAAACAATTTTAATTTAAGAATGTCTCAGAAGAGATGGGAGTTATCTTTAACAGACAAAAACCAGAGATTCGCTATAGCACAAATCTCTGGTTTTTTATTTTTATCTCCTAATGGAAATCCGTATAATTATTCTTCTTCCCAGTTATGATATACTGCCTGTACATCATCGTCTTCATCAAGTAAGTCTAATGTACGGTTAAGATTCTTAATATCTTCTGGGTCTGTCAATGTTACGTAGTTGTCCGGAATCATTGTTACTTCTGCGGATGCCATTGGTACGCCTTCTTTTTCAAGTGCTTCTCTTACTTCACCAAATACATCTGGATCTGTAGTGATTTCGTAGCTGTCATCTTCTTCTACGAAGTCTTCTGCACCTGCATCTAATGCAACCATCATGAATTCATCTGGATCTGTTTCATACTCTTCTTTCGATACGATAATCTGTCCTTTTTTCTGGAACATGAAAGATACACAACCAGATGTACCGATATTTCCACGACCTTTAGAGAATGCAGAACGAACGTTAGCTGCAGTACGATTCTTATTATCTGTTAATGTTTCTACGATAATCGCAATACCGTTAGGACCGTATCCTTCGTATGTATTCTGTACATAGTTTACGGAGTTTGCGTCTCCGGCAGCTTTCTTAATACCTCTTTCAATCGTATCATTAGGCATATTGTTTGATTTTGCTTTAGCGATTACATCTCGAAGCTTACTGTTATTAGCAGGGTCTGGACCGCCTTCTTTTACTGCTACTGCAATTTCACGACCGATTACGGTAAAAATTTTACCTTTTGCAGCATCATTTTTCTCTTTTTTGTGTTTAATGTTCGCAAACTTGGAATGTCCTGACATTTTATCTTCTCCTTACTTTTTTATAATATTTACGTACTCAAAACTATTCAATACCAAAAATCAAACGCATCTATAATGCTTTGAATAGTTGCAAATACTCTTTATAGGCATAACTTTTCTAAGTTTATCACCGTTTTATCATGTAGTCAAGTAGTTACTCTTTGATAATTCCGGACTCTTTGATGCTATCAATTGCTTTTTTTATTTCTGACGGGGGTAGTACAAGAGCAAAACGAACATATCCTTCTCCCAGACTTCCAAAGCTGCTTCCCGGTGTACAGATTACTCCGGTCTTTTCCATGAGTTCCATAACAAATTCATTGGAATTAGCATAACCTTTTGGTAACGGTCCCCATGCAAACATTGTTCCTTCACTATCTGGAATGTTCCAGCCAATTTCACGAAGTCCTCCACATAAAGCATCTCGTCTTTCCTGATATGCCGCACATTGTTCTTTTACTGCTGTATCATCAGAATAAAGTGCTGCTACGGCACCTGCCTGTACCGGAAGGAAAATTCCATAATCTATCTGGGAACGGAAACGTTTAAACACTTCAATAACTTTTGCATTACCAATTACAAAAGACATTCTTGCACCTGTATAATTATAGCTTTTAGACAGAGAATAGAATTCCACACCAACTTCTTTTGCTCCCGGAAATGAGAGAAACGACTTTCCTTCTTTCCCATCGTATATAATGTCAGAGTAGGCATTATCATGAATAATTAATATATTATTTTCTTTTGCAAATGCAATCAATTTCTCATAAAATTCATCTGGTGCCGTTTTGCAAATAGGGTTCGCTGGATAAGATACGACCATAATTTTGGCTGCTTCTTTTACATCCTGCGGAATAGCATCAAAATCCGGAAGATAATTATTTTCCTCTGTTAATGGATAAAACCACTGGTTACTCTGTGCAATAAATGCTCCCGTTGAAAAAATAGGATAGCCCGGATTCGGTAAAAGTACGATATCTCCCGGATTAATCAGCGGGAGAAAAATATGTGCCATTCCTTCCTGGGATCCATAAACTGACATGATTTCGTTTTTGGCAATATCTGTATAATATCTTTTTTTATAACGATGAATGACCGCTTCTAAAAGTTCTTCTGTTTCTCCTAAAGAATAATGATAATTTTCCGGATGAAGGCAAGCTTCTGACACTGCTTTCATTACACATTCCGGTGTTTCAAAATCCGGTGTACCTACAGAAAAATTATAAATCTTTTTTCCCTGTTTTTCTAATTCTTTCTTCTTTTTATCTAAAATCTGAAAAATTCCTGCTTCAAAATTTTTCATTTTTTCTGCTGGTTCAAAATTCATTATTGTTCTCCTTTGTATTATCAATCTACTTAAAATTCAAGAACGTCAGAACATTCTTAAATTACCTTTATGTAATCAGTTCTAAACTGATTTTTAAGGCATAGTTTACTCTTTTTAGTGTATCTGTGTCAAGATGGCATACTCGTTCTTTTAACCGCTGTTTATCAATGGTACGTATCTGTTCTAATAGTACGACAGAGTCTTTTGTAATATCACATTCTGCTGCAGAAAGCTCCACATGAGTTGGCAGCTTTGCCTTATTCATCCGGCTTGTGATCGCTGCACAAATTACTGTAGGACTATGACGATTTCCCGCGTCATTTTGAATAATAAGAACCGGGCGAACACCACCCTGCTCTGAGCCTACAACCGGACGCAGATCCGCATAATAAATATCTCCCCGTTTTATCATCATTTTCACTCACTCCATTTTACTTTTCTTTCTAAATGAAGTAT
>OLND01003253.1_pt1 | contig 13029 bp, 9 predicted proteins | sample 1672031 | NCBI WGS metagenome assembly OLND01 (sample SAMEA3136638, study PRJEB25190) | human gut metagenome | biome: human gut; feature: human-associated habitat; material: faeces | place: Austria | collected 2013
CCTCTTCAAGGTCAGATCGTAAGGTCTGACCTTTTTTTTGCCCCTTTCCGAGCTACCGCGTTACAGTTGCCGGAAAAACAAATCATATGTAACGGATTGGCCGCTATGGCAGCAAAAAAGATCGGGAAGATCCGAAGATCTTCCCGAAAGGGCAATCCGGCCGATCCGGATACGGGGCGCGTTGTACCTGCGGATGCCGTTTTTTACCCTTTGCTATTGGAGGCGTTTTGATTGCGGGGGCATTGTCGACCGCGAGACTCTCCTTTTACCCCCTGTTCAATTTGCAATTATCCCAGTGTGCACCGGTATTACCGGATCATCCGGTTTTATCAAAACAATAGCCCCGGTATTTCGCCAACTCCCCTGGCGGATCCTTCGGTAAAAGCGCTCACTGGACGCGTGGCATGACAATTACCCATATAGTCGGTTATTCATGCCAGTCGGTGTAGAGTCCGCACCGTTTGCAGTGGAGCCGGTAAGTGCGGCGGGTTACTGCGCGGACGCGGAGTGTCGCGTGGCGGCAACCCGGGCAGCGCATGGTGTAGAGCAGACGTTCGTAGTGCCGGAATAGGAAAAAGTTTATGCAGCTCAGGGCGATTGCCGCAAATCCGGTACCCGAATTTTCACCCGTGATTACCGGCAGCAGGCAACTTGCCAGGGTCAGGAAAAGAACGGTCAGCCCGAGCGTATGGATCGTTTGGTTGCGCAGGTGCCTCAGAAGCCAGAGCGGCAGCGTGATGCACATGCCCGTCACAGCAGGTACGCAACTGATGCCGATCAGCAGGAGATAGTTGTTCATAACAATTATCAGGATGCCTGTCCCTCGGCATAGTTAAGTGGGAGTTGTGGGGTGTGGAGATATAAAAAACGTGGGACAAAACTCTGATTTGCTCTCTGAGGCTCTGGAATTACCTGTGCAACCAAATACAGAATGAAGCCCACGTTGAAAACGTGAGCGTCAAACTTCATTCCTTGGTTGCTCTTAAAATTTTCCAGATTTTCAGAAAGCAAGGTACAAAGCTAACGCTTTTTATATGTATTTGCCGGCGCTTTTAGTGCGTGGACGGCATGAACAGTTCTTGTGGAAGGGTTAAAATACGCGCGTTAATTTCTCATAGGCTTTGGAATTTGGGATTGCACATACAAATATACGAAAAACATCCGGAATTGGCGGATGTTTTTTGTCGTTAATATTGTTATATGCCCTGGAATCACCTGGGCGGACGGGTTTTTACACTCCCGGGTTATTTGAATTCTCCGGGATGGAGGGCTTTGTATTCTTCCAGCAAGAGGGGACGGCGTCCCTGTGACCGGCGCAGTTTGTCGCCTATGACGTGGGCTGCGGCGCGGAGCGTGCGCCCCAGTTCCGTCGCGAGTCCGCGGGGAGGAAAGAGTGTGCAGACCATTTCTCGATCCCATTTCTTCAGGAAGAACTTGCTGTAATATTCGTCCGTGGGGTTTATCAGGAAATCGATATCGTCTTTCCACTCGTAGCGTACGTGCAGCAACTCCCCTTCGGAGAAGGGCAGCAGTTTGTAGGGGAGCGACTGGTAGGGCAGGTAGTTCAGGAACAGTTCTCCGTAATCGTTGGCGTAGTTGCCGGGTACGCGCCGCTTGTCGTAAAGAAACAGTTTGTCGCCGATGTTGAGCACGACCCAGCGGTGCGATTTCTTGGGGAAAAGCCATTCGCCGAGCAGGCTCGGGGTCTCGATGTAGCCGGCCTTGCCGACCCGCATTACTTCGCGCAGGAACTGCGCCGGGTCGTCACTGTGTTCGAGTACCTGGTTGCAGATCACGTAGTCGAATTCCTTGTCTGCAAAAGGCAGGGCTTCGGCCGCAGCGTTGACCAGCTGCTGGTGGGGGAATATGCGCAGGCCGCCGCAGCGATGGGTATCGTCGCCGAGGAATTTCTCCACGAGGACGTTCGCACGGAAGGAGGGGCGATTGCCGGGGCCTACCTCGAGTACCCGGTCACGTCTTTTGATATGCAGATCCTGTCTGCTTTTGGGAGTGCTGACTTTCATTGGCGGTCGCGTATTGTCACAAATATAGAAAAATATTTTTTATTTGTTCCGGAACATGCGTTTTACATCTTTCCACTCCCCGTCGTTGGGGGCGGGCTCGATGCCCAGCAGCCTGCACAGGATGAGGTACATGTTCTGGTTCTGGAACGAGCCCTGCCGGTAGCCCTTGCGGAATGCGGGGCCCGAGGCGTAGAAGACCATGTGCATGTCGCGGTCGCGGTTGTCGAAGCCGTGTGTGCCGCGTTTGCGGACGGGGCGTGTTTCGGCCGCGTAGTCGAGCGTCCATCCGGTCTCGGGGATGACGATGATGTTCGTCAGGCGGGTAGGGTGGGTGCCGTAATGGAAACGCCGGGGCATCTGCTCGCGCCGCCAGGCCTTCATGTGCCCCGTCCTGCGGAGTATCCTGATCGCCGTGTCGGCATACTCTTCTTTCACCTCCAGCCCGAACGGGGTGCCAGGTACGGTACGTATGACCTGCGTAGTGTCGAGCAGCGGCATGAGGTTGATGTATCGCTCCGGCGAAAGCGCGGCCATGCCATGGTCGGCCGTTACGATGAAATTGATTCGCTCGAAGACGGGCGAGCGCCGTATCTCACGGAAAAAATAGCGGAGGACGGAGTCGATGTGTTCGGCCTGGGCGACTGCCTGCGGTGAATCGGGGCCGTAGGTGTGCATCGTGGCGTCGGGCTCTTCGAAATACCACATCACCAGCTCCGGGATCTCGGCTTCGGGGCGCGTCATGGCTTCGATCACCCAATCGGCGCGTTGGTAGTAGGTCGGTTTCGACGAGTAGGGAGTCCAGACGGTCGCCTGATGCCCGTCGATCGGGACTTCGCTGCCCGGCCACATGAAGATGTTGGCCGTGAGGCCCTGTCTTTCCGCCGTGTTCCAGATCGGTTCGCCGCTCCAGAATCCCGGCAGCCGGACATCCTCCGCGTCGAACACTGAGAGCTTGCGCCCGATCTTCCGGTCGTAGAAATTGTTGTTCACGACCCCGTGGTGGTCGGGATGCAGGCCCGTGGCCATGGCGTAATGGCTGGGGAAGGTGTTGGAGGGGTAGACCGGATAAATTTCGGCATAGGTTCCCGCCCGGGCGAGCGAGTCGAGTGTCGGCGTATGGCTGCGGCCGGCGAGATCCCAGCGGAAGGCGTCCATCGAAAGGATTACGACGTATTGTTTTCCGTCGGGTGTTGCGCTGACATGGGCCTTGCGGGACGAGGCACAGCCTGTCAGGAGGATGAGCAGCAGGAAAAACGTATATTTTTTCATGTGCGGGCTTTGTATGGTAAAGATACAAAAAAAGCGCCCGCTATTGCAGTGGGCGCCTTTCGGATGTGAAAAAATTACTTTTTCATGTAACCCTTCACATAGTGGTGGTGCGGGCCGAAACGCTCGAAGGCGGCACGGTCGAGTTCCTCCTGTGCCGACGGGTCGGCTACGGAGATGATCAGGCGTGCGCGCTCCTGCAGCGTCTTGCCGTAGAGGTCTACGGCCCCGTGCTCGGTTACGAACCAGTGGATGTGGTTGCGGGTCGTGACGACGCCTGCGCCTGGCGACAGTACGGGGGCGATCTTCGAGATGCCCTTATTGGTCATCGAGGGCATGGCAATGATGGCCTTGCCGCCCTTCGACAGCGATGCGCCGTATACGAAGTCGATCTGGCCGCCGACACCCGAATAGAACTTCGTGCCCAGCGAGTCCGCGCATACCTGGCCGGTAATGTCGACCTGCAGCGCCGAATTGATGGCCGTTACGCGGTCGTTCTTCGAAATGATATAGGGGTCGTTCGTGTAGCCCACGTCCATCATCAGCACGGCAGGGTTGTCGTCGATGAAGTCGTAGACGCGCTGCGAACCCATCAGGAACGTCGATACCATCTTGCCCTTGTCGATGTTCTTGGCTTCGCCGTTGATGACGCCGCTCTCCACGAGCGGGAGTACGCCGTCGGCGAACATTTCGGTGTGGATACCCAGGTTCTTGTGGTTGCCCAGCTGCGCCAGTACGGCGTTCGGGATGGCGCCGATGCCCATCTGGAGTGTCGCACCGTCCTCGATCAGGGCGGCGCAGTGTTTGCCGATGGCTTCTTCGGTGGCGTTCGGCTGCGTGAAGTGCGCCTCGATCAGCGGTTTGTCATCCTGTACGAAGATGTCGATCTTCGAGGAGTGGATCATGGCCTGCCCGAATGCGCGGGGGACATATTTGTTTACGACGGCGATCACGTGCTCGGCGGTCTCCACGGCGGCCAGCGTTGCGTCGACCGACGTGCCGAGCGATACGAAGCCGTGCTTGTCGGGCGTCGACACCTGGATCATCGCCACATTGCAGGGTACTGCGCCGCAGCGGTAGAGGCGCTGCGTCTCGCTCAGGAAAATCGGAATATAGTCGGCATAGCCGCTCTGGGTGACTTTGCGGACGTTGCCGCCCACGAAGAACGAATCGAGCTGGAATACGCCTTCGAACTTCTCGTCGGCATAGGGTGCCGGGCCTTCGGTGTGCAGGTGGTGGATGTGGACATCCTTCAGTTCGCCGGCCTCGCCGCGTGCGCACATGGCGTTGATCAGGCATTGGGGGGCCGAAGCCACGGAGCTCAGGTGGATGTGGTCGCCCGATTTGATAACCTTGACGGCCTCTTCGGCGGTCGTAAATTTGATCTGGGTAGTCATTTTTACTTTAAGTTTGTATTTTGGTTTTGGTTAGCGTTTCCTTTCGCCGATTTTTCGCGGACAAAGTTCCTGATGGCCTTGTCCGTGTAAGTCCAGAAAATCGGTACGTTACGCATCGTGATGATGTTCAGCGTATTCAGGGCAAGGCCCATGCTGATGTCCACGCGATCGAGCGTGTCGATACCCGGGGCAATGTTGTAGAACATGACGACGACGTGTTCGGGTTGTCCTCCGCGCATCGTGTAGACCCGGCCGTAGTGGTCGGACGAAGGATAGGCCGCGCCTTTGGCAAAGGCGGCCGTGCCGTTGCGCTCGCCGCCCATATAGAGGCGGAACCCCCCGTAGAGGGGTGTGATGTCGAAACGCAGCATCACGTTGCCCGTGATGTTGTCCCCGGCGCAGATGACGTTCGAAATGCAGAAGTCGTTTACGAACGAGGGGGTGCTGATCTCCGAGGGCTGGTGCCCGCGAGCGAATTTCTCGATGGCTTCATTGCGCAGGGATTCGAAATGCCGCGCTTCCCGGCGGAGTTTCTTTTTCTGGGCTTTTTGCAGCGCCTTCTGTTCCTTTGCGGTGGTACCCTCCCCGGGTTGCATGGCCGATGCCGCTCCGCACAGCGTGCAGAGCGACAACAGCAAAACGGTCAGACGTTTCAGCATGGCGTTGCTATTTGCGTTTCACCTCGACCTGTTCGTATCCCTCGACGATGTCGCCGACACGGATATCGTTGAACGATTCGATGTTCAGGCCGCAGTCCTGGCCGGCCGTAACCTCCTTGACGTCGTCCTTGAAGCGCTTGAGCGAACCCAGCTTGCCGGTGTAGATCACGATACCGTCGCGGATGACGCGGATCGGGGTGTTGCGCTGGAGCTTGCCTTCGCGGACGATACAGCCGGCCACGGTGCCGACCTTCGATATCTTGAAGATCTCCAGTACCTCGACCGAAGCGACGATCTCCTCCTTCATCACCGGTTCGAGCATGCCTTCGATGGCATCCTTGATGTCGTTGATCGCATCGTAGATGATCGAATAGAGGCGGATTTCGATCTCCTCCTTTTCGGCGAGCTTGCGTGCCGATGCCGACGGACGGACCTGGAAGCCGACGATGATGGCATTCGAGGCCGCCGCTAACAGAACGTCCGATTCCGAGATCTGACCGACGGCCGAGTGGATCACATTCACCTGCACGGTCTCCTTCGAGAGCTTGATCAGCGAACCCGACATAGCCTCAACCGAACCATCGACATCGCCTTTTACGATGATATTCAGCTCCTTGAACGATCCGATGGCGATGCGGCGTCCGATTTCGTCGAGCGTCACGTGCTTCTGGGTCATGATGCCCTGGATACGCTGGAGTTGCTCGCGTTTGTTGGCGATTTCACGGGCCGAGCGGTCGTCCTCCATGACGTTGAACGTGTCGCCTGCCTGGGGAGCACCGTTCAGACCGAGCACCTGTACCGGCGTCGAAGGGCCAGCTTCGGTCACTTTTTGGCCGTTTTCGTTGAACATCGCTTTCACACGGCCCGTGTGTATGCCCGAAAGCATTACGTCGCCTATGTGCAGCGTACCGTTTTGTACGAGCACCGTAGCTACGTAACCGCGGCCCTTGTCGAGTGTCGATTCGATGACGGCTCCCGAAGCGCGGCGGTTCGGATTGGCTTTCAGGTCGAGCATTTCGGCTTCGAGCAGCACTTTCTCGAGCAGTTTGTCGAGGTTCAGGCCCTTTTTGGCCGAAACTTCCTGATCCTGGTATTTACCGCCCCATGACTCCACGAGGTAGTTCATCTGCGAAAGCTGCTCCTTGATGTGGTCGGGGTTGGCTGCGGGTTTGTCGATCTTGTTGATGGCGAAAACCATCGGAACGCCTGCCGCCTGCGCGTGGTTGATCGCTTCGACGGTCTGGGGCATCACGTTGTCGTCCGCGGCTACGATGATGATCGCTACGTCGGTGATCTTGGCACCGCGCGCGCGCATGGCGGTGAAAGCCTCGTGGCCGGGGGTGTCGAGGAACGTGATTTTCTGACCGTTGCGCTCGACGCTGTAAGCACCGATGTGCTGGGTGATACCGCCCGCCTCGCCTTCGATGACGTTGGTTTTGCGGATGTTGTCCAGCAGCGAAGTCTTACCGTGATCGACGTGTCCCATGACGGTTACGATCGGCGGTCGCGGCACGAGGTCTTCCTCGCTGTCCTGTTCGTCGTCGCCGATGGCTTCCTGGATGTCCGCCGATACGAATTCGGTCTTGAAGCCGAACTCTTCGGCTACGACCACGAGCGCCTCGGCGTCGAGACGCTGGTTGATTGATACCATCAGGCCCAGGTTCATGCAGGCCGTGATGACCTCGGTCGCCGAAACGTTCATCATCGTAGCCAGCTCGGCTACGGTCACGAATTCGGTGACCTTCAGGATGGAGCGTTCCTGCTCTTCGCGCTGGAATTCTTCGTTCATGCGCTCGGCTACGGCTTCGCGTTTTTCCTTGCGGTATTTCGAACCTTTGCTCTTGGCGTTTTTCGACGTCAGGCGGGCCAGTGTATCTTTCACCTGCTTCGAAACCTCCTCGTCGCTGATTTCGGGCCGAACGACGGGCTTCGGAGCTTTGAGTTTGTCCTTGCGGGTCTTCTTGTTCTCTCCCGGACGGGGTTGGTTGGATTGCGGGCCTTGTCCGCGGCCGGGCTGTGCGGCGGATTTGCCGTTGCTGCCCGGCTTGGGGCTGCCTGCCGGCGTACGGGTCACGTCCACTTTCTCTTTACTCAGGCGTTTGCGTTTGTGGCGGTTGCCCGGTGTGAATCCCGATACGTCCATCGTGCCGAGTACCTGCGGGCCCGTGAGGGTCTGCACGGCGGGGCGGAAGATGTTGTCGCTCTTGGGCGCCGCTTCCGGTTCGGGTTTGGCTGCGGAAGCCGTTTCGGAGGCAGGTGCCGCTTCCGTTTTGGGGGCGGCCGGTTGCGGTGCCGGCTGCGGTTTCGGAGCCGCAGCCTCCGGTACGGGCTCTGCCGCCGGTTTGCTTACCGGTTTCGGAGCCGGTTTGGGCTTGGGCGAAAGATCTATTTTGCCCAGAATTTTGGGCTGGGGCAGTTCGTCCTTGACGCTGATGACGTTGCTTTTGATAATTACCTCCTGCTCCTCTTCGCGCGTCTGTTTCTGTGCCTCTTCGAGGGTGATCGTAGCCTGCTTCTGGGAGATTCGCTCCCGGATGCTTTCCCGTTCGTTGCCGGTAATTCGGCTCCCGCCGAATTCCTTCTCCAGAACGGCATAGACGTCCGGTTCCACCAGCGTATTGGGCGAACCGTCGGTTTTTATACCCTTCTTTTGCAGGAAGTCCGTGATGGTATTCAATCCCACCTTGAACTCCTTGGCAACCTGGATAAGTCTTAATTTTCTTTCGTTACTCATATATCGGTTTTAATTTTTGTGCGATGGGACGGATTACTCCTCGAATTCCGCTTTCAGTATCTCGACGACTTTCTGTGCCTGTTCCAGCTCCAGGTCGGCACGGGCGGCGATCTCTTCGACGGGCAGTTCCAGCACGCTCTTGGCCGTGTCGCAGCCGCAGGCTTTCAGGGCGTCGATCACCCAGCCGTCGATCTCGTCGGCAAATTCGGTGAGTGCAACGTCTTCCTCCTCGATTTCGCGGTAAACATCGATATCGTAGCCGGTCAGCATCTTCGAAAGCCGGATGTTCAGGCCGCCCTTGCCGATGGCCAGCGATACCTGGTCGGGCTTGAGATAGACCGAAGCTGTCTTCTTCTCCTCGTCGATGGTGATGCTCGAAATCTTCGCGGGGTTCAGGGCACGCTGGATCATTAACTGCGGGTTGGTCGTGTAGTTTACCACGTCGATATTTTCATTGCGCAGCTCCTTGACGATCGAGTAGATGCGCGATCCCTTCATGCCGACGCAGGCACCGACCGGATCGATGCGTTCGTCGTAGGATTCGACGGCTACCTTGGCACGCTCGCCGGGGATGCGGACGATCTTCTTGAGGGTGATCAGACCGTCGAAAATTTCGGGGACCTCCTGCTCGAAGAGCCGTTCGAGGAACTGGTTGGCCGTGCGCGAAAGGATGATGCGCGGCTGGTTGTTGTTCATCTCGACGCTCTTGACGATCGCCTTGATCGTGTCGCCCTTGCGGTAATAGTCGTTGGGAATCTGCTCGGTCTTGGGCAGGATCAGCTCGTTGCCCTCGTCGTCGAGGATCAGCACCTCTTTCTTCCATACCTGATATACCTCGCCGGTGATGATCTCGCCGACCTTCTCCGAATATTTTTCGTAAAGGTTGGCCTTCTCCAGATCGAGGATGCGCGAAGCGAGATTCTGACGCAGCGACAGCACGGCCCGACGTCCGAACGATTCAAGTTTGATCGGATCGACGTATTCGTCGCCCACTTCGTAGGTCGGATCGATGGCCTTAACCTCCGATACGGCGATTTGCATGTTCGGATTCTCCACCGCGCCGTCCTCCACGACCGTACGGTTTCGCCAGATCTCCAGGTCGCCCTTTTCCGGGTTGATGATCACGTCGAAATTCTCGTCCGTCTCGAACTGCTTCTGAAGCGCGTGGCGGAAAACGTCCTCGAGGACTCCGATCATCGTGGCCTTGTCGATGTTTTTAAGCTCCTTGAACTCTGCGAAATTGCTGATAAGATTAAGATTATCCATTGGTTTTTTATCTTGTTTATTTTTGAATTTCCACTATTTGAAATCGAGGTATTCCTTCGTGTATTTGATCTCTGAGAAAGGGTAGCGGCGCGTAACCCGCACCGTCTGTTTCCGCTTTTTACCCTCTACGGTCTGCTTCTCCTCGTAGGAGAGGGTGAGTCCCTCCTGGTCCGCCTCGTCGAGCGTCGCCAGAATCTTCACGCCGCTTTTGAGCAGCACTTCGACCGGCTTGCCGATCAGTTTGCGGTATTGGCGGAGGTGCTTGAGTTCCGAGCCGATGCCTGCCGAAGCTACCGTGAGGGAGAAATCCTCCGTGTCGCGGTCGAATTCGGCCTCGATCGCGCGGCTCAGCTCCACGCAGGTTTCGATACCTACCGAGGTGTCGCTGTCGATCAGCAGTTCCACTTCGTTGGCGGGCGAACAGGTGCAATCCACTACGAACAGGTCGGTGCCGACGAGTTTGGCATTGGCTATTTCGGTGATTTTCGTACAATCGATCATATTTGCTGATGTTATCAATAAAGTCGTTTTCCGGTGCGGGCAGTTCGTGCAAATCCGGACATCTGTCCTTCCCCGGCGAAAACTTGAAGTTCGTTCAGTCGTTTTTGCGGCCGGCCCGGAGGCGTTCGGCTTTTTGACGAAAATGTAGGAAATCGTCGCTTCCCGTTCGTTTTCATCGTCTTGCGTCCTGCGTTTTCTTCGAACATTGCATCGCAAGGAGCACTATTCGCGCCCGAATCTTGTCCCTGTTGTAGCAGGAGCTGTAATCGGGTACCCGCATGGCCCGCAACTGCCGGTTTCTCCCGACGGAATGGGCATGCGAGGGCATGCGGGTCGAGAAAATCGTGCGGATGATTCGCCGGTCGGGAGCGGTGAATATATCTACGAAATAAGGGGACTTGCTCGTCCCCTTACCTCTCTATACCCGTTTACGCTACAAATATAGCGAATGTTTTCCTATTTTCAAACCTTTGTGTCGAAAAATTATTCGTCTTTTTCGTTGCTCTGAGAGTAGGGCTTGATAATGCCGCGCTGCGATTCGCGGATGAACCGGATGAGTCGGTCGCGTTCGGGACTTTGCGGAATCTGTTTTTCGACCTCCTCACAGCCGTTCAGGTAGTTCAGGCCGCTTTGGAAGAGGATGCGGCAGGCGTCGTGAATTTGTGAGATCGTTTCCGGCGTGAATCCGCGGCGGCTCAGACCGACGCGATTGACGCAGGCGAAACGTACCGGATCGTTGTTGCTGACGGTGATGAAGGGGGGAATGTCCTTGCCCACCAGCGCGCCGCCCTGAATCATCGTATGCTCTCCGATGCGGGTCCACTGATGTACGGCTACGTGGCCGCCGATAACGGCCCAATCGCCGACTTCGACCTCTCCGGCGAGCGATACGCGGTTGGCCATGACGCAGTGGCTGCCTACCACGTCGTCGTGGGCGATATGCACGTAAGCCATAATCAGGTTGTGGCTGCCGACGACGGTCTTGCCCCGGGAGGCGGTGCCCCGGCTGATGGTGACGTATTCGCGGATTTCGTTGTAGTCGCCGATTTCGGCCGTCGTTTTTTCACCGACGAACTTCAGGTCCTGCGGGGTGCAGGCGATCGAAGCGGCCGTATGGATCTTGCAGCCTTTGCCGATGCGGGCTCCGTCGTGGATCACGGCTCCGGGACCGATCCAACAGTCGTCGCCGATCACTACGTCGCCGGCGATGTAGGCGAAAGGTTCCACCGTTACGTTCTTGCCGAGTTTCGCGTCGGGATGGATGTATGCCTGGTTGCTTATCATGTGCGGTTACTCTTTATTTTTAACGATCTGGGCCATCATCGTGGCTTCGCAGGCGAGCGTTTCGCCGACGAAAGCCTTGCCCTCGACTACGGCTACGCCTCGTCGGATGGGCTCCAGCAGTTGAACTTCGAAGTGAAGGGTATCGCCCGGAACGACCTTGCGCTTGAATTTTACGCCGTCGATCTTCATGAAATAGGTCGAATAGTGTTCCGGATCCGGAATATTGCGCAATACCAGCATTCCGCAGCACTGCGCCATGGCTTCGACGATCAGCACTCCCGGCATGACCGGCTCCTCCGGGAAGTGTCCCACGAAGAACGGTTCGTTCATCGTGACGTTCTTGATGCCGGCGACCATCGTATCGTCGATGTAGAAGATACGGTCCACCAGCAGAAACGGCGGGCGGTGGGGCAGCATGCGGCGGATATCGTTGATGTCGTAAACCGGCGGTTTGCGGCAGTCGTATTGGAAGCGGGGTTTCTCTCCTTCGCGGCGGATAGTCTGTTTGACTTGCTTCATGAACTCCGTGTTGGCGAAATGGCCGGGGCGGGTAGCCCATACGCGGCCCTTGATGCGTTTGCCGAGCAGAGCGAAGTCCCCCAGCAGGTCGAGGAGCTTGTGGCGGGCCAGTTCGTTGTTGAAACGAAGTTCCAGGTTGTTCAGGTAGCCGCCCGTGATGCGGATATCCTGTTTGTTGAAGATTTTCTTGAGGTGTTCGAGCTGATCGTCCGGGACGGGATTCTCCACAACGACGATGGCATTGTCCAGGTCGCCGCCCTTGATCAGATTCATTTTCATCAGAGGCTCCAGGTCATGCAGGAAGACGAAGGTGCGGCAGGGCGCGATTTTCGAGGCGTAGTCGTCTTCGGGATTGAAGGTCGCGTACTGGTTGCCGATCACCTTGGAGTTGTAGTCCACGTGCAGCGATACGGAGAATTCGTCGTCGGGGTAAAGGATGATGGCCACGCCTTTTTCCGGAATCGTATAGACCATTTTTTCGGTGACGTGGTAGTAGGTGCGTTCGGCTTCCTGGGGTTGCAGGCCGGTTTCGACGATCGTTTTCGCATATTCTTTGGCCGAACCGTCCATGATCGGGGTTTCGCCGGCATCGACGTCGATCGTGGCGTTGTCCACGCCCAGGGTCCAGAGGGCCGACATGATATGTTCGATGGTCGCAACGCGTGCGCCATCCTTTTCGATGGTCGTGCCCCGCGAGGTATCCGTAACATAGTCGCACAGGGCCGGAATTTCGGGTTTGCCTTCCAGGTCGATGCGACGGAAAACGATGCCGTTGTTCTCCGGGGCGGGGTGTACCGTCATCGTCACTTTGACTCCGGTGTGAAGACCTGTGCCTGAAAACGAGATCGGGGCTTTGAGGGTTTGTTGTTTGGCAGCCATAGTCTGAATTTATTCAAATTGCAACATACATTCCCATTGACTGCCGGGTCCCGACGTGTGTGGGGCCGACCGTCATTTTCGGAAATGTTTATCGCATTATTTGCGCGCAAATATAGGAAATATTATTCAAAAATCGTATTTTTGCCTAAATTATTGATAAACCGAAATTCCGTGGCATCACCCGACAGAACTCCTCGTCCTCCGAAATTGCAGCTTCCCTTCGAGCAGAAAAAAACCGATGCGGGAGAATGGGCTTACGACCATCGGATCGGATTGTGTGTCACGTTGATTGCCTATTTGGTGCTTGCGATCGCCTTTATGGTGGGAAAAATCGTCGTGGGGGCCAAACCTTCCGTGCAAGGCATAATCATTGATACGAAAACTTTAGCGGAGCTCGAGGCGGAGAAGATGCGTCTTGAACAGGAGGTACGGGCCCGCCAACAGGCGCCGGAACTGCGCGGCGGTTCCGCCACCACAGCGCGGGCGGCACGGCCGCAACC
>OLND01003262.1_pt1 | contig 13000 bp, 7 predicted proteins | sample 1672031 | NCBI WGS metagenome assembly OLND01 (sample SAMEA3136638, study PRJEB25190) | human gut metagenome | biome: human gut; feature: human-associated habitat; material: faeces | place: Austria | collected 2013
TGCATTTTGCATTGCAGACCTGCCGGGGAAATTTTGAATGGGAGGATCACATATGGAATCGCTATTTGAGCAGCTGGGCGGCACTTACACAAGGCAGGGCGACTACTGCCTGCCGGATGTTCGTTTACCGCCCGAAGAAGAACGCCCCATCGGCATTTACGGTCAGCGGCGGCGCACCTTTCTGAGGGAGTACCACCGGGTGCTGTATTATAACCTGCTGACCGCCGGGACGCTGGACGGGCACCTTGCAGACATCGAGGAGCAAGCGCAGGAACTCTTTCTTCGGCTGGTAGAACAATACGCAGATGCCGAGGGTGTGACGGAGAGGTTGAAGGCCAGCGAATCGCAGTCGTGGGTGCGGAAGATGAACGGCATCCGACATCGGGCAAACGAGGTCGTGATGCAGGAAATTGTATATGGGTAACGAGCAAGCGGAGGTCGATGGCCTCCGCTTGTTTTGTATGTAGAAAAGAACAATGCTGTTTTGAAACGGAATTGTTCCGAACTTTGTTGACATTGTTCTTTTATTCGGGTATAATGTACTTGTGATTTTATGCGTGGAGGTATCCCCTATGGCTGAAATGATCTCGGTAAGAGAGGCAGCAGTGCGCTGGAATATAACAGAGCGGAGAGTTGCGACACTCTGCAAGAATGGGAGAATCGCCGGTGCGAAAAAGCAGGGCAATCGTTGGCTGATCCCCGCTGATACGCAGAAGCCGGCGGATCAGCGGCTCAAGACGGGCGCTTTCCGCAAGACGGAGCGCGCGCCGAAGCTGCCCCTGCCCATCGGCGTGTCCAACTACTGCCTTGCATCGTCGGAATACTATTATATCGACAAGACGATGATGATCAAGGATTTCATCGACGAGCGTCCGATGGTGACGCTGTTCACCCGCCCCCGGCGCTTCGGCAAGACGCTGAATATGGATATGCTGCGCACTTACTTTGAAAAGAGCGACAAGGATACCTCCGTCTACTTCCGGGATAAGAAGATCTGGGCCTGCGGCCAGAAATACCGGGATTATCAGGGCAAGTACCCTGTGATTTTTCTGACCTTCAAGGATGCGAAGTTCGACACTTGGGAGGAGACCTTTGTGGCCATTCGGGATATTTTCGCAAAGGAGACCCGGCGGCACAAAGAGCTGCTGACCAGCGAAAAATGCGACGAGTACAGCAAAAAGACCTATGAAAAGCTGGCAGACGGCAAGGTCAGCGAGGTAGAGCTGGCTTCGGCACTGCTGGACCTGTCCGCTATGCTGCACAAGCACTATGCCGTTGCGCCCATTATCATCATCGATGAGTACGACACCCCCATCCAGCAGGGCTACCAGAAGGACTATTACGACAAGGTCATCCGGTTTATGCGGAACCTGTTTTCCGGCGGGTTCAAGGATAATCAGCACCTGTCCTTCGGCTTCCTCACCGGCATTCTGCGGGTGGCCAAGGAGAGCATCTTCAGCGGGATGAATAACCTGTCCATCAACTCCGTGCTGGACAACAAATACAGTGTCTACTTCGGCTTCACCGCCGACGAGGTGATGGAGATGGCGGAATACTACGGCGCTGCCGATAAGTATGACGAGATTTGCCAGTGGTACGACGGCTACCGCTTCGGCAAGACGGAGATTTTCAACCCGTGGTCGGTGGTCAACTACTTCAGCAACGAGTGTGAGCCGAGACCCTTCTGGGTCTCCACCGGCAGCAACGATATTATCGGGGAAGTGCTTGCCCAGGCGGACGAGGAGATTTATAACCGTCTGACCTCCCTGGTCAACGGCGAGACCTTCACAACCTTCATCGACACCGGCGTGATTTATCCGCAGATCAAAAGCAATCCCTCCACCATTTACAGTTTCCTGCTGGTGACCGGCTATCTGAAGGCGCTGAAAACCACGCCCTCCTTCAGCGGCGATTTTATGTGCGAGGTCTCCCTGCCCAATCGGGAGATTTCTCTGGTGTATAACAAGGAGATTTTGCAGCGGCTGGAGAATCTGATTCCGCCGTCCACGGCGATTTCCGTTCAGGAGGCCATCTTCTCCGGCGATAACGCACGGCTGAAAGCGCAGATCCAAACGCTGCTGACCCAGTCGGTCAGCTCCTTCGATACCGCCGGGGAGAACTTCTACCACGGCTTTATGCTGGGACTGTGCGCCCTGCTGGGCGGCGCTTTCGTGACCTCCAACCGGGAATCGGGCGACGGGCGCTATGACATTCAGCTGAAGCCCACGCAAAAGGGACTTCCGGGCATCCTGATTGAGCTGAAAGCGGAGAAAAATTGCAGCGATGAGCAGCTGAAAAAGCTGTCCGAGACAGCCTTGCGGCAGATCAACGATAAGAAATACGAAACCGAGCTGACGACCGCCGGGGTCAGGACGATTTATAAATACGGCGTGGCCTTCAGCGGTAAAAAGGTCGAAGTGGCAGTCGGATGAGGCTGACGAATTTCAAAGTATCAGCTTTCAGCTTCCAAAGTATCAAATTGATACTTTGGCGAAATCCCAAAGTGCCAGCACGGTGGTTCCAAAGTGCCAAATTGGCACTTTGGAGATGTGCTTATATCAAATGCTAAATGAATTAACAAAAATCGAGGGAGACTGCTTATGAAATCAAATTTTGATTTTCTGAATCGATACTGGCCTGCATTGGCACAGATCGGCGCAACCGCAGAAACCTATGTCTATTCTGATCCCAATGCCTGTATCTATAAACTCGGAATGTTTGCCGAGCGCTTAGTGCAGGAGATCCTTGTCTTTGAGCACATTGCGGAGCCGGCTGTTGACAACACCCACGCAAATCGAATTCGCATTTTGAAGCGAGCCGGTTTATTGCCGCACGAAATTGACAACACGCTATATGTTCTTCGCAAGACAAGAAACTCGGCAGTACATATAGGTACGGACTCCGTGGACGAAGCAAAGACATTGCTATCCTTGACATACAATCTTGCTGTTTGGTTTATGGAGACCTATGGAGACTGGGGATATATTGCGCCTGAGTTCGTTATGCCGAGCGAAACCACGCACGAAGATTTGGAATCCGTTATTGCTGAGCAGGAAAGGAAAATCGAGGGATTGACGAAGCAACTGGCCGTGGTCAAGACCGCCGCTTCGGGCAAAACGCAGAAGGAGCGCGCAAGGCGATCAGAATCTGTCTCCGCTATGATGAATTGGAATGAGGCGCAGACCAGATGCTTGATTGACGAGCAGCTTCGTCTTTCTGGTTGGGAAGCTGATACGCAGAACCTGTGCTACAGCAAAGGAACGCGTCCTGTAAAGGGGAGAAATATTGCCATCAGCGAATGGCCTACCAATTCGGCCTTTTACAAAAACGGGTATGCGGATTATGCATTCTTTGTTGGTGAGAAGCTCGTAGCATTGATGGATGCAAAAAAGATGTCGGAAGATGTGGCATCTACTATCGATGTGCAGGTAAAGGACTATGCTGCACATATTAAGCCGGAGGATATCCCACATACGGTTGGAAACTGGAATGGTTATCAGGTCCCCTTCCTCTTTGCTTCAAATGGCAGGGCGTATTTAGAACAGCTGCGGACGAAGTCTGGTATTTGGTTTTTGGATGTCCGGGAACAGGAAAATCAACCGTATCCTATTCGGAACTGGTTTAGCCCAAGTGACCTGATGGAAAAACTTGGTCAGAATACAGCGGCGGCCAATCAGGCGCTGGCTGCAGCAGATAATTCGTTTATGACAGATCCAAATGGGTTGAATCTGCGCGACTACCAGATCAAGGCTATTGATAAGGCAACAGAGGCAATCGTTGACGGCAAGAGAACGGCCTTGCTTGCAATGGCCACCGGAACGGGTAAAACCCGTACTGTTCTGGGACTTATCTACAAGATGCTGGAATCCAAGCGTTTCCGTCGTATTCTTTTCCTTGTGGATCGAGTGTCTCTCGGTGAGCAGGCAATGGACACCTTCAAAGATGTCAAGCTGAAGGAACTGCTGACGCTGGACAAAATATATGAGATCAAAGCGATCGATGACAACATCATCAATCTGGAAACCAAGGTCAGCATTTCAACGGTGCAGGGGCTTTTGAAACGCACGATTCTGGCAGAAGAACCGGATTTGATGCCCGGTGCATTTGATTTGATTATTGTGGACGAAGCCCACCGAGGATATATTCTTGACCGTGAAATGACGGAAGAAGAAATCCTCTACGATAATCAGGATGATTATATGAGCAAGTACAAGCAGGTTATCGAGTATTTCGATGCGGTGAAAGTTGCCTTGACTGCTACGCCCGCCCTGCACACGACCGAGATTTTCGGGGAGCCGGTCTATACCTACAGCTACCGTGAGGCGGTTATCGATGGCTGGCTGGTGGATCACGACCCTCCGTATCTGATTAATACGGATTTCATTGAAAATGACGCACAGTTCAAGAAGGGTGAAACCTTGGCGCAATATGACCCCAACACCAATGAACTTTTGAACGGTGCGGTTTTGGACGATGAAATGGATTTCGATGTGTCGGAGTTCAACCGCAAAATTGTTCTGCCGGATCACACCCACAAGGTGCTGGAAGAAGTTTCGACCTACCTGAATCCGGAAAGTGGAGAAAAGACGCTGATTTTTGCGGTGAATGATGCACACGCTGACCGTATTGTGGATACGCTCCGAGAAATTTACAAGCCCTATGGCATTTCCAATGATGCCATTATGAAAATCACGGGCAAAACTGCCGGCGGCAACAAAAAGAAGATTTTGCAGGTGATCAAGCAATTCAAGAACAACCAGTACCCCAACATTGCCGTAACAGTCGACTTGCTGACTACCGGAATCGATGTGCCGGCCATTTGTAATTTGGTGTTTATGCGCAAGATCAACAGCCGGATCCTCTTTGAGCAGATGCTGGGACGCGCTACGCGCCTTTGCCCGGAAATCGGAAAGACGCACTTCAATATCTTCGATGCAGTTCGCGTGTACGAGGACTTGGACGACACTTCCAATATGAAGTCAGTCTCCGTCAGCAAATCAATGGCTGAATTGTTGGAGGATTTGTTCCGTCCGGGTGAGGTCAGCAAGCAGCCTGTCAAAGATCGCATTTTGGCAAGATTGCAGCGTAAGAGCAACAATCTGACCGATGAGCAAAAGTATGATGTATCCGAGCGTTTAGGCGGAAAAACAATTCGGGAATATGCGAAGGAATTGAAAAGCTGTACAGAGGAAGCTTTTGTGCGACGCTGCCGGGAGGATAAGGATTTCCTGCTTTGGTTTGACAACCTGAAGGGTAAAAAGCGTGGACATTACTATTCCGAAAAGGAAGATACCCTTTTGGAAACGACCCGCGGCTATGGTGACACGGAAAAACCGCAGGATTATCTGGACTCTTTTGTGGCCTATGTCAACGAGAATAAAGACCGTATCGAAGCGATCCGCATAGCCTGCACCCGCCCCAGCGATATGACCCGGGCGCAGCTTCGGGAGTTAAAGCTGGAACTGGATAAGGAGAATTTCACCGAGAGCAGCTTGAATGAAGCGGCCAGTGCGGTGAGCAATGAACGGATCGTGGCAGACATTATCGCCTTTGTTCGTCGGGCTGTACTTAAAACGCCGCTGGTGAACCACGATGACCGCGTGAAAATGGCCTTTTCTAAACTGATTTCGGTGCATCACTTTAACAAAATGCAGCTGGATCTGCTGGAAAAGATCAAGGTATATATGCTTCACGAGAGCATCCTCAATACCGAGACCTTTGAGGCACCGGCGTTCAAGATGGATGGCGGTTTCGCACGCTTTAACAAGAAGTTTGGCGGGCAGCTTGCGGAGATCATCCGCGAGATCAACACTTATATTTACGAAGGAGCAGCTTAAATGAGCACGCAAGATATTGTACAGAAACTTTGGAACCTCTGTAATGTGCTGCGGGATGACGGTATTACTTATCACCAGTATGTGACAGAACTGACCTACATTCTGTTTTTGAAAATGGCCGATGAGACCGGTGCAGATAAGGATATTCCTGAAGCATATCGTTGGGGCTCTTTGACCAGCCGTTCCGGCATTGACCTGAAAAAGCACTACTATACGCTGCTCAGCAAGCTGGGCGAAGAATCCGTTGGCCGCGTGGCACAGATTTACGCCAACGCATCCTCCAGCATCGAGGAGCCGAAAAACCTCGAAAAAATCATCACGGAGATTGACAAACTGGACTGGTATGAGGCCAAAGAGGAAGGCCTGGGCGACCTGTATGAAGGACTCTTAGAGAAGAACGCCAACGAGAAGAAGTCCGGTGCCGGTCAGTACTTCACCCCTCGTGTGCTGATCGATGTGATGACGGAGCTCATCAAACCTCAGCTGGGCGACAAGTGCTTTGACCCGGCCTGTGGTACTTTTGGCTTTATGATTGCAGCCAACCGCTATGTCAATGCGCATAACGATATGTATGCACTCTCTGACCGTCAGGCAGATTTCCAGCAGAATAAAGCGTTCAACGGTGTGGAACTGGTGCACGAGACCCATCGCTTGGCATTGATGAACGCCTATCTGCACAATATGAATGCCAATATCACATTGGGGGATTCTCTCGCACAAAGCGCCAAGGGATTGAAAGATTTTGATGTCATTCTGACCAATCCGCCCTTTGGCACGAAAAAGGGCGGTGAGCGCGCGACCCGAGATGATATTTCTTTCCAGACCTCCAACAAGCAGCTGAACTTCTTGCAGGTGATCTATCGCAGCCTGAAGGCGGACGGCAAGGCCCGCTGCGCCGTGGTGCTGCCGGATAATGTGTTGTTTGCCGCCGGAGATGGTGCCAGCGTGCGCCGGGAACTGATGAATTTTTGCAATCTGCATACCATTCTGCGCTTGCCTACCGGCATTTTCTATGCGCAGGGCGTCAAAACCAATGTGCTGTTCTTTACCCGCGGGACAACCGAGCAGGATAACACCACCGAGGTTGCGTTCTACGATATGCGCACCAATATGGACAGCTTTGGTAAGACCCGGCAGCTGCGCAAAAGTGATTTCGACGAGTTTGTGGCAGGGTATGAAGACCCATCCAAGCGCACGAGCGAGCGCTGGAGCAAATTCACTCGTGAGGAGATCGCCAAGAATCCGGACGATAGTCTTGACTTTGGCTTGATTCGTGACGACTCCATCGTGGATTATGACGATCTCCCTGACCCTGTAGAAAGCGGCGAGGAAGCGATTGCAAATTTGGAGGAAGCGGTCGATCTGCTGAAAAGTGTTGTGCGTGAGCTTCGTGCTCTGACGGAGGAAAAGTGATGGCAAGAGCAAAAAAAGAAGCCGCCCTCACGCCCGAAGAGCGTTTGCAGGCAGCTTTAGTGCCAGATTGGGAGTGGCCGTATAAATTGCCGGAGAATTGGTGTTGGACTTATCAAAAGGCTGTATGTAGTCTTTCAACAGGAGAGAAGCGCATCGGTAATGATTATCCATATTGGGAAGTCAAGTGCCTTCGAGGGATTACACTCCCCCAGATTGTATCCTCAGGCAACTTCGTCCCAGTATTCTCCAAAGTAATTCTGGTGGATGGAGAGAATTCGGGAGAAGTGTTTACGATTTTAACCTCGGGGTATATGGGCAGTACATTTAGGATGTTGCAAATTTCGGCTGTCGTTTTTCCCAAGTATCTTGAGCTGTTTATTTTATCAAATAAAGATGTATATCGAAACAGAAAAACCGGATCAGCAATTCCTCATTTGAATAAAGAACTATTTTTTTCAACCCCATTTCCTCTCCCTCCCCTTGCCGAGCAGCAGCGCATTGTTGACCGCATCGAAAGCCTGTTTGCCAAGCTGGATGAGGCCAAGGAAAAGGCACAGGCCGTGGTGGATAGTTTTGAAACTCGCAAAGCCGCTATTCTCCATAAAGCCTTCACCGGTGAACTGACCACAAAATGGCGGGAAGAGCACGGCGTGAGGATGGAGAGTTGGGAAAAAAAGAGTGTGGGTGAGCTGTGTATTTCATTAAAATACGGCACTGCAAAGAAGTCTGATGCATCTGGCAATGTGGTTGTACTTCGGATGGGCAATTTGCAGCAAGGTGAAATCGACTGGTCAGGCTTGGCTTATTCGAATGATCCAGACGATATAGAAAGGTATAAGCTTTTCCCCGGAGATGTTCTTTTCAACCGAACAAATAGTGCAGCGCTTGTTGGGAAAACAGCAATCTATCGTGGTGAGCATCCAGCCATTTACGCAGGTTACCTTATTAAACTGGACTATGATCACGATAAAATAATAGGTGACTATTTGAACTATGCATTGAACACTCTTGATGCGAAAAAATACTGTAATTCGGTTAAAACGGATGGAGTGAACCAATCTAATATCAATGCAAAAAAGATTGGAGCCTATTCGTTTAATGTTCCCAATATCCCTGAGCAGGAAAAGATAGTATCTGTAATACAGAAGTTGCTATCGAAAGAACAACAGTCCAAAGCAGCCGCCGAGGCAGTCCTTGACCAAATCGACCTGATGAAAAAATCCATTCTCGCCCGTGCCTTTCGCGGTGAACTGGGTACGAATGACCCAAGCGAGGAGAGCGCGGTGGGATTGCTGAAGCGAACCATTTTATAAAAGAAAGAGGTGGTATTGTGCGTAGATTTATCTATCTTGATACAGACACCCTCAACTCCTATTTGGCGCAAATATTTGACGGTCTAATTCAGTCACAGGAAATGGAAAAAAGCGCGGGCAAAAAGAAGGAAAAGCAAAACCATTTTGGCAGTAATCTCGGAAGTCAAATTGCATTCAAGCTTTTTGGAAAAGGTATAGATGCAAATGCGCAAGCCACTTATGAACATTTAAAGACTGTCGCAAATGATGAAATGGTCAGAGATGTTCAAACTAAAATAATGCACGATAATGCTTTTGATGAGTTTGCATCTTACTTAAGCGAGAATGGCCTTCTAGGCGGAGCGAACATAGGAAATTTTATTTCAGTTGAAGATGAATTCTATATTTTCGACATTGCATTTTTTCAAAAAATGTTTGCCGAAGGTGGATTCGTATCTGAGCTGAAAGAAATTCAAAAGGTTTCTATTCAAAAGGAAGCGGAGCAACAAGTACAGGGACTTAACCGCGGACAGCAGAGAAGCAAAACTCTGCAAAAGCAAGTTCGGGATATTGTTGAGGCTGCTACTTCTAAAAACGAGGAAGAGTATAAGCCGGCAGAGGCGTTGATTAATATGCTTGCCTCCATAATCCCTTATCCGCAGATTCTATGCATATCAAATTATCTTGTTGTTCTTAATGAAAAATATTTGCGCGATAATATTTCGACAGCTGCGTTCAAATACGGAGGAAAAGTTAAAGTGGTTGGCTACATAACTAACAAGGTTATGGCACAAAGCAATACGCATACTTCAGCTTTTGCGGAGATAGGCGCTTCCATTAATGCACTTATGAAAATTTTCTTTGAGAATGCAGATGAAATGTTTGTTGTTCATCCGGTTGCGATTTACTACGATAACTAATTGCAACTTACAGATATGCAGCGATAATCGTGCATACTTGGTGAAAGCAAGAACAGAAATGAGGGATGATAGTGCTGGATCAAACAAATGCAAATATTGAAAGACATATCAAAACCCACACAGAGCGTTCTGATGATGACCGCTCGGCAGTATCTGTTTTGGAGACATTTCTCCGTTCGAATGGAAGAATCAACACTTCTTTTGCCTCAGATGATAAGTGGCCCAATCACGATAACACTTTTGAGTTTGTTCCAAACCCGGAAATTTCGAGACGCCCCGTGCAAACTTTCTATGTCCAAATAAAGGGAACACGCAATTATACTGAGCGCGAGGGTGTTATCAAGTACACACTAAAAGATCTCGCTTTTCCTGCTTTTATATGTGGCAGAGTATCTCTTGATCCGGGAATTCTGTTTGTGATTCTCAATCCCGCTGAACGCGGAGATGAGAGAGTTTTTTGGAAGTATATGTCGCCCAGTTTTCTCAACAGTATTGATTTTGCAAAAGACAGTATAACCGTCAGTTTTTCACCGGAAGAGGAAATCTTGAACAATGAAGAAAGCGTTTTAGCTTTTTGCGAGAGGTTAGAAGAAATTGTCGAGCGGCATTCCTTTGTAAACCAATTGGAGCGGCATAGTTATTCTTTTGAAGAAGCTAAGCGAATCGTTGAGACCTGTGATACGGAAATCACGGAAAGCATCGACAATTTAAGCATTCTAAATAAGAGCCGCGACAACATTTCACGGAGAATTCTGACGAGATTGAACGATCTATGCATTTCAGCTTTACTGTTGAATGCGATGAAAGACGGCTATCAAAGTCCCAACGCCGGCTTTGCGTGGGAATACTCACTCTTAAGGGCAAATACAAAGTACTTAGGGAATTTTTACCGAGGATTGCAATATATCGGACGCCGGATCCCCGAGGAAGGCCAAGCAGAGCGGCTGATGCTGAAGTACTACAGCTTTATGTGGCAGATCCGTCAATCACTCTATGAGAACTACGGCATCACCGTGCTTCAGAACTTGGAAAAGTTTCAGGAATATACCGGAACCGATGAACAGGATAAACAATACTATGAGTTGGTGGCGAATGCTTTCTCAACCCCCAAAACCGAGCAGAAACATAACAGTAATACGAGGTTTTATATTCAGAAAAGGACGCCGTTTTATGTTGGTAAAGAGCGTTATTTTGAGGTAACACTGCAGCAAGCGGACATCTATGCGTCAAAGTATAACCGAATTACAGCATATACCAAACTTGACATTTCTACAGGCTATTCTGTACAAATCGACTATGTCCCATCATACATTAATCTCTGGGGTGTCAATACAGAAATTAAAATTATCACAGCTTGGCGTGTTTCGGTAGATCCTAAATGTTTGAACAAGCTTGGAAGGATACTTAATATGCGCCTTCAGCTTTCTTCAAAATATGGAGAATATGATGCCCTGATGAGATTCCTAACAGAAACAGGTGTGGATTTTCTGGAAATGATTGATCTTCGGGAGATACATTTCTCGAATCTTTTGGAGTCGGTTTACAAAAAAACAAATACCTCTTATTTCAAAGATGTTTTGCAGCAGCTGAGGGACAACTATTCTACAGGTTCGACACGCTTCGGCCGATATACAATTCGGTATCTGTTACTGAATCTGCGCGAAGATCTTTTGGAACGCGTTATGCCGTCTCAGTTTAGTCCGCAATGGAAATGCAAGGATTTATACCTGTCTAGAAAATGCTTTCCGTTTGAGTGTAACCCACTTGCTTCTGATTTAGCTGACAGCAAAACGAGCCAGATAAGTCAAGCCAAGTACTTGGCCAGAGTAGTTGAAAAGGAAAAGACTGAGGTTGCGGTTCCATACTGGTCTATTGTAAAGTCTATGCAAGATACCGGCGAAATTTACTGCGATCTTGGCGGAGATTTAACCGAACAGGCGATCCAGAAATATAATGATTGCTTAGACGATTGGGAAAAGCGCCAAGGGTATGAAATCATTTCAGATGGAAATGTCGCTTGTATCGCAGCATATGAGGCATCGACGCTCTTTATTTTGAATAAACTCCTGGAATTATCACAGATTCACAATAAAGGGCAAAAAGAAGTTAACGAAAGATATTTGAGAAATTGTGATATTGCCTTTCCAGATCCTAAAAAAGAAGAAGCTCTTAAATATGCTTTTGTAAACTCCAGAGTACTTCTTGTTTACGGAGCTGCCGGTACCGGAAAGACGACCCTAATCGATATGATCTCGACAATGCTGTCTGGGCGTCGGAAATTGTTTCTTACCAAAACACATACGGCCTTGCAGAATCTGCAGAGGCGAATTAATAATCCGGGGGCTGATGCCAGTTTTGTAAGCATCAATAGTTTTACGAAGAGGGTAAACCTTCCTGATTATGATGTTATCTTTGTAGACGAATGCAGCACCATTGATAACCGTGCAATGAAGGTATTCCTCGAGAAAATGCGCCCGGATACATTCTTAGTACTTGCGGGAGACACCTATCAGATAGAATCTATTGATTTCGGTAATTGGTTTACTTATGCCAAGGATATTATTAAGACTAAAGGTTCGAATGTTGAACTCGTAAGCACTTGGAGAACAAAGGATCCCGGTTTAATTGAGCTTTGGAATGAGACTCGAAATAAGGGTGCGCTAATAACGGAAAAACTTGTTATCGACGGCCCATTTTCTGAAAATATTGGCGAAGGAGTGCTCAATTCCGAGATAATGGATGAGGTGATTTTATGCTTGAACTATGACGGAAAATTTGGCTTGAATAATATGAATAGCTATTTCCAAAATGCTAACACAGAAACGGCTGTTGTCTGGAGAGACTGGAAATATAAAGTTGGCGATCATATATTGTTCAATGACACGGACAGATTTTCTCTGCTCTATAATAATTTAAAAGGGCGAATTGTCCAAATAGAACTGTTTGACAGTAGAATCAGATTTACAGTAGATGTAGAGATCCCGTTAACAGAGCAAGATTGCCAAAACGATGGCATAGAATTCATCGATATAATTGATGATGTGACCCGAATACGATTTGATGTACTTGATTTTGAAGAGGAAATGGCAGATGAAGATCGCAAAAAAGCCATCGTACCGTTTCAGCTTGCCTATGCGGTTTCAATTCATAAAGCGCAGGGCTTAGAGTATAGGTCAGTTAAGGTTGTTATTCCGAGTAGCAACGCTGAAAAAATAACACACGGTATTTTCTATACAGCAATTACGCGTGCAAAAGAAAAGCTAAAAATCTACTGGAGTTCTGAAACAATGCAAGAAGTCGTCGCTGGATTTTCAGTAGACACTTCAAGGCAAAAAAGCTTGGCAATTATTAAGGAGAAGCTGAAGCAGGACAAGAATACTTAGGAATAGGGCACCGACCGTTTGGCCGGTGCTCTATTTATATATGAGCCATCTATAAGTCAATAGTGATTACCAGCCGTCCTCCCATCATCGGGAGGGCGGCTTTTTTGCGTCTTGATAGAAAAATTGAGAAATTTCTCGAAACACCCTGCCAAATG
>OLND01003264.1_pt1 | contig 12998 bp, 15 predicted proteins | sample 1672031 | NCBI WGS metagenome assembly OLND01 (sample SAMEA3136638, study PRJEB25190) | human gut metagenome | biome: human gut; feature: human-associated habitat; material: faeces | place: Austria | collected 2013
TCTGTTCCCCAAGAATTCGGGATATTCAGCGGTTTTTTGTCAGAAATATGCTGGAAGTCATACAAATTTGTCTTATATTAGGGATGTAATCATTTATGACTGTAATTTTTAATATATATTTTCAAAAACTTTATATTTACAAATATATATTTATGGATTATACTGAGTTTAAATCAGGCAGCTCTCATCCAGTTTCATCCATTGAAAGGGGGAAAAAACATCGAATGAATCAAATTATCATCGCCGCCCATGGCCGGCTTGCGTCGGGCATGAAGGAAACGCTGGAATTTTTCGGCGCCCGAAACATCGTCATTTTGGAACAAACCGTTCAGGAATCCGGCTTTGAAGCAAAGGTGGAAAAAATCCTTCAACAATATGCCGGCCAAAACTGCATTGTCTTTACCGATCTGTACGGTGGTTCCGTTAATCAGATCTTTTTCAAAAACCTGCGGGATCACGCCTTTCATCTGATCACCGGCATGAATTTAGCGATGATTCTGGAATGTGCTTTCACAGAAACCGATCTGGATGCTTCGCAGTTAAAAGAAATCATCGCCAACGCCTGCCGTCAAACCTGTTACATGAACGACTTGTTGACCGGCGGCGGGGAAGACGACGACTAGAAAGGAAGAAAATCAATATGATCAGTTTATTACGCGTCGACGGACGGCTGGTTCACGGCATGGTCGCGGTGACCTGGGTTGGAGAACTCAAACCCAATGTTTTAGTCGTCGCCAATGATGCGGCGGCCAATGACAGTTTTCACACAATGACGTTAAAGCTGGCCAAGCCGGCCAATGTGGACATGTACATCTGGACGCTGGCCAAGGCGGTTGACCGCTTGAACGGACCAAAATACAAAGCGAAGAAAATCTTTATCACTGTCGGCACGATCGCCGACGCGGAAGCGCTCGTCAGCCAATGTCCGGAGATTCGCCGCGTCAATGTCGGCCCTGAAGTCGACGGCACGAAGGGACGGGTAACCGAAGGAAAAGTGGAGATCAGCGACGGCGTCTTTGCCTCCCCGGAAGAATTCGCGTGTCTGAAACGCATTCACGATCGGGGCGTCGAGGTGTTCGCGCAGATCACTCCGCAAATGCCGGCAGTCGATTTTACGGATTTCGCTAAAAAATTTGAATAAGAAGGAGAAAAGGGTATGATTTTACAAGCTATTCTCGTCGGTCTTGTCGCGGGTTACGGACGGATCGAACAATCCTGGTTTGGGCAGCAGATGATCGCGCGGCCGATCTGGCTGTGTACGCTCGTCGGACTTTTGTTAGGGGATTTAAAGCAAGGCGTCATCATCGGCGGTACGCTGGAGCTGATCTGGGCCGGTGTCGTTCAGATCGGGGCTGCACCGACAGAGGTTGTCAGCGGCAGCGTGCTGGCCTCAGCGCTGGTCATCACCAGTGGTTTGACCGTCGAGGAAGGCGTCGCGCTGGCAATCCCGGTCGCGCTGCTGGCCAGCGTTATGAATACGTTTATCTCGTCGGTGAACTCTGCCGTTCTGTCTTCCTTGACGAACAAAGCGGTGGAAAACTGTGATACCAAGATGATCTGGTGGACTGGAATCGGCGGAGGCATCATTTATTTCATCGTCTACTTTGTCGTTATCGCGCTGGGCTTTATGGCCGGATCCGTCGCGATCCAGGCGGTCATCGATTCCATTCCGGGCGTCGTCCGCTACGGTCTGACCAATGCCAGCAAGCTCCTGCCTGCGATCGGCATCGGCATTCTGCTGAAATTTACGTTCGATTGGAAATATGCCGGCTTCTTTGCGCTGGGCTTCCTGCTTCCAACCTATCTGGGAATGGGCACGATGGGCGTCGCACTGACGGGATTGGTCTGCGCATACATCTATTATCAATTTAAACCGAGAGCAGAGGAGGACGACTAATCATGACAAATCCGGTTCAATTATCAAAAAAGGAACTGAATAAGGTATTCTGGCGTTCCTATCAGGCGCTGGGGTGTTATACCTACGATAAGCAGCAAGGGATTTCCTACATGCGCGCCCTGCTTCCGGCGCTGCAGAAACTCTATCCGGATCCGGAAGATCTGAAAGAAGCCCTGATCCGGCACAACGTTATGTTTAATACAACCTGCGCTTTCGTACCGTTTTGTCTGGGCATCACCTGCGCGATGGAAGAGGAATACGCCAACGCACCGGAAGGTACGTTTGATCCACAGTCGATCAGTTCCGTCAAGATCGCTTTGATGGGACCGCTGGCCGGGATCGGCGACAGTTTCTTCTGGGGGACGTTCCGGGTAATCGCCTGCGGGATCGGCGCTCCGCTGGCGGCGGCCGGCAATCTGCTCGGGGTCGTGCTGTATCTGTTGTTGAATTTACTGCCGTCGACCTTGACCCGCGTCTATGGCTTTAAGCTGGGATATCAGGGCGGCCGGGAATTCTTAGCGAAAATCCAGGCTGACGGCACTCTGGAAAAAGTGACGGAGGCCGCAAAGATTCTGGGTCTGGTCGTCATCGGCGGACTGGTGCCGGCGATCGTGGCGGTTCCGGTTTCCCTGGAGCTGAACATGGGCGGCGGTTCGTTCATTCTGGCGGATGTTCTCAACAGCATCATGCCGAATTTACTGCCGTTGGTCTTATCCGTCGTTGTTTATCATTACATCCAGAAAGGCGTCAGCGTCAACAAGCTGTTATTCCTTCTGTTAGGCTTAGGCATTTTATTAACAGCGGTCGGTTTCTTTCCAATGGGATAAGCTGGCAAAGATAGTTTCAGGATAAGCAGGCTGAGAGATCGCCTGCTTTTTCGGATTATAGAAGTAGGAATAAAGTTTCCTACTCGACCTAGGATTAGATGAGCATAAACTATTGATATTAAGAACAAATCATGTGTGGGATATTCAGTTGATCTTAGTATTTTATTGAGGGTTTCTGAAATTAGGATATACTATTTTTTTTCGTATCAGATAACAGATCAGGCAACTATGCGGGAGAAACATTTGACTTTATCCTGGGGCCTGTTGCTAACGATGCTGCTGTAATAATAAAGGATTCATCAAACAGAAGATTATGTAAAATTATGTGTTTTTTATATTTCAGAGAGGCTTTTTCAAAAAAACCGCAATATTCTTAATGGAGATGATATGGATGGATAAACTTATACTTCCTGAAAAGAATACTGAAGATGCGGTCACATCTGATAAAAACCAGAAAGCGCGACGATTTTCGTTGATGGATGACATGGTTTCAAAATTTATTTTTAATGATCCTGCCGACCCCTGGACGCCTTTGGGCTTTCTGCAAGCGATGCGCCTGGAATATCCGATGTCGGACATTCAGCTGCATTCCCGCGAAATGATCGCACGCTTTCCTGCGGATAAAACTATCCGTTATGATGTTCATGGAATCATCAACAACACGCTATTATTCGATATGGAGTTCCAACGGTATGGAAATGCCCGGGATCAGGAAAGACGGATCGCCTATTATTTGACGCGTTTGTTCAATGCACAAGAGCTGCGCGGAAAGTCTTTTGATCAGTTAAAGCCTGCCTGGCTGATATTAGTCGCAGATTGGCCTGACGATGACGTTCCTTTTGAGCAAAGCTTGACAAATATACTTCATCTGAGTATATTGAATGTAGGCAGATGCTTCTTATTTGAAAATAAACCTGTTGGAAAATTAACCGTCCGTGAGCGTTGGGCGCTTGTTTTCCAATATGTGGGAGATCCCGCAAAAAAAGAACTGATCCATCAGATCATTGATAGAGATAAAAACTGTGAAAGGGCGGTGTTAAAAATGGCAACATGGAGTTCGGAAGTGTTGGCTTACATTCAAGAAACAAGAGAAATAGGCCTTGAGCTGGAAATGAATCAATGGAAATGTGACATGCGGAAAGAAGCGTTGGCAGAAGGAAGACTTATCAAGCTCATCGGTTCCGTTATGAAAAAGGCAAAGAAAGGATTATCCGCCATAGAAATCGCAGACGATTTAGATGAGGATGGAGAACTCATTCGATGCATCCTGACGATAATTCGAAATCACCCTGACTGGTCGATCAAACAGATTACAGCCCAGGTATTGAAAACCTGGAAAATTGATATATCACCCGAATATATTTATTCTGACTAATTCGGAACCATTTGCGGTATAGTACAGCGAGTTCAGAGCGGCCGGGGTAGTCTATCATGGGCCTGATAAAGAAAAAAAGTCAGTCCTTTATACAACTGACTGAAGTATACCCTTCCTTCTTAAAATTCCAATACTCACCCTCTTGTCGTAAAATTATTAAATGTAAATCTTCTTCAATCGGAATTGTATTCTTATATCCCACCCCAGTTTAAGACACCCTTTATTATTCTGCCTTAATATATCGCGCACTCCGAGCCTGTCCGATCCGTTTAATACTTCCGCTTTTCACCATAGCCCCCAGCACAGCCTCCACCGTAGTGGGGCTGACATCCGGCAGGATGTGGCAAATCTCAGCTTTGGAAATGGGCGTAAGGCTGTTTAGCACGGTTGCCTCCACACGGGCCTTCTTCGTGATTTTCTTCCCATGCACAACAGCAAACCGCTTGTCTAGTTCCTTATAGCACATATACAGCATAGAAAGAAAGTTTTCTATAAAAGGAAAATAACTGTTCTCGTTGTTTTCCCAGCCCTTCGAAGATTGACGCAGAGCTTCGTAGTAATAAGCTTTATAGTTGTTGATCTGCTCCTCGAAAGAAACATACTTTCCAGCGTCATATCCATTTTTATAAAGCAGAAGAAGGGAAAGTAACCGGGACATCCTTCCATTACCATCCCTGAACGGGTGGATACATAGAAAATCCAAAATCACACAGGAAATAAGAAGAAGCTGATTGATATTGGCGTCATTTCTTGCCTCCAGATAAGCCAGCTCCAACTGCTCCATCGCCTGAGATGTTTCTGCCGCAGGCGTGGGACGAAAACGTACCCGCCGCTGGCCCTGAGCATCCACTTCCAAAATCACGTTGTCATCGGTCTTATATTGACCGCCGTACTCATATCCGGCAATGGACATCAACATTTCATGAAGCCGTAAAATATCACTCTGCCGAAAGTCCATATGATCGTATCCCAGATGGATGGTATTCAACGCATCCCTGTACCCGGCAATCTCAGCTTCGTTGTGATTCAAAGGAGCACTGTTTTGATTAACAATTGCGTTGATACGCTCATCACTGGTGACAATTCCCTCAATGGCGTTGGAGCTTTTGACCGACTGGACCTTGGCAATGGCCTCCAGTTCCGTAAAAATTCGCGTGTACTCCCCCTTCCGCATACCCGCCATGGTTTTCAGCGATGCGATGCTGGATGTCAGGTTGATAAAGTTTGCAGGCAGCAAATCCTTGCTTAAAAAGGAATAATCAAATATCCTCATTCCATAGTCTCCATTCTTTTCTGCATATAAATTTAACATAAAATGTGCAGTAATTCAAATAGTTATACTTTTTTCTGCATATATTATTTAAAAATATATGCAATACACAAAAAAAATCAATGTTACTGTGATTATTCCGACGGCTTTTATGTCTATTGTCCGCCTGCCTCTCATAATACCACTCTAGATTGCGTGGATTCCATCATCCCTTATGCGGGTCGGCCCGTCATTGCTCAAAGTCGGATTGAAGACTAGGATTACGATCTTAACATTGCGGAAAAAGTTTGTGATCGGTTTACTGTGAACAAGATTTTATGTTTTTCCGCTTATTGTATTCGTTGTGATTCTCTGATGCTTCCTGGGAGTGTCCTGGATAAAGTTTCTAAAACTGAATAACCCTGCCTCTCTTTCTTTTTCGTACGGCATGGAAAGATGGATTTCCATTCCTTTAAAACTCTTTAGCAAAATATAATTTTAGGGAGTTTTATTTTTTCCTTTCCTCTGCCATGCACTTTCCTAATAGAAATGAAAAGCGCTGCCATCAAGGACAACGCTTTTTTATTGAACTTTCTGCCGAAAATGTTCCGTCGGCAGCCGCAGCCTTTCACTTCCTGGATTCGAGGAAAGGGAGGAAAACGATCTAGTAAGTATAGCTGCCCATCTTTTTGTGGAAATCCGGATCGCTGGCAACGTTGCAGTCTATGCCCAGATCCAGCGATAATTTTCTCGCCAGCACCTGCAGCGGCACAATATACTCCATCGTTGCGAAATACGGATCGTTGACAAACGGGTAAACGAAGTTATGCGGATCCTCAGCCTGGGAAGCATCCGAAGTGATCACATAGTTCGGGTTATGCCGCTCGCGGGCGAAGTAATCCCGCATCCGCAGACAGCGTTCAAAATACTGCCCCGGACAAGCCAGATAAACCATCGTCGTGTCTTCGTGAATCGAATGATACACGCCGTGCATGAATTCTTCCTGCTCGTAGCCGACGACGCTGTAACGCACCGCTTCCAGAATTTTCAGCGTGCCTTCCATCATGGCCGAAATACAGCTTTCGTAGCCCACCAGAATCATCCGGCGGCAAGGAAGCAGATCTTCCTTATTGCGCAGATACCACTGGCTCGCCTGTTCCGCAATCTCCGGAATATTATCGCAGGTTTTCACCATCTGTTCCGTTAACCGTGTTTTCTCTTCTTCTGAAATCCGGCCCAAACGCACCGCCAGCTTCATGCCCAGAAGCATAATCGTCGCCATTGTGCCGATATACCCCTTGGTCTTCGGACCGGCATATTCCATGCCGATCGCCAGCAATATTGTGACGTCCGCATGCTCGCTGACCGGCTTACCGGCCTCGCCGGTAACGACGATCGTCTTTAAGCCCAGACTCCGCGCTTTATCCAGTGCCGCGATCGTGGAAGAACTTCGGCCGGCCTGGGAAATTCCGATGACCAGCGTATGCGGGTTCAGAATCAGTTCATTGTCCTTAAACTGCATCGGATAGCTGGCAAAGACCTTAACCTTCAGCACATCCTCAAGCAGCTTTTTACAAGCCAGCGCGCCGTGATAGGATGTGCCTGATCCGACGACATAGATCTGTTCGATCGTGCCGTCTGCGCAGTAATCCAACGCTTCTTTGAATATTTCATCCTGGTGCTCGACGATGTTGCGCACCGCCGGCTTGGATTCCAGGATATACTGGTACATATCCCAGTTTTTTTCCGTCATGAATTAGCCTCCTTATTGATTGACTGTCCGGTAGTAATAGTTATAACGGGAGCCGATATACAGCATTTCCGTGTATTCGATCAGATCGTCGTCCTGGTCGTACATCCAGGTGATGTTGCGCAATAACGCCACATCCTTGATTTTCAACAACCGCTTTTCTTCTTCCGTCGGCATCATCGCCGTCATCTCGCCGTCGCTGTACTTAAACTGCGCGCCGTTTTCCTGCATGATCTGATAGACCGAGCCTTCGATCTTCCGCAGATCCACGCTCGACATGTATTTCTGCGACAGATAGGTATAGCTGATCGCGATCGGCGTTTCATCCGCCGTTCGGATGCGCACGATGTAATGAATCGCGTCGTCCGGACTCAGCTTCATTTTCTCCATCAGCTTCGGCAGTTTATCGGCCCGCTCGATCCGATATTCAATCAGAATCGCGCCCGGCTTCTGCCCCATCTTCGTGATGTCGTCGGTAAAACTCGTCAGGTTGCCGATCGCTTTGACGATCTGTTGGTTGTCGACAAAGCTCCCCTGTCCTTTGACCCGGCGGATACAGCCTTCCTGGGCCAGAATGTTCAGGGCCTTGTTCGCGGTCATGCGCGAAACCTTAAACGCCTGCGCAATTTCAATTTCGTTAGGTAGTTGATCGCCCGGCTTGAGCACTTTATCGACGATCTGTTGACGGTAGTAATTAATTATTTGTTCATATTTATTCATTTAATCCAGCTCCGAGGGATCGCTGATCATCGCCATCAGCGATTTTCTATTCTTATCATTATTAGTATACCGCATTGCCTGGTTCAGGTAAATCTCTACCTGTTCCGGCTGGTTCTCATAATGATAAAGTTTAGCCAGACGGAAAGCGATCAGCGACTTGATTTCGTCGTTTTCACATTCCGGCAGCGCTTCGGTCAGCTCCTGGATTAACGTGGTGTCTTTCTGGATGTAAATGCGGTCAAGCTGTTCCACTTCCCCGCGGATCAGTTCCGCTTTCTGCCCCTTTTTCCCGATTAACAAAGGCATCAGCTGATCGCGGCAGGTCTCGGCCAGCGCGCGGTCGCGAAATTGCAGGGCGTAGCCGAACATCCGGGAATCAAGCGCGATCTTTTCATCCGCGTTCATCTTCAGCGAAGCGAACTGCGCGTAGATCTCACGGACCTGATCATGATCCTGCAGATCAATAAAATAGTTCAGCTTCATCATCAACAGCGACACCTTGGAAAAATTAAACCGGCAGTAAGGGGAATCGAGCAGTTTGAGAAAGCTGTCCGTATCCTGTTTCATTTTAAATGTATACAGCTTCCGCAGCGCTTTCTCGCTCACCCATTTTTTATAGATCACGCTGCCGAACAAACACAGCAGCGTGATCCAGAGAATAGGGTTAGTCATGGAACCGGTTCAGCGCCCGGGCAAACCGTTTGGCCGTGATGTGCGGACGCGTGATTGCGTTGCCGACAACAACGGCGTAAGCCCCCATATACAGGCACTGGACCGCGATCTCCGGTGTGGCGACCTTGCCCTCCATGATGACGCGGGCGCCGGTACCTTTAACGGCATCGACGATATCCCGAAGCAGAATATAATCCGGAGCATCCTTAATTTCCAGCTTGTCGAAGGCGCCGGCTTTCGTATACCCGGCTAAGGTTGGGGCGACGAAATCCGCACCCATTTCCGCAGCGATCCGCGCGTCCTCCGCAGTGCTGACATCGGCGAAGATCAGCGCTTCCGGAATATTTTCCTTGATTTCCCGGATCGTTTCATACGCCAGCTTGCCACCGTCGCGGTAGTGATGCGTCGCCTGCACGGCGATGATCTCCGCGCCGGCTTCCCATACCGCTTTCGCCGCTTCCAGATTCGGCGTTAAATAAACGTCCTTCACATTGCGGTTGATTTTCCAGATTCCGATGACCGGCAGATCGACCTGCGCCTTGATCGCCCGGATATCCTCCGGGGAATTCGCGCGAATGCCTTTCGCTCCTGCCCAGGCCGCGCACTCCGCGAATTTGACGGTGATGCCTTCCATATAATGAGGTTCCTCCGGCACCGCCTGGCAGGAAACGATTAAGCCGTCTTTCAGGCTTTCCAGAACTTCTTGTTTTTTCATCCCGTTTCACCCCTGTTTCATTCGATTACAACAGACCCAAAGCGACAGCCACAACGCCCAGAACCAGCAGGGCGATCATGATGACCGTGCCGGAATAGCGTTTCTGTAAGCCCCAGTAGCACGCGAAGGTCAGACCCAGCGGCAGAATCTTCGGGCAGATTGCGTCAAAGATCTCCTGCAGGACAACCTGCGCGCCGTTAATGTTGAGGACTGTAACCAGATTGACGTTGACCATGGAAGCCATCATTGCGCCGATAACGACCAGACCCATGATGCGGGCGGCTTCCGTCAGCTTGTTCAGCGTGCCGTCTTCGGAAATCCGGGTCAGGAATTCGCTGCCGCCTTCATAACCGATTTTGAAGCCGACGCGGCGGACGATTTCCGATGGAATAAAGTTGATCAGGAAATACAGGATCGGGCCTAAGATGTTGCCGGCGACCGCTAACGGCGCGCCGACACCGACGCCGATTACGCGGAAGGTGCCCCAGAAGAAGCTGTCACCGATGCCGGCTAACGGTCCCATCAAAGCTGCCTTGACGGAGTTGATCGAAGCGACGTCAAATTCGCCGTCCGGGGCGCTGGCGCACTGTTCCTCCATCGCGCAGGTGATCCCGATGATAAATGGACTCGGTGTGGTCGCGCAGTTGAAGAATTCCAGGTGGCGTTTGACGCCGGCCTTCATCTTCGCTTCATCCTCGCCGTACAGCTCGCGGATAGCGGGCATCATCGTCCAGGCGTAGCCTGTCGACATCTGACGTTCATAGTTGAAGCATCCCAATAATTGATAGTGACGATTATAAACTTTCTTTAAGGTTTTCGAGCTTAATTTCTTCATGCCGATCGTCATCTTACAGTTCCTCACTTTCATCGCTGGCGCTCATGGAGCCGGACTTGCCGCTCGGAGCGAACTGGTAGTAAACATAAGCGCAGATTACGCCGATCACCGCCGCGGCGATCGTGCTGACGTTGAAGAAAGCGACTAAAGCGAAGCCCAGGAATAAGAACGCCGCGAACTTCTTGTCGAAGGTCAGCTGAATCAACATCGCGATTCCTAACGCCGGAAGCAGGTTGCCGGACTGAGCCAAACCGGACTGGATAACGGCCGGAATGTTGTTGACGATCGCCGTGATGACGTCGCCGCCGATTAAGAAACCTAAGAAAATCATCGTGAATTTGAAGACGAAGTACAGCGCGCTGCCCATCCAGTTGGACATTTCAACGCCTTTCCAGTCGCCCTTGTCGGCGCATTTGTCAGCGCGGTGCGCGAAGGTGGTATTGAGGATGCAGACGCCGATGGAACCAACCTGAGCCAGCAGCGCGATTGGAATCGCCAGGGCCAGCGTAGTTTCGTAGGAAGCGCCGGTTTTGATTGCCAGCGCAGTGGCCAGCGCACTGCCGACGACGACATCCGGTGGCGTGGACGTTCCGATACCGACTAAGCCCATCCAGACCAGTTCCAGATTGCCGCCGATGATTAAGCCCATGGTGAAATCCCCCATGATCAGGCCGACGATCGGGCCGATGAGAATTGGCCGGTCGAGCATGTGCTGACCGCCGATGCGGCTTTCCATGTAGATCAAGGTTGCGACGAGCGCGACTAAGAATCCCTGAAGCATAAGTTTTTGCCCTCCTTATAATTTTTTATTTGGCAAATATTTTTTCAATGTCTTTGAAGTTCATGCGGTCCTGAGACGGTGTGATCTGCGCGAAGACTTCCACGCCGGCGTCGGCCATTTTCTTGGCGCATTCAAATTCCTTCTGCGTCATGAAGACCTGCGGCAGCGTCGGAATGTAGTCCTCGCCCGGCTTCTTGTTGACGCCGGCTGTGCCGATGTTGAGCTTGGCGATCCCCTTGACGCGTTCCCAGATGTAACAGGCATCCTCGACGGTTTCCGTGACCAGGAATATTTTCTTCCGGTCATTGATCGGATTGTTCAGCGCCTTGATCGAATCATCGCGGGTTTTGATGATCAGTTTAACGCCAGCCGGTTTGGCCAGCTTCATCGTCGCGGCCTTAAAGCTGTCCCCTGCCGCCTCGTCGTTGGCTACCAGAATCGTTTCCGGCTTGATCGCGGAAGTCCAGGACACAGCCACTATGCCGTGAATTAACCGGTCGTCCGCTCTGACTAAAATAATCATAAAATCCTCCTTTCCTTTTTATAACGCCTGATTCAGTTCAGGTCATTACCTCAATGATTTTGTTTACAGCTCGTCGTCCTCGGCAAGGTCCGCATCTTCCGCTTCAGCGTTCAGTGTGTTCATGCACATCATTTCCGCTTTTGCACGCTCCACGATCTGCGCGGCCAGCTCCGGTGTAATGTCTTCGCTCTGATAAACCATTTCCAGCACTAACGGAAAGTTGACGCCGGTCACCAGCACAAACGGGATTTCCCGCATCAGCTTCGCAGCGATCTGATTCACGCTGCCTCCGGCCAGATCGGTCAGGATGACAAGGTTGCCCGGCTTCATTACCGCCAGCTTGGCGCGCAGCGCTTTTTCAAATTCATTATCTTCGACATAGGCGTTGATATAATGAATGTTAGCGGCGTCGCTGTTGAAGAAATGAATGGCGTTGGCCAGTCCTTCGGCGAGCGTGGAATGGGTGGCGATCAAAAATTGATTCATGCTTGTTCCTCCGGTTTCTTATGGGCGAACGCCCGGCGTTTCGGCGGGTAGACGCTGGTGTCGTAGCCGATCGCTTCACAATTGCGGGCCGCCATCAGCTGGAAAGGAACAACGAAGGCCAGCGGACTTAAATCGGGCGCGATCGGACTGCGGAAATGCAGATCCTTCGGATTTGTCACTTGTTGATCGGCATAGAACACAAAGACGTGCTCGGTCACTTCATTCTCCCGGATCCAATCCAGAAACAGCGGAATCCGCGTGCGTTCAACTTCATTGCTTGCGATGAAATACAGATAGGTTTGATCGTCGAACGCCATCTGCGGCCCGTGAATCAGTTCCTCCAATTCATAGGCGCTCAGCGGCTTGTGGAAGGTTTCATACATTTTCAGAACGCCTTCCAGCGCGGTCGGATAATTTGTTCCATACGCGGCGATATGCCCCTTTTTCATGTTCAGCAGCTCCGGTTGATTGCGGTCGATCCATTGCTGGACTTCTTCGATCAAGGCATCGAAATGTTCGAACATCATTTCCGCTTCCTGCAGTTTCTGTTCACTTTGCGCTTTCTCCAGCTGGCCCAGCGCCGAGGCGATTTCAATCGCCCACAGATAACCGGTCAGCAGCGTAATGATGTAGCCGCGGGTTTCAATCGGGATTTCTTCTTTGCCGCAGGTTAACGGCACGACGACGTCGACTTCGCGGGTGATCAGGCTGGATAACGCTTCTGTCAGCGCAACGGTGAAGTAGCCCGCATTTTTAGCTTTGCGCATCGCTTCCACGGTGGAAACGCTGGTGCCTGACTGACTGATGCCGACGACCAGAATCTGATGCGGCTGATAGATCTCATTGTTATTGATCTGCGTATAATTCGTAAAGACCGTCGGAATCACAACTTCCGCTTCCACCTTCAGATACTTCTCAAACCAGTTCTTAAAGCTCAGCGCCGCATGATAGCTTGTTCCTGAACCCAGAAAATAAACTTTCCGGATATCTTGATTCAGGAACAATTCAATCATCGGATTGACGAAACAGGCTCTTTCGGCAAACGACTGACGAAGTGCCCGGCCTTGATCCAGAATATATCCAGCCATCGTCGGTTTTTCCATTTTTCTCCTCCTGTATAATCATGTTTTTGTTTATTGTATATACATAATATATTTCGTGAATACGC
>OLND01003270.1_pt1 | contig 12969 bp, 11 predicted proteins | sample 1672031 | NCBI WGS metagenome assembly OLND01 (sample SAMEA3136638, study PRJEB25190) | human gut metagenome | biome: human gut; feature: human-associated habitat; material: faeces | place: Austria | collected 2013
ACGCAAAGTTCGAGGATGGCATCCTGCACATCCAGCTGCCTGCACCCCAGCAGCAGAAAGCTCTGCCTGCAAACCCCAATCTGATTGAAATTGAATAACTGCCGTGTGCTGGTGTGAGGAGCATCAAGTCATTGCATAGCGAAGCCCCTGCGAGCTGATTGCCCGCAGGGGCTTTTTGCGTCAGATCTGGATAAAATCCATCTTGAAAATCCGGTCGGTTTCGAGTATAATACACATCGTCAAGAATCAAAACACAGGCCGGCTTACAAAGCGTGAAATCCTGAGGAAGTGCTGTTCCTCAACGATTTCGCGCTTTTTTGTTTGCACGGAAAAGACGAAATCAACCTTTTTGTCGGTGCCGGGACGCAGCGGGGACCGTGTGCAAAGCGGTTTTCCCTTGACAGCAGGGGCGGTGGTGTTCCTGAGCCTGTTGGTGTTCAGCCCGCGCACGGCGCTCATTGCTTTGCTGGCGGCGGCTGTGTCACTGGGTTTTCTGCTGCTCATCTCCCGGTACAGCGCACAGAACGCCCCGGTGGAGGCACAGGCCAACCGGGATATGACTGGTGCCATCCTTGAATATGCCCGCGGCCTTGCGGTGGTGAAGTCCTTCGGTAGGGACATCCCATTGGGACATTTCGACATAGCCTTCGACCATGTGAGCTTTGGCTACGATGACCGTCAGGTTCTGCACGACGTCAGCTTCACCATCCCGGAAAAGACCTCCACGGCCATCGTCGGCCCGTCCAGCTCCGGCAAGACCACCCTCTGCTTTGCTGTCCAGCGTGCTGAGGATCTCCTCCGAAAAGTAGAACGAGCTGTGTTCGCCCTGCTCGTAGGACAGGCGCGGATAAGGAGCAAGATCTTCCAGCGTCAGGGCATCTTTTTGTGCCAGCGGGCTGGAGGGTCATAGGGCATTCCTTTCAGTTCATGGACAATGGAGCGCGGTGTACTGCGGGGTCACAGTGCCCCGCCGGGCAAGGCAGCCGTGCGATTTTCCGGCGGTGGGCAGCAGCTTTCCCGTACGATGAGTTGATGCGGCACGATGATCTTGGTGGCCAGCAGGTTGGGGTTCTCGATGTGGTTGATGGTCTGGCTTGCCGCCTCAATGCCAAGCTGATAGGGATTGACGTCCACGGTCGTCAGCGGCGGGTTGGTGATGCGGGAGAACAGCGAGTTGTTAAAGGATACGATGGACAGATCTTTCGGGATGCGCAGGCCCAGCTTGCTGCAGAACTGTTCCAGTACCACCGCAAGAATGTCATCGCTGACCAGAACCGCTGTAGGGCGGTCAGGAGCGGTAAGCAGCGCTTTCAGGGCAGGTTCATAGGAATCATTCAGGGTATCAATCTCCACACAGTCCCCTTCCCGCGGGGTGATGTCGTGCTTGAGCAGAGACATCTGATAGCCGCGTTTCCGCTCGGCAGAAAACAGCATGGCATTGCTGACCCCAAAATAGGCGATGCGGCGATGTCCCATCTCGTAGAGATAGTCGGTGGCTTCCTCGCCCGCCAGTGCGTTGTCATTGTCGATATAGATGGTCTGGTTGGCCGACTGCGCTGCCTTGCCCACGATAACGTGAAGCAGACCCTCGCTGCGCAGATAGGCAGCCACCGGACAATCTTTTTTGGAGTAGAGCAGGATGAATCCATCGGCCTGCGTGTTGGCTACCATGCTCTGGATAGCATCCAGCACTTCGGCATCGTCCTCGCCGGTGATGACGGTGTTTACATAACGGCGCTGGTTGCAGAACTGCCCGATGCCCCGGATGATCTCCAGATGAAAGGCATTCTCATAGACGTCCCGCTGGGAGGAAGGCAGGATGATGCCGATGGTCTTGGAAAATGCTTCGGACGGTTCAGCCTCAAAATTTGGTTCATAGCCCATCTGCGCCATGATGCGGCGGATGCGTTCTTTTGTGTCCCGGCTGATGGATGGGCTGTCCTTGCAGGTGCGGGAGACCGTGGACGGCGAAACGCCCGCAGCGGCCGCAATATCTTTGATCGTGACTGCCATGCTCTGAATCTCCTTTCTGATATCTCTATTGTAAAGGGCTTTGCACGCAAAGTCAACGTTTGCGTGCTCATTTGCGTAAATTGCGCAACGGTGTTGCTGCAAAGGTTCGACATTTTCAACAAAAATCGCTTTCGACAATGTACAAGATGCAGAAAAACACTCTGCAACTCAAAAAAACTCTTGTAAAATTTGCAAAAGTGAGCTATTCTTATTGCGCAATCCAACGCAAACGTAATGCAATACTTGCATAATCAAATGCAAAAGAACAAGGAGGAACATCATGGCAACCACACAGACAGCTCCCAAGAAGAAGGGACTCATCAATTTCGACTTTTTGCAAAAACTGGGCAAAGTTCTGATGACCGTCATCGCTGTCATGCCTGCGGCGGGTCTGATGATCAGTCTGGGCAAGCTGGTGCAGATGGGCGGCGGTGACATTGCCGCCGTCATGACCATCGGCACTACGATGGAGAACATCGGCTGGGCCGTCATCAACAACCTGCATATCCTGTTCGCTGTCGCCATCGGCGGCAGCTGGGCAAAAGAACGCGCAGGCGGTGCCTTTGCGGCTGTGCTGGCCTTTGCGCTCATCAACGTGATCACCGGCAACATCTTCGGTGTTACCAGCGCCATGCTGGCAGACCCCAACGCCGTGACCCACACCCTGTTCGGCCAGGAGATCGCCGTCAACGGCTACTTCACCTCTGTGCTGGGTGCCCCTGCGCTGAACATGGGCGTGTTCGTGGGCATCATTGCCGGTTTTGTGGGCGGCGTGGCTTACAATAAATACTACAACTTCCGCAAGCTGCCGGATGCGCTGGCTTTCTTCAACGGCAAGCGCTTCGTGCCCATGGTGGTCATTGCCTACTCGGTGGTCATCTCCATGGTGCTGGCGCTGTTCTGGCCTGTGGTGCAGACCGGCATCAACAACTTTGGCATCTGGATCGCCAACTCTTCCGAGACTTCTCCGGTGCTGGCTCCGTTCATCTATGGTACGCTGGAACGTCTGCTGCTGCCCTTTGGTCTGCACCATATGCTGACCATCCCCATGAACTATACCTCCTTTGGCGGCACCTACACCATCGCCACCGGCGTGAACGCAGGCAGTCAGGTGTTTGGTCAGGACCCGCTGTGGCTGGCATGGGCCAACGACCTCATCAACTTCAAGAAGGCCGGTGACATGGCTGCCTATAACAACCTGCTGGCCACCGTGACCCCGGCCCGCTTCAAGGTTGGTCAGATGATCGGCGCGACCGGCCTGCTGATGGGCATCGCACTGGCCATGTTCCGCCGTGTGGACGCTGACAAGCGCAAGAATTACAAATCCATGTTCATTTCCACCGCGCTGGCTGTGTTCCTCACCGGTGTGACCGAGCCGCTGGAGTTCATGTTCATGTTCTGCGCCATGCCGCTGTACATTGTATACGCCATCCTGCAGGGCTGTGCCTTTGCCATGGCCGGCATCATCCATCTGCGCCTGCACTCCTTTGGCAATCTGGAATTCATCACCCGTATCCCCATGTCCCTGCAGGCCGGTCTGGGCGGTGATATCATCAACTTTGTGCTCTGCGTGGTGGCGTTCTTCCTCATCGGCTATTTCGTGGCCTACTTCATGATCGGCAAACTCAATCTGGCTACCCCGGGCCGTCTGGGCAACTACACCGACGACAACGCCGAGGAGCCTGCTGCCGACGCTAAGACCGAGAAGAAGGCCGACAAAAAGGCGGACAACGGTCAGGCCGAGCGCATCATCGCCCTGCTGGGCGGCCGGGAGAACATCGTGCTGGTGGACGCCTGCATGACCCGTCTGCGCGTCACCGTGAAGGACCCCGCCAAGGTGGCCGACCTCGCTGCATGGAAGGCCGAGGGTGCCCTGAGCCTGCTGGTCAAGGGCGACGGCATTCAGGCCGTGTACGGCCCCAAGGCAGACGTCCTGAAATCGGACATCAATGATATTTTGTGATTGCATATGAAACTGCTGACATTGAATACCCACAGTCTCATCGAACCGGCATATGAGGCCAAGCGGGATGCTTTTGTGGAGTTTATCCGAAAGGAACAGCCGGATGTGTTCGCCCTGCAGGAGGTGAACCAGACCGCCGCCGCTCCGCTGCTGGGGAATGCCCCGGCAGGGTACTATCCCTGCCCCGGCAATATGGTGCTGCTGAAAGCGGACAACCATGCCGCTGCGGTGGCCCGGATGCTGGAAGAAGCGGGCTGTGCCTACCATTGGAGCTGGCTCCCGGCCAAGATCGGCTACGACAGATACGACGAGGGCATGGCGGTATTCAGCCGGGCACCCATCATGCAGGCCGAAAACCTGTTGCTGAGCCAAATCAACGATTACAACAACTGGAAGACCCGCCGGGCGCTGGGCATCTGTGCAGGAGATGTCTGGTACTATACGGTGCATCTGGGCTGGTGGAAGGACGAGGAAGAGCCCTTTGCCGACCAGTGGAACATTCTGGCGGCGGCAGCCGGTGCAAAACCGCTGGCGTTCCTGCTGGGCGATTTCAACAGTGAAGCCGATGTGCGGGGTGAGGGCTACGACCTCATTCTGCGCAGCGGCTGGCAGGATACCTACCGGCTGGCCCGGCAGCGGGATGACGGCTATACCGTCGTGCAGGCCATTGACGGCTGGCGGGATGCTCCGGACGCGGCTGCCAAAAAACGCATTGACCAGATCTGGTGCTCCCAGGCGGTGCCGGTGCACAGCAGCCGGGTGGTATTCGGCGGAAAACAGGAGCCTCGGGTCTCCGACCATGCGGGCGTTCTGATCGAAGTAGGACGATAAGAAGGGAATCAAGAAACATGCAGAGAAGTGCAGGCATTTTACTGCCCGTCAGCAGTCTGCCGTCCCCCTACGGCATCGGCTGCTTTTCGCAGGAAGCATACGATTTTGTAGACTGGCTGAAGGACGCCGGGCAGACCTACTGGCAGATCCTGCCACTGGGTGTGACCAGCTACGGCGACAGCCCGTATCAGAGCTTTTCCGCCTTTGCTGGCAACCCCTATTTTATCAGTCTGGATGAGCTGGTCAAAGAGGGTGTGCTCACGGCAGAAGAGTGCAAAAAGGCAAAGTTCGGCCGCAAGGCGGACGATATCGACTACAGCCAGCTCTACAAGGAGCGGGGCCGCCTGCTCCGGCTGGCCTACTCCCGCAGCGACATCGGCCACAATGCGGAGTTTGCGGCCTTCTGTGAACAGAACAAGTGGTGGCTGGATGACTTTGCCCTGTTCATGGCGGTGAAGGATCGCTTTGAGGGCAAGCCGTGGATCGAGTGGGCGGAGGATATCCGCCTGCGCTGGCAGAATGCCATGGACTACTACCGCCGGGAATTGTATTTTGAGGTGGAGTATTACAAATATCTCCAGTTCAAATTCGACCAGCAGTGGCGTGCACTAAAGGCTTACGCCAACGAAAAGGGCATCCGCATCATCGGCGATATCCCCATCTATGTGGCACTGGATTCTGCCGATGCATGGGCGAACCCGCAGATGTTCCAGCTGGATGAGGACAACATTCCCACCGCTGTGGCAGGTGTTCCGCCGGATGGTTTTTCGCCCACCGGCCAGCTCTGGGGCAATCCGCTCTACCGCTGGGAAAAGCACCGGGAAACGGGCTATCAGTGGTGGATCACCCGCTTGTGGTATTGCTTTGAACTGTACGATGTGGTTCGCATCGACCACTTCCGCGGTTTCGACGAGTATTTTTCCATTCCCTACGGCAGTGAAACTGCGGCACCCGGCCACTGGGAAAAAGGCCCTGGCATCGAGCTGTTCCGTGCGGTGGAGCAGGCACTGGGCAAGCGGGAGATCATTGCCGAGGATCTGGGCTATATGAGCGAGACTGTCCGGCAGCTGGTGCGGGACAGCGGCTTCCCCGGCATGAAGGTGTTGGAATTTGCCTTCGATTCCCGCGACACCGGCAGTGCCAGCGATTACCTGCCCCATAATTACCCGGTGAACAGCGTGGCCTACACCGGCACCCACGACAACGAAACACTGGTGTCGTGGTACCAGACCATCACCTCTGCCGAACGTGCACTGGTGCGAGATTATCTGTGCGATTATGTCACGCCGGAAGCGCAGCTCTATAAGAGCATGATCGCCCTTATCTTCCGCAGTGCCGCCGCCACCTGCATCATCCCCATGCAGGACTGGCTGGGGCTGGACAATTCCGCCCGTATCAATAAGCCCTCCACCGTAGGCGAGAACTGGCGCTGGCGGCTAAAAAAGAGCCAGCTGACCCCAAAGCTGCAAAAAGAAATTTGCAGTATCACCACCCGCTATGGCCGGATGAACTGGGCATAACGAGAAGTTCTGTAAAATCTGAAACGAGCAAAACAAAAGTCCCTGTGAACCTTTGCGTTCACAGGGACTTTCGTTTTGTCCTGAAATCAGCAGCCCGGGCGGGGGCGTTACAGCTTTTTGATGCCCTCCGGCTCATCGGCTTTAGCACGGCGCTCCATCAGGTAGGTGTCCAGCCAGCGGCCGTGGCAGTCACGCGCAATACGCTCCCGCCGCCCTACCAGACGGAACCCGCATTTAGTATGCAGGGCGCGGCTGGCCGTGTTGTCCTGCAGCACGGTGGACTGCAGGGTCCAGTAGCCTGCCTTCTCGGCGTCAGCGCACAGAGCGTTCAGGAGTTGGGAGCCCAGCCCCTGCCCGCGGAACCGCTCGCCCACATAAATGCTCACCTCGGCCACGCCCCGGTAGCACCAGCGGGGATCTACCCGGTGCAGGGCAGCCCACCCGGCCAGCACGCCGTCGGCCAGAATGATCAGCCGACACTCTTTGGTGTGGGAGGCGTCCCACGCAGCATAGGGCGGACAGTCGGTCTGGAAGGTGGCGTGCTCGGTGGCAATGCCTTCCAGATAGATCCGGGCCACATCGTCCCAGTCCTCCGGCACCATGGGCCGGATTGTTATTTCACTCATGTTCCCATCCCCAATGGGAGCCGCAATGCTCCCTGATTTTGCAAAATGCACTATTTTTAGTATAGCAGAATTTGCGGTGCGGTACAAGCACCGGGCGGGGCTTTGTCAAAGATGTAGCTCAGTTGGTCAGGGGCATGATACTTTCCGGTGCAGCGCACAGGAAATGCGGCGGCACCGGAGCGGGGGAGAAAAGGGTGGATTTGCTTACCTTCCACCACAGGCGGGCCGTGCCGTCCGGAGCGGTACAGATGAGGTTCCAGTCAAAGGGATTTTCACTGGAAGAAAGGGCTGCTACCGGTAAGGCGTTCGGTGCCCCGGCGTCGCAGGGCACAAAGTCGTGGGCGCGGATGCCCACGGCGGTGCAGTCTTCCGGCACCGGAAGCGCCAGCTGCAGCGGCACATCCCAGCCGGTCAGACGCACCGCGTGCGCGTCCAGCCGGGTGCAAGGCAGAATGTTCTTGCAGCCGGTGAGCCGGGCTGCCGTGATGCTGCGCGGGTCCGCAAAGACATCCCGGGTGTGGCCGGAGCGCAGCACCCGGCCGCTGTCCAGTACCACCATTTCCGGGCAAAGACGGTAGGCTTCGTCCCGGTTGTGGGTGACCAGAAGCGCGGTGCCGTCAAACCCGGCCAGCAGACTGCCCACTTCGCTTTCCACAGCCTCGCGCAGGTAACTGTCCAGCGCGCTGAAGGGCTCGTCCAGCATCAGGATGCGCGGCCGCCCGGCAAGGATGCGGGCCAGTGCGGTGCGCTGCTGCTGCCCGCCGGAGAGCTGGGCCGGGTACCGCTTTGCCAGCGGCTCCAGCCGCATGGCCCGCAGTAGTTCGGCGCAGCGCGCCTGCCGGGCAGCGCGGTCTTTTTCGGCTTTCAGGCCGCAGAGAATGTTCTGTTCCACCGTCATATTCGGGAAGAGGGCATAATTCTGGAACAGCAGCCCTGCGCCCCGCTGCTGAGGCGGCAGGTCGATGTGCTGTTCACTGTCAAACAGTACCCGTCCGTCCAGCACGATGCGGCCTTTGTCCGGCTTCACGATGCCGGCAATGCAGCGCAGGGCCATGCTTTTGCCGCAGCCGGACGCGCCCAGCAGGGCAGTGGGGGTGTTTCCGGCGGAAAATGCAGCCCGCAGGGTGAAGCCATCCAGCTTCTTTTCAATGTTCACTTCCAGGCTCATGCGCGTCCACCTGCTTTCTGCTGCTTTTCCAGCAGGTTCACGGCCAGCAGCACCACTGCCGAAATGACGATGTCCACCAGCACCCAGCGCAGGGCACCGGCTTCGTCATTGGTGCGCCAGAGCTGATACACCGTGGTGGCAATGGTGGCGGTCTTGCCGGGGGTATAGCCCGCGATCATGCTGGTGGCACCGTATTCGCCGAGAGCACGGGCAAAGGCCAGCACGGTGCCTGCCAGAATGCCTTGCCGACAGTAGGGCATCCGCACCCGCCAGAAGATCCAGGTGTTGGACTGTCCCAGGGTCTGGGCCGACCAGGCCAGCGTTTCGTCAAAGCTCTCGAAGGCACCCCGGGCGGTGCGGTACATCAGCGGAAAAGCCACCACAATGGAAGCGAAAATGGCGCTGTACCAGTTCATGACCAGTTTCACGCCGAAGTGTTCCAGGAAGAAGATGCCCAGCGGCCGCTTTGCCCCGAAGAGAAGCAGCAGGAAATAACCCACCACCGTGGGCGGCAGTACCATGGGCAGGGTGAGCACCACGTCCAGCACGCCCTTGACGGCCCGGGGCAGCCGGGCAATGTAATAGGCGGCAAAAATGCCGAGAAAGAACACGGCTGCGCAGCTGATGAGCGCGATGCGCAGGCTGTTCCAAAGCGGATACCAGTCCATCGCTCGTCCTTACTGCGCCACAGCGCTGAAACCGACGCTCTCATAGAATTTTTCGGGCTGCAGACCGGCTGCGCAAAGAACGTTCCGGCGGGAAATCTTGTGTTGTTTCATGGTTTGTTCTCCTGTCTTTTGAAATGGATGCGGATCGTGCAATACGGTACAGGATGCGGTGCCGCCCACCGGGATAAAGAGATCCCGAAGAATAAGATACAAAAAACAGGCCGGTCCGTCAAGTGGCAGACCGGCCAGATCTCGGTGTGAAATTGTGAAACTTACAGGCTCCCGAGCCGCCCGGCAGAACCTGCCGGGAAAGCAAAGAGGCGGAGAAAAGGATCGTGAAACGCTAAGAAATAATGGTTACTGCCCCAGATGCCAGATGTCGCGGTCGTATTCGCCAATGGTGCGGTCACTGGAGAAGAAGCCTGCCTTGGCGATGTTCACCAGGCACTTTTTGCGCCAGCCCAGCGGGTCACAGGCGTAATCGTTCAGGGCCTGCCCCTTGCGTACCACATAGGCGTTGAAGTCCGGCAGGGTCTGGAACCAGTCCTTGTGGACGAGCTCGTCGTGCAGGCGGGTCAGGTTCTCGGCATGGCCGGCAGCCAGCATCTCCGGCCCAGTCAAGAAGTCGATGGCCCGGCGGATGTTGGCATCGCCCTCATACCACTGAGCCGCGCAGTAATCCCCGGCGGCATAGCGGTGGATGACCTGATCGGAAGTCTGGCCGAAGATATAGATGTTCTCTTCGCCCACCTGCTGGCAGATCTCCACGTTGGCACCGTCCATGGTGCCGAGGGTCAGCGCACCGTTCAACATAAACTTCATGTTGCCGGTGCCGGAAGCCTCCTTGGAGGCAAGGCTGATCTGCTCGGACAGGTCGCAGGCCGGGATCAGCTTTTCAGCAGCGGTAACGTTGTAGTTCTCGATGAACACGACCTGTAACCACTTGGACACTTCCGGGTCTGCCGCAATGACCTTGGAAAGGGTCAGCAGGGCGTGGATGATGTCCTTTGCGATCGTGTAGGCGGGCGCAGCCTTGGCACCGAAGATGCTCACCAGCGGCACCGCGGGCAGATGGCCTGCCTTGATCTCGTGATACTGGTGGATGAGATAGAGCAGGTTGAGCTGCTGACGCTTGTACTCATGCAGACGTTTGGACTGGATATCAAACACGGCATCGGTGTTTACGGTGACATTCTGCGTATGCAGCAGCCAGTCGGCAAGGGCCTGTTTGTTGGCCTTCTTCACGGCGGTCAGCTCGTTCAGCACCGTCTCGTCCTCCGCAAAGGCCAGCAGCTTTTCCAGTTCGGCGGCATCCTTGCGGAAGCCGGAGCCGATGTGCTGTTCCAACTCAGCGGTCAGGGCCGGGTCGCATTCCAGCAGCCAGCGGCGGAAGGTGATGCCGTTGGTCTTGTTGTTGAATTTTTCCGGGTACAGCTCGTAAAAACCGTGCAGCTCGGAGTTTTTCAAAATCTCGGTGTGCAGAGCCGCCACGCCATTGGTGGAGTGGGTGAAGTGGATATCCATGTGTGCCATGTGCACCCGGTCGTCCTTGTCGATGATGGCAAGACCTTCGTCCTCGGTGCGGGTGCGGGCCAGTGCATCCAGCTTTTCGATGATGGGCATCAGCTGGGGCACCACGGCATCCAGATAGGCACGCGGCCACTTTTCCAGTGCTTCGGCCAGAATGGTGTGATTGGTGTAGGCGCAGGTCTTGGTAACGATTTCCACGGCTTCGTCAAAATCAATGCCTTTTTCACCCAGCAGACGGATCAGCTCCGGGATGACCATGCTGGGGTGGGTGTCATTGATCTGGATGGCGGCATAATCGGCCAGGTCGTGGTAGTTGCAGCCCCGGGCGGCGCACTCGGCCAGAATGAGCTGGGCGCCGGCAGAGACCATCAGATACTGCTGGTAGACCCGCAGACGGCGGCCTGCTTCGTCGGAATCGTCCGGGTAGAGGAACAAGGTCAGGTTCTTGTCGATGGCAGTTTTGTCGAAGGCGATGCCGTCGTGGACGATGCTCTCGTCGATGGTGTCGAGGTCGAACAGGTTCAGGGTATTGGTGCGGCCCTCGTAACCGGTGACGGCCAGCTTGTACAGGCGGGCGGTGTATTCCTTGCCGGCCAGCTCTACCGGATAGGTGATATCGGTCTTTTCGGCCCAGCTGTGGGCGGTGAGCCACGGGTCGGGCTTCTCATTCTGGACACCGTTTTCAAAGGACTGCCGGAACAGGCCGAAGTGATACCGCAGGCCCACGCCGTCGCCGGGCAGGCCCAGCGTTGCGAGCGAGTCCAGAAAACAGGCCGCCAGACGGCCCAGACCGCCGTTGCCCAGACCGGGCTCGGGCTCGCACTCGCCGATTTCGCGCAGGTTGAGACCCAGTTCGTCCATCGCGTCCACATACGCCTGTTCGTTGAGCAGGTTAATCATGTTGTTGTGCATGGCGCGGCCGATCAGGAACTCGGCCGAGAGGTAGTAGACCTTCTTGGCCTTCTGCCGCTTGCGCTCGCCGCGCGAGGACGTGCGGCGCTCCATCACCTCGTCGCGCACGGTGCTGGCCAGCGCCTGATAAATCTGTTCCTTAGTAGCATCGGCCACCTCGCAGCCGAAGTAGCGTTCCAACTTGCCCTTAACCGACTCGATTATCTCATCCTTATTATAAACGCTATGCGCCATTTATTTTCCTCCCTGTTCATCCATGCGTGAAGTTTTAAGGCGGGTGCTTCGTTTAGGGTCGCTGGTACTGCCTTAGCATATGCCCTTACGATAAATATCATAAGGCCGCTCATCGCAAAATTGCGCCCTTAAAATCAGCCTATTCGCCCTTATCCCACGCCGTTACATGCCCCGCGCCTACGCGCAGAGCCTTTTCTATGCGCGCACCCGCGAGGTCGTCAATGTCCGTGCAGGTGACAATCGTCTGCACGCCCGATATGCAGTCCAACAGCATACGCCGCCGCTGCGGGTCGAGTTCGCTCATCACGTCGTCCAGAAGCAGTATGGGCCATTCGCCGCACTCGTTATACATTACGCTGAGTTCGCTTAGTTTGAGCGAGAGCGCGGTGGTGCGCTGCTGACCCTGAGAGCCAAACGCGCGCACGTCGCGTCCGTCGATCATAAGCTCCAGATCGTCGCGGTGCGGCCCGAACGTAGTTGAACCGATTATCATGTCGCGCTTGCGCGCACGCGCAAGTCCCTCGGCCATGCCGCGCAGTGCGTCGCCCGCGTCGGTGCAGCCAGCATAGCGGCACACGAGCGTCTCGCGCCCGTCGGTTATGTGGGCGTGATGGCTGCCCGCGAAGCCGCTGAGCATTTCGACAAAATCCGCGCGCATTTTGACTATCTGAGCGCCCTCAGATGCGAGTATCTCATCCCAGCTGTCCAGCGTGCCCGCGAGCGCGGGGTTGGCCGCGATTTCGCGCAATAGGTTGTTGCGCTGCTTGAGCGCGCGGTTGTAGCGCTGGAGCGAGTAGTAGTAGACCGGCCGTATCTGGGACAGCTCCATGTCGATGAAGCGCCGCCGCTCGCCCGGCCCGGACTTAACCAACATCAGATCCTCGGGCGCGAACAGCACCGTTGCGATCATGCCCATAAGCTCGCCCGAGCGCCGGAGGAGCTTGCCGTCCACGCGCATCTGCTTGGCCGACGTGTCGGGCAGGAGCGCGCTTAGGTCGTGACTGCCGTCGCGCTTGCGCCACTTTAGAGCGATGCGCGCCTGATGCGTGCCTTCGCGAATGAGTTCCTTGTCGCGCGGAGTGCGATGCGACCGGCCGATGGAGCATAGGCGCACGGCCTCGAGCATGTTGGTCTTACCCTGCGCATTGCCGCCCGCAAGCACGTTAATGCCGGGCGCGAAATCCAGCGTCTGATCGGCGTAATTGCGGTAGTCGGTCAGTCTTATCGACGAAATTTCCATAGTAAGCAGCAAACCTCCGTCGCGCGATAATGCACGCCAGATTAATATAACACGTTCGCGCGGGATTTGCATCATGCACGGGTAAATACGCATGGAATTTTTAACGCGCAGGTGTTACTGCGATTCATTTCTATCATTGATTGGCGGCGGTTTTACGGTGCGTATCTGTATTCGACTTGAGTCAATCTTGCTGTTCTTTCATTCGTTTGGGTTACTTAAATGACATTCTTTTCTTTCTCCCTTTATCTTTGGTGCCTCCGGCGG
>OLND01003273.1_pt1 | contig 12957 bp, 10 predicted proteins | sample 1672031 | NCBI WGS metagenome assembly OLND01 (sample SAMEA3136638, study PRJEB25190) | human gut metagenome | biome: human gut; feature: human-associated habitat; material: faeces | place: Austria | collected 2013
TCTTTTCTAACATAAAAATCCTCCTTGGTATAAATTGTCAAAAAATTTGAAAATGAATTAAAATCCGGTCAAATTCCGACTATTTTATTTTTATATTTATTAAATCGATTATAGCTAAAATATATAGTCTCTTATCCAATAATTAACAGTATATCACAAAAAATGTCATTTTCAAGAGAAGTCATTAGACAAAACTTACCATAAAGTAGATAAAAAGTGGTTGAACCTTTTATCTAAAATTCCGATTGCAAATTTTAAGCTTTAATGACATAATAAGCCCATAAAACATGGTAACAACAAAACCTGAATTTGATTTTGTGTTCCGCATTAAGAAAGAGAGGTATTTGGTAATGAGTTACTTAAACAATCAATTAGGATATCGTGATGCACTTTTGGACACACGTTCCATTATTAAAAAAGGAGATTACATCGTTCTTGATCCAGATGGACTTGTAAAGAATGTAGTTCCGGGATATGAGAACTGTGATGTTACAATTCTTGGCTCACCGGCTATGGGTGCAACATTTGCTGACTATCTTGTACATGTTCACGAAGGTGGAAAGAATACAGGAATCGGTGGAGAGGGAATCGAGTCCTTCTTATATGTAGTTGATGGTGAACTTTCAGTAAAGAATGATGATCAGTCCGCAGAACTTACAAAAGGTGGATACATTTACTCACCAGCAAGTAACAACATTACTTTTGAAGCTAAAGGCGAGGCTACATTATATGTATACAGACGCCGTTATGAGCCAGTTGCAGGGCACAGTGCTCACACAGTAGTTGGAAATGCTAATGATCTTGAGTGGATGTCCTATGAAGGAATGGAGAACTGCTATGTACAGGATTTCCTTCCATCAGCTCATGACATCGGATTTGACATGAACATGCATATCCTGAAATTCCACATCGGAGCTTCTCATGGATATATCGAGACACATGTTCAGCAGCATGGTATGTATTTCCTGTCTGGAAAATCTATGTACAGACTTGGAGATGACTGGGTACCGCTTCAGAAAGGTGATTACTGCTTCATGGACGCTTATATTCCACAAGCTTGCTACGCTATAGGTGATGAGGGACGTGAGGAAGAGCTAGTTTACATCTACTCTAAAGACTGCAACAGAGACGTTGCTCTGTAATATATAGTACATAGCCTGAAGGATGTTCTTACACTGAAAATGATATTTAGCACATAATAAAATCGAATATAAATTATATACGATTGACATCATATGCCGGTATATACAGTAAAAAAAGCGAGCGGCATTGCTGGGAGCAATAAAGAAACTGTATGTACCGGCGTATATGCTATATAAGAGTTTGTCAATAATGTGACAAAATAGAAAAGATGAATTGAAAAAGTGTGAATTGGAAGATGCATAAATTAGAAAAATACTGCATGTAAAGAAAACACGTAGATAATTATATAGGTAACTATATGGTATATAAAGAGAGAAAATAAAGAAAAGGATGGTATGAAAGAATGAGACTTTCAAGAGAAGAGCTTAAGGGCTTAATGAAAAACAAGTTGATCCAGGCGGGACTTCGTGAGGATCACGCTGATCAGACAGCAGAAATTCTGACATGGGCACATGAGAGAGGATTTGCTTCACATGGTGCTGTTCGTGTTGAGTATTACTGTGAGAGAATCTTCAAAGGCGGAATCACACATGAGCCAAACATCACATGGAATCAGACGGGTCCTTGCTCAGGAATCATGGATGGAGACAATGGTATCGGTTACTGGGTAGCAACAAAAGCTACTGAGAAAGCTATTGAGATGGCAAAAGAGAACGGAGTTGCTATTGTAGGTATGGCGAATGTATCTCATACAGGAGCAATCGGATATTATACAGAGATGTGTGCAAAAGAAGGACTTGCAGCTATTACATTCTGCCAGTCAGATCCGATGGCAGTACCATACGGCGGAACAGAGCCTTATTATGGAACAAACCCGATTTCATTTGCTTGCCCGACAGCAGACGATCGTAATGTTGTATTTGATATGGCTACAACAGTTCAGGCTTGGGGAAAAATCCTGGACAAGAGATCACAGGGTGCTGAGATTCCTGCAGACTGGGCTGTAGATGAGGACGGAGCTCCTGTAACAGATCCACATAAAGTAAATGCTCTTGTACCGATTGCCGGTGCTAAGGGATATGGACTTATGATGATGGTAGACATCTTCTCAGGAGTACTTCTTGGAGTACCGTTTGGTAAACATGTAAGCTCCATGTATCATGACTGCTCTAAAGGACGTGAGCTTGGACAGACAATTATCGTTATCGATCCAGAGAGATTCTGCGGTGCTGAGCAGTTCAAGAAGAATATGTCTCAGACATGCGATGAGTTAAATGCTATGAGACCAGCTCCGGGATTTGACAAAGTATACTACCCAGGACAGAGAGCTCTTATGAGAAGAGACAAAGCTTATGCTGAAGGTGGAATCGAAGTCGTAGATGAGCTTGTTGATTATCTCAAGAGTGACGCAATTCACTTTGACAGATACGATCACAAAAACAGATTCGCTGACTAATTCATTTGTTTCGTGCAATTTCCAATGGACCAGGAAGTGGAGCATTCCTCTGCTTCCCAGGTTCCATCTCAAAAATAGATGATATCAAACTATAAAAACAATGAACTAGATAAGAAGGGAGAAATGACATGTTAAAGACAGTCGTAAAAAAAGGCAGTTACCAGGATTCAGTAGTTCTGATGCTTCTGACAAATGAGCTTTCTTCACTGGATGGAGTCAACAAGATTCAGGTTATGATGGCTACACCGGCGAACAAAGATATTTTTAAGGAGAGTGGACTTACAACAGATGAGTTAATTGACGCTACAGCAAATGATATGGTAGTTGTAGCTGATGTTAATGATGAAGCAGTACTTGATGCTGTAATGGACAAAGTTGAGGAGTTCTTAAAGAAACAGTCTACAGCAGCAGAAGGAAAGAAAGGTTCTGAAAGTGTAAAATCATGGGACGGGGCACTGAAGAAAATGTCCAATGCAAACCTGGCAGTTATCTCTATTCCGGGAGCTTATGCAGCATTAGAGGCTGACCGTGCACTGGATGAGGGACTGAGCGTATTCATGTTCAGTGACAATGTAACAATTGAGGATGAGAAAGCTCTGAAAGAGAAAGCTCATTCAAAAGGACTTGCAGTTATGGGCCCTGACTGTGGTACAGGAATCATTCAGGGAGTTCCAATCGCATTTACAAATAATGTAGCGAAAGGTTCTATCGGAATCATCGGAGCTTCAGGAACAGGTATCCAGGAGCTTACAACAATTATCGACAGACTTGGTGAGGGCGTTACAAATGCTATCGGTATCGGTGGACGTGACCTGAAGGCTGAGGTCGGTGGAATCACAATGATGGATATGATCGATGCAATGGAAGACGACGATACAGTGAAAGTACTTGTAATCGTTTCCAAACCGCCTGCAAAAGAAGTAAGAGATAAAATCTCTGCAAGACTTTCTAACTTCAGCAAACCAGTTGTTACTCTGTTCGTTGGAGAGAAGCCAGAGTATCATGAGGAGAACTTCTATCATGCATACACACTGGATGAGGCAGCTCGTCTTGCTGTAGGTCTTGTAAGAGGAACAAAGGTTCCGGAAGCTACTGTTGATGTAGATGAGTCTGAATTCTACAAAGCAGAAGACGGAAAGACGATCAAAGCTTACTACTCAGGTGGTACACTTGCAAATGAGGCAGCTATGCTGATCAAAGATGCAATGAACTGCAAAGTTCCACCAGAGGACGTTGAAGGATATATGCTCCAGTTAGATGGCAACGTAGTAGTTGACCTTGGAGATGATGCTTATACACAGGGTAAACCACATCCGATGATCGATCCTGCAAAACGTATTGAGTGTATGCAGGAAGCAGTAGATGATCTGTCTACAGGAGTTGTCCTTCTTGACATCATGCTTGGATATGGTTCACACGCAGATATGGCAGGATCATTGATCCCGACAATCAAAGAACTTCAGGCAAAAGCAGATGCAGCAGGAAGAAAAGTATTCTTCATCGCTACAGTATGTGGAACAAGAAGAGATTATCAGGGATATGATGAGGCAGTTAACAAATTAAAAGAGGCTGGAGTTATCGTATGTGAGAACAACAAGCTTGCATGTCAGACAGCTATCCACGCTATCGGAAGAGATTTCCAGGAGCCAGAGAAAGAGATTCGCGCAAAAGAGGTTGTTGCATGTGAGAAACATACACCAGCTGAGACATTAAAAGAGCTTCTTTCTGAGAAACCACGTATCATCAACATCGGACTGAAGAGCTTCGCAGAAGTTGTAGAAGAGTTTGGATGCGAAGTTGTACAGTATGACTGGGCTCCACCGGCAGGCGGAAATGTAAAACTTATTAAGACTCTGAACTTCTTAAGAAATTACGAAGGAATCGAAGAGAAGAACCGTGAAGTGATTGCTAAGGTTGTAGCCAGCCAGCCAGTATTAAAAGACAACGTTCGTGCAAAAGAAGTAATTCCAGAGTTTGCTGAAAATAATGGAAAAGTAATTCTTCATGCAGGTCCTCCGGTAGATTACAAGAATATGCCAGACCCGATGCAGGGATCTTGCGTAGGTGCTGTAATGTTCGAGGAGTGGGCAGAGACAGAAGAAGAAGCAAGAAAGATGCTTGAGAATGGAGAAATCAAATTCATCCCTTGCCACCACTGCAATGCAGTAGGACCTATGGGTGGAATCACATCTCCTAACATGGCAGTATTTGTAGTTGAGAACGAGACAGGAGCTAACAGAGCTTACTGTACAATGAACGAGGGTATTGGTAAAGTTCTTCGTTTCGGAGCTTATGATGAGGAAGTTGTTAACAGACTTCGTTGGATGAGAGATGTTCTTGGTCCAACACTTGGAAAAGCTCTTCGTTCTATGGAGAACGGACTTGCAATTAACCCACTGATCGCAAAAGCAATCGCAATGGGTGACGAGTTCCACCAGAGAAATATTGCAGCTTCTCTTGTATTCTTAAAAGAGATGGCTCCGCTTATTACAGAGATGAAAGACATCAGCGAGAAAGACCGCTATGATGTTATCAAATTCCTTGCTGATACAGATCAGTTCTTCCTGAACATCATGATGGCTACAGGTAAGGCTGTTATGGATGATGCACGTAAAGGAACAGACGGAACAATCGTTACAGCAATGTGCCGTAATGGATATGAGTTCGGTATCCGTATTGCTGGTATGGGTGACGAGTGGTTCACAGGTCCGGTTAATACACCACAGGGACTGTACTTTACAGGATATGATGCAGATGATGCTTGCCCGGATATGGGAGACAGTGCTATTACAGAGACATTTGGTGTCGGTGGTATGGCAATGATCGCAGCACCGGCTGTAACAAGATTCGTAGGTGCTGGCGGATACGAGGATGCTCTTCGTACAAGTAACGAGATGATGGAAATCGTTACAGACAGAAACCCGAACTTCACAGTTCCTACATGGAATTTCCAGGGAATTTGTCTTGGAATCGATGCAAGACTTGTAGTTGAGAAAGGTATCACACCAGTAATCAACACAGGTATTGCTAACAAAGTAGCAGGAAAAGGACAGATTGGAGCAGGTACAGTTCACCCGCCAATCGAGTGTTTCGAAAAAGCTATCGTAGCATACGCTAAGAAGCTTGGATTCGAGGCATAAGTCCGGAAGATAGGAGGCAGCCATGGAAAAGAAAAAAGTTGTCATTGCTCTTGGCGGAAATGCACTTGGTAAAGATGTAGAAGAGCAGAAAGAGGCAGTGGCTAAGACTGCAAAAGTAATTGTTGACCTTGCACAGCAGGGATTAGATATCATCGTAACACACGGAAATGGTCCACAGGTCGGAATGATCCAGAATGCTATGGACAACTTGGTTGTTATGCATGAGAATTATAAACAGGTTCCGCTTCCGACAAGCGTGGCAATGAGCCAGGGATATATCGGAATCGATCTTCAGAATGCAATTAAGTACGAGCTTTACAGCCGTAACATTGAAGGAAAAGTATCTACAATCCTTTCACAAGTAGAAGTAGATAAGAATGATCCGGCATTCGAAAATCCGACAAAACCAATCGGAAGGTTCCTTACTAAGGAAGAGGCGGAAGAAAATGAAGCAAATGGCGTGCGTTGTATGGAAGATGCAGGAAGAGGCTACCGTGTAGTTGTAGCTTCTCCGATGCCACAGAGAATCCGTGAGCTTGAGACGATTAAGACACTGGTAAATGCAGGACACATCGTGATTACATGCGGTGGCGGTGGAATTCCGGTAATCAGTGAGAACGGAAAACTGGTCGGAGTCAACGCAGTTATTGACAAAGATAATGCGAGCAGCCTTCTGGCAGCTCAGCTTGGAGCAGACTATCTGGTTATCTTGACAGCCGTAGAAAAAGTTGCGATCAACTTTGGCAAAGAGAATCAGGAATGGCTCTCAGATCTGACTGTAGAACAGGCAAAAGAGTATATCGCCGAGGAACAGTTTGCAAAAGGTTCTATGCTTCCGAAGATTGAAGCAGCAATTCGTTTTGCTGAGTCAGGAGAAGGAAGAAGAACATTGATTACACTTCTTGACAAAGCGGCAGAAGGAATTGCCGGAAAGACAGGAACTGTGATCCATCAATAATAGTTATATCAGATGTGGGAGTTATCCCACATCTGTAAGTAATGAGAAGAAAATAGGAGATGGAACAAGATGAATATACCAGTAAATCTATTTATGTGGATTATGGCGTTCCTTCCAATTGCGGCACTTCTGATCTTAATGATCAAGTGTGGCTGGGGAGCGACCGAGGCGGCACCGGTAGGATTACTGATAACGGTAGTTACTGGAGTTGCTTTTTATAAAGCAGACATTACGCTTCTTGCTTCCGAAAGTGCGAAAGGTGTGTGGAATGCACTGATCATATTGATCATTGTATGGACTGCAATTCTGATGTATCAGGTTGGAGATGAGGCAAAAGCATTTTTGGTAATCCGTAATGGTATGCGTAAACTTTTGCCAAATGAATTGCTTCTTGTACTTGCAATGGGCTGGATTTTTGAGAGTTTCCTTCAGGGAATCACAGGATTCGGCGTACCTGTTGCAGTAGGAGCACCTCTTTTGATCGGTATTGGTGTGAAACCGCTGTGGGCAGTTATTATCCCTCTTATCGGTCAGGCGTGGGGAAATACATTCGGTACACTTGGAGCTGCGTGGGATTCTCTGGCTATGTCAGCCGGACTTGCTGTAGGAAGCAGTGAGTATCTTACAACAGCTATGTGGACAGCATTTTTCTTATTTATCTGGACAGCAATCGGTGGTTTTGCCACATGCTGGTTCTACGGTAAAGGAAAAGCACTGAAAAAAGGATTTGTAGCCGTAGCAATTATGGCAGTCATTCAGGGAGGCGGAGAACTTCTGCTGACACAAGTAAGCACAACACTGGCTTGTTTCATCCCTGCAGTTATTTCATTGGTAGTCATTCTTCTTCTTGGAAGAACAAAAATGTATAAGGACGAGTGGTGCATTGAGGACAGCCCGATCATGAATCGTGATTTTGCTGCAGCCGATGGAGAAGAAGAAATTCCGGATATGACACTTGTTCAGGCATTTGTACCGTATTTTGCGTTATCTATTATCACACTGGTGGTATTACTTGTAAAACCACTGAACACAGTGCTTGGACAGTTTAAATTTGGATTTGCTTTTCCAGAGACATCTACGGGTTATGGTTATGTAAATAAAGCAGTAGATTGCTTTTCACCATTAGCTCCATTTACTCATGCAAGTATGTTCTTGTTTGTATCAGCGATCATTGGTCTTGTTTATTACAAAAAGCATGGCTGGATCGGTGAGGGTGGTACGAAGAGAGTGTTTGTGAAATCTGTATCTATGACAATGCCGTCTGGTATTGCCGTAATCGGACTTGTTATTATGTCAAAGATTATGGATGGTACAGGACAGACAGTCGTGCTTGCAAACGGAATCGCGAATGTGCTGGGAAAAGTTTACATTATCTTTGCACCATTTGTAGGACTTCTTGGAACATTTATGACAGGAAGTAACATGAGTTCCAATATTTTATTTGGAAGTTTCCAGATGACAACCGCAAAACTTCTTGGGGCTAATACAGCTGCAATTCTTGGAGCGCAGTCAGCCGGTGGTGCCATCGGAGCTGCAATCAGCCCGAGCAAGATTATTCTTGGTACGACAACAGCAAGTATCCTCGGAAGCGAAGGCGAAGTTATGAAAAAGCTTATGGCGATTACAATACCGGCTACAATCTTGATAGGAGCAGTATTGTTTGTTATGACAGCTTTATAAGAAAGTCTTGAATCTGGAAAAAGGAGTGCTGACAATGGAGAAGAATAGCTTTTTTAAAACTAAAGAAGGTGGACTGACATTAGCATTTATCGTAATTATGATTGCATTTGCTATTATGCTTTTCGGTTTATATACCGGGACAACCGCAGCCTGTGCAGTTGGATTTGTGATCGTGATGGCAGCTATGTTTTATTCACCGGTGAAAGTGTTTATCTTAACACCAAAACATAAGTAATTATTGTAACCAGAAAGGAAAAAAAGACTATGGGAACAGTAGCAATTGAAGAAGTAACAGGAAGAATTGCTGAAAACTTAGAGTATTTAAAACGTTTTACAGCAACACCAGGAGATGGATGTACAAGACTTCCATTTACGAAAGAGGCTAGAGATGCCGTAAATTACCTGAGAGAGGTTATGACAGAGGCTGGTCTTGAAGTACATGAGGATGAGGCCGGAAATATAATCGGTATCTTAAAAGGAGAGAATCCAGATCTTCCATGTGTTATGATGGGATCTCACTATGATTCAGTAGTAAACGGTGGAGACTTTGATGGAATCGCCGGAGTTGTATGTGCAATCGAAGCTGCAAGACAGTTAAAAGATGAAGGATTTACACCAAAGAGAAACTTTGCAATCGTTGGTTTCTGCGATGAAGAGGGTATGCGTTTCGGAACAGGATATTTTGGATCCGGAGCTATGCTTGGACACAGAGATGTCGAGTATTGCAAACATTACAAAGATACAGACGGAATTTCTATCTATGATGCCATGAAGGGATATGGACTTGATCCAGAGAAGATTGAAGATGCAAAATGGCCGGAAGGTTCTATCGGAAAATTCCTTGAGCTTCATATTGAGCAGGGACCGGTTCTGGATGCAAAGAATATTGAGATCGGTCTTGTAGATTGTATCGTTGGAATCCAGAGATATATGGTAACAGTAAACGGAAGAGCTGACCATGCCGGAACAACTCCAATGGACATGCGTCTTGATGCTGTTGATGCAGCAACAAAGGTTATTTCTAAAATCCCAGATTGGGCAAGAGAGAAAGCTGACGGAACAGTTGCAACAATCGGATACATTAACACGATACCTGGTGGAATGAACATTGTAGCTGAAAAATGTGAATTTACAGTTGACATTCGTTCTAAGAGCAACGACAATATTAATGATATCGCAAACAGAATTCGTGCAGCATTAGACCGTGAAGTGAAGGCTATGGGTGGATCCTATGACATCGATACAAAGCTTGTGATCGAGCCAGTTATGCTGGACGAAGGTATGCTTGACATCATGGAAGAAGACTGCAAAGCAAGAGGATATTCTTATATGAGACTTCCTAGTGGAGCAGGACATGATGCACTTGAGATCGGTCAGGTACTTCCGACAGTTATGATTTTCGTTCCAAGTAAAGACGGAAGAAGTCACTGCCCGGTAGAGTTTACAAAGTATAGTGAATTTGCAAAAGCTTCTGTTGTTATGACAGGTCTTGCTAAAAAGCTTCTTGCTGAGTAATCCGAAAAAATAATTATTTATGAATGGTGATTCGAAAGGCCGGAGGAAGAGATATCCTGCGGCCTTTCGAGAAAGAAACGGGGAAAAAGATATGGGCGAATTAAATCCGATGTACAAAAGAGAAAACTTACGATTGTTAAGAAGAGCTTTAAGACTGACTCAAAAAGAATTCATTGACAGATTCCTGTCGGATGAAGAAGGAAAGCCAACTATGAGCATCGCGACATTGTCTAACCTGGAGGCAAAAGACGGTCCCAGAATGAATGATGTCATTATCAGTGTTTCAGAACAGGTTGGAATTGATTCTATGCATTTTTCTATGCCATCAGAAGAATTTGCCGAGAAGATACATATTCTGTTACCGGATGATGTAAGCCCGGAAGCGCTTGGAAAGCTTCAGTCTAAAAAAGGCAGCATTAATCAACTTTTGAATCGCCTGACTATGTATTTTGCAGAGCAGATGTTTGATAAGAGTCTGAAAAAAGGGGATAAGATAGAGTCAGATCGTGTACTTGCGGCAAAACTTGGAGTTGGACGTTCGGCCGTACGTGAGGCATTGAAAGTTCTGGATGTGCTTGGCATGATTGATATCCGGCCGGGGCAGGGAACTTATATTAGTGGAAATGAAGCAAATTTTTTCGTCATCCCACTTTCCTGGTCTTTATTTATGAATGGCAATCAGACAGAGTCTATTTTGGAAGTGAGAGATCTTCTGGAAGTGAAAGCCGCTTATCTGGCAGCTGACTGCGTAGATGATCGCGCTCTGAATCGTCTGTATGATGTATCACATAAAATCCATCAGGCATATGTAGAACAGAATTATAAGAAGTTTCTGGATGCAGATTTGGAGTTCCACAGCAGTATTGCAGAGTGTTCCGGGAATACTGTAATTTACAGTATGCTTCAGACAATCAGTAATCTGATGCGTCATGTCAGTGAGACGGGAATGATTGACGGACGGCAGCTTCAGGAAATTTATGAAGAGCATCAGAGAATTTATGGTCTTATACTCGCAAAAGACGGAGAGGGTGCTGCAGAAGCTATGGAAGAGCACATGAAGAGATCAAAAGCCCGTTATAATTACAGATAAGATTACATAAAACTGTTTATATAGTCATTAACATGTTGAAAAAGAAATAAAAAAGTTTCGAATATAATATCGAAAAGGGACTCCCCTGCAAATTTACAGAATGATGAAGTGGTATTTGATTTGTACCGTACCTCACAGTATTGCCTCGAATTTCCTGTAAATTTGCAGAGGAGTTCTTGTAATTTTGAAAAGAATAAGATATAATATTGCGGATTGTGTTACTAAGAATAGAACATAATAAGTAACTAGATAATAGAATTAGAGGTGATAATATGGAAATGATAATAGATGTACTTGCAGATGCGTTGGCAGATTGTTTAAAGATGCTTCCATTTCTTTTTGCAGCATTTTTATTAATTGAAGGATTGGAGCATTATTCGACAAAATTGACAAGAAAGGCACTGGAAGATGTAGATAAAGCAGGTCCGGTTGTGGGGGCACTCGTGGGTTGTGTACCACAATGCGGATTTTCAGTCATGGCTTCTAACCTCTACGCAGGAGGGATTATATCGGTAGGAACATTGCTTTCTGTATTTCTTGCAACATCAGATGAAGCAGTATTGATCTTGCTTGGCAATCCGGATCAGGGAAAGACAGTTCTGACACTCCTTGCGGTAAAAGTTGTGATTGCGGTCGTAGCAGGATACATCATTGATCTTTTCCTGCAGAAACAAATTGCAACTCCAAAAGAGTGTGGAAATCTATGTGATCACTGTGGATGTCATGATCACCACGCCGGACTTTTAAAACCAGCACTTCGCCATACAATTAAGATATTTCTCTATCTTTTTGTATTTACAGCAATTTTGAATTTTATTATAGAAGTAATTGGGATTCAGACATTATCTGAATATCTTCTGGCAGATAGTATTTTCCAGCCAGTGATTGCAGCACTTATTGGATTGATACCTAACTGTGCGGCTTCTGTTGTGATCACGCAGCTTTATATCAGCGGTGCAATTTCATTCGCATCTGCCATTTCCGGTCTCTGTACCGGAGCAGGAATTGGATTGGTTGTACTTTTTAAGGTCAATCGGGATAAACGTGAGAACATAAAGATTGTACTCACTTTATATGCACTTTCAGTGATTGCAGGAATGGTTTTACAGATCTTCGGATTTTAAGTTGTCAAATTGTGAAAAATGCTGTCGATAAGCGACACGAATTGACAAAAAGTTAACATATTCGAAATTGATTTTCTATTTTGATGTGCTATAATAAATATGTTCACACTTGAGATATACCTTTTTGTGAGGAGGATTTATTATGGTAACAAAAAAAGGGACACCTGTAAAAAAGACAAAAGATGTAAAAATAGCTGCAAATGTTATGGCTGATTCGATAAAGACAGAAGAGAAAGCAAAGGCAGAAGTTAAGACCGAGATAAAGCCACAGACAAAAGAGAAAGTAGAAGCTAAAGTTGAGAAGGCTGCTGCAGATACAGTAGAAAAGATTACGAGAAAAGCAGTGAAAGGTGCAGGTGCGGCAAAGACTGTAGCAAAAGCTGTAACAAAGACTGCGACAAAGACTGTAAAGAAAGCTGCTAAGAAAGACATTATAATAAAAGCATTTGTTGAGTATTATGGTAAGCAGGTAGAAGAGAAAGACATCATTGCCCGTGTGAAAAAAGCATGGACGAGATCTGGTAAAAAAGTCGGAGACATTAAAGAGATGGATCTTTACATAAAACCGGAAGAGAATGCGGTCTACTATGTGATCAATGGAACAGAAACAGGAGCTGTAGAATTCGAGTAGGAAGATAAAAAGAAACAGATAGTAAAAGCTGGCTTTTACTATCTGTTTCTTTTTGTTATGTATAGCGGTCATGCCGCTGTTACGTGCTGAGTGGTGGGAAGCACACCAGCCACTTGTGGTGTTTATGTGGATCATATTACTTGTAGTGCCATTTGCAATCGTTTATGGTGCAGGCGATACATTTGAAACAGTATTGGAATGTATCGTGAATGATTATCTGACATTTATTGTTCTGTTATTTGTATTTTATCATCTGGATAAAAAGGCATACCGTAAAGAT
>OLND01003292.1_pt1 | contig 12881 bp, 9 predicted proteins | sample 1672031 | NCBI WGS metagenome assembly OLND01 (sample SAMEA3136638, study PRJEB25190) | human gut metagenome | biome: human gut; feature: human-associated habitat; material: faeces | place: Austria | collected 2013
GACCGTCATCCGTGTAATCATTTTCCGGGAATGGTGACAACTCAATTGTCTTTCCGATATCGTGGCACATAGCTGCTGTGTAAAGCAGGTCTTTGTTGAGAATATCATACTGTCCAACCATATACTCGCAGAATTTCACAACACTCAATGTGTGCTCCAAGAGTCCTCCGGCAAATCCGTGGTGTACACTCTTTGCTGCGGAATGTCCTTTGAATGTGCGAATGAATTTCTCGTCTTTTTCAAAATAATACTCGATTACTCCACGCAGATACGGATTGCTGATCTGTCTTCCGTAGGAAAGCAGTTCTTCGTACATCCCATCTACGCTTTTTTCTGTCGAAGGCATATAATCTGCAGGTATGTATTCGCCTTCCTGTGCTTTTCTGATCTGGCGGATGTTCAATTGAAGATTGTTATTATAACTGATGACATCTCCGAATACTTCAATGAAATCTTTCTCATCATAATCAGCAATTCCATTGGAATTCGGATCCCAGACTTTTCCGTCCAGAGTTCCTGTCTTATCCTGAAGTATCAGATTGTCATACGGCTTTCCATTCCGAGTCTCTGCGGATCTCTTTCCTTTACATAAATATATATTTCGAATTGTTTCTCCTTCTACAAGAGTATCAATATATCTCATAATTCGTGCCTTTCTTTTCTTAATTTTATATCAGTCAGCTTCCGCTGACATCTGTTCACTATTTTCTGTTATTGTTGCAACACACCATCATAGTTTCGCATAGTATTCCTTACTGCTTATACCCAACTGTGACTCCAAAGTCAATATCCACATATTCTCCTCCGGTTCCCTGACGTTTTCCACGAACAAGAATTTTATCTCCCACATTTTGCTTCATAAGCGTATTATGATAACCAAGAAGATTGATGATATCTGTATCTGCAATATTGGTAATGATATCACCACTCTGAATTCCTGCCGCCATAGCCGGAGATTCTGCATCGACTTCTTTCACATAAACACCTTGTGGAATTCCCTGTCCCTGCATCTCGCTGCTTACCTCTACACCGGACACTCCAAGATATGGTACATTTTTCCCATTAGAAAGTAATTCTATCACACCTTTGATATCAGAAATTCCATATCCGGAAATCTTATTTGTCTGATCATCTGACCTGACAGAAGTGTTGATAATTCCAATCACCTCTCCACGGATATTCACAAGAACTCCGCTTCCGGAAATATCTCCTGCCACATCCGTATAAATGGTCTGATACTGTCCATCTGCCTTATCCAGATAATTTTCGCCAGACTCAATCACACCATATCCGGCAATCGTATCACGGCCATACAATTTCCCGACAGCAATAACTGTATCGCCTTCGGACACAACTTTTGAGCCGCCAAGTGTCGCGGTCTCAATCTGTGCCCATACATCATCCGCAATATTCTTTCTCTGAACTGCATAAACACACAGTCCCAGCCCTGCATCCCGGCTCTTCAATATGGCATCGCACTGACTGTCTCCGGAAAATGTAACACGGATGATCTTCGCGTCTTTTACCGGAAGCTCTCCTGCGAGAATCAGAAGTTCCTGACCATTATCTGCCACGATCATTCCGGAAATACTCTTTTCCTTATCTTCCTGATCTTTCGAAAATTCCTCTTCTGTAACAGCGCCCTGAATCTCTACAACACTTTTTCTCACTTCTCCTGACACCTGCTTCAGATTATTCAGCATTTCCTGATAGGTTTCTGTTGTCAGAACGGTTTTTTGTTCCTGGCCTTGTTCCTCTTCCTGCTGTGTCTGATTTTCTTCCTGCTGTTCGTCCTGTGGAATTGTTACTTCCGTCGGATCTTCTTCAAATCTCTTCTCCACCCACGGTTTGCACGCAAAAAAAGTAAAGCAGGCCACCAGTCCGAATATTAATCCTAACTGAATCCTTCTAAGGACGTCGTGTTTCCACTTCGCCTGATCTCCTGCCTCATCTTTAATGATTTCCTGTAAAAAAGAATACTCCTCTTCTTCCGAGTTCTGCTTTTGCTCTAATGGTTCTTTCTCATCTTTCATGCGTACACGCAGGCTCCTTTACAAACCTTATATTCAACAAAGAAGATATTTACAGTATACCTTATCCCTCTGCCTTCGGCAACGAGAAAATGAACTCGGTACCGACACCTTCTGTACTGACTACATTAATATTTTCACCGTGAGCCTGTATCGCCTCTTTGACAATTGCAAGCCCAAGGCCGGTTCCTTTTTTATCTTTTCCACGGGACAGATCGGATTTATAAAATCTCTCCCAGATCTTATTCAGTGCATTTCTCGGAATTCCAATTCCATAATCCTTGACCGACGTGTAGATCTTATCCCCACGTTCGGTCGTTTCAATCGTAATGATTGAATCCTGGTCACTGAATTTGATCGCATTATCAAGCAAATTGTAGAGCACTTGCTGAATCTTTCGCTTATCTGCTACTACTTTCAAATGCTTTCTGGCAAAGACCAGCTCAATAGAAATCTTTTTCTGCGTGCAACGTCCCTCAAAGGAGGCTGCCACATTTTTAATCATTTCATGAATGTCAAATGGAACTTTATCCAGTAATAAATTCTTCGTATCGAATTCATTCAACGTAAGGAGATCCTTGGTCAGATCGGTCAGCCTCTCTGTCTCAAATAAAATGATATTCAGATATTTCCCCTGCATTTCCGGCGGGATTGTCCCATCTGCAATTGCCTCTACATACCCTTTGATCGATGTTAAAGGAGAGCGGAAATCATGTGACACATTTGCCACAAATTTCTTCTGATAATCCTCCATATCCCGAAGCTGGGAAGACATAAAGTTCAGCGATGCTGACAGATAACCAATCTCATCTTCTGTGTTCACAGGAATCTCATAGTCCAGATTACCGGACGCATATTGTTTCGCTGCCTCGGTTATCTTGCAGAGCGGTCTGTACACGATAAACTGAATTCCAAGCAAAATGGAAAATGACAACAGATAGATGACTGCAAGTGTGATATACGCTGCATTCATTAACGTAATCTGTAATTGTCCAATCTGAGTCATGCTTTTGTGTATCAGCAGATACCCTTGTGTGGAATATCCATGTACAACCGGTGCAATGACTGTGATCATATCTTCTTTAAAATAATCGTGATATGTTCCGACTTCATACTTTGCGCTGCCAATTTCTGCCGGGTTAAAATCTTCAATCGCAGTCGGTGCTGTCGGATATCCGTCGGAATGTGCGGAAGTGATCATATTACCTTCCCGGTCTACGAACCAGACTGCCCCGTCCAGATGCGCTTCCATTCCAACAAGTTGTGTATGGACAGCACTTTCATCAATCTGTTCAAGGAAATAATGTGGCAGATACTCATTTGCCACCAGGTTCGCTTCCTGATAAACATCCGCAGCCAGATCCCGTTCAAGAGGTTCTTCTGTCAATGTTCTTGTAAGCGTTGCTACTGTGAACAAACTCATGAACCCGAAAATCATATATATGATGATAAATTTTAAATACAATGTACTTTTCATACAATGCCTCTTCTATGTGGTTTCCTGATCTGTTACTTTACTTCAAACTTGTATCCAATGCCCCATACGGTGGCAAGTTTCCAGCCATTATGATCTTTGATCTTCTCGCGCAAACGCTTAATATGCACATCAACCGTACGGGTATCTCCAATATACTCATATCCCCAGATTTGATCCAAAAGCTGCTCTCTTGTAAACACCTGATTTGGCGAAGATGCCAGGAAGTAAAGAAGCTCCAGCTCTTTCGGCGGCATCTCCACATTCTGCCCATCGACCAGAACAGAATAATTCGTCAGATTGATCTCGATTCCCGGGTATTCCACACATTTTCCCTTATCTACTGCAGGAACCTCTGATTTCGGCACTGCCTGATAACGGCGGAGCACTGCTTTTACGCGCGCCACAAGCTCTTTTGAATCAAATGGCTTCATAATATAGTCATCGGCTCCAAGCTCCAGACCAAGCACTTTATCAAAAACCTCCCCTTTTGCGGAAAGCATGATAATCGGTGTATTTGCCCGCGCACGGATCTCGCGGCAGACCTGATACCCGTCAATACCCGGAAGCATCAAATCTAAAAGTACCAGATTCGGGTGATAGGTGTCGAATGCTACAAGCGCCTTCTCCCCGTCATGAACCATCATCGTGTCAAAACATTCTTTTGCAAGATACAAAGATACAAGCTCTGCAATTGCCTCATCGTCATCCACGATCAAAATTTTCTGTTTATTAACCATTATTTATTCTCCCTGATTTTTGCATTATTTCAGTTCTACAATCGTCACTCCGGCATCTCCTTCGCCAAATGCTCCTAATCTGTAAGATTTCACATGCTTCTGACGTTTCAGATATTGGTGGATGCCCGCTCTTAAAGCTCCGGTTCCTTTTCCGTGTACCACGCGCACACTTGTCAAATGTGCCAGAGACGCATCGTCCAAATATTTATCCAGCTCTGCGACCGCCTCGTCAACGGTCTTTCCAAGCAGATTGATTTCCGGGCTTACGGACAAAGATTTGCCCATCTTCACCTTACCCTTGCTTGTTCTTGCGGCAGTCTTTTTCAGATATGCCGGCTTCTCATCAACAATCTCCAGATCAGAAATGTGTACTTTTGAGCTAAGAATTCCCATCTGAATCATAAGGTTGCCTTTTGTATCTGGCAGTGAATGCACTGTTCCGGTCAGATTCATGCTCAGAACTTTAACCGTCTCGCCTAATTTAAAATCAGATGGCTTATACTGCTTCTTCGGCTTCTTCACTTCCTCTGTCATGCCCTCGCGTGTCTTCTCCATCTTCTTTCTCAGGCGCTCACGCTCTTTTTCCATCTCCGTTGCCGAAACATTGGCCTTTCCAAACTTATGAAAGTTACGCATTGTCTCATCTGCTGTCTCTTTGGCATCTGCCAGAATCGCATGTGCTTTTTCATTTGCTTCTCGTAAAATGCGGTCACGCTGTTCTTCCAGCTTTTCTTTCTTCTGCGCCGTCTCCTGCTTCAGAGCCTCCAGCTCACGGCGGTAAGCCGCAATCTCTTCCTGTTCTTTCGCGATGGTTCGTCTGCTGCTCTCCAAATCTGTCAGCAAGTCCTCAAAAGATTCGTCCTGCTCTGTCAAATGTGTCTTTGCTTCCTCGATAATATAGTCCGGAAGTCCCAGTTTTCCTGCAATTGCAAATGCATTACTCTTTCCTGGGATTCCAAGAAGCAGTCGATACGTCGGGCGAAGTGTCTCCACGTCGAACTCACAGCTCGCATTTTCTACCCCTGGTGTGGACAAGGCATAAACCTTTAATTCACTGTAATGCGTAGTCGCCATAGTACGGATTCCCTGACAATGCAAATGATTCAATATTGCTGTTGCCAGTGCCGCACCCTCAGTCGGGTCAGTTCCAGCTCCAAGCTCGTCAAAAAGTACAAGTGAATCTTCATCCACCTGCTTGATAAATGACACTACATTTGTCATATGTGATGAGAATGTACTTAAGTTCTGTTCAATACTCTGCTCATCACCGATATCTGCATAAACTTCACGGAATACACCCAGTTCAGAACGATCCAGTGCCGGAATGTGAAGACCTGCCTGTCCCATGAGCTGGAATAATCCAACTGTCTTAAGTGACACAGTCTTACCACCGGTGTTCGGTCCTGTCACAATCAGAAGATCAAAATCCCCGCCCAGTGTCAGACTGATCGGAACGACTTTCTTCTTATCTAATAACGGATGTCTTCCCTCCCGGATACGGATCCTTCTCTCCTGGTTGAACATCGGTTTGCTGGCATTCATATCCAATGCAAGAGCTCCTCTTGCAAATATAAAATCAAGCTCTGTCAATGTTGCATAGTCCGTACGGATTTCAGAAACATATTCTGCTGCGTCTGCACTCAACCTGGCAAGAATGACCTGAATTTCTTCCTGTTCCTTTCCATATAATTCTTTCAGATCATTATTCAGCTTTACAACTGCCATCGGCTCGATAAATAAAGTAGAACCTGTTGATGACTGGTCATGGATCATTCCCGGGACCTGACCACGGTATTCGGCCTTGACCGGGATACAGTAACGATCCCCACGCATCGTAATAATCGGATCCTGCAAATATGTGCGGAGTGAACCATTCACCATGGAAGACAATGTTGCATGAACCTTATCATTAATCTGCCCCATAGCACGACGGATTCTCTTAAGCTCCGGACTTGCATCATCACTAATCTCATCTTCTGCCGGAATACATCTGCGGATTTCCGTGGACAAAATAGATACAGGAACAAGCTGTTCAAAGTATCCGTCCAATATATCCTGCATATCATCTGCATTGTCATGGCGCCCGTAATTCTTCACATGTCCTGCTGTCTCCAGAACCTTACATATGCGAAGCAACTCCCCCCTTCCAAGTGTTCCTCCGATTTCCAGACGCATCATAGATTCACTTACCGGACTACAGCCTCCAAAAGATGGACGTCCTTTCTTTACGATCCGTGTAAATGCTGCGGCCGTTTCTTCCTGCATTCTCTCAATTTCAGAGATTTCCGTCTTTGGTTTTAATTTTCTGCAACGCTCCTGGCCTCCAAAAGAACCTGCGTGCTCTGTCAGTTTTTCAATTATTTTATTGTATTCTAATTTGTATAAAGATTTCTTATTCATCATATTCACCTAGCATTTATTTTACCCTATTTGTGTCCCATTGAAAAGAGCAAAGCGCAAAAGAAAATCCCTGCAAATGAAACTCATCTGCAAGGATTTCCCTGTCTATTCACACATTTATTCACACATAAGATTATTATACATCATATGACTTAAATCTAAGTCATACATTTTCCAGACTAGCACCCGCCACAGCCGCCGCAGCCACTCTGACTATTACTATTCTTTGGATTATGACAGGAGTGTGGACAATTGGCACACCCACAATCACATCCGATAAATGTACCACTTCTCTTCTTCTTTTGTATCATGCCTCTTATAATCCATGCTACAATCGCAATTATTACAAGCGCTACAATCATTGTAGATAAAATACTTGTCTGTGCTGCCAATGCCATCATAAAATCCCCTTCTTTCTGCTTATTTATGTTATGTCTCAAGGTCATTTCTTCACCTTTGTGCAAGCACAGGTGAAGAAAGACTTTTCGACATTATAATCATTATTTCGATGCTGCTTTTACACTTGAAACGGTTTTAGTGTTAAGTGATGTACTCTCTTTGTAAGGACGGAACAGCATGTAAAGGAAACCGATCAGAACTACGATTGCTGCTACTGTTCCAATACCGAATCCGCCACCTGTGAAGAGTGTACCAAACTGGAAGATACAAAGAGATACGAGGTAAGCAAGTAAGCATTGATATCCGATTGCGAACCAGAACCATTTTGTGTTGTTCATCTCTCTTTTAATAGCTCCCATTGCTGCGAAGCATGGTGCACACAGAAGGTTGAATACAAGGAATGAGTAAGCTGCGATCTGTGACATGCTGCTTGCAAGTGTTCCCCAGATTTCCTGTCCGTCTTCTGCAACTTCTGCAAATCCGAAGAGCTGTCCGAATGTACCTACAACGTTTTCTTTCGCTACAAGTCCTGTAATAGCTGCTACAGTCATCTTCCAATCTCCCCAACCAAGTGGTGTGAAGATCCAGGAAATCAAGTTACCGATCTTAGCAAGAATACACTCTGCCTGTGCTGCCTCCATAGCTGCTCCCTCAAGTCCATCGAAGTTCAGCATTCCGAATCCAGCATCTGTCCAACCGAAGTTCAATAAGAACCAAACAACGATTGTTGATAATGTAATAATTGTACCAGCTTTTTTGATAAATGACCAGCCACGTTCCCACATACTTCTAAGAACGTTGCCAACTGTTGGCATATGATATGCAGGAAGCTCCATAACAAATGGTGCTGGATCTCCTGCGAACATCTTTGTCTTTTTCAGGATGATACCAGAGCAGATGATTGCTGCGATACCAACAAAGTAAGCACTTGGTGCTACCCATGAAGCGCCATCGAAAAGTGCTCCGGCGATCAGGGCGATAATTGGAAGTTTCGCTCCGCAAGGGATAAATGTTGTTGTCATAACAGTCATCTTACGGTCACGGTCATTCTCGATTGTACGGGAAGCCATAACTCCAGGAACACCACATCCGGAACCGATCAACATTGGGATGAAGGATTTTCCGGAAAGACCGAATTTACGGAAGATTCTGTCCATGATGAATGCAACACGAGCCATGTAACCGCAGGACTCAAGGAATGCAAGGAACAGGAACAGAACCAGCATCTGCGGTACGAAACCAAGTACAGCGCCAACACCGGCAACAATACCGTCAAGGATCAGTCCCTGCAGCCATGCAGCGCAATTTACAGCTTCCAGAGCAGACTCAACTGCCGGAGGAATAATCTCACCGAAGAGTACATCATTTGTCCAATCTGTTACAATAGTTCCAACAGTGGTTACAGACACATAATAAACAACCCACATTACAACTGCGAAGATCGGAAGCGCCAGCCATCTGTTGGTTACGATTCTGTCGATCTTATCGGAGGTTGTAAGCTTCTTTCCTTTAGAGGATTTTGTATAGCACTGTCCAATAATGGAAGAGATGTATACATAACGCTCGTTTGTGATAATACTCTCTGTATCATCATCGAATTTATCTTCCAGAGCCTTTACTTCGTAAGACACATCCGGAACGCTCTTCATCTGCTCTACGATCTTGTCATCTTTCTCAATGAGTTTGATTGCAAAGAAACGTTTCTGAGCCTCTGCAACAGTTCCTGTCAGCTTATTCTCAACAGATTTGATCGCATCCTCAACATCCTGTGCAAATTCGTGAACCGGAACGGTTTTCTTTTTGCTCTGTGCTGCGCTGATTGCTTTCTCAGCAGCTTTCATAATTCCGGTTCCTTTCAGAGCGGAAATCTCAACTACTTCGCAGCCAAGCTTTTTGCTTAATTTGTCAATGTGGATCTTGTTTCCGGATTTCTGAACCAGGTCCATCATGTTGATAGCCATAACTACCGGAATACCAAGCTCCATGATCTGTGTGGACAGATACAGGTTACGTTCAAGGTTTGTACCATCTACAATGTTGATGATCGCATCTGGCATTTCATTGATCAGGTAATTTCTGGCAACCACTTCCTCAAGTGTGTATGGGGAAAGGGAATAAATACCAGGAAGGTCCATGATGGTTACATCCTTATGACCTTTCAGTTTACCTTCTTTTTTCTCTACTGTTACACCGGGCCAGTTACCAACGAACTGGTTAGAGCCGGTCAGTGCATTGAATAATGTGGTCTTGCCGCAGTTAGGGTTACCTGCAAGTGCAATCTTAATCGACATTTTCATGCCTCCTCTTTCTTTCCAGATTTTCTTTTTCCGGGCTTATTATATACAGCTTCTGCTGATTTTAGTTGCCCTGTGCTGCCGATTGTTTTAATCAGCTTTCATTTGTTAGTGTTTCAACCTTTTATTAGGTTTCGCTAACCAATCAGGTAAAAAAAATTGCCTGTTCACTTCCAGAACATGCAATTTCATGCTGTGCTGATTTTGCCACTGTTCATATGACAACATTTATAAAATGTTTCTCAAAAATATGTGAGCAGTAACTTTTCCCTTATGTACACACAGCAAAGTACTATATCCTGTACAGTATTTATTCTACCTCTATCATTTCTGCATCGACTTTTCTCAGAGACAGTTCATAATCTCTCACGGTTACCTCAATAGGATCTCCAAGCGGTGCAACTTTACGTACATAGATCTGTACCCCTTTGGTGATTCCCATATCCATAATACGTCTCTTTACTGGTCCTTCACCGTGCAGTCTCTTCACTGTGACAGTCTGACCTACGCCAACTTGCCGTAATGTTTTCATAATACTTGCTCCTTTTTTCTGGATTTCAGACCATGATCCGATTCGCCATATCCTTGCCAATGGCAACTCTGGAATCTTTCACATTCACGATCATGTTACCGCTGATCTCGCTTACAACGGTTACTGTGGCTCCCTGTACAAACCCAAGATTTTCAAGGAATTTACGGGTTTCTTCTTTACCGCCGACTTTTTTAATCACCTGCGGCTCTCCTTCGTTTACCATTGATAACGGCATCATATCATCCTTCCTTTTTTGTGTTTTAGAAACATCTATTCATTATTATGTTTTGCTTACGTTGATTAGTATATTCTAATTTATATAAGCTGTCAATAATTTATTTGCACTTTTTTCTCATTTTTTTTCACTGCAATTTCGTAAATTTTGACCAGTGCTTTTTGAAAATGTTTCGGGATTCCAGAGTGTGTTAAAAAAAACTTCTACAAAATATACCGCAAAGTGGGGCGTACAGATTGCGGAACGTTACCAGTGAACATTAACTGCGGGAATGCTTTTTCAAACACGCTCCAGTATGAATGGTGGATTTATGGGGAATTATTGTTTATAATGTAAAAGAAGATAAAAAGTGTTGAATGAGCGTATTTTTATGCTTCATACATTGTTTTAGATAGTAAAATCTGTGAAAAAGTTACATGTATAAAAAAATCACATGCACTTTATTGAAAAGAAAGGATTACTTTTTATGAAACAGGGAAGCAAAATCGGGATTGTCTGTTGTTCCAACGGACTTAGGCCAGAACAGGCCGAAACAATAAAAATGTTGGTGCAGATTCTGGAAAAATCCGGACTAGAAGTAGATCTTAGCCCTTACCTTTATGGAGATGAAAACGGACAGGCTGGAACTGCCAGGGAACGTGCCGGGGCTCTTATGAAATTTTATGAGGATGATTCTGTCACAGATATTTTTGACGTATCTGGCGGGGATATGGCCAACGAGCTTTTATCCTATCTGGATTTTCAGACCATTGCTTACGGAAAAAAGCATTTTTGGGGATATAGTGATCTGACAACAATTATAAATGCCATTTATGCCCGAACAGGGAAATCTTCTGTCCTGTACCAGATACGAAATCTCACCTACGATCACAGCCAGTCCCAGATAACGGACTTTCTTAATACTACCTTGGCGGGATCCTCTTCTCTTTATGATTTCCCTTATGAATTTGTGCAGGGAACTCATATGGATGGAATTGTAGTAGGAGGAAATATACGGTGCCTTTTGAAGCTGGCTGGCACGCCCTACTGGCCGGATATGCGAGAGAAAATCCTGCTTCTGGAGTCCTTTGGAGGAAAACTGCCGCAGATGGTGACTTATTTAAGCCAGTTGAGCCAGATGGGAGTATTTAAGAAAGTAAATGGGATTTTGTTGGGGACGTTTACGAAAATGGAGGCGGATAACTGTCAGCCAGATATGGCAAAACTGCTTCTTGAATTCACAGAAAAAAAGACGCCCATTGCGAAAACACCTTTGATCGGGCATGGAACGGATTCAAAGGCAATTCGCATCGGGCATCGTTTAAAGTTATTCTCCGCAGAAGAAAACAAACGGATATATAAAGAATTTTAGATCCTAGCCACTCCGCTCTTAATGGCAGCTTCAGCAGTAGCCTTCGCAACCGCATCTTTCACTCTTGAATCAAATGCTGCTGGCAGAATATAATCAGCGCAGAGTTCTTCGTCGCTTACCAGGCCTGCAATGGCGTAAGCTGCGGCAATCTTCATTTCATCGTTGATGTCAGATGCACGGACATCAAGGGCACCACGGAAGATTCCCGGGAAGCAGAGAACATTGTTCACCTGATTCGGGTAGTCGGAACGACCTGTGGATACTACCGCTGCTCCTGCTGCCTTGGCCTCATCTGGAAAAATCTCAGGAGTCGGGTTTGCGCAGGCAAAGATGATCGGATCTTTCGCCATAGTGCGAACCATATCCGGAGTAAGGGTTCCAGGTGCGGAAACACCGATAAATACGTCAGCGCCTTTGATCACTTCACTCAAGGAGCCCTTCTCATGATTGGCGTTTGTGATCTTCGCCATCTCTTCCTTGATTGGGTTCAGACCCTCACGACCTTCGTAAATTGCACCTTTACGATCTGTCATAATAACGTTCTTAAGTCCCATAGAAATAAGAAGTTTGATAATCGCGATTCCGGCAGCTCCTGCTCCGGAAGTAACGATCTTAATGTCTTCGATTTTCTTGCCAACAACCTTCAGCGCATTGATCACACCTGCAAGTGTAATAACTGCAGTACCATGCTGGTCGTCATGGAAAATCGGAATATCACAGCACTCTTTCAGCTTCTTCTCAATCTCAAAGCATCTCGGTGCGGAAATATCCTCCAGGTTTACACCGCCGAAGCTTCCAGCCAGAAGGCGAACGGTCTGCACAATCTCATCTACATCCTTGCTTCGAACACAAAGCGGAATAGCATCTACATCACCAAACTCTTTGAACAGAACGCATTTGCCCTCCATAACCGGCATACCAGCCTCCGGACCGATATCTCCAAGTCCAAGAACAGCGGTACCGTCAGTTACTACAGCAACCGTATTCCAACGCCTGGTCAATTCATAACTTTTATTAATATCTTTCTGAATCTCAAGGCAAGGCTGTGCAACACCAGGGGTGTAAGCAAGGCTTAAAGCATCCTTGGAATCAACCTTTGCTCTTGAAACAACTTCAATTTTACCTTTTAACTCATAGTGCATCTTTAAGGATTCTTTTGCGTAATCCATGTTCGTATCTCCTCTTCTTAAAAAATTCTATGCGGGCACTTTCTACTGCTATTATATCCAGCTCGTCCCGCCCGGATACAAAATATCCACTTTGGGCTACAAAGGAAAGTATATACGAAATTTTACCAAATCACAACATGAAAATATGAATAAATCTCTCAATAAACAGAACACGTTACTGCTCACTCCGTTCACAGCAACGCGCTTCGCGATGCACAGAAATCATGCATTCGCATGATTTCGCGCCGCACTTCTCG
>OLND01003295.1_pt1 | contig 12868 bp, 9 predicted proteins | sample 1672031 | NCBI WGS metagenome assembly OLND01 (sample SAMEA3136638, study PRJEB25190) | human gut metagenome | biome: human gut; feature: human-associated habitat; material: faeces | place: Austria | collected 2013
ACCCTATAACTTGCAAGCCTGCAAGGCGCTCAGGGAGCGCCGCTTCAGGCTTGCAAAAATCCCCGAGGCCGGGCGACCTCGGGGATCCTTTTTTGCGTTTGAACTCAAATGGCATACTGGCTCGTATAGAGCTGGTAATAGAAGCCGCGGCGGGCCAGCAGCTCCGTGTGCGTGCCCTGCTCGACGATATGGCCGTGGTCGAGCACAAGGATGAGGTCGGAGTCGACAATGGTGGACAGGCGATGGGCGATAACAAAGCAGGTACGGCCCTTCATCAGGCGGTCCATGGCCTTCTGCAGCAAAATTTCCGTGCGTGTGTCGACGTTGGACGTCGCCTCGTCCAGAATGAGTAGGCGGCGGTTTGCCAGCATGGCGCGGGCAATGGTCAGCAGCTGCTTCTGACCGCCGGAGAGGTTCGTCATGTCGTCGCCGACAACGGTGTCATAGCCCTGCGGCAGCGTGCGGATGAAGTGGTCGCAGTACGCGCGGTCGCAGGCCTCGACGATCTGCTCGCGCGTGGCCCCCGGCGTGCCGTAGGAGACGTTTTCCGCAATCGTTCCGCGGAACAGCCAGGTGTCCTGCAGCACCATGGCGAACTGGCTGCGGACCTCCTCGCGCGACAGCGAGGCGCAGTCGGTGCCGTCGAGCAGGATGTGCCCGGCATTCAGGTCATAGAAGCGCATGAGCAGATTGACGATCGTCGTCTTGCCTGCGCCGGTCGGGCCGACGATGGCGACGTTCTGGCCGGGGCGGACGGCAAGGTTCAGGTCTTCAATGAGCGGCACGGCCGGATCATAGGAGAACGAGACATGCTCAAAGCGGACGTCGCCCTTCGCGGGGGCGGGGAGCGCGCCGTCCGCCTGCGGCTCCTCCGGCAGGTCGAGCAGCTTGAACACGCGGCGGGCGGCCGCCTTGGCGTGCTGCAGGTCGCCGAGGCCGCCTGCGATCTGCTCCAGCGGGCCGGAGAACTGCTTGGCATACAGCAGGATCGTCACGACGATGCCGACGGACACGCTCTCATTGCGGACGATGAGCCAGCCGCCGAACAGGCAGATGGCGATGTAGGCCAGCGCATTCGTGAAGGCGATGAGCGGCCGGACGATGGACGAGGTGAAATTGGCCCGTGTCTCGGCCTTGCGGCGGCGCTCGTTCAGCTCGGCATGGCGCTGCTCCGTGTAATCCTCGAGGTTATAGGCTTTTGTCGTGGCAAAGTTCGTAAAGGCCTCCTCCGTCACGGCGTTGAGGTTGCCGGACTCCGTGAACATGCTGTAGAAGTGCTTTTCACTGCGGGAGGACAGGAGCGTCGACAGCAGGATGGAGGCCGGGGTGAGCACAAGGACGATGGCAGCCAGCCGCCAGTCCTCCAGCAGCATCATGACGGCGATGGCAAGGATCATGAAAAAGCCGGTCATGAGCGTGTCGATGATCTGGTGAACGTAGTTTCCCATGGTGGACACGTCGTCCATCATGCGCGAGAGAATGTCGCCGACGGGCGTCTGATCCACATAGCTCACGGGTAGGCGGCGAATTTTATCCGAGATGCGGATGCGCAGCTCGCAGGTGAAGTAGCGGCTGACGACCCGGTTGAGCAGCTGCATCTTGACATAGCTGAACAGGCTGTAGCCAAGGTAGACCAGCGCGAGCCAGCCCATGGGGCGCAGGAGACCGGCCAGCAGGTCGCTGCGGTCGGAGCCGTCCCACCAGGCATACAGCCGGTCGATGAGGCCGCCGAGCAGCTTCGGGCCGAGCACGCCGCAGACGATCACGCCGATGCACAGCAGCGCGGCGAGCAGGAGCCACTTCCAGATCGGGCGGGCCTCCCAGAGAAGGCGGCGGATGATATGTTCCTTTTTCGGCTGTTTCACTGGAGGTCACCTCCCGTCTGCGAGGCATAGATCTCACGGTAGATGCGGCAGCGCGCCAGCAGCTCGTTGTGCGTGCCGCTGTCGACGAGGCAGCCGCCGTCCATGACGAAGATGCAGTCTGCGCTCATGGCGGAGGTGATGCGCTGCGTCACGACGATCTGCGTGCGCCCGGCAATGCGCCGGTTCAGGGCCGTGCGCAGGTTTTTCTCCGTCAGGAAGTCCAGCGCGGAGAAGCTGTCATCAAAGATGTAGATGGGCGCGTCCTTGATGATGGCACGCGCGATGGCAAGGCGCTGCTTCTGGCCACCGGAGAGGTTTTTGCCCGCCTGCCGGATCTCGTAGGACAGGCCGCCCTCGCACGAGGCGATGAAGTCCGAAAGCTGGGCGATGCGTGCAGCCTCCGTGACGGCGGCATCATCCGCATCGGGGTCGCCCATGCGGATGTTCTCACCGATGGTGCCGGAGTAGATGGCCGCGCCCTGCAGGACGCTGCTGATGCCGCGGCGCAGGGTGTGCTTGCTGAGCCCGGCGGCATCGCGCCCGTCAAAGAGGATGCGCCCCTGCGTCGGCGCGCGGAAGCCGAGCAGCAGGTGCATCAGCGTGCTCTTGCCGCTGCCGGTGCCGCCGATGACGGAGATGCGCTGCCCCGGCAGAATGTGCAGGGAAATGTGGCTGATGGCGTCCGCGGAGCCGCCGTAGGAGAAGCTGACATCCTGCAGCTCGATCTCGCCGTGCAGCTCAGCCGTTTCGCCGGCCATGGGATCGCCCATGCCCTCCGCGCCGAGCACCTGATGGATGCGCCCGGCGGCGACCTGTGCGCGCGGATACATGATGATGGCGAACGAGGCCATGATAACGCCGTTCATGACCATGGTGACATACTGGATGATGGCGAAAATGTCGCCCGCGCTCACGCCGCTGACGCCGTGGACCATGCGCCAGCCGCCGAGATAGATGATGAGCAGGGCGGAGATGTTCAGAAACAGCGTGGCAAGCGGCGTGAGCAGGCCCATGGACACGTTGGCGCGGATGATGTTCTCCGCCATGATATGCGTGGCGTCCGCAATGCGGCCGTGCTCGCGCTTTTCCGTGTTGAACGCGCGGATGACGCGGATGCCGCGCAGGCGCTCGCGCAGCAGGGCGTTCTGCACGTCGATGTAGTCGTCGGACTTGCCCCACAGCGGCAGCACGCGCTTGCCCAGCAGCACGACGATGAGCGTCAGCAGCGGGACAAAGGCCAGCAGCACGAGCGAGAGCACGACGTCCTTGCGCATGGCCAGCACCACGCCGCCGAGAAACAGCATTGGGATCGTTGCGACCGTGCCGGAGAGCATGGAGGCGACCCACGACACGGTGTCGACATCGTGCGTGGCGCGCGTGACGAGCGCGGCCGTGCCGAGCGAGCCGAATTCCTCAAACGAGAGCGTGTTAACCTTGCGGAACACGTCCGCGCGCAGATCGGCACAGAAGCAGGCGACGACCTCGGTCGACAGCCGCGTTCCGCCGAGGATGCTGGCGAGGCTGACGGCGGCGATGGCCAGCATCTGCAGGCAGCGCACGGCAATGGCCGGAAAATCGCGCGCGGCGATGCCGCCGTTCAGAATGGCGGACATCCACGTCGGCAGCAGCAGATCACACAGCGTCGACAGCGCAATAAGCACCGTTGCGGCGAGCAGCTTGCCCAGATAGGGCTTCAGATAGCGTAATATCTGCTTCATATTCTTCCTTTCCTTTTAGGTTAGGGAAACTCTGAGGGAGCTCCTTGCGGCGGATGCCGGGTATTTTCCGCCGATCCATCGGTTTTTTTGATCTGTCGTTAAAAGCGGGCCTTTCCAAAGTAATTGGCAGCGCAGAGCTGCGCAAAGCAGTGATTGACCTCGTCGTCCGTAAAGCAGGCGTTGAATTTTGCCGAAACGGCCAGCGCCTCGGCGGACAGCGCGAGCTTTCCAAGCCCGGCCAGCCGGTCAAAGCCGTCCGAGACCTGCCCGCGGCGGCAGAGCTCCTGCACGGCGGAAATGCCGCCGTACTGCTCCACGGCCCGGCGCAGCCGCGGCTGGCGGACGCCCGCCTCCTGCTCGGCGGCGTCCATGGCGCGCAGAAGCGCCTGCGTGAATGCATCCTGTTTCTCCATTTCTCCGCTCCTCCCTCTTCCTTAAAATCATATCGTATCATAGATCCGAAGAATTGCAAGGTTTCTGCAAAAAAAGATATACTTTTTCCACAAAGTTCCGTATAATAAACAGATAACGGCATGGCCTGAAAGGAGAGCGATGGATTTGACGCAATTGCTGCTGCGCCTGTTTGTCAAGGACTACCGGAACACGGAGGATCCCGCCGTGCGCACCCGCTACGGAAAGCTGGCCGGGATCGTCGGCATCGTGTGCAATGTGCTGCTGTCGGCGGGCAAGCTGCTGGCGGGCACGCTGTCCGGCGCGGTGTCCATTACGGCAGACGGCCTGAACAATCTCTCGGACGCTGCTTCCTCGCTCGTGACGCTGCTGGGCTTCCGCCTGGCGGAGCGGCCTGCGGATGAGGAACATCCGTTCGGCCATGCGCGCATGGAATACCTTTCCGGCCTGTTCGTCTCCGTGCTGATCCTGCTCGTCGGCGCGGAGCTGGCGCGCTCGTCCTTCGAAAAGATCCTGCATCCCGAGCCGGTGGCGTTTTCGGCTCTGAGCTTTGCCGTCCTCGGCGCTTCCATTCTTGTGAAGCTGTGGATGGCGCTGTTCTGCGGCGGACTGAGCCGACGCATCGGTTCGACCGCCCTGCGCGCCACGGCGCAGGACAGCCGTAATGATGTGATCACTACGGCGGCCGTGCTCATCGGCTGCGTGCTCGGCCATGTGCTACACTGGCAGGTGGACGGCTGGATCGGCCTGCTCGTGGCGCTGTTCATCCTCTGGTCCGGCTGGTCCGCGGCGAAGGATACCATCAGCCCGCTGCTTGGCGAGCCTGCGAGCGAGGAGCTGGTGCAGTCCATCTCCCGGCTCATCCTGTCGCATGAAAAGATCCTCGGCATCCATGACCTCATGGTGCACGATTACGGTCCCGGCCAGTGCTTCGCCAGCGTGCATGCCGAGATGGACAGCCGCGAGGACCCGCTGCTGTGCCACGACGTCCTCGACGATATCGAGCGCGACGCCCTGCGGGAGCTGCGGGTGCACCTTGTCATCCACTATGATCCCATCGTGACGGACGACGCTGAGCTCAACCACATGCGCACCTTTGTGCAGGAAACGATCCGCGCCATTGACCCGGAGCTGACGCTGCACGACTTCCGCATGGTGCGCGGCGCGCAGCACACGAACCTGATCTTCGACCTTGTCATCCCGTATTCCCTCGTCGGGAAGCAGGCGGAGCTCAAGCACCGCATTGACGCGCGCGTGCAGCAGGAGAACCGGAAATATTATACCGTCATCACCTTCGACGAGCCGGTGTGCAGGTCGTGAGCCTGTTTTAGCATGGAACCCGGCATATTTCAAGAAACCGGCGGTTGAATCGGTAAAACCGGCCGCCGGAATGTGAATTTTCTGTTTCTTTCCCCGCATTTTACTTTTCTTATGTGGGGGATTGTGATATAATTTCGGATGAAAATCCGACGGAAAGGTCTTGCATCCTATGGGAATCATTCAAAAAATCTTCGGCACCCGCTCGGAGCGTGAAGTAAAGAAGCTTATGCCGCTCGTCACGCGCATCGAGTCCATGGAGGACGAGATGAAGGCGCTGACGGATGAGCAGCTGCGTGAAAAGACGGACGAGTTCCGCAAGCGCTATCAGGGCGGCGAGGACCTCGACAACCTCCTGCCCGAGGCGTTTGCCGTCTGCCGCGAGGCGGCGGACCGCGTGCTCGGCATGCGGCCGTACCGCGTGCAGCTCATCGGCGGCATCGTGCTGCATCAGGGCCGCATCGCCGAGATGAAGACCGGCGAGGGCAAAACGCTGGTCGCCATCCTGCCTGCCTATCTCAATGCCCTGACGGGAAAGGGCGTGCACATCGTCACGGTCAACGACTATCTGGCCAAGCGCGACTCGGAATGGATGGGGAAGGTCTATCGCTTCCTCGGCCTCACGGTCGGCCTGATCGTCCACGATCTCAAGCCGGACGAGCGCCGCGCCGCCTATGCTGCCGATATCACCTACTGCACGAACAACGAGCTCGGCTTTGACTATCTGCGCGACAACATGGCTCTTTATAAGAAGGACATGGTCCAGCGCGGCCATAACTTCGTCATCGTCGACGAGGTCGACTCCATCCTCATCGATGAGGCCCGTACGCCGCTTATCATCTCCGGCAAGGGCGAGGAATCGACAAAGCTCTATGAAATGGCCGACTTCTTCGTCTCCGGCCTGCGCCGCAAGGTGTTTGCCACGACGGACGAGAAGGAAATTCAGGACGACCTCGACTGCGATTACTATGTCGAGGAGAAGTCCCGCACCGTTTCGCTCACGGCCAGCGGCATCGCCAAGGCCGAAAAGTATTTCGGCGTGGAGAATCTGTCCGATGTGGAGAACACGACGCTCGTGCACCACATCAATCAGGCCATGAAGGCCCGCGGCGTCATGAAGCGCGATATCGACTATGTCGTCAAGGACGGCCAGGTCATCATCGTCGATGAATTCACCGGCCGCCTGATGTACGGCCGCCGCTATAACGAGGGCCTGCATCAGGCCATCGAGGCCAAGGAGGGCGTGTCCGTCGCCAGCGAGAACAAGACGCTTGCGACCATCACGTTCCAGAATTTCTTCCGCCTGTATGCCAAGCTCTCCGGCATGACCGGCACGGCCATGACCGAGGAGGAGGAATTCTCCGCCATCTACAAGCTCGACATCGTCGAGATCCCGACGAACAGGCCCGTTGTCCGCGTCGATCACAACGACGTCGTCTATAAGACGGAGGCGGGCAAGTTCCGCGCCGTCATCCAGCAGATCAAGGACTGCCACGCCAAGGGCCAGCCCGTGCTGGTCGGTACCATCTCCATCGAAAAGTCCGAGTATCTCTCGAAGCTCCTCAAGCGCGAGGGCGTGCCGCACACCGTGCTGAATGCCAAGCACCACGAGCGCGAGGCCGAGATCGTGGCGCAGGCCGGTAAGTTCGGCGCCGTGACGATCTCCACGAACATGGCAGGCCGCGGCACGGATATCATGCTCGGCGGCAATGCCGAATACATGGCGCTGTCCGACCTGCGCAAGCAGGGCCTGCCGGACGAGCTGGTGGCAGAGGCCAATTCCTATGCCGAAACGGAGAACCCCGAGATCCTTGCCGTGCGCGAGAGCTACAAGCAGCTGCTGGCGCAGCACAAGGCCGAGATCGCCGAGGAGGCCGCGCGCGTGCGCGAGGCCGGCGGCCTGTTCATCGTCGGCACGGAGCGCCACGAGTCCCGCCGGATCGACAATCAGCTCCGCGGCCGTGCCGGCCGTCAGGGCGATCCGGGCGAGACGCGCTTCTATCTGTCGCTCGAGGATGACATCATGCGCCTGTTCGGCTCTGAGCGCATCATGAACATGATGAATTCGCTCGGCATCGACGAGGACACGCCCATCGACGCCAAGATGCTCTCCAACGCCATTGAAAACGCGCAGAAGAACGTCGAGAGCCGCAACTTCCAGATGCGCAAGAACGTGCTGGAATACGACGATGTCATGAATACCCAGCGTCAGGTCATCTACGAGCAGCGCCAGAAGGTGCTCGACGGCGAGGACCTCTCCTCGACGATCGAGGGCATGATCCACTATGTCATCGACACCGAGGTCGAGGATGCCTTCGCCGGTGCCGACCACTGCGACGACCCGGAGAAGCTGGCGCAGATCAACGCAAAATTCGAGGGCGTCTATTATCCGAAGGGCGCATTTGCCCCGCAGCCCGGTCTGAGCCGCGACGAGGCGAAGGAGCAGCTCTATCCGCTCTTCCGCCAGACCTATGCCGCGCGCGAGCAGGAGTTCGGCGCGGAGCGCATGCGCGAGATCGAGCGCATTATTCTGCTGCGCGTCGTTGACGAATATTGGATGGACAACATCGACGCCATGGAGGACCTGAAGCAGGGCATCCGCCTGCGCGCCTACGGCCAGACCGATCCGGTCGTGGCGTATAAGCGCGAGGGCTTTGCGATGTTCGACGGCATGATCAACGCCATCCGCGAGGAGACCGTCCGCCGCCTGTATCTGTTCCGCCTGCGCACGGAGGAGGACATCCGCCGCAAGCAGGTCGCAAAGATCACGGCGACCGGCGGCGCTGCCGACAAGACCGTCAAGCAGCAGCCCGTGAAGAAGATCAAGATCGGCGCGAACGATCCGTGCCCGTGCGGCAGCGGCAAAAAATACAAGTATTGCTGCCGTGACAAGGACGAGGCCAAGTCATGAGCTTCCGCGTCCATCGAGAAGGAGAGCTGGAATACCTGACGAGCGATGTGCTGGACGGTGTGGCCCACTGCTTTTCCACCCGCTTCGGCGGAGTGAGCGAGGGCGCGCTCGCCAGCCTGAACCTCGGCACGCACCGGGGCGACCGGCCGGAAAATGTGCTGGAGAATTATGCCCGTCTCGGCAGGGCCGTCGGCTTTGCGCCGGAGGAGACCGTGTTCACGAAGCAGGTGCATTCCGCCCTCGTCGAGCGGGTCGGCCGCGCGGACTGCGGCCGCGGCCTGCAGCGGGAGGCCGAGCACGGCGTCGACGGCCTTGTGACGGACGAGCCGGGCGTTGCACTGACCATTTTCTCCGCCGACTGCACGCCCGTGCTGCTGTTTGACCCAATAGCACGCGCCATCGGCGCGGCCCATGCGGGCTGGCGCGGCACGGCGGCGGGCATTGCGGCCCGCGCGGTCGAGGCCATGCAGCGGGAGTTCGGCTGCCGCCCGGAGAACATCCGCGCGGCCATCGGTCCTTGCATCGGCCCGTGCTGCTTTGAGACGGATGCCGATGTGCCGGATGCCATGCGCGCCGCCCTCGGCAGCGAGGCCGGGCAGGCCATCCGGCCCGCCGGGGCAAAATTCTATGTCGACCTGAAGCGGCTCAATGCTATTTGGCTGCGCCGCGCCGGGGTGACGTGCATCGACGTCAGCGCCGACTGCACGGCCTGCCAGCCGCAGCGATTCTGGTCGCACCGCCGCGTGGGCAATGCCCGCGGCTCGCTGGCGGCCATCATCCGGCTGCGGGAGGAGGGCTGATATGAAGCAACTGCTTGCCCTCTGCCTGCTGCTTGCTCTGCTGCTGTGCGCCTGCTCTGCGGCCGGTCAGCCCACGCAGGCCACGCAGCAGCCGACGGAGGAGACTGCGGCAGCCCCGACGGAGACGGCGGCCGCGCCGAAGACGTTCGGCCTGTCCTACCTGCCGGAGCACGGCTTCAACCCCTATACCTGCACGGCAACGGTGAACCGCGCGGCGTTTTCGCTGCTGTATGAGAGCCTGTTCGTCGTTTCGTCGCATTTCCGTGCCGAGCCGCTGCTCTGTGAGAGCTTCACGGCCTCGGAGGACGGGAAGACCTATCGCTATACCCTTGTTTCCGGCGTGAGCTTTTCCGATGGAACGCCTCTGACGGCGCAGGACGCCGCCGCCTCGCTGCGCGCGGCGCAGCAGAGCGCGCTCTATTCCGGCAGGCTGGCGCATATGCTGTCCGTCACGGCGGATGACGACCGCACCCTGACGGTCACGCTCGACACGACGTATGAGAATTTTTCCCTGATGCTCGATGTGCCCATCGTCTCTGCGGCGACGGTACAGAGCAGCACGCCGCTCGGCACGGGACCGTATTATCTCGACGGCGAGGTGCTCCGGCGCAGCAGCCGCTGGTGGCAGACACAGGCCCCGGCCGTGACGGCCGAGACCATCGAGCTGCAGGCGGCCAAAACGCCGAACGACATCCGCGACAATTTCGAATTCGGCAGCACGGACCTTGTGTACTGCGACCCGAATTCCCCGGCAGCCGTCGGCTACCGCTGTGATTATGAGGCGTGGGAAGCGCCGGCGCCCATCCTGCACTATGTCGGCTTCAACCTCTACAGCGGCTGGTTCACGAATGTCGCTCTGCGCCGCGCCTTCACCTACGGCGTCGACCGCGAGGCGATGACGAGCGCCGTCTATAACGGCTTTGCGCAGGCGGCGACGCTGCCCTGCTCGCCTGCCTCCGACCTCTATGACGCGCAGCTTGCTGCGCAGTATGCCTATTCGGCCACGGCCTTTCAGGCCGCCATCCACAATGCAGGCGTGCCGACGTCCGAGACGGACTGTCCCGTGCTGCTTGTGTGCTCGGACGACCCGGCGCGTGTGCGCGCTGCGGAATATCTGTCCTCCTCCATGCAGGAAAACGGCTTCTTTCTCAAGGTCCGCTCGCTGGGCCGCGAGGCCTATGTGGCCGCTCTGCAGGCGGGTAATTACGACGCCTATCTCGGCGAGGTCCGCCTGACGGCGAATTTCGACCTGTCGGAATTCTTCCGCACGGGCGGCGCGCTCAGCTACGGGGCCGTGGCGGACGCTTCCCTGGCCGGCCTCTGCACGCAGGCGCTGGGCAATTCCGGCAGCTATGCCGACCTCTGCGCGCGCCTGCTCGACACCGTGCCGTTCTGCCCCATTGTGTTCAAGAGCTACGAGGTCTGCGTCAGCCGCGGTGCGATCGCCTCCATCTCGCCGGGCGTGGACTGCGTGTTCCACAACGCCGCCACGGCGCGCACGCTGGCCGATGCCGACCACTCCTATGACGGCGCGGCAGAGCCGTCCACACCGACGGATGTATCGGCCGACCCAGCCGAACCCACGGAGCCGGCCGATGCGGCGGACCCCACGCAGGAACCCTGATAGAATTTCACTCCCTCTGAAGTGGATTCCGGATAAGCTCCGGGTCTGCTTCGGGGGGATTTTTATAACCAACCGAAACTTGACTTTTTTCAAAATAATGGTATTTGTGATGCTGTGACATTGACAGAGCTTCTAAAGTATGATATGCTGGCCTTACCGAGGAATGGAAAGGAGCCGCGGAAAGAGAGATAAGTTAGTCCGTGAATATGTGAGCTAGAATAAAGAAATCAGCATGCGGAGATCGTTGATGTGCGCGATTTGTCTTCACAGCGAGTTTCGTAATATTGGGACAACATAGTATTGCAATTGGGGTGACATCCTGTGAAAATGTATAATCTATTACTTTGCCTTTTTCTAAGTCTAATCCTGCTCCTCACGGCCTGCGCCCCGGCGGCAGTTCAGACCGAGCCGCCGACGGAGGCTCCTACCGAGGCTCCAACCGAAGCACCGACGGAGGCTCCTACCGAAGCACTGACAGAGGCCCCTACCGAGGAGCCGACCGAGGCTTTGCCGGAGGAGACGGAGGCCCCGACGGAGCCGCCGGAGCGTCCGGAGCATACTGTGAAGATTCAGGTTTCCGTGAACTGTGATTGCACGATCACCAACGCGGAGGGGCAGACTGTCCGGCAGGGGGATGACAGCGGACCGGAGGGCGATCTGGCGATTTACAGCACCGGTCTTTATGGCTTTTGTACCGGTACCCTGCCGATGGAGGTGTGGGAGGTTGCGGCCAGTGACAGCTTTACGCTGGAGACGACGACGTCGCCCGGTGCCTTCTGTGCGGAGATCGGGGATGCATTTTATGCCGTGACGGAATGTACCGGCGTTACCCGCATTGAGTTCCGCGACGGCTATATCAAACTGTCCGGCTCGGAAATGACCTATAAGATCCTCACAACCTCCCACGCGCGGGAGCGGCAGTATTTCTGCATCACCGGCACGGGCACGACGGAGATCGAATTCCCGATCGAGGATGTCCTGGCCGCCAGCCCGATCGGCGAGACCTACCGCGTGGAGCGGTGTACGGTTTAAGAGACTGACATTCGGAGTGTGGAGGACGCGTCATGAGAAAATTATCCGGAATTTTTGCGGCACTTCTGCTGCTCCTCTCGGCCTGCGCACCGGCGGCGGCCCCGACGGAGGCGACAACGCCCGAGACACAGGGCGAGGAGCTCGTTTCCACGCTCAGCATGCTGCCGAAGCAGGCCATCTCCATCCACCGGGCCGAAACCCCGGCGGAGGAGGACACGGAGACGGACAGGACCGATATCGTGTTCGTGCCGTACTATGCGTCTGTCGAGCAGCTGACGAGCAACTCGTGGGTGGACCAGACGCATGTCACAAAGTCGACCGTCCTGAACCTGACAAAGACGGATGCCGTCGAGGTCAAATGGGAGGCAAACGCGCTCCTTGCGGGCGGCCGCTGGGTCACGTCGCAGGAGGAGCTGCAGACGGTCTGCTCCTATCTGCGCAGCCGCGCGGACGACGGCGTGCTGCACCTGACGGACGAGGCCTGCAGCGCGCCCGCGGAGGCCTTCGGCAATACGGACTTCTTTGCGGAGCAGAAGCTGCTTCTGATCGACCTCTGCCGTCTGGGCAGCGACACCCTGCTTGACCCGGTCGTTCTCCGCGCGGAGGACGGCACGGTGGACATTACCCTGCGGATGTCCGCGCCGACTGTCGGAGAGGTGCGCGGAAACGGCATGCTCTGCCTGATCCCCGTCCCTTCTGGCTGCACCGGCGCGGAGATCACGCTGTATCCTGAAGGGAAATAAGGAAATGAAACGAGCTGCGCCGGGAGGGATGCGTCCCTTCCGGCGCAGACTATTGTTATCATGGCAGCTGCTCCCGGATTTGCCATTGCGAGGGCGCTCTGCGCCCGTGGCGCCCTGAGCGCGAAGCGCGAGGAAGTGCCCTTGGGGTGCAATCTCGGAAAGGCACTTCCAATTTGGAATAGCTGTCGTTAAAATGGTAAAAACCGATTGCGTCTGTAGCGGCGTTCCCTGAGCGCCTTGCAGACCAGCAAGTTATGTGGTAGCATCGTCGACCGCACCAGTCCCCAGATTTGTCATTGCGAGGCCCCGAAGGGGCCGTGGCAATCTCGGAAAGGCACTGACGCCCTGTACCGGCCACCGTTAAAACGGCAACCGCCGAAGAATGGGGTGTAGCGGCGCTCCCTGAACGCCATGCAGGCTATAAATCCGGTGGCACTGTCGTCAATC
>OLND01003298.1_pt1 | contig 12864 bp, 8 predicted proteins | sample 1672031 | NCBI WGS metagenome assembly OLND01 (sample SAMEA3136638, study PRJEB25190) | human gut metagenome | biome: human gut; feature: human-associated habitat; material: faeces | place: Austria | collected 2013
AGATCGTAGGAAAAATCGGAACTGGCGGAATGGCAGATGTCTATAAGGCTATGGATCATAAGCTGAACCGCTTTGTGGCAGTGAAGGTCCTGAAACCGGAATTTCGGGAGGACACCACGTTCATCAAGAAATTCAGAAGTGAGGCTCAGGCTGCAGCCGGTCTTACCCATCCGAATATTGTCAATGTATTTGACGTAGGAGATGACGGTGGTGTTTATTACATTGTCATGGAACTGATCGAGGGAATCACCCTGAAGGAATATATTTCCAAAAAAGGCAAGCTCTCTATCAAAGAAGCTACAAGTATTGCTATCCAGGTCTCAATGGGACTGGAGGCTGCACACAACCATGGAATCGTGCACAGAGATGTGAAACCGCAGAATATCATTATTTCCACAGATGGTAAAGTGAAGGTGACGGATTTTGGAATTGCCAGAGCTGCTTCATCCAACACCATCAGTTCCAATGTGATGGGATCTGTACATTACAGCTCTCCTGAGCAGGTGAGAGGCGGATACAGCGATGAGAAGAGTGATATTTATTCTCTGGGAATCACACTGTATGAGATGGTAACAGGAAGAGTACCTTTTGACGGAGATACGACCGTTGCCATTGCGATCAAGCATCTTCAGGAAGAAATGGTTCCGCCAAGTGTGTATACACCGGATCTTCCGTACAGTCTGGAACAGATCATACTGAAATGTACACAGAAGAGCGTGGATCGCCGTTATACCCGAATGGAAGATGTGATCGCAGATCTGAAACATTCACTGATCGATCCGCAGGGGGATTTTGTGAAGCTGACAACTGTGGATACAGATGCGAAGACAGTTGTGATCTCAGAGGAAGAGCTTGGAGAGATCAAACACACTCCGAAGCAGATCACCAAGGCGGAAACAGCTGCTCTTGAGAAAGAAGAGTATGATGATAATGACTATGATGACGCGGAAGATGACTACGAATCCGGGAAAAGATCCGGAAAGAAAAAGAAACATGGAGCTGGAAGAGGACTGACGATCGCTGCATTACTTGGCGGTACAGTTCTGCTGGTTGTTCTTGTGGTCGTTCTCGGACGTGCAGCCGGGCTTTTTGGAACAGGAAGTTCGAAGAGTAACAAGGCAGAACAGAAAGCAGAAAGCGCATCAGACAGCATGGCAACAGTTCCGGATCTTGTAGGAAAGACAGAGGATGAGGCCAAGGCTCTTGCAAATGATGCACATCTCGGTGTACAGATGGCAGGAGAAGAGGCATCTGATCAGGAGAAAGGCAAGATTTCCCGTCAGGAAACAGCAGCAGGAACTCAGGTTGCGGAATATACAACAGTGAAATACTGGGTAAGTACCGGAACACAGCAGATCACGATTCCGGATCTGGATGGACGTACAGGAATTGATGCCCAGCAGACACTGGAAGATCTGGGCCTTAAGGTAACTGTTCAGAAGGAGTACAGTGATACCGATGATAACGGATATGCGCTTGTAGATCCTGGATATGTATACAGCGTAGAGCCGGCAGCAGGCACTTCTGTTCAGGCTGGTTCTTCAGTAACGCTGACAGTCAGCCGTGGCGTTGATTATGGCGATAATGCCGAAGTTCCAAGCGTTGTTGGAATGAGCAAGGATGATGCACTTACAACTTTAGGTAAGTTTATCGATATTCAGATTACAGAGCAGCAGAGCTCAGAAGCAGCCGGAACTGTGATTGCACAGGAGCCGGAAGCTTACGCGGCAGCAGATCCGGATCAGCCAGTCTATCTGACGATCAGTTCCGGAGATCAGGTACCGTCTGCAGACAGTACAGCATCTGCAGACAGCACGGCGACGACAGACAGTACAACAACTACAGATAGTACCGCAGCTACAGACAGTACGGCAGCTACAGATAATACAGCTTCCACAGACAGTACAGCATCTGCAGACAATACTGCCTCCACAGGAAGTGCAGCCTCCGGTTCCGGCTGGAAATGTACACAGGTTCTGGATACACCGTCCGGTTATAATGGAGGAGCGATCCGTCTGGAACTGATCCAGGATGTCAATGGAGAGCCGACAGCAACCAAGATCATTGACGGACAGAAAGTAAGCTTCCCGTATCAGCTGGATGTGACCGGAGCAGACGGAGTCTCAACTGGTACGATCTATCTCTACGAGGAGACAGATGGAAATTATCAGCAGCTTGGAACCTACACCGTTACTTTCAAGAAAGCTGACTGATCATGCAGGGAAAAATAATCAAAGGTATTGCCGGATTCTACTATGTATATGCAGAAGACGGCAATACATACGAATGCAGGGCGAAAGGCATTTTTCGAAAAGATAAGCGAAAGCCCCTGGTAGGTGACAATGTGGACATTACAGTCCTGGATGAAAAAGAACTGGAGGGAAGCGTGACCGGGATCCATAAACGCAGAAATTCCCTGATCCGTCCGGCGGTAGCCAATGTGGATCAGGCACTTGTGATCTTTGCCATGGATAACCCGAAACCCAATTTCATGCTTCTGGATCGTTTTCTTATCATGATGGAGCGGGAAGATGTTCCGGCAGTCATCTGCTTTAATAAAAAAGATCTGGCAACAGCGGAAGAACTGGAGTTTCTGTATGAGACCTATCAGAGCTGTGGCTATCAGGTAATATTATCAAGCGCACTGAAGGGAGAGGGGCTTGGCGAGATAGAAGCCGTGCTGAAAGGCAAGACGACAGTTGTAGCAGGCCCTTCGGGAGTTGGAAAGTCTTCTCTTACCAATTCTCTTCAGGAAGAAGTGGAGATGGAGACCGGCGAGATCAGCCGCAAACTGAAACGCGGAAAACATACCACACGCCACGCACAGATCATACCGGTTTCACAGGATACTTTTCTTGTGGATACACCGGGATTTTCCTCCTTATATATTGAAAATATGGAGGAACAGGAACTGAAGGATTATTTTCCTGAGTTCCGAAAATATGAAGGACAGTGCCGTTTCCAGGGCTGTCGTCATATACACGAACCGGGCTGTGCCGTTAAGGAAGCCCTTGAGAACAATGAGATCAGCAGACTCCGGTATGAGGATTATCTGGAGCTGCATCAGGAATTAAAAGAGAAAAGGAGATACTGAGTCATGGAATACCGATTGTGCCCGTCGATCTTATCAGCAGATTTTAACAGACTGGGAGAACAGATCAAAATTCTGGAAAAGGAAGGCGTTGAATATCTGCATATTGATGTTATGGATGGAGATTTTGTTCCCAGCATTTCTTTTGGAATGCCGGTGATCAAATCGATCCGGAAAGAATCCAACATGTTTTTCGACGTACATTTGATGGTAACAGAACCGGAAAGATATATTCGCGATTTTGTGGAGTGTGGAGCAGATTCCATTACCGTACATGCAGAGGCATGTGAGGATCTGGAGCGCACACTGGAGCAGATCAAAGCTGCCGGTGTAAAAGCGGCTGTTTCTATTAAACCATCCACACCGGTCAATGACATCAGTCATCTTCTCGAAGACGTGGATATGGTTCTGGTGATGACTGTTCAGCCTGGATTTGGCGGACAGAAGTACATGGATGAGTGCACAGAGAAGATCCAGGAGCTTCGTGAGCTTATTGATGAGGAAGATCTTGATGTTGATATTCAGGTAGACGGCGGCATCAATGATGATACACTGGAGACAGTTATGCGTGCCGGTGCCAACTTCATGGTTGCAGGATCCTGGGTATTTAAAGGCGATGTAGCCGCAAATGTGCGACATATCACAGACAGGATTCACGATATTAAAGAAAAGCTGGACTGAAAATGATCGATACAGTAATAATCAGCGGGGGCAATATCCAGAATGGTTTTGCCCTCGATTTTTTAAAAAAAAGAATAAAAGAAGGCGGAAGAGAAAGCCTTGCCCTTGTTGCGGCAGACAGTGGAATGGAATGGTTCATGAGGAACCGGGAATTTATTCCGGATCTTGCAGTAGGGGATTTTGACAGCCTTTCAGAAGAAGGAAAAAAATACATGGAAAGTCTGAATGGACTTAAGATCATCAGGCTGAAACCGGAAAAAGATGATTCAGATACACAGTCAGCAGTCAATCACATGATCAGTGAAGGAAGCAGAGAAATACTGATCTTGGGGGCAAACGGAACAAGGCTGGATCATGTGCTCGCCAATCTCGGACTGCTTTCTATGGGAAGAGAAAAAGGAGTTCATATCGCACTTGCAGATCAGTGGAATTACATTACCCTGGTCGACAGTGGAACAGTTTTGAAAAAAGAAGAACAGTTTGGAAAATATGTTTCTTTCTTTACAGTTGGAGGGGATGTATCCGGGCTGACTCTGAAAGGTTTCAAATATCCTCTGGATGGATATGATCTGACTGTTGCTGACAGCGGCCTTACCGTCAGCAATGAGATTGCTGCGGAAACAGCGGAAGTTACATATGACAGAGGATCACTGCTTATGATCATGTCCAGAGATTAACACAGACCGGGAATTCATCCACAAAAAAGGACTTGTCAGAAAAACCACCAAAGATCCGGAAAAGTTGACAGTAACTGGTTGCAGACAGAGTTTGTGGGTGGTAAGATGTAAAAAAACTGTCAGGGAAGAAGGAAGAGTATGAAAACTGGAAAGAACAGACAGACGGGAAATCAGAACCCCTTTAATCCACAGTCATCCGGACAGGGAAGTCCTTATGGAAATGCCGGAGGAACACCGTTTGGAGGCGGAATGGGAAATGCCGGGGGAGCACCGTTCGGCGGTGGCTCCGGAGGTTTTGGAGGCGGCTCATTCGGAGGTGGAATGGGAAATGCCGGAGGAACACCATTTGGCGGTGGCTCCGGGAAATACAATGGACAGTTTGGATACAATGGAATGTCACCGATGAATACCAGGAAACGTACACGCTTTTCGAAATTGTTTCTGATCGTCTCACTTATTGTTTCTGTGATCTTTTTCCTGCTTGGAGAGGTTATTTACAGAACGCTGATCACAGGAGTGAATTCTGTGGTATTTATGGGAGTTTACTTTGCTTTGTTCGGACTGCTTTTGTCCATTGGACTTTTTGTTGTGGCGAAGATTTCTGATCTGGAGATCACATCGAATAAGATCCTGCTTGTCGGTGGCTGTGTCCTTTTGCTGTTAATACTTGGAATCCTGTTTGAATTTATTTATGAGCTGGATTTCAGTTCTGTGAGGACAGTAGCGGATAATTATGTTTTTGCGATCGATAATTCCGGTTCCATGCAGGACAATGATCCCAATCAGGAACGAGTGGCCGCGATCAAACAGCTTTTAAGTAACCGTGATGAGGATGTGGAATTTGCGGTATATACATTTTCAGAGGATATCCGCTGCATTCGTGAAATGATGCCGGTTTCCGCAGGAATCGAAGACTTTACCACAGAACCAAATGGAGGAACCCCTATTGTAGGTGTGCTGGGGAAGATCATGGATGACATGGAATCCGGAGCATTGCCCTACGATGAGGGAACACAGGTGATCCTTCTGACAGATGGATATGCAACGGATAATGGTTTCTTTGACTTCCGGTTAAATAAGATCCTGAAGAAATATAACAGCAAAAAAGTAAGCGTCAGCACAGTTGGACTGGGAAGCGTTGATGAGAATATGCTGAATGATATTTCCGGAAAAACAGGCGGAATCAGTGTGAGAACAGATAATGTAGACGAGCTTGCAACGGCAATGGCATCTGCGGTGCGTGTAACAGATACCAGCAGAAACCTTCTTTCTGCCCGTGCGAGAACGAATTATAACTGGGCATATGCGCTGATGCGTATTGTTTTCCTGATCATTCTTGGTGCCGGTTTCCTGGGGATCAAGCTTTTGGCAGTGGACAATACAGCGAACCTGGGAATGATCCTGATCTCGTCACTGATCGGGATCGTGTTGGGAGCTCTGATCATGGAAGTAGGCCTGAGCCTGATCCTGAACGAATTTTTTGCACGTCTTCTGATGACGCTGCTGTTTGGAATGATGATCACGACTCTGGAAAAGACGATCGTAGAAACAGCAAGCGGAAATATAGGTGTCAGATTTATGTGATCATGTGACTGTCGGTCACTTTGTAAACAGTGATATTATGTGGGATCCACTGGTATATCAAAGATACAGATAAGGTGTACAAAAGAGCTTCGGTGTGGTATAATTCATCCGTATTGAGGCTCTTTTTACGTGTGAAATACTGTAAGATCAAGTTATTCATAGGAGGAATATAGAGAAATGAAACTGGGAATCGTGGGACTTCCGAATGTAGGAAAAAGTACACTTTTTAATTCACTGACCAAGGCCGGAGCAGAGTCAGCCAACTATCCGTTCTGTACTATTGACCCGAATGTGGGTGTTGTAACGGTACCGGATGAAAGACTGAATCTTCTGGGAGATTTTTACAAATCAAAGAAAGTAACACCTGCAGTGATCGAATTCGTTGACATCGCGGGACTTGTAAAAGGTGCATCCAAGGGAGAGGGACTCGGAAACCAGTTCCTTGCAAACATCCGTGAGGTAGATGCTATTGTTCATGTAGTACGCTGCTTTGAAGATTCCAATGTTGTCCATGTAGATGGAAATATTGATCCGCTCCGTGACATTGAAACGATCAATCTGGAGCTCGTTTTCTCAGATCTTGAGATCCTTGAGAGAAGAATTGCCAAGGTTACCAAGACAGCACGTATGGACAAAGAGGCTGCCAAAGAGCTTACATTCCTCGAAAAAGTAAAGGCTCATCTGGAGGACGGACAGCTTGCCATCACTCTTGAGACAGAGAATGAAGATGAGGATGCATGGCTTGCAACCTATAACCTTCTTACAGCGAAACCGGTGATCTATGCAGCCAACGTTGCAGAAGATGATATTGCGGATGATGGAGCAAATAATGCACATGTACAGGCTGTGCGTGAGTATGCATCCAAACAGAACAGCGAGGTATTTGTGATCTGCGCACAGATCGAGGAAGAGATTTCCGAGCTGGACGAGGATGAGAGAAAGATGTTCCTTGAGGATCTGGGACTTACTGAGTCAGGACTTGAGAAACTGGTACGTGCAAGCTATCATCTTCTCGGACTTATGAGTTTCCTGACAGCAGGAGAAGATGAGACAAGAGCATGGACGATCAAGATCGGAACCAAGGCACCTCAGGCAGCAGGTAAGATCCATACAGATTTCGAACGCGGATTTATCAAGGCAGAGGTTGTAAATTACCAGGATCTTCTGGACTGTGGTTCCTATGCAGGTGCCAGAGAGAAAGGCCTTGTCCGTATGGAAGGAAAAGATTACGTTGTACAGGATGGAGATGTGATCTTATTCCGATTTAATGTTTGATCATCAGCAGTCAGTAATTAACGGGCAGAGAAAAATCGGTATCAAGAATATATAACAGGTGATTTTATGGATATGTCAATTCGTTTTCCCGGCCTGAAACTGGTTTTGGACTATGTTCCGAAATCATTTGAGATTTTTGGATTTGAGATTACGATCTATGGTGTTCTGATCGCGGTCGGAATGCTCCTCGGAATCTTTTTTGTGGTGCTGGAAGCCAGAAGAAATCATGAGGATCCGGATGGATATCTGGATCTGACTATCATAACGCTGATCGCAGGCGTGATCGGTGCAAGGCTTTTGTATGCGGCTTTTTCGTGGAGTCTGTACAAAAATGATCCGGGGCAGATCCTGAATGTACGATCCGGTGGAATGCTTTTTTATGGTGGCCTTCTGGGCGGAGTCCTGAGCGGCGCGGTTTACTGCCGGCTCCGCAAAAAGCCATTCTGGAAAATGGCAGATCTTGCCTGTATGGGAATCCTTATCGGGCAGATAATAGGAAAGTGGGGAAGTTTCTTTAACAGAGAATCGTTCGGAGAATATGCAGATAATATTTTTTCCATGCAGATTCCGCTGACTGTGGTAAGAGCAGGAGAGGTAACTACCGCGATGCGCGAAAATCTTCAGACCGCAGACGGATTATCCTGGATCATAGCGCAGCCACTGTTTTTATATGAGAGTCTCTGGTGTCTGCTTGTATTTCTGATGCTTATGATGCATCTTCGAAAAAGGGTATTTCAGGGAGAGATTTTTTTGAGATATCTGGCGGGATATGGTCTGGGGAGAGCTGTGATCCAGTGGTTCCGCACAGATAAGGTATATTTTCCGGGAACAGAAATTGATGTTTCCTTAGTGATTTCAGGTGTGCTTTTTGTCTTATGTACAGTGATCGTTACGGTGAAGCTTGTAATGGCGAGGAAGCGTGCCCGGGTACGAAAGAGAAGAATCGAAAAAGATTACCAGGCAGAAAAAGAAGCCGCAGAACAAAGAGAACAGGCAATGGAGAATCTGGAAACAGAAACTGTACAGGGAGAAAAATATGAGTCAGGAGAAAATACGTCAGAAGGAGAAGAACCTCCGCAGAGCAGCACTTCTTCAGCAGCTGCAGGAGGAACGGAAGAAACTGGACAACCAGATCCAGTCCCGGAGCGACCTTCTGAAGAATCTGGAAGCCAGTCAGAGAGTTGACCGCATTCTGGAATTATACTATCAGAACTGAAACGATTTCAGAACATAAGAAAGCACTGTCCGGCAGGAAAAGTCAGAAAGACATATCCTGCAGGACAGTGCTTTTTTATATAATACAAAAGAACTTCCGGGCAGGTGTGTGCCATGGCAATATCAGTACATTTTACGAAAATCCAGAGGGGTGGTCCCGGTGATCTTACGGAACATGGCAATAAAATGACTGGCATCGGAGAAACCGGAAGCACCGGCAACATCCTGGATCTTCATATCCGGTTTGGACAGAAGGAGCTCTCTGGCGCGGCTGATACGGTACATTGTAACATACTCATAAACAGAGCAGCCAAGGAAGCGCTGAAACAGACGGGAGAGATACTGAGGAGAAACAAAAACACTCTGGCTCAGCTCGGCGGCTGTGATGTCATTCTGGTAACTGGTTTCGATTTCTTTTATTACAGGGAGCACATATCTCTGATAAAGCGGATTATCCTGGATTTTGGGAGAGGCAGCGCAGTCCATGAAATTCATAAGAAGATTGTAACAGTCCGAGGAAAGCGATTTCATATTCGGTGTCGGCTGGTGGTATTTTCGAAGGGAATAGGAGATCAGTTTACGGATATTTAAGCCCTGCTCTTTCGGGGTGAGGATCACTTCCTGATTGTCTGTCATAGAAGGGATACTGCCTGCGAGAGTCCCGGTAAATGTGGCAAACATGGTAATCCATGAGGTGGATTCCCGGTGATAGGAGTGGGGAACCGATGGTGCGATGAGAATCCCCTCGTTTGCACCCAGGGTATATTGTTTCCCGCGGACTTCGATACGTCCGGTACCTTTTTCCGTCTGGAGATAATGGTAGTAGGGATAGCCATCCGGGCGTGATATGTTATCCTGGTTCCAGTGATTCCCAAGAGATTCAAACATAAACGGAGCACTGACGGGAGTGTTTCTGAAATAAATAGACATATTTTTCACCTGTTTCTAAATGTTATATATTTTGGTGAAACATATTATACCATAATCTTTAAATTTATACTATAATAATGTACAGACAGAAATGAAGTAACGAAAATACAACTGTAAAACACAGTATTTCAGGAAATTCAGTCAATATTTACCGGAATACAAAAGCCGGACAGGAGGAAAACATGAAAAAATTTGATTATTCTCTGGTGAAAGATCCACAGTATTTCTGTGACGGAAGAATGGAAGCGCATTCGGACCACATGTATTATCGCAGTGAGGAAGAACGGGAAGATGAGGAAACTTCCTATCGCCACAGCCTCAACGGACTCTGGAAATTCCACTATGCAAGAAATTATGCAAGTACAGTTGCAGGATTTGAGGAGGACGCATATTCCTGCAAGGACTGGGAAGATATTTATGTACCGGCGCATATCCAGATGGAAGGATATGATGTACCACAGTATGCCAATGTCCAGTATCCATGGGAAGGTCACGAGGAACTTCACCCGGGACAGATCCCGGAGCGTTTTAACCCGGTGGGAAGCTATGTGAAATATTTCCATGTGCCGGAAAACATGAAAGGAAAAAGAGTATTTATCTCTTTCCAGGGAGCAGAAAGCGGACTGGCTTTGTGGCTCAACGGAACTTTTGTGGGATACAGTGAAGATTCTTTTACCCCTTCAGAATTTGAGCTTACAGAGTATCTGAAAGAGGGCGAGAACAAACTGGCAGCCCAGGTATTCAAATGGACAGCCAGCAGCTGGTGCGAAGACCAGGACTTTTTCCGCTTTTCCGGAATTTACAGAGATGTTTATCTTTATACCGTGCCGGAGGTTCATGTCTATGATCTTAAGATCCGTGCGATCCCGGATGAGACCCTTAAAAAAGCAAGTCTTGAGATCGTGACAAAAACCTGGGGAAAAGGAAAACTGAAACTTACACTTTCCAGAAAAGGCGAGATCCTTTTGCAGGATGAAAAAGCTCTGGACGGTGAAGATACCTGTACATGGGAAATTTTAAACCCTCTGCTCTGGAGTGCGGAAGAACCGAATCTTTATGATCTTGACATGGAAGTGTATGATGAGAACGGAATGCTCCAGGAGATCATTCCCGAAAAAGTCGGTTTCCGCCGCTTTGAGATGAAAGACGGTATTATGACCCTCAACGGCAAACGTATTGTGTTTAAGGGAGTAAACCGTCATGAATTCAGCTCCGTCACGGGAAGACACGTATCCCGGGAGGAACTGATCCAGGATATTGTGACTATGAAGCAGAATAATATCAATGCCATCCGTACCTGCCATTATCCGGATGCTTCTCCGATCTACCGCCTCTGTGATGAGTACGGCCTTTATATGATCGCGGAAAACAATCTGGAATCTCATGGTTCCTGGGATGTGGCAGAACTTACAGGAGACTACACAGATATTGTTCCTCATAACAAACCGGAATGGCTTGGTATGATGCTGGATCGTGTAAATTCCATGTACCAGCGTGACAAAAATCACCCGGCAATCCTGATCTGGTCATGTGGAAATGAGTCCTTTGGTGGAAAAGATATCTTTGAGATGTCCGAATTTTATCGTAAGAATGATCCTACAAGACTTGTGCATTATGAAGGCCTTTTCCATGACAGAAGCTATAATGCAACCAGCGATATGGAAAGCCAGATGTATCCGTCTGTAGAAGCAATTAAGGAATTCCTAGCAAAAGATGACAGCAAGCCGTTTATCTGCTGCGAGTACACTCATGCAATGGGAAATTCCTGTGGCGCAATGCATAAATATACAGATCTTACTGACACAGAACCGAAATATCAGGGTGGTTTCATCTGGGATTACATTGACCAGTCCATTTATAAAAAAGACCGCTACGGAAAAGAATTCCAGGCATACGGCGGTGATTTCGGTGAGCGTCCGACGGATTATAATTTCAGTGGAAACGGTATTGCATATGGCGGTGACAGAACTCCGTCTCCGAAGATGCAGGAGGTCAAATTCAATTACCAGAATATCACTGCGGAGGTAACAGAAAATGCTGTAAAAGTTATCAACAAAAACCTGTTTGTAAATACCGATACGTTCCGCTGTGAAGTGACTCTTGCAAAGAATGGACATGTCCTTTGTACAGAGACACTGGAGACATCCGTAGAGCCGTTAAGCGAAAAAACATACGCCCTTCCTTTTGGAAAACAGCAGAGAGCGGGCGAATATACAGTGACCGTATCCTTCCTTCTCAGAGAAAAAACACTCTGGGCAGAGGCAGGACATGAGGTTGCATTTGGACAGTATGTTTACAAGGTAGAAGGAGAGGAGAAAGCTCCGGTTTCCGGTGTGGAGATCGTGAGAAGCCTTCACAACATCGGCGTTCGCGGAGAGAATTTTGAGGTGATGTTCTCCGTTCTCAATGGTGGGCTGGTTTCGTATAAATATGCAGGAAGAGAAATGATCGAGGCAATTCCGAAGCCGAATTTCTGGAGAGCACCTACAGATAATGACTGTGGAAATCAGATGCCGATGCGTTACGCACAGTGGAAGATTGCCAGCATGTACGCAAGCCACAAAGAGTTCCGCAGGGGAATGTATGGTCCGTCCAACGCCCCGGAGACAACTGTCCATGATAACAGTGTGGAGGTTGCCTTTACTTACATCATGCCGACGACACCGGTCAGCGAGTGCCGCCTTGCCTACGAAGTATTCGGAGATGGAAGGGTAAAAACTACCCTGACCTATGATCCGGTAAAAGAACTGGGGGATATGCCGGAGTTTGGTGTACTCTTTAAATTCAATGCAGATTATGACCATGTCAAGTGGTATGGACTTGGACCTGCGGAAACTTATGCAGACCGCAAACATGGCGCAAAACTTGGCATCTATGAGAATATGGTGACAGACAATCTGGCACGTTATCTGGTACCGCAGGAATGTGGCAGCAAAGAAGGCGTACGCTGGGCAAAGATCACAGACAGAAAGGGCAGGGGAATGCTCTTTGAGATGGATGAGAAAAACGGCCCGATGATGTTCTCCGCACTTCCATATACCCCTCATGAAATGGAAAATGCCATGCATCCATATGAACTTCCGGAAATCCATTATACTGTTGTCCGTGCCGCAAAGGCACAGATGGGTGTGGGAGGAGATGACAGCTGGGGTTCCTATACCCACCCGGAATATCTTCTTGACACCGATAAAAAAATGGAATTTTCTTTTGTATTCAAAGGACTTTAAATGTCATAAAAAAACAGAACATAAAGGCTGAAAAAAAGCTTCCGGAAACCATCCGGAAGCTTTTTTATTTCATAATAATGCACAGAAAATATACATGCTGAAAAAAAACCTGTGGATATTTCATGAAAAGAAAAAAAACTTGGATATGCACTTGTTTTTTCATGGTAAATAGTTTAGAATGATT
>OLND01003304.1_pt1 | contig 12852 bp, 10 predicted proteins | sample 1672031 | NCBI WGS metagenome assembly OLND01 (sample SAMEA3136638, study PRJEB25190) | human gut metagenome | biome: human gut; feature: human-associated habitat; material: faeces | place: Austria | collected 2013
ATCTCAACGTCAAGGTCTTCCTCTATATCCGGCATAACATCACATGATACAAATGAAGTCTGCCTTTTTCCTGCCGCATTGAACGGTGAAATTCTTACAAGTCTGTGAACACCATGTTCTGATTTCAGATAACCGTATGCATTTTCACCATCTATCTGCAATGTAACTGATTTGTATCCTGCCTCGTCACCGTCAAGAAAATCTATCATTTCGACATTGAAACCTTTTTTTTCAGCCCAGCGCTGATACATTCGACAGAGCATACTTGCCCAGTCACAGCTCTCTGTTCCGCCTGCTCCCGCATGGAGCGTCACGATCGCATTATCCTTATCGTATTCTCCGGATAACAGTGTTTTTATACGGATATCATCATAAGTTTTCCTGAAATCATCCAGAAGATCCTGAATCTCTGGTATCAGAGATTCATCGTTTTCCTCTGCTGCCATCTCAATCAGAGTTTCGATCTCATCAAACTCATCTTTTAACTTGGCATAAATGGCGATATCGTCTTTCATGCTCTTTAATTCTTTCATTTTCTTCTGGGATATTTCTGCATTGTCCCAGAAATCAGGCGCTTCCATTTCGCGCTCTAATTCTTCAACCCGCTTTTCTTTGTTAGCCAGGTCAAAGTGAATCCCTCACTTCCACTAATGGTTCTGTGTATGTTGCAAGAATGCTCTTGAACTGGTCTAATTCAACCATAGCTTCACCTTCTTTCTAATATTTCTGTGTAACTGTCCAGTGTTTTCTGAATCGTTACATTTCTTCAACAATGCCGCCGGCCTGGAACGTGTTTGAAAAATCATTCCCGCGATCCGCACGGCACACAGACTTTCAAACTATACAATAGCATATTCCGTGGGAAATTACAATAAAAAGCGGTGTGGAAAGGAATAGCTACCCGTTACCGTTTTCTTTGTGAATAACAGGCATTCTCTCTGTTGCGATTTTTTCTCAAAAATGGATTTTAGAATAGGTTGAAAAATCTCTATATTTCTTATATCATAAACTAATAATCCGTTTGTGGGACATGTTTCTATGATATAATGATTTTTGTTAAAACTATTAATGAAGAGGTATCATTTTTGAAGAAAAAAGAAGCGGTATTTATTGGTGCACTATTGGTTATTTCAGTGGCACTTTGTATTTTTGTTTATGCGGTTCCACATGGAACTCATGGGTCGATCCAGATTACGGTGGACGGGAAGCTTTATGGGACTTATTCACTGGCGGAGGATCAGGTGATCCAGATTGGGGATACCAATGTGTGTGAAATTAAGGACGGCGAGGTAAAGATGACAGAGGCGGACTGCCCGGATCATCTTTGCATGAAGCAGCCGGCAGTGGGCAGTGCAGGCGGATATATTGTGTGCCTGCCAAACAGAGTAGTCATTCAGGGAGAGGGCGATTCAGATTCACAGGATTCCGAAAGTGGATTTGACGCAGTGGTGTAAGTGATGGATCAGAAAAAGACAGCGTATCTTGGGCTGTTTGCAGCCATTGCCATTATTTTCGGGTATGTGGAATCGTTGATTCCGTTTTTTGCGGGAATTCCGGGAATGAAACTAGGGCTTGCAAATCTGGCGGTGCTTTTTGTGCTGGAGAGGTATACGTGGAAAGAAGCGGCGCTAGTTTCCATTGTGAGAATTTTTATTATCGGTTTTATGTTTGGAAGCGGCTCCAGTATTATGTATAGTCTGGCGGGGGCGACCCTTAGTTTGATTGTGATGGTTTTTGTGAAAAATAAGATTGGATTCGGGCAGCTGGGTGTAAGTGTGGCTGGTGGCGTTTCCCATAACATCGGTCAGCTGCTGGTGGCGATTCCGGCAACGCATACGGTGGGACTGTTGTATTATTATGCTCCGGCGCTGATGGTGTCGGGAGTGATTACAGGACTGCTGATTGGAGTGCTGACGAAGGAAGTGCTTAAGAGGATTCCGTAATATGTTACCACCGTACGCATCTGGGCTGGATATATTCCACGCGGGGAGGCACAACATTCCGCGGAGCTAACTGCTAACTGCGACTAAACATCTCAGGAGAGCCTTCGATGTTAAGTCTTCGTAAGCAGTGGATCTCCGCTCCATTAAGGGCGCGCCTTGAATGCCCCGCTTAGGAATATATCCAGCCCAAATGCTGTTGATTGAAAAAGAGCTCCAGGCGATAGTTTTTGACTATCCTCTGGAGCTCTTTTCGTTATTCCGTAAGCTATCATTTTCTATGAATCTATCATGGACAACTTACGCTTCGTTTACTGTGTATCCGTCTTTCATTAATTCGAATTTATCCATCAATCCACTTGTCACATACACATTTTTGTCTTCATCTACGAATACGGCTTCTGCATCATATTTCTCTAAAAGAGGTTTGGCCGCGTCCATACCCAGGACGAAGCAGGCGGTGGAAAGGCCGTCGGCCAGATAACCCTGATCGCAGACGATGGTAACAGAGGTGAGACCATTCCAGACAGGGTAACCGGTCTTTGGATCCAGAATGTGGTGGTAGCGGATTCCATCTTCTATGAAGTATTTTTCGTAGTCGCCGGAGGTGGAAAGGAACTGGTTGGCGTCCAGGGTGATGGCTCCAAGATAGTCGCCTTCCGTGTCACGGGGATCGGTAAGGGCTACTTTCCAGGAGGAGCCGTCGGGCTTTTCGCCGTAGGTCATGACACTGCTGCCGCCAAGGTTCAGGATCATACCGAAGACATCTGGCTGGGTTTGCAGGTAATCCATGATCAAATCACAGCCCATGCCTTTTCCAACGGCACCAAGATCCAGGGTACAGCCATCAAGAAGGGTTACATTGTTTCCGTCCACCTGAATTTTCTCGTAGCCCACTTCGGGAAGAAGGGTGTCGATTTCGGACTGATCTGGGACATGAGGGTTCTCGCCGGCAATGTCCCACAGGCGGATAATTTTTCCAAGGGTGGGGTCAAAAGCACCGTTGGAATCCTGGGAAAGCTGGCGGATTTTCTCAAGGTCGGCGGCAAGATCATCAGAAACTTCCATGGTCTTGCCATCAGCATTGTTCAGCTGGGAAATCTGGGAGTTTTCCTCTGTCCAGGAAAGGAGGGTGGTTTCCATTTCGCGGAGCTTTTCACCAATCTGGGTATTGATGTCCGCGCCTGAGGTGTAAAGGGTTTCGGAAACTACCGTGTCCATTGCGAAATCTGCGTTGGTGTATTTTTCTACGTCAGCAGCATAAACAACTGTAGTGGTTTTTCCCAGTACTGTTGCAGAAATGACAGTGAGAAACAGGCTGCTGCAGAGAATTCCTGCCGCACTTCTCTTTCTCAAATTCCTTCTCCCATTAAACATATCCAAGCAGGTAAGTGATTGACCTCTGGACTGCTTTTTATAATGTACCTTAATTAAATCGACTTCATTCTGAAATCTTACTTTACTTCTTTTTTTACTCATATCCTGTTCTTTCTGATTTTATTTTCTCTTATTTTCCAATAGCGTTCGCCCATCTTTTCCCAGCTCGTGTTTAAAAAAGGCTCTCATCTTTCGCCTTCGGAATCCCGATCCGGATGTTCCTCTTCGGGCAGATTCCCTGGCAGGCGTGGCAGCAGATACATTCTCCTGAGAGAGGGGTATCACCGTCAATGTCCAGATGAGCAGGACAGCGCTTTTTGCAGGCTGCGCATTTCGCTGGACAGGTGCCGCTGTCACGGTTGAACAGCGCAGAGGGCGCTATAGGCATTATAGCAAAAATTGCGCCCATTGGGCAGAGGAACTGGCAGAAAAATCTTTCCTGAGTGCACATTCCGATCATGAGCAGAATCAGCAGCACAATCCCCACCTTGTAGGCAGCACCGGGAAGTCTGCCAGCGGTGAGCATGGAAAACACATCCCATGGGCTCATGCCCTGAAGCTTGCTGTACCAGCCGGTAAGGATAGATACAAGAAGCACCAGAAGCCAGATATATTTCACCTTCTGCAAAATGCGGATGGCTTTTTCTGAGTATCCGTGACGGCCTTTTTTATGAAAAACCTTCTGGCGGATAAACACAGTCAGCTCGTACAATGCATCCCCAAGGGAACCAAATGCGCAGGCATATCCGCAGAAATGCCGTCCGAACAGGCAGGTTACCACCAGCAGCACGGCAGTCACATCCAGAAAGGAATTCCAGCTGATTGCTTGATGTGCTGCGATTGCCTGAAAAACGGACTTCACGCCTGCGAATGCTGTGGAAAAAAGTGCCGGAGCAAAAATGAAAAACAGAAGCTGGATGCCGGCACGGATCAGCCGGATTTTTCTCTGTCTCTTTTTCATTGATTTTCCGCCTTTCCAAGTGCATCATTTACAGCGTTGATAATTCCAGTGGAACTGAAGGTTGCTCCGGAAATGGTGTCAACATCTGTACTCTGGGCAGCCAAAATGGTACTGATCACGCCCTGTCCCTGGGAAAGGTATGCAGAGTCTTCGCCTGGTGCACTTACCACCTGAATGTCTGTAATCGTGTCATTTTCAAGTGTAACCTGAACCTGGATATTGCCGCCAAAGCCCTGGCCGTCTCCTGTGTAGGTTCCGTTTTTGTAGACAAGATCTTCACTTTCTTCCTCAGAAGAAGCGTCCTCAGCCTCTGTCGCATCTGTATTCTTGTCATCTTTTTTCGCGTCCTCGGAAGCATCCCCGGAAGCCGCTTCTTCCGTCTGGGCTTTCTGATTCTTCGCTTCCTCTTCTGCCTTTTTCTTCGCCTCTTCCTGCGCTTTTGCAGCCTCTTCAAGGGCACTTAATATCTCATCCTGCTGTTTTTCCAAGGCCTCCACTCTGGTTGTCAGACTGGCGATCTGCTGGTCTTTTTCGGTATCACTATCTTTTTTCTGCATGGAGTTGTAGCCAAGAACGACACCAACGATCAGAAGCAGACATAAAACTCTCATAATAAAACTCTGGTATTTCATGGGTTATGCTCCTTTTGCCTGATTTAATGCATTTCTAAATGCCTGAATAAATCCCTGGGAGGAATATGTGCATCCAGATACTGTATCTACACTGTCTGCGGACTGCTTTCCCATAACCTGTCCAAGAATTCCCTCCCAGGCTGTATCTGCATATTCTTCATCATCATAGGAAAAATAAGTTGCTCCCACAATCTGTCCTCCGGATATTGTTACGGTAACCTGTACACTGTCTGGTCCGTCATTGCCTTCTCCAATGCCAGTGTAGGTTCCATCTGTATATGCACCAGCAGGCACAGGCGTGGGTTCTGGCGTAGCTGTCGGTTCCGGCGTCACAGAATTCTCCGGTGTATCCGTCGGTTCCGGTGCAGAAGTTGGCGCTGGCGTTTCAGTAGGCTCTGGTACAGCTGTAGGCTCCGGTGCAGTCGTTGGTTCCGGAACAGAAGTCGGCTTTGGCGTATTTGTGGGTTCTGGCTTCTCGGTGGAATCCGGCGCCTCAGTGGGTTCCGGCGTTACAGAAGGCTGTACCTCTGTATTTTTTGCCTGCTCCAGTGCTATTTTGGACGCATCCAGAATTCCCATAGAAGAAAATGTTGCACCACTTACAGTGTCAATTCCCTCTGTACTCTGCTTTTCCAGTATTTTAGGCTGTATGGATCTCCATGCCTTATTGAAAAAGCTTCGGGTATCTGAGTTTGTATTGGTTACTTCCGTAATTTTTCCGTCTTTAATTGTCAGTGTTATGTTAACCTTTCCGGAATATCCCATTGCAGACCCTATATAGATACCATCTTTCAAAAGCTTTACAACCGGCTGTTCATCTGACGGATTATCCGGAGTCTTGGTAGGCTGTGGAATCTCCGTTGGAATTGGTGTTACAGTTTCATCAGGTACAGTAGTCGGGGTTGGAGTTATATCTTCTTCCTTTGAGTCTGTAGTTCCTGATTGATCAGCCTTTGAGAGAGCCTGGGATAAAGCTCCGAGAATTCCATTTGAAGAAAATGTTGCACCACTTACAGTATCAATTTCAGAAGTACTCTGTCTGGAAATCACATTGGACTTGATTGTTTTCCATGCTTTATTAAAAAATTCAGGTGTATCTGTATTTGTGTTGCTTATTTTTTTGATTTTTCCATTTTTTATTGTAACCTTTACCGTTACGGTTCCATCAAAGCCTTCTGCCTGTCCCTCATATACGCCATCTTTATAGCTGACAGAAGTATCTTTCTTCGGTTTCTTTGCAGGTTTTGGCGTTGGCGTTGGAGTTGGTGTGGCAGCCGGTGTGGCAGAATCACTGTTTCCTGCCTGTGAAAGGGCATTCTGTACTGCCTGGATAATCCCGTTTGAGGAATAAGTTGCACCGCTGACTGCATCCACATTCGGGGACTGGCTTGATAAAACCTTACTTACAACGCCCTGTGCAGAGGCAAAATAAGAGCCTGTTTCTCCAGAGGCACTCAATATATCAACAGCTGTGATTTTCCCACCTGATACCGTTACCTGTACGGTAATCGTTCCTCCAAAGCCAGTTCCGCTTCCCTGGTAAGTTCCATCTTTATAGCCGCCTTCCGGAACTTCTGTAGTTGGTGTAGTGGTGGAGCCCTGACCTACCCCTGAAGATGCAGCCGTTTTTACTGGAAGGGTCTTTGAGCTTCCTTTTTTTATACCACTTTTTTTCTTTGAAATTTTGGAGGTTTTTTTCTTTGAAGAAGCTGATGATGTGTTCTTGCCTGCTTTCAGCAGACTCTCCTCTTCTGCCTCGTCATCTGCTGCCTCATAGGAATAGGCTGTTTTCAGAAGCGATTCCAGATCCTGGGATTTTACAACCTCTCTGGTTTCAGCAGTCACTTCTTTTCCACTGCTGCCAGCCTGAGCACCTGCTGCAGCCACAGCCGCAATAACCACTGCTGCTGGAGCAAGTTTCACCAGATTCTTTTTTTCAAAAGGATTCTTATCACTGTCTCGTTTTTTCATGCTGTCTCCTGTTAAAATATGTAGCAAAATAAGTTTCTTTTTACAAGCAAAAGCAGGGGCTGTTAAAAACGGCCCCCGTTCCTTTGCCTTGTTTCACACAAGTCTTATTTGTTACCAGTAAAAACTTTGTAACAATTATTGTAACTGTTCAGTACCTTCTGAATGGTTACCAATTATTTTACTTTTACTTTGAATTTCTTAGATACTCCATTACTTGTAACAGTGATGGTTGTAGTACCTTTCTTCTTACCTTTTACAACACCTTTTGCAGTAACAGTCGCTACTTTCTTGTTGCTGGACTTGTATGTTACTTTTCCGGATGGTGTTGCGGTTGCTTTGATTTTTACTGTTTTGCCTTTCTTGATTGTTGCAGAAGATTTTGCAAGCTTCAGAGAAGGTTTCTTAACCTGGATTACTACTTTCTTAGTGTAATTTCCAACCTTTACAGTAATGGTTGTCTTTCCCGCTTTTTTCGCTTTTACAACGCCTTTGGAAGAAACCGTAGCTACTTTCTTGTTGCTGGATGTAAATTTAACTTTTCCAGTTACATCATTTTTTACAACCGTAATGGTTGTAGAGGTTTTTCCTTTGGTATAAATTGTAGAAGCTTTTGCAGTTGCTGTAATTCCTTTGGCCGGTGCTGCAGTCGGTGAAGGAGTTGCAGTTGGCTGTGCTGGGGCCGGTGTTGCAGTCGGCTGTGCAGGGGCTGGTGTTGCGGTCGGCTGTACAGGTGCCGGTGTTGCGGTCGGCTCTGCCGGCACCGGAGTAGCGGTTGGAGCTGGAGCTTTTACAAGCATGTTAAGAGCTTCTCTTAAATGTCCGATCTGCTCTTCTACGCCATAAGTTGTCTGATTCTTAATATTTGCAAGCATTTCCTCGCACTCTTCAAGCTCATTTGCAATGTTGTCTTTTGCAGCAGCCCAGCTCTCCGGAGTATAATCAGCCTCGTTCAGGGCTTTTGCTTCTGCGATAATGTTTTCCAGTGGTGTGGAATCTGCATCACCTGCAGGTTTTGCAATATTCTCAGCTGTTGCCTGGAATTTTACAACGTAATCCTGGTATCCAAGGGCATGAACAGTAAGGATCCAGTAACCAGTTCCGTCTGTTCCTTCCGGAAGCTTGCATCTTCCTGATTCTGTAAGGCCAAGCTGGATACCCATCATTTTATGCATCCAGTTATCAGCTGCAAATTTTGTTCCATAGTTTGCAAGTCTGTTTGTATAAGTGGAATCATTTCCATAATATGCCCACTCAACAGACTGCATATGTGCACCAAGATCGCCATAGTTTCCAGTCAGGTCAACTCTCAGGAACTCACCATAGGAACCATTTCCAGGCTTTACAGTTGCTGTAATTCCGTCTGCCACTTTCAGCTCTGCATCTTTGATACCAGACTCAGTTCCGTTCTGTCTTGCTCCGATTACAAAGCTTCCATCTTCAGCTTTTGTAGCTTTTTTCAAACCATTTGTATTTGCAGTTACATTTGCAACGGCTTCATAGGATTTCAGTTCTTTCTCGCCATAACCGCCGATCAGCTGTCCGTCATTTTTTACAATTGCATGGCTTTCTGCAAAAGCAGCAAGGTCAGCTCTCTTAATCTCAACCGGTACATATTTCAGGCCAGTTACGGTATATCCGGTTACATTGTTCCGGTTAAATACTTCTGATGTTCCATCGGCATAATAAACTGTTTTTCCGTCTGCGCTCCAGTGGGAAACTGTTTTTCCATTAAGAACCGCGATTGCCTGGAAGCTTCCTCTGTGAAGGCCATGGTTTGCAGTTGCTCTTGTTACAGCATCAAATGCTCCAAGGTCTGACTCACCTCTTCTGTCTTTTTCTTCAGAAGAAGCTGTGGAGCCTGCATTGTATACATCCTCGGAAGCCCAGTACTCAGCCCATGTAAGACCTGCGTATACATATACGTTTTCGTTGTAAACAAATGTTACATCTGGGTATCCGGCAGCACTTACAACTACTGTATCTCCATCGTTTACAGCTGTTTTAGAATAATCAAGAGTTCCATCCTCCTGAACAATCTTCACAGCACCTTTTCCGCTTGCAGCATACTCTTGGTCACCAATTTTTACTTTTGAAACTGTTTTGGTAAATGCAACAAACTGCTCAGCGGTAATATCTGCCGCAGCAACCAGTTTTCCTTCATACTCATCATAGGAAGCCATTACAGTATCTGTTGTTGCTGTAAAAGTAGCGCTGACAGGAGCATATTTTCCATTTGCATCGGAAATTGTCAGAGTATGTGTTCCAGGTGTAAGATTTGTAACCTTTACTCCTGTCTCTGTTGTCGCTGCTTCCACATCATCAACTGCATATTTCTTTGAATAATCAGATGGAAGTGCTTCAGATAATTCAACTTTAACCTCTGCATCTGTTACCTTGATGTTGTCAACGGTTGCACTGACACCTGTTTTTACCGGAACATAAGTATCTGGAATATCAAAATTAATTTCCCCCTTATCCGTATAGTACGTTACGCTGGAAATAGTTTTTCCCATCATGGATTTGTAGTGGTCAGAGCTTATTGGGCAACCGTGAGATTCTGTTGTAAAGCCGGTGCTCCATGCAAGTTCTTTTCCTTTCCAGATATTCTCAAGATGACGGAGTGCATAAGTGGTTCCGTCTGTTGTATTGATGATTACACCATAAATCTTATCACCATTAGATGCATTTACTACTGCCTTTACTGCTGTCTCATCCAGCTCAAGCTGATAATCTCCATATTTGGAATTAAGCTTTAATTCAGCATTCACACTAACATTCTGTTCGGACATTCCCTGAACAGCGCCAAAAGAAATATTTTCGTTCTCATCTACGCTCATTTCCTTGTAATATGCAGGAGTTTCTGCCGGAACATAATAAGTATAGCTTGGCTGTTCAATAAGAGCCGCTGCACCAGTATATGTATTAGTACTTACCTGGCCTTTCATGTTCGTAGTAATCTCTATAGTAGTGCTGTCTGTAATCTGTTTAAAATTTTCCAAATCAGAAGCTTTATTCACTTTTACCGGAAAAGTAACACCTGCAAGTTCATTTCCTTCCGCGCTTGTATGATAAGCAGCATTTCCATTCATCACGCCGCTCATCTTTGTTTTTGCTTTCGTCGCGGATGTAAATGCATCTACTTTTACATCATTGTTTTTCAACTCAGATCTGTAAAAAGCTTCATAGGGAATGTTCATCAGTACGATCTGACCATCCTCCACTGTTTTCACAGCTCCCGCTTCATTGTTGGTTTCGCCCTCAGTGTCTGCTAAAAAAACATCTTCTGTGTCTCCGGTTTCGCCGTCCTCAAATCCAGACTCCTCTTCTGCGGCTTCTCCAGATTCAAAACCATCCTCTGTGTCTGTACCAAAATCTGCTGAATCGTCAGCCTCTGATGATTCGTCATAGTCGTCTGAAATCTCATCAGAACCATATGCAGTCTCCTCAGATACCTCAACAGCTGCTTCTCCAGAAGTAAAGTCCTCTGCCATAACTCCAACCGGTGAACTGGTCATCGCTACAGCTGCACTCATAATGATCGGAGCAATTTTTCTTAATAACTTTTTGTCAGCCATCCTCTTCCTCCTTGTTTAACTTTTATTAGTATTTTCTAACCTTTGTTTATTCTACAGAATTGTGTTAGAAATGTCTATCTATTTTTAGTTTAGACATTGCACTTTTTTTATCAACAAGAGGGGCTGTTTCGTATATCAACATGCTGATTCTGTCTCCATATTTTATATAAAAAATACTTTTCTCTCTTTAGGCATAATGATATCGCTTACAGACATCACCCCCCATTTGCAGCAAAAAAGAATCCAGGCACGGAAGTCTTCTTACTTCTATACCTGGATTCTCCTACATTGAAAATTAAGCAACTGCCATATTGACTTGTCTGATTTTTCATCTGCTGCTCCTACGTCAGTCGCCGTAGCTACCGCTACACAGCCCCGGCCGTTGGGATGCGCCATATGCACCATATTTTCTTTCTATGAGAAAAAGCTCTCAGCCACGCTCATCTCCGCAATATATCCGACAGTTCCTGTCATAAAAATAGTTCCGTCTTCTTTAATGTCGATCTGGATCATACCACCTGGCTGGTTTACATTGATTCTGTTTTCCATCAGACCTTTTCGGTAGGCTGCAATGGCTGCCGCACAGCTTCCTGTACCGGAAGCTTTTGTGTAACCGGAGCCACGCTCCCAGATCTCGATATCCAGATTTCCTTTATCAATCTGGCGGCAGATCTGCAGGTTCACTCTTTCCGGGAACTCATCTGCATTTTCCACATATGGCCCCAGCTCTCTTACTTTTTCCTGAGATACCTGATCCATGAAAATAATGCAGTGTGGATTTCCTACTGTGAGACAAGTTGCCTTGTATTCTTTCTTGTTAAATGTAAATGGCTCATCGATCACCTCACGCACCTCGCCAGTTACCGGAATCTCTCTGGAAAGGAAAGAGGCTTTGCCCATGTTTACGCGGAACTCTGTCGCTCTGGCATTCAGACACTCTACTTCGATTGTTCCTGATAAAGTCTCAATGGCAAATTTTTTCTCTGTAACATACTCATTATCCATAAGATATTTTGCAAAAATACAGACACCGTTTCCACTGATTGCAGCTTCACTTCCATCGGAATTAAAAATATGCATTCCCATTTTTCCATTAATGTCAACTGGTCCGTAAAGCACACCATCCGCTCCAAGTCCGAATCCCCGCTGGCAAAGAAGCGCAACTTTTTTGCCCTGCAGCTGAAGCTGGTTTTTCTTCGCATCCAGTACCAGATAATCATTTCCAAAGCCCTGATATTTTGTCATGATAATGCTGTCTCTCATTGTTTTCAATTCCTTTCTGACGAAACGCCCGTGATCTTTTTTCTCAAATCACATCTTATATCCAGTATAGCGTTTATTTTTCCCATGTACATAGAATAACTTGCGAAATATATTGCAAAAAATGCGGTATTTCATTTATAATAAAGTCATATTTCAAGCGCAGAATTGAATTATGACGCTACGCAAACGTAGCTGCAAACAAAGTTTGCGGTTCCATACACACTATAGTTAAAACAGGGGCCATAACATATGAATTCTTTCAATGAACCTACTGAAAAAACCGGCTATCTGGAGCAGGATTTCCGGCTTTTTCACATCAAGGACCAAACCAAGCGGGAATTTTCCTACCATTATCATGATTTTCACAAGGTGATCATCTTTCTTTCCGGAAAGGCTGCCTACCACATTGAGGGAAAGTCCTACTACCTGAAGCCCTGGGACATTCTCCTCGTGAACCGTCACGCCATCCACAAACCGGAAATTGATTTTTCGGTTCCATACGAACGTTTTGTACTATGGATCCGCGACGACATCAAATCCACAGAACTGCTCCGCTGTTTTCAGAAGGCGATTGACCGGAGTTACAATCTGATCCGTCTGGACTCTGACACTCAGGAAAAATTAAAGCAGCTTCTCTACGAACTGGAAGCTGCCCTAAAAGACGAAAAATTTGGCAGCGATCTGCTTGGCTCAGCTCTTTTTACCCAGTTCATGGTTTATGTAAACCGCATTTTTCTGGAAAAGCAGTACATTTACGACACTCGCTCCTACAGCAGTGATTCCCAGATAGAAGAGCTTCTCCGTTATATTAACCACAACCTTACTGAAGATCTTTCCATTGAGACCCTTGCACGGAAATACTACCTGAGCAAGTATCACATGATGCGGAAATTCAAGGAGGAAACCGGTTACACCATCCACAACTACATCATTAGCAAGCGCCTTCTTCTCGCCCGCACAAAAATTTCCGAAGGCACCCCCATCCTGAAGGCCGCCCAGTTAAGCGGCTTCTCCGACTATACCACCTTCTCCCGGGCCTATAAAAAACAATTTGGTATTGCGCCGAGCCAGACAATATAATTGCTATTTAGTTGATTAAAAGTTCTTCAATGCGGACGCATTTGGACAATGTG
>OLND01003305.1_pt1 | contig 12852 bp, 27 predicted proteins | sample 1672031 | NCBI WGS metagenome assembly OLND01 (sample SAMEA3136638, study PRJEB25190) | human gut metagenome | biome: human gut; feature: human-associated habitat; material: faeces | place: Austria | collected 2013
CGAAATTTCTTTCGAGTACAACCAGAAGACGAAAATTTCCGATATAGGTAAATTGTTGGAAAAAGCCGGGTTATAATACGAAAACGGGGAAAGTGAGGATGAGAAATGAAATTCAAAAGCAACGCTAAATACAGCGAAGAACTTAAAACTGGAAGTGTTTTTACTTTAAAAAATAATTCTTTAAGAATCAGTATTCACAAATATGTTGGCTGTGGAGATGCACTATTTCTCAACAGCAAGGCGTTGAACATTGATAACTATGATCTCGAAACAGAAGATTTTGACGAAGCTGTCAGTAAAGCAAAAGAAGTTATTTCATGCAAAGTTAAGAAAATCAGAGAGGATTCATACAGATTTTGTATGGATAACAACATTGAAATCGTCAGATATTAGGAGGGCACAAAATGAAATTATATTTCTACATTTTAGACAGTGACAGAGAATACAATCCAGAAACCAAAACATTAGGAGACTACGTTTTCAAGATCAGAGTTGAGGGGTGCGATGTGATTGAGAAGCCAAAAACCTACAAAGCAGTAACTCAATTTCCAGACGGAATCTGCATTGGGTATGTGAAAAAGGAAGATATTGGAACAATTTCTGGTCATTCAACGCCGTACATTGTGTTGACAGTACCGAATTATCAGTTTGTAAAAGATAAATTTTTAGAAAGATATAACGTTGAAATTAGCAGACTCAAAAAAGCAATCGCTATGTACGAGAACAGAATAGCTGCGATTGAGGATTATAAGGAGGACGCAAAATGTTAATCAGAAGTCAGGATAAAACAGTAATAGCAAACATCGATAATGCTTTCAATATTGCAATTCGAGACATTAATGGAGCGACAGCAATACATATCGGAACTCAAGGCAGTTGTTGCAATATGGCTGAATATTCCACTAAAGCAAAAGCCATGAAAGTACTGGATATGATTCAGGAAGCATATTGTAAATTTATGTCGGTAAAAAACGATGATGCTTGGAGTGGGAAAGAATCCGTGTTTTATATGCCAGAGGATAGTGAGGTGGAAATATGAAAAGATCTGAAACAACAAAATTTCTTAGCAGATTGTTGGAAAAAAGCCGTTTTTCTGGTCCAGGTAAATACTGGGCTAGAGAAGTAAGCCTTGATTATGGCTACGCAGCAGGAAAGGCAAGAAGAGTAGATTACATGCAATTTATTCCGGAAAATCAGTGCTCTATCTCAGCAATCGAAAAAGGAATATTTGCATGCTATGAAATCAAAAGTTGCAAAGAGGATATTTACAGCGGAAATGGATTAAATTTTATTGGCGAAAAAAACTACCTTGTGACAACAATGGAGTGCTACAAAGAAATTTTACCTGATTTAAAAAATGGAAAATTTGCCCAACATATACGTGAGAATTTTCCGGAATGTTACGCGGAAATAGGTAACATGGGAGTAATGGTTGCAGTTCCGTATCAGAGAGATGTTGCAGAAGAATTTGAAAGCCCAACACCACTAGGTGAAGATGTGGAGAAATGGAGATTATCAGTTATTTTGAAGTGTGGACACAATGGTTCAAGAAAAAGATCCATGACAGAACTGTTGTTTTGCATGGTAAGAAGCGGGCATTGAGAAAGGATGGAATAATATGATACATATCAAAGAAAGATTAATGCAGTACGCGGATAAATATTCGGGCTGCTACAAATACGCCGGGGTGTATGTCAAAGTTATTCAAGATATGATTGAGCAGCTTCTGGCTGACCTGGAAGAGGACGAGAAAGAAAATGGTTGGATTCCTGTTAGTGAGAGATTGCCGAAAGACGGAACATATATCACTACTTTAGACGGAGAGCTTGTCGGACAGGAAGAACCATTCACGGGAATGTGCGGTATCGAAAAAGGAAAATGGGATGATGAAGACTGTGTTATTGCCTGGATGCCACTTCCAGAACCATATAAGGAGGACGAGCCATGATTACATTCTTATTAGGGATTACACTTGGAATCATATTCGGGTTGGTCGGTCTTGTATGCATAGCGATCATGTACGACAAGCACCATCCAGACAAATAGAAAGGAGAACGGCATGCTGACAAGGAATAAAAAGCTGAAAGATTACGGTATTCCGGCAGAGGACATAGAAAAACTGAATACGATGCTGAAAGACTTCCCGGCAGAGTACGGATACCTGCTTTCCAGTGCTGCCTTGTCAGCTTGCCCGAAAAACACGGTGATAGCGGATATGGTAATTGAGAATATCCTACACCGGAAAAGTTACAGGAAAATCAGCAGAGAAAGATATATCCCGATGAACCCGAAAGACTTCTACGGATACAGACGCAAGACCGTCGCTGTACTGTATGAGAGAATGCGGTTGTTGGGAGTATGGGAGGATAAAAAATGACAGAATATAGTTGCCCGAAATGCAATAGTAAAGAGCTATTTGTTAAGAAATCTGGAAACAGCACAGGATTGTATTGTGACAATTGCGGTGCATGGATTAAATGGCTCGGGAAAAATGAGTTGAGAGCGTTTGAACACTCAGCCAAGCAGAAACACGTAGAAAATGTTGATAGCAGACAAGACGATATTGCAAAAATCATTTATAGCATTATCGATCACATGTATTGTGATAATTGCAGATTCAGTAGTGAAATCAAAGAAAGTGATAGTGATGAATGGAACTGCGATGAATGCCACAGAAAATATAATGGATGGGGAGTTTCCATGCAGGAAAGTAATAAAATTGCAAAAGAAATTTTAAAACAGTTAGGAGAATAGAATATGAGCAGACTGATTGATGCAGATAAGATCGATTTTAACGAAGTTTTTGTTGGTGCAAGTGAATTTGCACAAGACACAAGAAATGCGGCACAAATGTTAATTGATAATCAGCCGACAGCTTTTGATGCGGATAAGGCTATTAGCGAATTGGAAAGAGATAAATTCATTGAATCAGAATGTATTTTATCTGATGTGCATCAAGGATACAATGCTGGACTGAGCAGGGCAATCGAAATCGTGAAAGGCGGTGGAGTTGAATGAGAGAAATTCTTTTCAAGGCAAAGCAGATTGATAATGGTGAATGGATAGAAGGAAGCCTCATAGATTTAGACATTGACAGCGGATATTGTTATATTGTTCAGCCGTATAAAAAAGCGAGTATATTGCCAATCATCTTTTTAATAACAGACAGAATGAAATTGGTTGATCCAGAAACCCTCTGCCAGTTCACAGGACTTTGCGACAAGAACGGGAAGAGAATTTGGGAAAATGACATCCTGATGTGCCGTGGAAACTCAGAAGATCTTGTAAAAGTGGCATTTGGAGAATTTGGTGTAAGAAATATTGAAACCGGATCTATAGTAGATAAAGTTATCGGATGGCATTACGAAGTTGTTCCGACAGATGCAATCAGCAGATGCGAACCATTCTGCTGGCCAATGCCATTGACAGAATATTATATCGACAGATGCGAAATGGAAGTAGTTGGAAACATTTTCGACAATCCAGAATTATTGCAGGAGGAGTCAGATGAGTAAATCAGTATTAGTGTTGGATACACCAACAAATTGTTATGATTGTCCATTTGGAACTGGATACTGTAGTGATCTTGAATATGAGGGTTTGTGTGAATTAGCTGACTGTTTAGATTATGATGTAATTCTGATGACAGAAGAACATTATGATTGTGAAAGCAAATCAAGACCTGATTGGTGTCCATTGAAGCCATTGCCGGAGAAAATGACTGGAGTAGCTCAGACAGATCACTGGAACAGTATAAAAGAAGGTTGGAATGAATGTATTGATGAGATTACAGGAGAGGTGAAGTAGATGGAGAGATTAACAGAAAGATATGATATTACACCAGACGGAGAATCAGATGTCTGGGTTAAACAGCACGATTACATTTCAGCGGCGCGAAAACTCTGCGACTATGAAGACTTAGAAGAACAAGGCTTGCTTATGAAATTACTGTGTAAGGTTGGAACAGAAGTTTTTGCTATTTTACCAAGAGACAGTCATTGTACAAAATGTCAAATTAAAAAAATAGAAATCCGTCCAACTATATTTGGAAAAATATGTTACTTTGCAGAGCCAGTTGCACAAAGGGGATGTTGCTTCAGATATTTTGACACTGAATTTGGCAAAGTAATATTCCTCACCCGTGAAGAAGCTGAGAAGAAGTTGGAGGAGATGAAGAATGGCTGAATATGTTAAAAAGTCAGATATAATAAAAATCATGGAAAATAATTCTCACATGATAGAGGTATTTGGAGTTAAGAAGAAAATGATTGACGGATTCGCAATGTGTTGTGATTTCGCAGATCTGGAAACTGTCAGTATTGAGGAGGACGATAAGGATGATTAATATGAAACCAGAAGAAGCAAAAGACATATTATCCGATATGAGAGACCAGCATTTATGTTTCCTTGAAAGTTCTGAAAACAAAGATGAATGGCAGAAAAAATATCTCAAGGAAGCATGGGCGTGTGATTCCGGAGCAAAAGCATTGGAAAAGCAGATTCCATGCAAACCTGAAGAATATGTTCCAGATTTTCCGTACAATATATTTTCCACTCAAAAATGTGCGAAATGCGGAACACCTGTTATTGGTAAAAAAATAAGCAAGTACTGTTTTGAATGCGGGCAGAAAATTGACTGGAGCGAAGAAAATGACATATAACATTGACGAAAGCGTTATTGCTAGAAGTGTTGACCATTACGGAGAAGAAATTCAGGCAACCGTCTGCATGGAGGAATGTGCGGAACTTATACAAGCAATCAGTAAGGAAAAACGTGGAAAATCGACCGTGATAACATGATAAAAGAAATTGCAGATGTGTTGATCTGCATCGAAATGCTAAAGCAAATGTATATGATTTCCGAAGATAAAATTAATAAGTGGATTGAGAAGAAACAAGCGAAATAAGCAGAAAGGATGGAAAAGAATGAATAAGAAAGAAATCGCAGAAATTAAGAAACAGTTTACTCCAGTCAATTGCACAATCACACGCATTTGTGGTTGTTATGTGGACGCAGAAAAGAACAAGAAAACCAAAATTAAAGAAGCATTCCTGTCTCTTCCAGAGGAAGAAATGTTTAAGTATTTTGACATTTTCAAGAAAACCATGTCTGGCAGACTTGGAAAAAACCTTATGAACCTTGATTTTCCATTATCACAGGAAAAAAAGGGTGGAACACAGGAATTTCTTATGCGGATTAGAGCAAGTAAGCTTAAAAATGACGAACTTTTGGACGAGTTATACGACAAAGTGATTGAAAATTACGATTATCACGAAAATTACTACATAGTTCTCATTCATGCAGTATATGATATTCCAGGAAAAGCTTCTGATGGAACCGAAATGCACGATGCATCAGAAGAAATTTATGAACACATTCTGTGCAGCATTTGTCCAGTAAATCTTTCAAAGGCTGGGCTTATCTATGATGTGGCTGAAAATAACATCAAAGACAGAATTCGTGATTGGGTAGTCTCAAGACCAGAAACAGGATTCTTATTCCCTGTATTCAATGACAGAAGCACTGATATTCATGGAACCTTGTATTTCAACAAAAACATAAAGAATATTCATCCCGACTTCATTGAAAACGTTCTTGGCGCACCAATTCCCCGTATACCCGGCAACGAGATCAATGTCTTTTCAGATTTTATTATGGACAATTTCGAAGGAAATACAACATTCAATTTCGCGGAAAGTCTGGTTGAATCTTTGCAGGAAGTAAGAGAACAGAAGAAAGACAGCCCGGAGATGGTAACCGTGTCATGTGATGAAATGGAACAGATTTTTGGATATTGCGGAGCTCCAGACGAGAAGTTGTCGGATTTCAAAGAAAACTGGGAAATGTATTTCAGCAATGAACCCGTTGCTCTTGACAATATTCATAATTCAAAAACTGCAAAAATTGTAACACCAGATGCAGCAATCTGCATCCAGCCAGATAAAATTGCTCTGATTGAACTGAAAGAAATAAACGGTGTTCCATCTCTTGTAATTCCGGTAAATGGAGAACTGAAAATCAATGGAATGGAAGTTGAATTAAAATAAACACTTTTGAAAAACCAGGAATTGGAGAAAGGAATTTTAGAATTGGCACAGAAACGAATGTTTACGATGAAAATTGTTGACAGTGACGCATTTTTGGATATGCCGGCAACAACGCAATGCTTATATTTCCATTTGAATATGAGGGCTGACGATGATGGATTTATTGGAAACCCAAAAAGGATAATGAAAATCACAGGAGCAAGCGAAGATGATCTGCGATTATTGATTGCAAAAAGGTTTGTTCTTACGTTTGAAGACGGTGTAATAGTAATCAAACACTGGCGAATGCATAACACATTGTCAAGAGATAGATACACGGAAACTTCATATATTGACGAAAAGAGGATGTTGCTTTTAAAAGAGAATGGAAGCTATTCATTAGCAAGCGGAAATGTTATTGACGATACCAAATTAATAGAGCGTTCAAACCGTCAGACGCACAATAGACGCAACAAAGACGCACGCAGATAAAGATATAGGTTTAGATAAAGATATAGATATAGATAAAGAGAAAGATAATAAATTAATAGTATCTTTAGATACTATTTGTCAGACTGATGTCCGACGCGTCATCGAAGAATGGAACAAATTACAGGAAGTTGGCATCAATCCAATACGCGATATTAAACCATCATCAAAAAGATGTCAGTTACTCAAAGGGCGAATCCGTGAATACGGAATTGATGAAGTCCTTAGTGCAATCAACAACGTTCGCTACAGTGATTTTCTGCGAGGAGAGAATAACCGCGGATGGATGATAACATTTGACTGGTTCGTAAAGCCGAATAATTTTACAAAAGTTTTGGAAGGAAACTACAATGTTATAAAAGGAGGCGACATCAAGCATGGAACCGGTAGAACAGCTCAAGCGCATGTCAAACCGCTTATCCCATTTGAACAATGCGGAGGAAGCAAAATCTCAGACACTCCATTTGCAGACTGATTGTCCTGATTGTGGCGGTTCTGGTTGGATATGGTCAAGGGACAATAATGGCATTCCATATTGTGAAGAATGCCATTGCGGAATCAGAAAGAAGATGATTTTGCAGAACCAGCTGCAATTTGCTGAAATGCCGGATATGTACAAGGAATGCAGATTTTCAAATATGAAAAGCAGCGTGTATCAACTTCCAGAAAGTAAGGAAATATTCATACAGGCGGCAAAAGCTGTTAAATATTGGCTCGAAAATATCCAACAGATGCAGAAACAGGGAATTGGGCTGTACATATATTCAAATTCTAAAGGTTCTGGAAAGACAAGGCTTGTATGTAGCATGGCAAATGAGATGATAGAAAAACATCAGAAATCGGTAAAATTCACAACATCCCTAAAAATTCTTGATGAGATAAAGTCAACATGGGGAGAACGAGGAAAAAACGCAGAGAATAAGCTGATTAGTGATTTGACTTACGCGGATATTTTGATTATTGACGATTTTGGTGCGGAATCTGGGAAAGATTGGATTAATGAAAAATTCTACGGAATCATCAATGGTCGGTATGTGGACAAGAAAACCACAATTTTCACCAGTAATTATCCTATTTCCCGATTGAAATATGATGACCGCATTACAAACAGAATTTTAGAGCGATCATTGGAAATCCCCTTTCCTGAAGAATCAGTCAGGGAACACATAGCGGATGCAATGAAACAGGAACTTATCAAAAAGATTCAAGGCGGTGAAAATGGAAAACAAGCGTAAACCGTGGATAAAATTGACGCCACAAGAAATTCAGAATTTGACTAATCGTCAATGCACAGACTGCAAATTCTATCCGAAATCAAACGGCACATCAGGGAAAATGCAACCGTGCGATTATATTTTTATGGTCGGCCATAGTCGAGGATGTGACCCAAGAGATTGCGTAAAAGAAGGCAAATTTGAATATGCAGCAACAAAGAAAAGGAGAAAAGCATGGAGGGCAAAGACGAAAAGTTAGATATCACGCCAGAACTGGTGCTTATATGTAGGAAAGTAATACGACAATACGCAAAGCAAATTGGTAGGCATGATTGCCACAAATGCATCATATATGCAGAATGCGAGCATGACTTTGTCAGATGCCCGGAATTATGGAAGGACATCAGCCTATGAGAAGAATCAGCGAAATGTACAAGCGTTCGGGCGGTACGAACTATGAACATCAATGCTTTGAATGCACGATGTTTAAAAACGCTAAAAGATGCAAATGCTTAAATTACGAACTGGATGCTGACTGGAATCCAAATTGGACAGCCTGCAAATTTTTTACAAAAGATGAAATAGAAGAAATACAAGGACAGATGAATATTTTTGATTTTGTGAAATGAGAGGTGAGCATATGGCAATTGTTACGATTGATGGGAAAGAAATTGACATCGAACAAATTGAACTGCCAGAAGAAATTATTAAAATCATAATTGAATGCTTAGGTTGACCACAAAAATATTGTAGTGTAAAATGTGTCGTAACATGATATGTGCGGCACATTTCTACACAAAGGAGGAATAGTCATGGAATGTGTTGCGTATTTGCGTGTATCAACAGAAAAACAGGCCGAAGAGGGAAATGGATTAGACAGTCAGAAAAGAGATATTGAAAATTATTGCAGAAAAAATCAATTGATTATATCTGATTGGTACGAGGATGATGGCTTCACAGGTTCGAATATGAATCGTCCAGCATTGCAACGCTTAATTAATGATTGCTCAAAGAAAAAATTAAAATGTGTTGTAGCGTTTAAACTAGATCGATTATCAAGAAGCATGGTCGATGGAATATACTTAATTGAACGTGTATTCATACCTAATGGGGTTGATTTTAGATGCGTGCATGATAGTGTAAGCTACGACAGCCCAATGGAGCAAGCATACACTCAGATGATGGCAGTGTTTGCGCAACTTGACAAAAATACTATGCTGCTTAGAATGCGCGGTGGTATGCTAGAGAGAGTGAAACAGGGATATTGGATGGGAGGTGGCAACACCCCTTATTGCTATAGATATAGCAAAGAAGACGGAATCTTAGTTCCTATACCAGAACGCAAAGAAATGGCTTTGCGAGCTATGAATTTGTATATATCCGGTTATTCTGATGTTCGAATACAGAAATTGATAGGATTTAAAAGCGAGTTTGTTACACGACAGGTTCTTACCAGTCCTGTAAATATTGGCATGATTCCGTATAAAGGGAAACTATATAAGGGAAGACATGAACCAATTTTCGATATTAAAGTATTCGAATTAGCCCAGGAATTAAGAAAAACTCGTAAGCAAAGTAAAAGCTTCTGTGTTAATCACGAGAATCAGCTCTTGACGGGGCTGTGCTATTGCGGAGTGTGCGGGTGCAAGATGAGATATCAGAAGTGGACTCATGGAAAGCATAAAATTTATTGCTATTCAAGGGATAACGGCATGTCGTACTTACCAAATTATAATCCGAATTGCAACAATTCGCTTGAGTGGGCAGAAGATATTGAAAAGCAGGTTGAAGATGAGATTTTAAAGATTTCCCTCAATTTATCATCGCATAAGCCAAAAGAAAGAGAAAGCTGTCTGGACATTTTGAGTAAACAACTCCAAAAAGAGAAAACGAAGCTAAAACGTCTGTATACTCTTTATGCTGAGGGAAATGATACGGTTCTGGAGATGATAAAAGAAACGGAATCCGGTATAGATGAACTAAAACTAAAAATACAGAACGAGATGAAGAACCCGGATAACTCACAGAAGAAAGAATTTGTATACGATAATATAAAAAAGCTTGCCGATGTGTGGGAACACATTGACAAGCAAAGCAAAAACCGTATATTAAAAACTATAATATCAAAAATAATTATAGTCAATGGAAATATTGAAATACAGTTAAAGAAATTTTAGCACAAACTATATGCCATAGGAACTGCATTATGTAAGTGCTAATAATGCCGCACGTATCATGTTAATAAATAACAGGAGGGTAACGATGATCTCACAAGGAATTAGTCATACCGCATATGATGTAATGAGAGAATACATGATTATAGGAGCAGAACTGGACGGAAAATATCAGATACCGATGTTAGATAGATACACAGGGCATCCGGGCGAAGATACTGTGGATTTCAAGGATAGCTTCAGCCCGAAGATTAAGAATCACCGCAAGCTGACAGTGAATTTCTACATCCACGACTACGAATTTGAAAAAATTTGGAATAATCCAGACAGATACCTGGAACATTTAAAATGTTTCCATAGCGTGATAGGCCCTGACTTTTCTATGGCAGTGGGAGAGAATGGGATGCCATTTGCAATGAATATCTATCAGAAATACCGTAATCATGCATTGTCTCATTATCTCAGCATGAACGGAATTAAAGTTATTCCGAACGTAAGTATACCGCCAGAGTATTGCTATGACTGGGCTTTTGATGGTGTGCCAAAAAGAAGCACCGTAGCATGTTGCACCAATGGAAGAATTAAATCCAGAGCATCCAGAGAAGAATTCTGTATAGGCTTTAAAGAAATGGAAAGGCGCATAGAGCCGCTTCGAGTTATCATTGTAGGGAAAATACCACCTGAACTCAATACAGACGTGGAAATCATCAATTTCAAGACCAGAAGTCAAAAGATCAAGGATAAGGAGGGAAAATATGGGGTATAGTACTGGAAACTCATTGAGAAAGAAATCGAAGACCAGAAAACAGGAAGAACGAGAACAGAGGATGAAAATCGGAACCGCAATAAAGAAGAAAAGAAGCACTGGTAAAGTAGATCATCTAAATAAATTGAAATAATTTTACATTTTCCACAGTCCTAGAATAGATACTATAAAAATATTTGTACAAAATTACAAATAAATAAAAATTATAAAACGACCCGTATCCATGGAAAAATGATTTTTTTCGTTCAAAATCCATGCTTCGGGTCTTTTTGAATGTCTGTGAAAATTAGCGCTCGTAAGACTTCATAGTAAAGTGATGATGCATCAAGAAATATACCCGCGGCAAAACATGCCGCCATCCGATGCACACGATCATACTAGAAACATTGTAATTAATTACATAATTACGTCTAAAATCAATTCGAACGGCTTAAGCCTATGCTTTATCGAGTGGCGATATAAAACAGCTTAAAAGTTAAAATACAACGTTAAAACATTATAAAGCAGTAAACCGGGATACAATACAATAACCCGATGCCATTATAAAGCCCGTAAACGTGCCTAAAATCAATTTTACATTTACAGTCGATAAAATTCACATGTAAGCATATAAACGGCTGTGAAACGTCAAATACAAGCTCACAAGAATAACAAACTGTCTAATAGATACACGAACTGGACAGAATCCAAGTCGGGCAATTATCCACATTTACATATATAACCATGATACGCCCGTTGCAATCTGTCGTCAATCCTTTTAATTGATTGTATAAAACAGCCTAGAAACGATTTTAAGGCCGTAAACGATAAAATATACCATAAGCCAAACATAAGCCGTTAAAAAGCGAATAAGAGACACTATAGTAATACCCCTGTACTGGTCATGAACCAACACCGCCCGAAGCGGATACAAGGTAGCAGAAAAAGAGCAGCATTTTCACCGCTCTAAATAATTTATATATGCGACTTGGGGCAAGCCCCGGAAAAACTCAGAAAAACCGCCGTCATTAATATGAAATATTGCGCGTTCTCCATACTCTTCATTGATGTCCTGAACGAAGTTGTAGAACTCCTCAAACCGTTCCAGGCGGTCAAAATCTAAAATATACCATTTATGACCGGCTGGAAGAGTTTTGATAAATTCCTCCGCGTTACTCGGGCAATTGAATGCACCCGAAACGCTCACTTTGCTTTTACGGTCGTCTTGTGTGCTGCGGTCGATCATTGTGAAGACTGCCCAACTTAAATACTTTGTATATTTATTCATTGCTTTTTTCCTCCATTCTCCCGGCTTTGCGACCGGGTTGGTTGTTTCTTTTGTTTCCTTCGTTGATATTATCATAGCACTAATAATAGTGTATGTCAACACTAAATATAGTGTTTTTTAAAAATATTTTATATTGCTTTTTGGTGCTAATCCTATTATAATAATGATATAATTGTTTAGGAGGTCACAAGATGTTTAAATATAAAATAGATGTTATGAAATCATTATCAGATCACGGTTTTACATCTTCCAGAATGAGAAAAGAAAAGATTCTGAGCGAGGCAACAATGCAGAATTTAAGAAAAGGCAAAGGAATAACAACAGACACATTAAACACAATATGTATTATATTAAGGTGTCAGCCGTCGGATGTTCTGGAGATAGTGCCAACAAACGAAGAAAAAATAAAGTATTTTTAAACACTAAATTTAGTGTTTACTTATATATGAAAATGTGCTATACTGTAACTATAATTAAGAAAGGAGATGCTACAGTATGGCAAATTTAGAAGATTTTCGTATTCCACAATATGAAGGTTGTGGAATATATGCAATAGTTAATTCACAAAAGATGAGCTGTTATATTGGCTCAAGCAAAAATATTAAGTTAAGAGCAATTAACCATAAGGCACATTTGAAGAAGGGGAAACACCACAATAAACTGCTGCAAAAAGATTTTGAAAACGGAAATTCATTTCGCTTTATTATATTATGTAAATTAGATTCAAACATAGACAATGATTTGCTAATTGCATACGAAAAAATGTATATGATATCAGCCATGGATAACTATTTTGAACTGTATAATTTACTTCCGAAAACGCAATGGAATAATCAAAGAAGCTGGATAATTCAACACATAATTTATTATTTTATGAATAATTATAAAATATCAGAAAATCTCGACAGAATATCT
>OLND01003307.1_pt1 | contig 12846 bp, 10 predicted proteins | sample 1672031 | NCBI WGS metagenome assembly OLND01 (sample SAMEA3136638, study PRJEB25190) | human gut metagenome | biome: human gut; feature: human-associated habitat; material: faeces | place: Austria | collected 2013
CGCATTTTGGGCATGGGCGATGTCGTTAGCATCATCGAGTCCGCATCGAAGCTTCGTGCTGAGGAAATCGAGCAAGCGGAAGCCGAGCGAATGGCGCGCGGAAACCTGACGCTTAACGACTTTCTTCTTATGAAGCAGCAGATTGGCAAAATGGGCGGTGTCCAGAAGCTTATCAGCGCTCTTCCAGGTGGAGACAAGGCTATGCGCGAAGGCCAGGTAAACGAGCATGCGCTTGACGAAATGGCAGTCATCATTGGATCTATGACCAAGCGCGAGCGCGAGCATCCCGAAATCTTAAATGGTTCTCGTAAAGCCCGAATTGCCGCAGGCGCCGGCGTCAAAGTTTTCCAAGTTAATCAGCTGCTTAAGCAGTTTATGGAAACCAAGAAGATGGTTCGGAGCATGATGAACGCCCAGGAAGCCCAAATGAACCGCAAGGGCAAAGGCAAGGGCAAGAAAGGCAAGAAGGGTAAGGGCGGCAAACGCCGTATGGGTCTTCCCGGAATGGGGGGAATGTCCATGGCCGATGTGAAGAAGATGCAAGAGATGATGAGCGGTCTTGATGAATCCGCTTTCAAGAGGTAATATCAGTAATCGCTGTTTTGCGACCTGTGCAGCATTAGCTTAACCGGTCGCTCTTAAAAGTTTAGAAGGAGTACAACTCGATGGCAGTCAAGATTCGCCTCGCCCGTCACGGCGCTAAAAAGGCACCTTATTATCGTATCGTTGTAGCTGATTCTCGTGCTCGTCGCGACGGTCGCTTCATTGAGCAGGTTGGTTCTTACAACCCCACCACCACCCCTAAGCATGTAAAGATCGACCTTGAAAAGGTTGATAAGTGGATTGCTGACGGCGCTCAGCCCAGCGATACCGTTGCACGCCTCATTGAGGCAGAGCGTAAGAACGCTTAGTGATGGCGGAATCCCGCGAAGACATCTCGGGTTTGGTCGAAACCCTGGTTTTGCCTTTGGTTGATGAGCCCGATGCTGTAAGCATTGAGTCTTCAGATACCGAAATGGGCTCTGTCCTTATTGAAGTACGTGTTGCTCAGGCAGATGCCGGCAAGGTTATTGGCCGTCAGGGTCGTGTTATCAAAGCAATCCGCACGCTTGCTCGCGCTGCGGGTTCTCGTCATGGTCTCGATGTTGAAGTCGAACTTATCGACGAATAGGTTCAGGTACCATGGGTTCTTGGACTAACGTTGCAGCTCTTTTACGAGCTAAAACAAATGAAGGAGGGCTTTCCGTCAAACCGACGGAAGGTCTTCCTTTTTTGCTTGAAAAGGGAATGGAGGTTACCTTCGTTCCTCCCGTATTGCGTATTCCGCGCTCTGGCGAGGTGCTGGATGTCGAGGAAATTGCGGAAGGCAGATATATGGTTTGGTTCGATTGTATCGACAATCGAACCGATGCCGAAAAGCTTGAAGGCCATTTCTGCTTGGTACGTACCTCCTGTTTACCTGAAAACTACATGGATAAACAGGATATCGATCTTACGGGCTTTTCTGTTGTCGACGAAAACGCTGGTTGCATAGGAAGGGTGGTTCGCATTGACGAAAACCCCGCCCATGCTTTGCTCGTTGTTGATCGTGGTTCGGTTTCTGATTCGTTCGAGGGCAGAGAAGACGAGGTATTGATTCCTCTGGTCGATGAGTTCTTGGTAGCCGTCGAAGAGGAAATGGGGGAGATACGAGTATCCCTTCCTGACGGTTTGCTTGATCTATAGGAGCTCACGTGAAAATTGAAACCCTTTCGGTGTTTCCCCAATGCTACGACTCGGTTATGAACGAGTCTATTATGCGTATCGCGCAAGAAAAGGGCTTCCTTGATTTCAAAGCGCACGACTTGCGTAAGTGGACGCATGACAAGCATCGCACCACCGACGATGAGCCTTATGGCGGTGGTCAGGGCCTTGTGATGAAATGCGAACCTATTTTCGAGGCTACTGATGAGTTATTTTCCTCTGCCTTGAAGAAGCCCTATGTTATTTTCCTTTCTCCCACGGGAGAGCGTTTTGATGACGCAATGACTCTTGAGCTTGCTCAGCAGGATCACCTGTTTTTTATTTGCGGTCATTATGAAGGAATCGATGAACGTGCTTACTCACTTGCGGATAAGGTCATTTCTTTAGGCGATTACCAGCGGCGAGCTTGCTTCGATGGTCGTTATTGATGCTGTAGTGCGTCGTATTGACGGTGTGTTGGGCGATGAAGGTAGCGCCGTTGATGAAAGTTTCTATGATGGGCTTCTTGAATACCCTCAATATACGCGTCCGGCCAGTTATCGAGGCATGGAAGTGCCCGACATCCTTCTATCCGGCCATCATGCGAAAATCGCTCAATGGCGTCGTGAGCAAAGCCTTTTGCGTACCAAGCGCTGGCGACCAGATTTGCTCGAGGGGGCAAATCTCTCAAAAAAGGAACGCGATTTCCTCGATTTAGCAGAGTAGAAGGGTAATTTGTCAGTGACGTGTTGTTTGCTCTATCATAGGAGCATTCGACTGCTGGTTTACACCCTTGAAGGGATGGGATAGGTTTGGATTCCGGACAACACGCTGGCGTGCGCCGTCCCGGTATTATTCGGAGATTTGTTAATCTCGTTGTTTGCATCGCCATTGTCTTGGCGGCGGCATGGGGCATTAGGTCATTCGTTATTGAACCCTTTGAAGTGCCCTCTGCTTCTATGGAAACCACCATCATGACGGGTGACAGGCTTTTTGCAGAGAAGGTCAGTTACCATTTCTCGGAACCAAAAGCGGGCGACATCGTTGTTTTTTCCGATCCTCAAGTTCCTTCTCGCGTTTTAGTTAAACGCATCATAGCCACAGAAGGTCAAACGGTAAACCTGGTTAACGGATACGTCTATGTTGATGGCGTAAAGCTCTCCGAGCCTTATACACAGGGTCTGTCGTATCCTCTTTCCAAAACTGCCAGCAATGTTTCCCTTTCTTTTCCCTGCACTATTGCTGCCGGCGAAGTTTGGGTAATGGGGGACAATCGTGAAAATTCTTCCGATTCCCGCTATTTTGGTCCGGTCGATTCTGATTCGATTTTCGGAAAGGCCTTCGTAACATACTGGCCGTTTAACCGTATTGGACTACTGAATTAGTTTACATTCATCGTTTATCGATAAGGAGCATTATGACTAACCACGAAGTAGGCAAGGCGAATGCCGACGCCGCTCAGGTGCTGACGTTTCAGGATATGATCCTGCGCCTTCAGCGCTATTGGGCAGATTTGGGTTGTGTAATCATGCAGCCGTACGACAACGAAGTTGGTGCCGGTACGTTTCATACCGCCACTACATTGCGCAGCCTTGGCCCCGCTACGTGGAAGACTGCCTATGTGCAGCCTTGTCGCCGACCCACCGACGGCCGTTATGGTGAAAACCCCAACCGTCTCCAGCATTACTATCAGTTTCAGGTCCTGTTGAAGCCTTCTCCCGACAATGTTCAGGACTTGTATCTCGAATCGCTTCGCGCTATCGGTATTGAAGTTGAAAAACACGATATCCGCTTTGTTGAAGACGACTGGGAAAGCCCGACGCTTGGCGCTTGGGGTCTTGGCTGGGAAGTCTGGCTCAATGGCATGGAAGTTACTCAGTTTACTTACTTCCAGCAGGTTGGCGGTTTCGAGTGCCGTCCGGTTCCTTCTGAAATCACCTATGGTCTTGAGCGATTGGCTATGTATATTCAGGGCGTAGACTCGGTATATGATCTGATTTGGGCGCGCGGTGCCGATGGTACGGTGTTTACCTATGGCGATGTATTTCTGGAAAATGAGCGTGAGTTTTCTGCATACAACTTTGAAATCGCCGACACTGATCTGCTCTTTGGCGAATTCGATCGTTACGAGGCTGAATGCACTCGCGCGCTTGAAGCTAAGCTTCCGCTTGCCGCTTATGATTACGTTCTGAAGTGCTCTCATGCCTTTAATCTGCTTGACGCACGCGGCGTTATTAGCGCCACTGAGCGCATGGGCTATATTCTGCGTGTGCGCACTATTGCGAAGGCGTGCTGCGCTTCATATCTCGAACATGTTGTAGGTCAGGCTCCAGAGCCTGACAGCTCCGAGAAGAAGGGGGAGTAACTGATGGAAAAGCGTACGCTCGCCTTCGAAATCGGTACCGAAGAAATTCCGGCTTTCGACCTTGCGGGTGCTGTAAAGCAGCTCTCTACTATGGTTCCGAGCCTCCTCGATGATGCCGCTATTCCGCATGGTGCCGTCAAGATCTTCTCTTCCCCTCGTCGTCTTATCGTTATTGCCGAAGAAATTCCCGAGGCTACGGAAGAAAAAAATGAAGTTTTCAAGGGTCCTTCTGCCAAGATTGCCTTTGATACCGAGGGCAATCCCACCAAGGCGGCTCAGGGTTTTGCGCGTGGCAAGGGTGTAGATCCTTCTTCATTGGTCGTAGAGGACGGCTACGTGTATGCCCGTACGCATACGCCCTCTGTGAATGTGGCATCCCTGCTTTCTTCGGTGCTCAATAAGATTATCCATGGACTATCTTGGCCTCGCTCTCAGCGTTGGGGTGTCCAGAGCGAGTACTTTACTCGCCCAGTACGTTGGATCGTTGCCCTTTTCGGTAATGAAGTTATCGACTTTACTTTTGCGGGCCTTGTCGCCGGCCGCACTACATACGGCCATCGCTTCTTGGCCCCTGGTCCATTCGAAGTTGCTGATGCAGACTCGTTGGTTGATGTTGTGCGTAGTGCTTCTGTTATTCCTTCAGAGGCTGAACGCGAGCAGGTCATTCGTGAAGGTGTTGCTAAAGCCGAAGCTGAAACCGGCTTTACTGCGGTGCTTCATCCTAAGACGCTTGTTGAAGTTATTAATCTGGCCGAGTATCCCACTGTGCTTGTTGGCACTTTCGATGAGGAATTCTTAAAAGTTCCCGAAGAAATCATCGTTGATGCCATGTTGGTTCACCAGCGTTATTTCCCGTTGTATGACAAGGATGGCAAGCTTACCAATCGTTTTATTGTGGTAAGCAATGGCGACCCTGCTTGCGCCGAAACCATCGTCGATGGCAACGAGCGTGTTGTTCGTGCTCGCCTTTATGACGCGAAGTTCTTCTATGACGAAGACCTGAAACAGCCTCTTGAGTCTTACGTTGATCATCTGGGCGACGTGGTCTTCCAGGAAAAGTTGGGCACCATGCTCGACAAAACTAACCGTATCCAGCGCTTAGCAGATCACCTTGCGGAAGATGCCGGTCTTGCTGGTCAGGATCTTAGCGATGTTGAGCGCGCTGCTCGTCTTTGCAAGGCTGACTTGGTGACGAGCGCTGTAGTTGAGTTCACTAGCGTTCAGGGTGTAATGGGTAGCTATTATGCTGCGGCAAGTGGCGAAACCGCCCAGGTCGCTCAGGCTATCGAGCAACACTATCGTCCCCGTTTCGCGGGCGACGAAGCTCCTGATACAGTTGTGGGCAAGATTGTGGCTATTGCCGACAAGCTTGATACCGTATGCGGTTTGTTTGCCGTTGGTCAAGGCCCTACGGGTTCTTCCGATCCGTTTGCTTTGCGTCGTAGCGCTATTGGCATCGTGGCTATGTTGTCCGGTAAAGATGCCGTTGAAGTATCGCTTGTAGCTGCAATTGACGCCGCGCTGGCGTCTTATGCTCAGCAGGGCATCGAATTCGATACCGATGCTGTTCGTCGTGATGTAATTGAGTTCTTCATTACGCGCACCAAGGTAATGATGCGCGATGCTGGCAACAGCATTGATGCAATTGATGCCGTACTTTCTGCAGGCATTCAGGAGCCTGTTGAGCTCATTAATCGTGTTTCGGCTCTTGAGGCTGCTCGTAGCGAACAGCCTGAGGTGTTCGAGGATCTTGCAACAGCTTATGCTCGTGCGAATAACCTTTGCGATTCTAAGCTCGGTACTGAAGTTAATGAGGGTCTTCTTTCTGAGGTTGAGCAAGCTTTGGTTCGTGCTGTTTGCCAGGCCGAGAGCAATGTTGCTAGCGCCCTTGAGAACAACAATTACGCTGCTGCATTGTCCGAGCTTGCCGCTTTGCGTAAACCCATCGACTTGTTCTTCGAGAACACGATGGTTATGGACGAAGACCAGGCATTGCGCGAAAATCGTCTTCGTCTATTGAATAGCTTCGTTGCGGTATTCGCCAACGTTGCTGACTTTGCTCTGCTGTCCAAGGTAAAATAATCCAAGTTAGCGGGCAATTTCGCTTTCGCGTTTCTTGAAGCGGCCCAGTGATGGGCCGCTTTTTTGTTAAGGGGGAATTTCATTTTGCAGAAATGGATAACACAAGGGAAGGCCTCTGACACTTTTCCAGTGATCCACGTTGTTTCCGATTCGGTTGGCACCACTGCTCAAACGTTGGTTCGTGCTGCATCATCTTGTTTTGAGGTATACGACCCGGCAATTGAGATCTTGCCGCGTGTTGAGTCCTGCAACAGCATGATCGAGGATTTAGAGGCTCACCTCGCGAAGCATTCAGAGCTAGGCCGGATTCCCTTCGTATTGTTCTATACCCTAATTCGTGCCGACTTGCGCTCCTGCATGGAGGAGTTTCTTCGAACTCATCTCGAAGAGGTAATTGGCGTTGATTTGATGAGTAATGCTCTATGCGCACTTGTACGGGCAACGGGCAGGGAGCCGCTGCAGGAACCTGGGCGATTGCATTCGGTGAACGAATATTATTTCCGTCGTATTGATGCAATGGAATTCACTATTTCCCATGACGACGGTCGCAACCCGCAAGACCTTCGTGAAGCCGATATCGTACTTATCGGAGTGTCGCGATCTTCTAAAACGCCGCTGTCGATTTACCTATCGCAACTGGGCTATCGCGTAGCAAATGTGCCGCTCGACCCCCAAAGCGAACCGCCAAAAGAAATCTTCGAAGTTGATCCTACGCGCTTATTCGGGCTCATTATCTCGCCTGAGATTCTTGCGGACATACGCAAGCGGCGCCTTGGGAATGCCAGCAACGTGGCTTCTTCATATGCAGATTTGGAGTGCGTGTATCAAGATTTGGAGTGCGCAAGGGCTTTGATGCGCAAGCTGGGATGCATCGTTGTTCGTACCGACAACAGGGCAATTGAGGAAACAGCGCAAGAAATCTTGCGGTATTATGAAAACGCTCATCCTCAGGTTTTTGGACCTGGGAAATGAGGGAGAAATGTTTAAGTCTAAGGAGAAGATGGTGACAGACCAACTTAAGCGCGTCTACGCTTTCGGCAAAGACGCAAATGGGAAGAACGTTACGGAGGGCAACACCAACATGAAGGCCATCCTTGGCGGCAAGGGCGCTAACCTTGCTGAGATGGCTAACATCGGACTGCCGGTACCTCCGGGATTCACGATTTCCTGCCAGACTTGCATGGAGTATGCAAACTCCAACAACACCTGGCCCGAAGGCGTTTTGGACACCATCCAGGAATACCGCCTCGACCTTGAAGAGCGCATTGGCAAGAAAATCGGCGACGCAGAAGATCCTCTGCTCGTTTCTGTTCGCTCCGGCGCTCCTATGTCCATGCCTGGCATGATGGACACCGTATTGAATCTCGGCCTTAATGATCAGTCCATCAATGGCTTGATCAAGCAGACCGAGAACCCCCGTTTTGCATGGGACTCTTATCGTCGTTTTATCCAGATGTTCTCCAACGTTGTTATGGGTCTTGATGGCGATCTGTTCGAGAACGCGATTAACCTGATGAAGCGCTCTCGCGGTGTTGAGACTGATACTGACCTTTCCGCTGAGGATCTTCAGGAACTTGTTGCTGAGTTCAAGAAGATCTTCTCTGAGAACGTAGATGCCGCGGAGTATCCTTCTCTGGTTGTGGATGGTGCGGTTCAGTTCCCCCAGAGCCCTGATGTCCAGCTTCAGCTTGCTATTGAAGCGGTATTTGGCAGCTGGAACAATCCTCGCGCTATTCTCTACCGCAAGCAGAACAAGATCTCCGATGATCTGGGTACTGCCGTAAACGTTCAGTCCATGATTTTCGGCAACAAGGGTAACACCTCCGCTACGGGCGTTGCTTTTACGCGTAACCCCGCAAATGGCGAAAAGGAATTCTACGGCGACTACCTTGTTAACGCACAGGGCGAAGACGTTGTTGCCGGTATTCGTAACACCAGCCCCATTGCAGAGCTCAAGGAAACTCCTGGCCTTGAAGAGGCTGGTCGTGAGCTCGAAGAGGTATTCACCATCCTCGAAAACCATTTCCGCGATATGTGCGACATCGAGTTCACCATTGAACAGGGCAAGCTTTGGATGCTTCAGACCCGTGTTGGTAAGCGTACTGCTGCTGCAGCTTTGCACATCGCAATCGAGATGGAGCAGGAAGGCCTTATCACCAAGGAAGAAGCTGTACAGCGCGTAGACCCCGAGCAGCTTGATCAGTTGCTGCATCCTCAGTTCGATGCCAAGGCTGACTACGATGTAGTTGCCAAGGGCCTCAACGCTTCTCCTGGTGCTGCTGTCGGTGAAGCTGTATTCTCCGCCGACGATGCCGTAGAGGCTGCTAAGGAAGGTCGCAAGACCGTTCTGGTTCGTTGGGAAACCACTCCCGACGATCTTGCTGGCATGATTGCTGCTGAAGGCGTTCTTACCTCCCATGGTGGCAAGACTTCTCATGCAGCTGTTATCGCTCGTGGTATGGGTGCTCCCTGTGTTTGCGGCGTTGACGCTCTCAAGATTGACGCCGAGGCAAAACAGGCTTCTATTGCCGGCACTGACATCGTAATCAAGGAAGGCGACGTTATCTCGCTTGACGGTACCACCGGTATTGTTGTTCTGGGTGCTGTTGAGCTTGTTCAGCCCGAACTTGCTGGCGATCTTGACACCATCCTCGAATGGGCAGACGAGTTCCGCACCATGGGTGTTCGCGCAAACGCTGACAACCCCGAAGATGCTCAGCTTGCACGTGATTTCGGCGCTCAGGGTATTGGCCTGTGCCGTACCGAGCATATGTTCCTTGGCGAACGTAAGCAGATCATTCAGACCTTCATCCTCAACGATGACGAAGCTATTCGCGAAAAGGCCTGCGACGATCTTCTGAAGGCTCAGACTGGTGACTTCCTTGGCATGTTCCGCGCTATGGACGGTCTGCCTGTTATCGTTCGTCTCCTCGATCCTCCTCTGCATGAGTTCCTCGAGTCTGCTCGTGCTCTCGATGTTGAGATTGCTCGTCTTGAGGCTACTGGCGGCGATCCTGCTGTTATCGAGAAGAAGCGTGCTCTTATGGAGCAGATCGATAGCTTCTCCGAGGCCAACCCCATGCTTGGTCTTCGTGGCTGCCGTCTGGCAATCAAGTATCCTATCCTTGCTGAAATGCAGGTTCGCGCTATTGCTACCGCTGCTGCTCAGCTCAAGAAGGAAGGCCTCGATCCTAAGCCTGAAATCATGATTCCTCTTGTTTCTGTTGTTCCTGAGCTTGCTAAGCTTCGCGAACAGGCAGAGGGTGTTATTGCTCAGGTTGCCCAGGAAGAGGGCGTAGAGCTTGAGATCAAGATCGGTACCATGATCGAGCTTCCTCGCGCTGCCGTAACCGCTGATGAGATTGCTACTAAGGCCGACTTCTTCAGCTTCGGTACTAACGACCTGACTCAGACCACCTTTGGCTTCTCCCGCGACGACGTTGAGGCTGAATTTATCCATCAGTATCTCGCTGAGCGAATTTTGCCTTACAACCCGTTTGCTACGGTTGATCCTGGCGTTGCTAAGCTCGTCAAGATGGGTGTTGAGCTTGGTCATCAGGGCAACCCCGACATCGTTTGCGGCGTTTGCGGTGAGCATGGTGGCGATCCTGACTCTATCAAGACTTTCTATGGTATTGGACTCGACTACGTCAGCTGCTCTCCCTATCGCGTGCCTTTGGCTCGTCTTGCTGCAGCACATGCTGCTCTTGCAGATAAATAATTGTTTCGTAATTACCATTTGCCATCTTGAAGGAGCCCTACGGGGCTCCTTTTTTTGGATGCAAAGGTCTGTTTGTCCTGGCGTTCCCTATAAGTGTTTGAGACTCATGACCACTGTAAGGTCGATTAAGCTGCCGTATTTGTTATACTAGGTGAGCACTTTTACAAGGGGATAACCCCATTCGGGGGCGACTGGTTTCGACATGGTAAGTCGGATCCGAGGAGCAGGTCGTGGTCTCCTCGCCACGTTAAATAGGGGTACCGTCAAGTTAATTGGCAAAAACAACACTCAGGGCCAGCTGGCCCTCGCTGCTTAATTTAATTGCAGCGTGACGACGTGAAGTTATCCTTCGCCTTCACCTTCGTTATCATTTTTAGAGGGATGCTGTTTGGCACGTAGCTGGTATGGCTAAGCAAAAGATTGAACCCGCTAGGGTGCGCGCGGACCTGTCAATGGGTCTTGCTCATCTGAAGATTAAACATTGAATAAGCTTGTAGAGCCTCGTTGATGATTTAGTATGGACCGGAGTTCGATTCTCCGCGCCTCCACCACACTCTTTAGGGCTTGCCTATGACAAGCCCTTTTTTCATACGAAACGCTATTAAGTTACGCGACGCTTTGGTGGCACGGCTCGCTCTCCAATCAGGTTGGACGTGCGAAGCATGCGTGGAGGTTCCGCTCAGCAGAGCTGTGCAGACGTGTCCGCTCAGTAGAGCTGCGCAGACGTGTCCGCTCGGACGCATAGTTTAGAGTCAAACGTGCCACTGATATGTTTGACTCGCGCTATCCGCACTCGCTAGAGTGGCGCTCGTTGTTTCGTCCGATTCTAGGGTTTCACTAACGTCCTTCCAAGTGTTTTGCTAAAGCTTGCTTCTCTCCTTGAGCATTGCGCCATGATGGTCTCATTTTGCGTAGTTTCGTGGTATCGTTTGTTGCGCTATTTTCGAAAGGATCGGTATGTTTCGCATCAATCATGCAATTCTGCACGTATTCGATTTTACTTCCTGCGTGAATATATTTTCGCAGGCTGAGCTTGACCTTGAGAGCAAGCAGGTTAAACAGTACATCACCAAACATGTGCGCAAAGGGCTTACTCATATCGATAACAAACGTGGGGAATTTTCCGTCGACAGTTCATTCGCTCCTGAACTTCGTGCCTATTTTCGTGGCGAGCGGGAGTTCATTGATCTTTCCGTTCAAATCGCTGAATTCATTTCAAGTGAGCTTGGACGCATGAGCAAAGCGGAATCAACCGATTTGCTTGTTGTTGATTTCGAAGAAGAAACTAAGCTTGAAGGCGGAAGTGCCGATGATGCAGAAATCGACGCTTCTTTTGAGGGTCGTATAAACCGCTACTTCGGCATTTTTATGCTTGAAAGCCGTCAGGCATTTATGCATTCGGTAGGATATGGGGAAAACGGCGAGCCAAGTAATGCCATTGAGCGTCATCATGCAATCCTTCCTAGTCCTTCGCAAAAGATTGCCTCTTTTGCGATAATCGACTCCCGTTCTTTAGAGGTTGCGTTCCAGGATAAGAAACGTACTATTGCCGGAGAAGATCGTTACCTCATTCCCGACGGCTTGCTCCAATGCTCTATGGAGGCATCCAGCAAAGAAGTTATCGATGAAATAACCACTATTGTGGAAGAAGTCGCTGAAGAATACGGTGCAAACGCTACTGTCGCCCTTACACGCGCTAAGGCGTATGTTTCAGAAGCGGCTGAAGAGGGTAGGGGTGTAGTTCCTCACGAGCTTGCTGCTGAGGTTTTTGAGGATGAACCATTGCAAGAGCGTTTTGTGGAGACTGCGGCAGAAGAGAATATTCCAGAGCGTGTTCGCGTTGACAAAAAGGCTGCTGAGCGTATTACCCGTAATCACAAGATTCGAACCGATACTGGCATCGAAATCACGTTTCCGTCCGAATATGCTCACAATCCAGAGTTCATTGAATTTGCTAGCATGCCTAATGGCCTAATTTCGATTGAGCTGAAAAATATTACCCAGATTGAGAACAAGTAGGTTTTCCTGTTTTGTTTTGTTCTCGACCTCGGCTAAGTGTTAATAAAAAAAGAACCCCTGAAATTCAGGGGTTCTTTTCGTTTAAGTATGATTCCGATTTAGAAAACTGGTACTACAGCACCTTCATAGGTGTTGTTTATGTAATCCCGAACCTCGTCGGAGTTCAGTGCTTCAGCAAGAGCCTTGATCTTGTCGGAATCCTGGTTGCCATCTTTTACAACGAGCAGGTTGGCGTAGGTCTTAGCAGCCTCGGAATCAGCGCTTTCAACAGCGAGTGCATCAGTGTTTACCTTGAAGCCAGCAGCGATAGCATAGTTGCCATTGATGATTGCAATGTCAACGTCGTCTACAACATTGGGAACATTGGCAGCTTCAAGTTCGTTGAAGGTGAGGTTCTTGGGGTTGGAAACGATATCGTTTACGGTAGCGGTTACGCCAACGCCATCCTTAAGGGTAATCAAGCCTTCCTGCTGAAGAAGAAGCAGAGCACGAGCTTCGTTGGTTGCATCGTTGGGAACAGCAACCTTAGCGCCGTCCTTCAGTTCCTTGAGATCGGAGATGCTCTTGGAGTAGATGCCCATGGGCTCAAAGTGAATTGCGGTTACGGAAACAAGATGGGTACCCTTTTCCTGATTGAAGTTATCAAGGTAAGGACCATGCTGGAAGTAATTTGCGTCAACGTCGCCGTTTTCAGTTACGTCATTAGGCTGAACGTAGTCGGTGAATTCCTTTACTTCGAGCGTGTAGCCTTCCTTTTCAAGGATAGGGGCAACGGCGTTGTTCAGGATTTCAGCATGAGGGGTAGGAACAGCTGCGACGGTGATCTTTTTGTCGTCGGAGTTGCTGTTGTTTGAAGAAGAGCAACCGGTAAGAGCCAGAGCAGCGAGTGCAAAGGCCACGATACCGGCGAAAAGGGCAATTGCTGCCTTCTTCGAGG
>OLND01003314.1_pt1 | contig 12828 bp, 8 predicted proteins | sample 1672031 | NCBI WGS metagenome assembly OLND01 (sample SAMEA3136638, study PRJEB25190) | human gut metagenome | biome: human gut; feature: human-associated habitat; material: faeces | place: Austria | collected 2013
CAGGTACATTACACCGTTGTGCGCGTGGCAAAACAGCAGATGGGTGTCGGAGGAGACGACAGCTGGGGTGCACAGACCCATCCGGAATACCTGATTTCGGTTGACCAGAAACTGGAATTTACCTTTACATTCCGAGGCATTTGAGAATAAAAGGAGATTTTCATGAGACAGAATATAAATTTTGGAAAACTTCTGCATGGCGGAGATTACAATCCGGAACAATGGCTGGAATATCCGGAAATTCTGGAACAGGATCTTGCGTATTTCAAAAAAGCGAAAATAAATGAAGTTTCCCTCGGCATCTTTTCCTGGGCATTCCTGGAGCCGGAAGAAGGCGTGTTTGATCTGGAATGGCTCAAAAAAATGGTAGACCGCCTGTATGAAAATGGAATTTCTGTCATGATGGCTACACCGACAGCGGCAAGACCGCGCTGGATGGCACAGAAATATCCGGAAGTACTCCGCATGGATGCGATGCGGCAGAGAAATCTGTACGGAGAGCGTCATAACCATTGCTATACCTCGCCGGTGTACCGGGAAAAAACGAGAAAGATCAATACAAAACTGGCAGAAGCGTTCAGGGATCATCCAGGTGTCATTGCATGGCATATTTCGAATGAACTAGGCGGAGAGTGCCATTGTCCGCTCTGCCAGGAGGCATTTCGGAACTGGGTAAAACAAAAATATGGCAGTTTACAGGCCTTAAACCATGCATGGAACACGGCGTTCTGGAGTCATACATACCAGAGTTTTGATCAGGTGGAGAGTCCGTCGCCAAAAGGAGACGCATCGCTGCACGGACTGAATCTGGACTGGAAACGATTTGTAACAGATCAGACAGCCGATTTTGTGAAATGGGAGATCAGCGCGCTGCGGGATGCCGGTGCCAAACAGCCTACGACCATCAATATGATGTATGATTTCAAGGGACTGGATTATCACAAGTTTGCCGACATTGTTGATTTTGTTTCCTGGGACAATTATCCGACCTGGCACAAAGAAGCGGAAGCAGTTACGGCAGCAGATACGGCGATGCAGCATGATATCATGCGCAGTATCCAGAAAAAGCCGTTTTATCTGATGGAGAGCTGTCCGTCCGCAACAAACTGGCAGCCGGTCAGCAAACTGAAAAAGCCGGGCATGCTGCACGCCGCATCCATTCAGGCCGTGGCGCACGGATCAGACAGCGTCCTGTATTTCCAGATGCGCCAGAGCCGTGGAGCTTCCGAAAAGTTTCATGGAGCGGTGATAGACCATTATGGAGGAGATGACACCCGTGTATTCCGGGAAGTGACAAAGGTAGGAGAAACCCTGGCGCAGATGCAGGAACTTTCCGGTGCCATCTGCAGTCCGAAAGTGGCTGTGATTTATGACACCGAAAACCGGTGGGCACTGGAAGATGCGGCAGGGCCACGGAATCAGGGCCTGTTTTACAAAGAAACCGTGGAAAAATCATACCGCGCCTTCCGCAGACTCGGCCTGGATGTTGATGTCATCGATGAAACGCAGGGTCTTTCGGACTATCAGATCGTGGCAGCGCCTGTGGTTTATCTGCAGCGGGAAGGATGGGTGGAAAAAGTACGGCAGTTTGTGGCCGGAGGCGGCACTTTCCTGGCAACGTACTGGTCCGGAATTGTAGATGAGACGGATCTTTGTTTCCTTGGCGGAACGCCGCACGGACTGCTGGATGTAATGGGACTTCGGAGCATGGAGATTGACGGCCTGTACGATGGGGAATGGAACGAAGGAGTTCCGGTCCCGCAAAACCGTCTGCATCTGACCCGGACGTACCGGTGCAGCAATCTCTGTGAACTGGTGAAACCATCGACAGCAGAAGTGCTGATGACTTATGGAAAAGATTTTTATGCAGGAATGCCTGCACTGACAGAAAACCAGTATGGCGCAGGAAAAGCATATCAGATCTGTGCCGGTTTTGAACAGGGTCTGTACGATGAGCTCTGCGGAAAACTGGCAGAAGAAGCAGGTGTCACATCGGTGGTGAAAGAGATTCCGGATGGCGTGGAGGTTACAACGCGCGAAAAGAATGGAATCCGGTATGTGTTCGTACAGAACTTTAATCGGAATGCCGTGGAAATCAAACTTCCGGTCGAACAGTATCCGGTGTGGAACGGACAGTATGATGGAACAATCGGAAGCTGGGAAACAGTGGTGCTGAAAGAAAACAGTCCGAATTTCCGGGAAAAATAGAAAATAAAAATGTCTCAAAACAAAAGACTGGTTTTGAGACATTTTTTTTGCAAAAAACAAACGAATATCAGGCGGTTTCGGATTCTTCGGCGGAGAGTTTTTTCTTATAATTTTCTCCCCAGCTCCACATGGCATCCATGATTGGCTGTAGGCTGTAGCCCAGGTTGGTGAGGGTATATTCTACCCGCGGCGGAACTTCTGCATAAACTTTACGGCTGACGAGCCCGCTCTGTTCCATCTGACGGAGCTGGCTCGTCAGAACTTTCTGGGAAACGTGACCGATGGATTTTTTTAGTTCGCCAAAACGTTTGGTGCCCGGCATCAGATCACGGAGAATCAGGACTTTCCATTTATCACTGATTAAGGTTAAGGTAGTCTCTACCGGGCAGGCCGGGAGATCGGCTAAAGATATTGCGTTTTTTTCAGAAACTGACATAAAAAACCTCCATTTCATAAAGATTTTCTTGTAAAAGTAAGCACGGAAAACCTTGTATTTACACAATAGTTTCCTTTTGGTAACTACAGCACAATATTGTGCTTACTTTACGTTAAGACGCTTTGGGCTTATTATAAAGCCATCGAAAGAAAAAAGCAATCCTTTCGAGAAAAAAGATCCGAAGCGCATTCGAAAAAGGCCGAAACCAAATCATAAGAAACAAGCTCAAAAACAAAATCAAAAAACGAAAATGGAGGACATCATCATGAGTAAAGTAGTAGAATTCTTAAAAGAAAACCCGGTACAGTATTTAGCAACTGTAGGGCGCGATGGAAAAGCAAAATGCCGTCCGTTTATGTTTATTGGCGAAATGGAAGGAAAACTGTGGTTTTGTACCAACAACACAAAAGATGTTTACAAAGAAGGCGTCATTGATTTCAAAAAGAGACAGACGGTAGTAAAAGCACTCTGCCTGCATATTGCCCATGACTGCAACTTGGCATGCCGTTACTGTTTTGCCGGTGAAGGAGAATATCAGGGCGACCGCTCTCTTATGAGTTATGAAGTAGGAAAAAAAGCATTGGACTTTTTGGTAGCCAATTCCGGCAGCAGAAGAAATCTTGAAGTGGATTTCTTTGGCGGAGAGCCGCTTCTTAACTTTGATGTTGTAAAAAAATTAGTAGCTTACGGCAGAGAAATTGAAAAAGAAAAAGACAAGCATTTCCGTTTCACCTTAACGACAAACGGTGTTTTGTTAAACGATGACATCATTGAATTTGCGAATCAGGAAATGGACAACATTGTCTTAAGTATTGATGGACGTAAAGAAGTGCATAACCACATGCGCCCGTTCAAAAATGGAACCGGCAGTTATGACTTTATTATTGATAAATTCAAAAAAGTAGCAGAATCGAGAAACCAGCAGAAATATTATGTGCGTGGAACATTTACCCATAATAATCTGGATTTTGTTGAAGATGTGCTGCATTTGGCAGATGAAGGCTTTGAACAGATTTCGGTTGAGCCGGTTGTAGCAGACCCGAATGAACCGTATGCCATCCGGCCGGAAGATATTCCTCAAATCTGTGAGGGCTATGATATTCTTGCAAAAGAGATGCTTGCCCGCAAAAAGCAGGGAAAAGGATTTAATTTCTTCCATTACATGATTGACTTAAGCGGCGGTCCATGTGTTTACAAACGTTTGTCCGGATGTGGTTCCGGTACGGAATATTTATCTGTAACTCCATGGGGAGATTTGTATCCATGTCATCAGTTTGTAGGACAGGATGAATTCCTGATGGGTAATGTGGACGAAGGTATTACGAAGCCTGAGATCGCAGATGAATTCAGAAGCTGTAGTGTATATTCCAAAGATAAATGCAGGAACTGTTTCGCTAAGTTTTATTGCAGCGGTGGCTGCATGGCTAACGCATATAATTTCCATGGCACGATCCATGATGCATATGACATTGGATGTGAGATGCAGCGGAAACGTGTGGAATGTGCGATCATGATGAAAGCTGCACTTGCGGAGCAATAAAGAGAAAGGAATATAAGACATGAACAAAAAGAAAGGCATTATCAGTCTCATTCTCACAGCTGTTCTAATCGGACTGCTGGGATTCACGACAATCGTAGGATTCGGCGATGCCCATATCGGAGCTTCTAAGAATATCAAACTTGGTCTGGATCTGGCAGGTGGTGTAAGTATCACTTATCAGGTTAAGAATGACAATCCTACGAGTGAAGAAATGAGCGATACGATCTACAAGCTGCAGAGGCGTGTAGAACAGTACAGTACCGAGGCATCTGTATATCAGGAGGGAGACGACCGAATCAATATCGAGATTCCGGGTGTAACAGATGCAAATAAGATTCTTGATGAGCTTGGCAAGCCGGGGTCTTTGGAATTCCAGGATCCGAATGGCGAGACAGTAATTACCGGATCTGATGTCAAGACAGCGACTGTTAAGACGGGTCAGGACGATCTGAATAACAAAGAGTATTCAGTAGAGTTAACATTGAACGATGACGGAACAAAGAAGTTTGCAGATGCTACAACGGAGTTTGTGGGTCAGCAGATTTCAATTATATATGATGGTGAGACTATTAGTGCACCTAGCGTAAAACAGGCTATTACCGGCGGACAGGCATATATCACCGGTAACTTTACATACGAAGAAGCGGAGAATCTTGCCTCTACGATCCGTATCGGAGGTTTGAAGCTGGAATTGGAAGAGCTTCGTTCTAACGTAGTAGGTGCTCAGCTTGGAGCGCAGGCAATCAGCACCAGTGTAAAGGCCGGTATCGCAGGACTGGTACTGGTATTTTTGCTGATGTGCTTCCTGTATCTTCTGCCTGGACTTGCATCCAGTCTGGCATTGGTTATTTATACAGGACTGGTACTGGTTATCCTGAATGCCTTTGATATTACACTGACCTTACCGGGTCTTGCAGGTATTATTCTTGGTATTGGTATGGCAGTAGACGCCAATGTTATCATCTTCGCCCGTGTGAAGGAAGAGATGAGCAAAGGCAGAAGCGTGCGCAATTCTTTGAAAGAAGGTTTCCACAAGGCAATGTCAGCCATTGTGGATGGTAATGTAACTACCCTGATCGCAGCAGCAGTACTGTGGCTGAAGGGCTCCGGTAGTGTTAAGGGATTTGCCCAGACACTGGCAATCGGTATCATCGTGTCTATGTTTACGGCACTGGTGATCACGCGTATGATCGTATATGCGTTCTATGCAGTCGGCATCCACAGTGAGAAGTTGTATTACAGACAGAAGAAAGAACGCAAGCCATTTGACTTCGTGGCAAAGAGAAAAGTATTCTATCCGATCGCGGCAGCAGTAATCATTGCAGGATTTGTCGTAATGGGAGCAGGCTCTGCATCAGGAAGAGGTGCATTTGCATACAGTCTGGAGTTTGAAGGCGGTACTTCTACAACGGTAGAATTCGACAAAGACTACAGCATTGACGAGCTGGATGAAAAAGTTGTTCCTGTAGTAGAAGAGATTACAGGAGATAAGAATGTACAGACACAGAAAGTTGCCGGAGGCAATCAGGTTATCATTAAGACCAAGACTCTGGATCTGAATACTCGTGAGAAGCTGAATCAGGCTATGGCTGATAACTTTGGCGTAGATGCTTCTACGATCACAGCTGAGAATATCAGTTCTACTACAAGTAAAGAGATGCGTCAGGATGCTGTTATTGCGGTTATCGTTGCTACTATCTGTATGCTGATCTACATCTGGTTACGATTTAAAGATATCCGTTTTGCCGGAAGTGCGGTACTGGCGTTGATCCATGACGTACTGGTGGTTATCGCATTCTATGCGGTATCCAGAATTTCTGTGGGTAATACCTTTATCGCATGTATGTTGACAATCGTTGGTTACTCTATCAACGCAACCATTGTTATCTTCGACCGTATCCGTGAGCAGTTGAAGACAAAGACGAAGAATGCAGACCTGAAAGAGATCGTTAATGATAGTATTACACAGACACTTACCAGAAGTATCTATACATCACTGACAACCTTTATCATGGTATTCTGTCTGTTTATTATGGGCGTAAGTTCTATGAGAGAATTTGCATTACCACTGATGGTAGGTATTTTGGCAGGAGCATATTCTTCTGTATGTATCACCGGTACACTGTGGTATACATTGAAGGGCAAATCAAAGAAAAAGAAATAAAAGTAATTGTTAGAAGTGACGGTTACAGACAGCCATGCCGGTTCAGGCGTGGCTGTCTTTGTATAATGAAAGTATGAAATGGAGAATATTATGGAACGCTGGGTATTGCTCAGAAAAGGCGCAGACTATCAGGCAATCGGGAAAAAATTTCATATTGCGCCGAGGATCGCATGCCTGATCCGCAATCGGGAAGTGATCGGAGATGAAGCCATTGATCAGTATCTGAATGGCACGATTGCAGATTTGCATGATGGTATGCTGATGAAAGGTATGGATCAGGCGGTGGATATTCTGATGGAAAAGATTCGGGAAGGTGCAAGGATACGTGTGATCGGAGATTATGATATCGATGGCGTGAATGCAACCTATATTCTGCTGGAGGCACTGGAAGGACTGCGCGGAGAGGTAGATATGGATATTCCGGATCGGATTACGGATGGATATGGTCTGAACCGCAATCTCATTGACCGGGCATTTGACGATGGTATTGATACGATCATTACCTGTGATAATGGAATTGCGGCGGAATCAGAGATTGCATATGCAAAAGAAATGGGAATGACTGTGATCGTTACGGATCATCATGAAGTGCCGTATACAGATGAAGGAGAAGAGCGGATTTATCATTTACCGCCAGCAGATGCAGTGGTCGATCCAAAGCAGCCGGGATGTGAATATCCATTTAAAGGATTATGTGGTGCAGCGGTTGCATACAAGCTTGTAGAGGCGCTCTGTGAGGCAAATGGTCAGGATGTGGCGGATCTGGATTATCTTTTGGAAAATGTTGCAATTGCAACAGTGGCAGATGTGATGGATCTGACAGATGAGAACAGAATCTTTGTAAAACAGGCACTGGAAATGATGGGACACAGCTCTAATCCAGGACTTCGTGCACTGATGCAGTGTACGGGGGTACCGATAGATCAGGTGCGTGCATATCATGTCGGGTTTGTGCTTGGCCCATGTATCAATGCGGGAGGCAGACTGGATACGGCAAAACGTGCACTGGCACTTCTCAGAGCAAAAAATGAACGGGATGCCATGGTACTTGCCGGCGACTTGAAGGCATTGAATGACAGTAGAAAGGAACTGACCGAGTGGGCAGTAGAAGAAGCTGTCCATATAGTGGAGGAAAAAGGATATCTGGATGATCGTGTATTAGTGATTTATTTACCGGATTGTCATGAAAGCATTGCCGGAATTGTAGCAGGAAGGATCAGAGAGCGGTATTACCGTCCGGTATATGTGCTGACCGACAGCGAGGATGGCGTTAAAGGATCAGGCAGATCGATTGAAGCATATCATATGTTTGAAGAACTGATTAAGTGCAGTGATCTGCTGACAAAGTTTGGCGGACACAGACAGGCAGCAGGACTTTCAATGGAGCCGGGAAAGGTAGACGCATTTCGCAGAAGATTAAATGAGAACTGCACGCTCACAGAAAAAGATCTGCAAGAGAAGGTCTCAATAGATATGGAACTTCCATTTTCCAACATTACAGAACAGTTTATCGAAGAGCTGGAACTGTTAGAACCATTTGGAAAAGGCAATACCAAGCCGGTATTTGCAGTGCGGAATGCAGAACTCTTATCTGCCAGAATAATTGGCAAAGAGCGTAATATGCTGAAGTTTCAGATTCGGGATGACAGCCGTGTGACGATGGAAGCATTATACTTCGGAGATGCGTCTGTATTTATGGAAACAGTGACTGCCAGATATGGAAGAGACTGCGCAGAACGGCTGCTTGCAGGTAAATCATCCGGTATTCGGATGTCATTTACTTTTTATCCGGGCATTAATGAATACATGGGTAACCGAAATGTGCAAATTATCATTACCCATTATATGTAATTATAATTACCTATAAATAGGTATAATATGTAAAAGAGTTTGAAAACATTGTATCCAAATGCTATACTATAACATAGTATATTCGATACTGAAAGGAAGGAGGGCATTGATATGGCAGATGTGAAGAAACAGATGGAGCCGAGCAGCAGTATCAGACCGGAAGTTATTACAGAGAACCAGGCAATTGGTCTGGAAGTTGTAGATGGTCATGCAGTGAAAGCACCTGCAGATTATCAAGACCCTGAGGAATTATATCAGATTCTGATTAACAAAGTGAAAACGTATCATCCATCAGAAGATGTGTCCATGATAGAGAAAGCATATAAGATTGCAAAGGAAGCTCACAAAGGACAATTCCGTAAATCTGGGGAAGCATACATTATTCATCCTCTGTGGGTAGCCATTATACTGGCGAATCTGGAACTGGATAAGGAGACAATCGTAGCCGGAATACTCCATGATGTGGTAGAGGATACGGTTATGACAGATGAAGAGATACGGAAAGAATTTGGAGATGAGGTAGCACTTTTGGTAGATGGTGTTACCAAGCTGGGACAGTTGTCTTATTCTACAGATAAACTGGAAGTACAGGCAGAGAACCTGAGAAAGATGTTCCTGGCTATGGCAAAAGATATCCGTGTTGTCATTATTAAGTTGGCTGACCGCCTGCACAATATGCGGACACTGCAGTTTATGCGCCCGGAGAAGCAGAAAGAAAAAGCAAGAGAGACGATGGATATTTATGCACCAATCGCGCAGAGGCTTGGTATCTCCAGGATTAAGACGGAGTTAGACGATCTGTCTTTGAAATATCTGAAGCCAGAGGTGTTTTATGATCTGGTAGATCAGATCAATGCACGTAAGACAGAACGAGAAGAATTTATCCAACAGATTGTTGAGGAAGTATCCAATCATATTAAGAATGCGAATATTGATGCGGATGTTTACGGAAGGGTAAAGCATTTCTTCAGTATCTATAAGAAAATGGTGAATCAGGATAAAACAGTTGACCAGATTTATGACCTGTTTGCTGTACGTATTGTAGTAGATTCCGTCAAGGACTGTTATGCGGCGCTGGGTGTGATCCACGAGATGTATACACCGATTCCGGGCAGATTTAAGGATTATATCGCTATGCCAAAGGCGAATATGTACCAGTCTCTGCATACGACACTGATGAGTTCTGCGGGACAGCCATTTGAGGTGCAGATCCGCACTCATGAGATGCATAAGACAGCAGAATATGGTATTGCAGCACATTGGAAATACAAAGAGTCTAATGATGGCAAGAAGAGTGTGGAAGTTCAGGAAGAAGAGAAGCTGAACTGGCTCAGACAGATCCTGGAGTGGCAGAGGGATATGTCTGATAACAAGGAGTTCCTTTCTATGCTGAAAGGAGACCTGGATCTGTTTAAAGAAGATGTATATTGCTTTACGCCAAACGGAGAAGTAAAGCGTCTGCCGAATGGTTCTACTCCGATTGATTTTGCCTATGCGATCCACAGCGCGGTAGGTAATAAGATGGTCGGTGCCAGAGTGAACGGTAAGCTTGTAACTATTGATTACAAGATTCAGAACGGAGACAGGATCGAGATTCTGACTTCGCAGAATTCCAAAGGACCAAGCCGTGACTGGCTGAACATCGTGGCAAGTTCACAGGCGAAGTCTAAGATCAATCAGTGGTTTAAAAAGCAGTTTAAAGAAGAGAATATTATACGCGGTAAGGAACTGATGGCAGCTTACTGCAGGTCTAAGAGTATTGAAATTACGAATATTACCAAGCCGAAGTATCAGGAGATTGTGCAGAGAAAATACGGATTCAAAGATTGGGAGTCTGTACTTGCGGCGGTCGGACATGGCGGCTTAAAAGAAGGTCAGGTAGTGAACCGGCTTATGGAGGAATACAGCAAGGAGCACAAGCAGGAGATTACGAATGAGGCTGTTCTTGAAAAGGTGGCAGAAGCGACCAAGAACAAGGTACACATTGCCAAGTCCAAGAGTGGTATCGTAGTCAAAGGTATTGATGATGTGGCTGTTCGTTTCTCACGTTGTTGTAATCCGGTGCCAGGTGACGAGATCGTGGGATTTGTAACCCGCGGAAGAGGACTTTCTATTCACCGTACAGATTGCGTGAATGTATTAAATCTGACGGATGCTGAGAGAGCCCGTCTGATCAATGCAGAATGGGAAAGCACCGTTACCGGCAAAGAAGGCGGTCAGTATCTGACAGATATCAAGATGTACGCTGAGGACAGACAGGGACTTTTGATGGAGATGTCCCGTGTATTTACGGAAGAGAAGATAGATGTTAAGACCATGAATGTGCGTACAAGTAAGAAGAATACAGCCACGATTGAAGTTGGATTTATCGTACACGGCAGAGAGGAACTGGAGCGTGTAGTTAAGAAACTGCAACAGCTGTCAGGTGTGATCGATATTGAACGTACGGCTGGCTAATCCAGCGGGAGGATAATGTATGAATTTTGGGATTATTGGAACGAATTTTATTTCTGACTGGTTTGTAAATGCAGGAAGGCGTTGCGAAGGATTCTATGTGCAGGCAGTGTATTCCCGCACCATGGAGAAGGGAAGAACTTTCGCAGATAAACATGGAATTCCGGATTGCTATGATTCACTGGAAGCACTTGCATCAGCAGATAATGTGGATGCAGTGTATATTGCAAGCCCAACAGCCTGTCATGCTGCACAGAGTATCCAGATGCTGAATGCGGGGAAACATGTACTCTGTGAGAAACCGGTAGCGTCTAACGAGAAGGAGCTCCGGGCAATGCTTGCAGCAGCAAAGGAACATGGCGTGGTCTTTATGGAGGCAATGAAACTGGTGATCAATCCGGCATTTGATGCTATTATGGAGAACTTACCAAAGCTTGGTAAGATCCGAAGAGTAACATTTCAGATGTGCCAGTATTCCAGCAGATATGATAAGTTTAAGAATGGAATCATTGAAAATGCATTCCGTCCGGAATTATCCAATGGAAGCCTGATGGATATCGGTGTCTACTGTGTACATCCGATGGTAAAGATCCTTGGAAAACCAGACTGTGTGATGGCATCCTGTGTGAAACTGCATAACGGTGTGGATGGCATGGGTACGATCCTTGCATCCTATGATGAACAGGGAGCACAGGCAGAGCTGATCTATTCCAAAATCACAGATTCGCCGGTGCCAAGCCAGATTCAGGGAGAAGAGGGTACGATGTATATGGAAAGCCTGCCTATCCTCACGAAGGTATGGATCAGATACCGGGATAAGAGCAGGGAAGATATTTCGTTTGAACTGGAAGATCCGGGCAATAATATGAACTATGAGATTGCAGAATTTATGCGCATTGCGGAAGCGAATGGATCTGCTGAAAAACATAACCAATATTCGGTATGGGAGATGCAGGTCATGGATGAAGCGCGCCGCCAGATGGGAATTGTATTTCCGGCTGACAGAGTATAAGAGCGTATAGGTATAATACAGGCAGAGGGATAGAATATGACAGTAAAACAATTTCTGGCAGGTCCGATCGGGACAAACTGCTATTTATTGATCAATGAAAAAACAAAAGAAGCGGTTATCGTAGATCCGGCGTCCTGTCCGGATTATATGATGAATTATATCAAGTCGGAAGAGATTAAATTGAAAGCAGTTCTGCTTACACATGCGCATTTTGATCATATTATGGGAATTGATGATGTTCTTAATAAATATGGTAAGATGCCGGTATATGTTCATGAGGCAGATAAGCCGATGCTGGAGGATCCGCAGCAGAATATGACGATGTCCTGTGGCTTTCCTTATGCTTACAAAGGGGCACAGGCAGTACAGGATGGTCAGGTGTTGTCGCTGATCAGTTATGAATTTAAAGTTCTTCATACACCGGGACATACACCGGGAGGATGTTGCTATTATATTGCATCGGAGCATGTGCTGATCAGTGGAGATACGCTGTTCCAGCAGTCTATCGGAAGAACGGATTTCCCTGGCGGAAGCATGAGTGATCTTGTCCGTGCAGTGAAAGAGAAGCTGATGATACTTCCGGAGGACACCGTGGTATATCCCGGACATATGGGAATGACCACAATCGCAGATGAAAAGAGAATGAATCCATTTTTGTAGTGAATGGATCATTTAGTATAGTAAGAAGAGAAAGAGCCGGGCATCTGATGTGATTTCAGATGCCTGTTCAAGTAAAGGAACTATTATGATAAAGATAGAAGCAAAAGAAGAACGGTATCTGTACAATGCATATCATATGGTCAAAGCCTTTTGCACTTCAGAAGAGGTGGAACAGTGCTGTGATAAAGAACTGGAAGCAGATCTGAAGCTGACAGAGGCAGAAGGAACGGAGCATGTATTTACCGCAGATACAAGCAACTGTTCTGCGGGTGATATCCGACGAGAGCTTGACAGAAAGGTATATCAGTATCTGGTTCATCGAACAGGTAAAGAACTGGCCTGGGGGATGCTGACCGGAGTCCGACCGGCAAAGCTTGCGACAAGAGCGGTAGAGCAGGGCGTGGGGAAAACGGAGTTTATAAAGCAATTCCGGGAAGAATATCTGGTATCAGCGGAAAAGGCAGGACTTGCATATGGTATTGCAGTGAGGGAGCGAGAGGTAT
>OLND01003321.1_pt1 | contig 12813 bp, 8 predicted proteins | sample 1672031 | NCBI WGS metagenome assembly OLND01 (sample SAMEA3136638, study PRJEB25190) | human gut metagenome | biome: human gut; feature: human-associated habitat; material: faeces | place: Austria | collected 2013
ATGTCTGCGAAGTACACCATTTTCTCCTCTGGGTAGTTATGAGCTCTGAGCGCTTTCCATGCGAATGGATCACAGACTACGAGCTTTTTGAAGGAGGTTTCTTCAATTGTAGCCAGACTTTGTGTGTAAATGGTTTCTTTTAACATTTCGGATGTGCCAGCGGTATGGTATTCTGCACATAATGGAGGAGTCCAGATGCCGACAATATTCTTTTTCTTATCTCCTTCTACTTCTGGAAGGAATTCCGGATGGCTGCTAAGTGGTGTTTCTTCTGTATTGACAAGAAGATTGTTTAATACAGTGGCTTTTTGGGCGTAGCGTGTGAAGTAGCTTCCGCCGTAAATGTAGGCTTTTTCTATGTTCATTCCTTCTGCGAGGTCAAGTATGGAAATGAATTCAATTTCTGTATCGAGGTCAAGGTATTTGAAAAGTCCTGTGAACAGGTAATGGCTCTGACCACAGAGGGTGATGATTTTGCGGATGCCTTTTTCTTCCCACATAGTAATAAGTGCTTTTACCGTTTCAATTCCTTCGTTGATAAATCCTGATACAAGGAGATCAAATCCTGTAAAGTATGGGCCAAATTCGCTTACTGTGATTCCTTTTGCCTGGAGGAATTCACCAATTTTTTCTCTGCTTCTCTTTGCATAAGTAAAGGTTGCCTCGTCAAGAAGTAATCCCGTTTTGCTGTCAGCATTGATTGGAAGAGCTTCTTTCCATGCTTCGATATCTGTGGCACTTTTTTCTAAATAGCCGTTATTTTTATCAATCTGTGCTTTTAAGGCATCAAGTTCTTCTTTTTTCTGGCCTTTATTATAGAATAATTCTCTCCCAAGCATTACGCTTAACAGATAGCCTTCTGGCTTCTCACCGAAGTTCTGCCATCTCTCGCCCTGACCGGAGAGAATTGGAGAAAATACCATTTCTGCTCCATATTCAGAGGCATCCAGTTCTCCAAGATAGACAGATCGAATAATCTGCGCTGTTCTTGATGGGTAGTTAGACATTTTTCTTGTCGCAAGATATTCCGGGGTATAAGTTATACCCTGATCCATATGGATTACCTGATGATTCAGAATATCGATGATTTCCGGATTTTCTAAAGATAATTTTCTCATAAACCAAGCACTCCTTTATTTACGATTCCTTTCGGGTCAATGGCATCTTTTAAGGCTTTCATTACATATACGCCTGCTTTGCCGTGTTCTGCTTCCATATATTTTGCTTTTGCTGTTCCGACACCATGGTGGTGAGATACATTTCCGCCATATTTTAAGCTGGTCTGGATTGCGGTGTCGAGACACTGAAGATATCTTTCTTCTCCTGCTTTATCGTCTCCATCTGTCTTTGCATGATAAATGACATATACGCTTGCGCCGTTATGATATACATGGGAGAAGTGACAGTCTACTACGGTACACATCGGCTCTAACGCTTTTCTCATCTCTCTCCATACATTTTCGATGCAGTCCCAAGGAGCAGCTACTTCGATGGCATCGGCTGTTCCCCCCTTAATTGCGTCAAAGTCAAGCATTTTCTTGGTGGAGAATCTTGTTTCTAACCATTCTCTTGCCGCTAATTCGCCTTTGTAACGTCCGTTATTTCCAAGACAGATTTCCTTGGTCATTCCTGCTTCTAATTCGGACATTTCTTTGTTGCCTTCGAATACAAGGATTAAGAGAACAAACCCTTTTTCAAATCCGTAAGATGAGATTTTTGGTACGGCCTCCACTTCATCATAGAGACGTACAACTGCCGGACGGAGCCCTTTATGAATGAAATTGCGAATGGCATTCAGTCCATCGTGTGTGGATGGAAACGTGTATGCCTGGAAAATTCTTGTTTCTGCTATCGGATAAATCTTCATTTCTACGCTGGTGATGATTCCGTAAACACCTTCGCTTCCTAAAAATACCTGATTCAATTCCGGACCAGTGGAACGCTTTGGTGCAAGGTGGGAACGGAAAATGTCTCCGTTTGGAAGTACTACATTTAATGCAGTTACCATATCATCCATTTTCCCGTATTTTGTGGAAAATGTTCCGATAGCTCTTGTCGCTGTCATTCCACCAAGGCATGCACTCTGGAAAGACTGTGGATACTGACCCGCTGTGTATCCATGCTCATTTAAGAGGTTTTCAAACTCTGCTCCGGTAAGTCCTGCGCCTCCTCTTGCTGTTCCATTTACGATATTGATGGAGAAGTCCTGCAATCTCTTTACATCAATCATAATTTCGCCCTGATAAGGAATGGTGCCGCCCACGATACCACTTCCACCACCGTAAGGAATAATACCTACTTTGTACTCATTGGCGAGTTTTACGATTTCCGAGATTTCTGCTTCATCTGCCGGAGAAACTACTGCTCGGGTTAAATATGGATAATCGCCCTGTAAAAGCCATTTATATTCTCTTGGATAACATCCGTGGGAATAGATCAGGCATTCTTCCGGCTGTGTGTAAATGTGAGTTTGCGGACATTTCTTTTCCACAGCTTTTAAAAATTCTTTCCATTTTTCATTCATAAGTTATTCCATCCTTTCCATATCTCTTGCTGCCAAAATATCTACTCCAGTATCTAAAATATTTTCTACTATTTTGTCATGGAGTTTGACTGGTGCTTCTATTTCAAGTCCATAAAGGTATGAAAGACAATCTTTCAGCTTTTCCTTTGGAACAAAATCACTGCTGATTACCGGGAGTAATCGGTGATTATCCTTCGCGTGTGCCATTTTCACAGTTGTTGTGATCATTCTTTTGGGATGTGTATGTTCATTCAGGCCGTATTCTGCTCCTCTTGGACAACTGTTCCCTTTTATTTTCCATTCTCTATCCTGCTCAAATACTACGAGATCGCAGCTTCGCGGACAGACGATACATGTGTATTTCGTTTCCACAGCTACGCCTCCTTTCCTTCCATCACGATATGTCCCTGATATTCTTCTTTCCACTCTGCAGTTAATGCTACCATTTCCGGTGGATTGGCCGTCTGTAGCTTCTTCTTTGCAATGACCTTTCCATCACAGGTAAGCTGAATGACCGGCTTAGTCAGTGGCTTTCGCACTCTCATGAAAAATGTAATCTTATCATCTTCCGGGCGAATGGTCTGTGGAAGGGTAAAGGAGATATTTTCTCCTGCTTCTACCATCATGCATTTGTCTGCATCTGTGGCTTTTAATTCCCCTCTTAACCATCTGGCCGCGCCTGCTGCGGCGACTTCTCCGGTTTTTGAAACATAATCTACGAGATCAAATACAGCAGATACATTTCCTGCAGCGAAGATTCCTGGTATGGAAGTCATCATATTCTGGTCAACGACTGGGCCTTTTGTTACTCGATGTAACTTAATTCCGGCATGCCGGCTTAATTCATTCTCTGGAATCAGTCCGACGGAAAGTACAAGCAGGTCACATTCTATGTAACGCTCGGTCCCCGGAATTGGCTTTCGATTCTCATCCACTTTTGCTACGGTAACTCCCTCTAGCTTTTTCTTACCATGAACCTTTACCACAGTTGTTGACAGGTGAAGTGGAATTCCGTAATCCTCCAAACACTGCACTTTATTTCTCCGAAGTCCTCCCAGATTCGGCATTACCTCGTAAACACCTTCTACTTCCATATGTTCTAATGTCATTCTTCGTGCCATGATCAGACCAATATCTCCTGAACCTAAGATAACGGCTTTCTTACCTGGCTTAAATCCCTGTACATTGATATACTTCTGAACTGCTCCAGCAGTTAATACCCCTGATGGCCTTGTTCCAAGAATTCCAACCTGTGGTCTTGTTCTCTCCCGACATCCCATCGCTAATATAATGGCTCCTGCCTGCCAGCAGGATACGCCTTCTTCGGCACTCACTGCATAAACTTCTCTGTCTTTCGTTATTTCAAGAACCATCGTATCTGTGTGGATTTCTACTCCGGCCTCTTTGGCCATGTGGATGTATCTCTGGGAATATTCACAGCCAGATAACTGTTTACCAAAGCGAATTAATCCAAATCCATCATGAATGCACTGATTGAGTATTCCTCCCAGTTCTTTATCTCTCTCAATCAAAATAACTTTTTCGAATCCTTCTTCTTTTGCCTTTACTGCTGCTGCAAGACCAGCCGGACCTCCACCGATAACCGCAATATCTACAGGAATCTTATGCATTATCTCTCACCTGCCTTGTCTCTTCTTTTAATATGTTAGAATCTGCTCCCTTTAGCGTAACTTCTGTTTCCGGAATTTCTAATTCTCTTGCAAGAATTTCCAGTACTTTTGCCTGACAGAAACCGCCCTGGCATCTTCCCATTCCCGCTCTCGTTCTTCTCTTTATCGCATCAATATTAACTGCTGGAACTTTACCGTGAATCGCATCCACGATTTCACCTTCTGTGACAGACTCACAGCGACAGATGATTCTTCCGTACAGCGGATTTTCCTTTATTCTCTGCTCCCGCTCTTCCATTGAACAGAACCGGAATGGATTTACTTCTTCTCTGACAGGGTTGTAGTTCTCGTCCTTTTCTATATCAGGGCAGATTCCCAAAAGCAAATGTTCGACTCTTTCAGCAATTGCCGGCGAACTTGCCAGTCCCGGTGACTGGATTCCTGCAGCATAGATTACATTGTCTAACTTATCCGAGCACTGAATGATAAAGTCCTCATGGTAGGTCGCTGCTCTATTTCCACCGAAATAGGTAATCAGGCTGGAACGCTCCACATTCTTTACAAGAAACATTCCTTTATCTACTACAAAGTCAAGGTCATCCTGATCCACACCAAAATCATCTTTTTCCGGTACTTCTTTTGCAGATGGACCAAAAAGAAGCGTTCCTTCCGGTGTTTCCTGCGGTCCGCCACCCTTTGTGTAAGGGCCGGGAGCCTGACCGGAAAATGTATGTATCTTTCCTTTATTCTCTTTATCGTATATAACGAGCGTTCCTCTTCTTGGATGAATCGTGAAAAATTCATCGTCTAACATTTTTGCCACTTCATCGGCATAAAGACCTGCGGCATCAATAATGTATTTACATCGTATCTTTCCCTGATTCGTCACTAATACGGAAGCCTTCTTATTCTCCTGCTCTATTGCATAAACTTCGCAGCCTAAGCGGAGCTGAACACCATTATCAATCGCATTCTCCATAAGTGCTAATGCCACTTCATAAGGTTCTACATAGCCTGCGGAAGGAGTCCACAACGCCCACTGTGCGACATCACTGATATTCGGCTCTATCTTTCTTGCCTCTTCTCCAGTAATCAGTGCAATTCCGGGAACACCGTTCTTCGTTCCATTTTCCAGATAATACTTTAATACTTCATGTTCCTTCTCATCAAAAGCAAGTACGAAGGAACCTGTTCTCTTAAAAGCAAAATGTAAATCCTGCGCCCACTGTGTATACATAGCGTTACCTTTTACATTCATTTCTGCCTTTAAAGACCCGTGTTTTGAATCATAACCTGAATGAATCATTCCGTTGTTTGACTTGGTTGTTCCACAGGAAATGTCATCCTCTCTTTCAAGAACCAGCACATTCAACTTATATTTCGATAGCTGTCTTGCTACAGCACATCCCGTAATGCCGGCTCCGATAATAACAACATCGGCTTCCTCTTTCTCTTCCATAGCCAAAAACGGGGAAATATCTTTCTTTTCCTTTTTCGGCATGTCCTTACTCGTGAGATGATTCACTAACTTGGTTACTCCTGGAATCTTCGCTGTCAAATGTCCTATATCGACAACCTGCTGCCATCTCTCCACTTCCCCGGATAAGATCAGTATGTCATCTTTCCATTCTAGGCTTACTTTTGATGCATCCAGTTCACTTTCTTTCATTTTCTGAAAAAAGGCTTCTTTTACAGCATTCATACGACTCTCCCTTTCCTGATTATTTATCTGCCATCCAGCCTGAACAGCGTTTTACTGCATCTTTGTAGTTGGAGTAAGATTTCTCTCTTACTTCTTCTTCCATCTGGCTGCTGAATTCGGCATCGTATACCATCGCTCTTTCGAGATCTTCTTCCTTCCAGAATCCGGTATGCATGCCGGCAAGTTCGGCAGCTCCAAGGCTTGTTGCCTCCACCGATGACGGACGGACAATGCGGCAGTCTAAGTAGTCTGCAAACATCTGGGCTAACAGGTTATTCTTTGATGCCCCTCCGTCAATACGGATATCCTTTACCTTTGTCTTTGTATAATCATAAATGGCATCGGTGATATCTTTGATAGAAAATGCAATGGACTGCAGCACTGCTCTTGAAATATGAGCATTTGTAACACCCCTTGTGAGTCCGATGATCATTCCTCTGGCAAATGGATCCCAGTACGGTGCACCCAGTCCTGCCAGTGCCGGAACGAAATAAACTCCGTTGGTATCTGGTACAGACTCTGCTAATGCCTCAATCTCCCCAGAAGACTTGATAAACTTAAGACCATCTCGTACCCACTGGACGGCGGAACCGGTAACAGCGGCATATCCCTCGATCGCATAGCAGATCTTTCCGTTAATCTTCCATGCAACTACGGTATCTGCTCCGTCCATCACTACACTGTTCTCTCCAATATTCAGATCAATGAAGGAACCTGTTCCATTCGTCAGCTTCGCCATGCCATTCTCTCTGCATCCCTGTGCAAAAAGGGCGGCATGCTGATCGGCAATACAGGAAGTGATTGGTATTGGGCTTCCGAAAAGTTCCGGTATCGTCTCTCCATAATCTCCCGAATCTTCCTCCAGCTTCGGATAAATCGCAACTGGGATTCCGAGATAGTCAAGGAATTCTGTGTACCACTTTCCTTCTTTTAAATTAAGACTTCCTGTAACCGATGCATTGGAGTAACTGATGGTATGCTTCTTCCCTCCCGTAAGCTTCCATACCAGCCATGTATCGATTGTTCCAAATAATGCAGAACCATCTTTTAACTTGTTCGCTACTTCCTCATTATTCTTCATCAGCCATTCGATCATCAGAGAAGAATATACCGGTGCTACTGTCCAGCCTGTCGTCTGCTTGCACTTCTTCCCCCACTCACTGGCATTAATCTCTGCACATCTGTCGGCAGTTCTCGTATCCTGCCATACAATCGCTTTGCAAAGCGGCTTTCCCGTCTCCTTATCCCAGATAACAGTTGTCGCTCTCTGGTTTGTAATACCAATACAGGAAATGTCTTCTGCTGTCGCCCCAACCTGTTCCATCGCCTTACGGCACATCTCTACAGACTTATTATAAATATCCTCCGCATCATGCTCTACCCTGTCTTCTGATGGTGTATACTGTGTAAACTCCTCATAACTCTGCCCCGCAATGTGAAAATCCTTATCATAAAGTAACGCCCTTGTCCCTGTGGTTCCTTCATCGATAACCATTACATACTTTTCCATATACCTCCTCCTTTCGAATTTTGAATCCTGTGGCTTCTATGTGGTTTTTTGTTGTTTTTAATTTATCACAAAAAAAATCAAAAGTCAACAGAAAACCACAATAAAAATTCTGGTTTGTCAGCGCAGCTGAAGGGAAAATAAACAGACACCCACTGAAGGGGGTTAACTAAAACAGACGAACCGTGGAAAATCCAACATCGAAAATGAGAAAGTTGTCGCGGACGCAGAAAATGCTCAACCGCATTTTTGCTGCTCCCATATCTCATTTTCGATGTTGGATTTTCCACGGTTCTGTCTATTGGCTCTCCAAAGTCATTTTACTGGCTGCCAGAGAAGAAGAAGTTAAAAATTCAAGAAGACCTTGGTATTATAATTATTTTACTTTGATTTTAAAAGTTGCTTTTTTGCCGCTTCCATCGGTTGCCATGGCGGTAATTTTTATGGTCTTTCTTTTGGCGGTCTTTTTAGTTTTGACTACGCCTTTAGCATTAACAGTGGCATATTTTATGTTAGAGGATGTCCACTGTAACTTTTTATTTGCTTTCTTCGTGGCGGTTACCTCTGCTTTTAATTTCAGGCTTTTTCCTGCTTTAACAGTTTTCGCTCCTGTAATTTTCACCTTCTTTACGATTCCTTTCATGGAAGTTACTTTCCAGGATGCGGAAACCTTTATTTTATCATTTGATGCTGTTATTGTAACTTTCTTTCCTCCGGTTTTCTTCTTCACTGTTACAACACCATTTGCATTAACGGTTGCTACCTTTGTATTGCTTGACTTCCAGATTAACTGCTTTGTTATACTGTCTGGCAATCCGATTTCCGCCCTTAAGTTCACTTTTTTGCCTGCGGCAATCTGTTTTGGCTTGCCGGTTGCTTTAAAAGGTTTTATAGCTGGAGCTTTTGTTGTGTTACCAGATGGTTTTGTTGTGCTGTTGGACGGTTTCTGGGTTTCCTGATTTGCATTTTTTGAAAAATGTGCTGACAGGCTTCTGTTATTCTGAACGCAGAAGCGGTATTCTTTTTCTTTTGAAATCAGAATATTATTTTCATACCATCCTGCAAATGTATAATTAGTTTCTGGCTCTGCAGTTACCTTTGCATATTCACTGATCGTATAGCTTCCGCCACCTGCAACACTTCCACCTGACTGTGCAGTAACATTTACCTGTTTTTTAATATCTTCTGAAACACCTTTTTTTATCGAAGGCTTTACTTCATCTCCGCTGACATTCTTAAGCGTTTCTGTAGAACTTTCTGTATCTGTTTCAAATGTACTCTGGTAAACTTCTCCTTTTTTTATTGGAACATCAACATAACTTTTTACCTGGCTACATTCATTTGTCTCGAAATTCTCATCCATAACAGTATATGTCATTGTTCCGTTATCCGTTGCTTTTAAATCCACTTTGTAGTCAGCATCTTCAGGGATACATACGATTTTTTGACCATTTTCATCAATGTATGCTTCTAATCCCTCTTCATTGTCTGTAACTTTATCATCCCTTATTTCTGCCACCATCTTATTATTTTCATCATATACAGTTACATCAATTGGACAGTTTACAGCAATTTTTTTATACTTTGTTTTTGAGCTTTGTGCGATGGCATCTCCAGAAATCGAATCAAGCCATGAAAGACATAATTCCGCATAATGTGCTCGTCCAACAGGTTCTAAATGTGTTAGCAAATATGCAGTATCAAGTGGATGTTTTGTAGCAAGTCCCGGTATCACTCTTGCAATTGTCACTGCAAGGGCTCCGGTATCCAATCCACTGTTCTTTCCTAATACTCCTGCCATTCCACTAATCATATTTGCCTGCAGCCTCATATAATAATTTTCTCTATTCACTGCAACATCGCATAAATCATCCATCAGCTTATCCATCATAGAAGCCTGTGCTATCCCTTCCCAAGTCATATGTATTGTCGCTGTATCTGATGTCACTGTCGGATCTTTACCAATTACATCTGTATCTATTATGTTATCCCAAACTGCTCCAGGTGATATACCATTATACTGAATGAGCATTTTATATTGTGCCATCATTCTGAGTTTTGCAACCGCATAGCCAGAAGATGCTCTTACATTTGGCAACTGATAAACGGTTCCATATCTTCGAAATCCAAATTTACTCATTGCTACTTTTGTCACAATATCAATTGGATTGACTACACTCACTATATTTTTATACTTATCACCTTTTACATAAGTTTCCGGTCTTGTCGTGTTCTGCGGACATTCAAAACAAAAAGCATAGATATTATCTCTTGTAAGACCTTCTACCTCTCCATCATCTAACATTTTGGCTACAAGGTTTGTTGTAGCCGCTCCTCTGCTATAGCCGGAAATCCATACTTTTAATTCATATGGCAGCTTGTCTTTATATTTTTCTACATACTTTTTAATGCCATCTCTAACCTGCAGAGCTGCCTCATTAAAACCTTGATGTTCATCTTTTGTTCCAAGATCAAAGTTTCCTCCCCATTCATCCATATATCCGCCGCCGCGAACTGTAACCATAAGAAGAGAGCATGTTTTACCAGCACTGTTTTTAATATTTTTACTGCTAATCGCATAGCCAATCGTATTTGTTTTAGGATCGGGATAAGAACTTTCATAATTCGTAAATTCTAACGAATTCTTATCATTCCCGGCCATCAGATACTTTATATTCGTGTCTATAGAATGTGGATCATCCATCACCCCATATCCGGCCATTGCCGCACGAATCGACATCTTTGTAAGCCCATGCTGATAAGTCGTACTTGGAGTAAAGAACCAGTTTTCATCGTAATTATAGGTATATTTTGCTGTTTTCTTATCTCCTCCTGATGTATTAACAATCTTATGTAAACTTGTTTCAAACTTAAATTCACCGGATTTTTGTAGAGGTTTTGCTATATTGTCTGTTTCTTCTTTTCCCTCGCTTACTGTGCCATCAGAGCATACGGTTCCTGCATAAAGTTTTGTAACATCTACTGAAGAAAGATTTAGATGCATGGCTGGACGAATACTTGTATCTCTTGATGTCGCGCCATTCCCCCGATCATAAACCGCCCCCTGCTGGTCTACTCCCATTCTCATATTGCCCTGACGTCCCGGGGAACGAAGCCACCAGTCTATATTTCCATCTGAGTAATAACTCTTAGTTCTATATGCCCCCATCGCATAAGCGTAGGTACTGCAATAACTTCTTCTTGCCTCATCATATGCATCCCGTTCTTTCAAAAATCCATTATTCTGCGCCTCTTCCGTATCATACACATCAGATTTTGATAGTAAAAAGATTTGATCCTTTGTATTATATTCATCACCAAACTCATTCGTTACTAGATTTGTAGTCTTAATTGCCGTCTGCTCAGCTTTCGAAAACGCTGAATGAATAAAATTCTTTGACGTGTAATCTTTTTCCATTTTATTTTTTGATGCATCATATCCATTTAGCCAGCTTCGCACTGTACTATTTTCCCATCTTAAAATCAGCCATCCCTCAGTATCATATTGCTGGGTATCTAAGGCAACATCAGCAAGTAGAAATAAATCATTTCCATTCTTATTCAACACCCGCCACTTAATCGGTTCATATTTAAAATAATGATATGTAGTATAGTCGTCTTTCCAATCATAACAAGACGTACTTCCACTCATATGAAATAATGTATCTTCTCCCTTTAATCGGCGATATTTTATTCCTCCTATCTCAATATCATTATTACTATTCCACTGACTTTCAGAAGCACTTCTTAACTGATTGTAAATATTTCCATCTGCATATGTAATCTCACTTTGCGGATAACTTCCAAAATAAATACAATCCCAAGTAACTTTCTGTTTAGCAAACATAGAATCATCTGGAACAATTTGTGGATTTTTAAGCGTTGTCGCTGCTTTCACTTCCGGCACAGTCAACTGCATTCCCTTAAAACTTACTCCCTGCGGACAAAAGCCTGCAAGCATCGCTACGGTAAGTACAAATGACAATATCCGATACCAACATTTCCTTTTCTTCATATTTTTCTTTCTCCTCTCATATGGTGTCTTTATTTTATCATAGGTTATTGCTATGGACTACAAAAATAGGAAAAAGGAGAATCTTTTTCAATGGAATCTGTAGAAGATTAACCTCTTTGGATAATGCTACTTGCTATCAATTCAAGAATGCCCCGGCATTCTTGCTGCGAGATGCGCGTCATGCAATGCATGACATCCTTCTGCTGCGCATCTCTGCAATCCTGCCGGAGGCTATATCAGATGGGAGATTGACTCCCCCCACTGATACTGATTTGCTACTCGCCACCTATAGAGGTGGGAGTCATCTCACATCTGATATATCTTTTAGAATTTTTACTTACATTTTCTATTTGTTTTTACATTTATTTCTTGCTATATTTTCCCATATATGATATATTACATACTGCCAGAATTAAATTAGATTTGTTTTTATGCGCATTGACTTAGTATGTATAACATATTATTATAATATTGCAGGGAGGTACGGATTTATGCCAAAAAAGCCACGAGAAATGGAAAAAATTATCCTTGCTGATGGCTGGATATTTCAAGCGCAGGTCGGTTCCCACCGCCACTATATCCACCCATCAAAATCCGGCAAAGTTACAATTCCTTTTCATTGTAAAGACATATCGAAAGGGACCGAAAATTCTATTTTAAAGCAGGCCGGATTAAAATAGTTTCATCTGTTTTCCAAATTTAAGGAGGTATTTATTATGTTGTCTGCTTATCCAGCTTGTTTCATCAAAGAAGACTCCGGATATTCTATTATTTTTCCCGATCTTGACATCGCTACATGTGGGGATACGCTTGATGATGCTTTTTCTATGGCAGTTGACTGTCTGGCAGGTTTTTTATATTCTGCTAACCTTGATGGTGAACATATTTCTCCTGCATCCTCACTTAACGATATCAATATTGACAAAGTCATGCAGGAACTTGACGTAACTTCTGACGAAGCCTTTGTAAATATCGTTACTGTAGATGTCGCCGAATACGCCAAATCTCACTTTACAAAGTCTGTCCGTAAGAATCTCACAATTCCTTCCTGGCTCAATGACGCTGCCATAAAACAGAACATTAACTTCTCCCAGGTTCTGCAGGAAGCCCTTTTAAGTAAAATCCAATCTCACTGAATAATCATACTCCTTTTCATTTTCTATACAACACATCATCTCTGAAACAAGCGATCATCCTCGCATCTCCACCATCAATTTATCCAAAAACAGACCCCCGGAAGGGAAAGTAATAGCAGATGTGATGTCGGAGCAAGTAAAAGTTATATCTCCTTACGAGATGTAGCTTTCTACGCCGCGATTATCTTCACATCTGCTATTACTTTCCCTTTCGGGGGTTGTCTCTTTAATAAATGAAACCTTTACACCGGATATGCTCCATTCTTTACATCGGCTTTTGCAGGATCAATCTTATTCT
>OLND01003332.1_pt1 | contig 12779 bp, 7 predicted proteins | sample 1672031 | NCBI WGS metagenome assembly OLND01 (sample SAMEA3136638, study PRJEB25190) | human gut metagenome | biome: human gut; feature: human-associated habitat; material: faeces | place: Austria | collected 2013
GGCCAGCCGCAGCCTCGGGGGCAGCCTCGGCAGGGGCGGCCTCCACGACAGCCGGGGCCTCGGCGGCAGGGGCGGCCTCGACGTCGGCCGGAGCGATCTCGGCGGCCGTCACCGGCACGCCCACGCCGGCGATCACGGCGTCGGCCACGAAGTCGGCGAGCAGGCGCACGGAGCGGATGGCGTCGTCGTTGGCCGGGATGCCGAAATCGACGTCGTCCGGGTCGCAGTTCGTGTCGAGCGTGCCCACGACGGGAATGTCCAGGCGGCGGGCCTCATGGATGGCGATGGCCTCGCGGTTCGTGTCGATGACGAAGATGGCGTCGGGCACGCGCTTCATGTTGCGGATGCCGTTGAGGTTCGTCTGCAGCTTGCCGAGCTCCTTGCGCAGCAGGATCTGCTCCTTCTTCGGCAGCACCGCCATGCGGCCGTCGGCCTCCATGGCCTCCAGCTCCTCCATGCGGGTCACGCGGGAGCGGATGGTAACGAAGTTCGTGAGCATGCCGCCGAGCCAGCGGGCGTTCACGTAGGGCATGCCGCACTTGTTGGCAGCGTCGGCCACGGCCTCCTGGGCCTGCTTCTTCGTGCCCACGAACAGCACGGTGCCGCCCTTGCGGGCGATCTCGGACACGAACGTGTAGGCCGCGTCCAGGCCGTAGAGCGTCTGCTTGAGGTCGATGATGTAGATGTCGCCGCGGCTGCCGAAGATGTAGGGCTTCATCTTGGGGTTCCAACGGCGCGTCTGATGGCCGAAGTGGCTGCCCGCGTCGAGCAGCGTCTGAATGCTGACTTTCGTCATTGCTCTCTCCATTCGTTAGTCCTCTGCCCGAGGTCATCCCCTGCCTCCGCAGCCTTTTCCGGTTGGCCACTGGCGGAGCGGGTCGCACGAGCATGCGTAATTAGAAACTTCGAGTTTACCACAGCGCCTTCTGATTGCAACCCCCCGTTCACGGTGTTGCGAAAAAACTGCATGCCGGCCGGCCCCTCCTCCTCCGAGACAGCGGGGGCGAGCAGCTGGCGGAGCGCTCGGCCAGCCAGGTGACGCCTACGACACGCGGCCGTGCTCGACGGAGAACGTGCGGTCGGCGATGGCGGCGGCCGAGGCGCGATGGCTGACGATGAGCACGGTCTTGCCGTCGCGGTTCTCGGCGAGTGCGCGCAGCACGGCGGCCTCGTTCAGGCTGTCGAGGTTGCTCGTGGGCTCGTCGAGCAGCACGAGCGGGGCGTCGTGCAAAAAGACGCGGGCAAGCCCGATGCGCTGGCGCTCGCCACCCGAGAGCGTGTCGCCAAGCTCCCCCACCGGCGTGTCGAGGCCCTGCGGCAGGCGCTCCACCAGATCTGCGAGCGATGCCTTGCGCACGGCGTCGGCAAGCTCGGCCTCGGCGGCATCGGGGCGCGCGAGCACGAGGTTGTCGCGGATGGTGCCCTCGAACAGATGCGTGTCCTGCGTCATGAACCCCTCCACCTCGCGCAGGCTGGCGGTGTTGACGCGACGCACGTCGCGGCCCGACACCTCCACGACGCCCTTCTCGGCATCCCAGAAGCGCATGAACAGCTTGAGGAGCGTGGACTTGCCCGCGCCGCTGCGGCCCGCCACGCGCGCGATCTCGCCCGGCTCGATGCGCACGTCCACCTGCTCGAGCACGCGCGCGCCACCGTAGGAGAAGTCCACGCGCCGTGCGGCCGCGCCCTCGAAGCCGTCCAGGTCCACCCCGTCGGCCACCTCCTCGGTCTGCGGGCGCTCGTCCAGAAGGTCGAGCACGCGTGCGCCCGACGCCAGGGTCTGCTGCAAGGTGGAGCCCAGGTTCGCCACGGCGATGACCGAGCCGAACGACGACATGAGCGCCGTGGTGGCCAGCACGGCGGCACCCACGCCGATATCCCCCTGCATCGCAAGCGCGGCGGAAACGAGCAGCATCGCCACGTCGCAGACAATCACGACGGCGCCGACGAGCGCCATGAACAGCGCCGTGCGGCCTTTGAGGCGGCGCTCGACGCCGGCCAGGTTCGTCATGCGCGCCGAGAGCTCGTGCGCACGGTCGGCCGCCCGGCCGTACTGCAGCGTCTCGGCGAGGCCCCGCAGGCTGTCGAGCACGAACGCGTTCATGTCGCCGATGCGGTCGCGCACGGCACGCCCCGCACTTCCGCTGGCCCTGGAGGACACGAGCGGCACCGCCACGCCCACGAGCACGTACGAGGCGAGCGCAAGCGCGCCGAGCACCGGAGACTGGAAGCCGACGAACGCCGTCATGCCTACCGACACGATGAGCGCGATGAGCGCCGGGGAGAGGGTGTGGGCGTAGAACACCTCCAACAGCTCCACGTCGGAGGTGACGAGCGACACGAGGTCGCCCTTGTCGCGGCCCTCCAACTTGGCGGGCGCCAGGCGCCTCAGCGCCGCAAACACCCGGTCGCGCACGAGCGCGAGGATGCGGAAGGCCAGGTAGTGGTTGCACAGCTGCTCGCCGTAGCGCAGGGGGCCACGCACTACGCCGCATACGCCGAGCGCCACGATAGCGGCACCGGCGGCGACAGGCTGCGGCAGCCCCGCAAGGCCGAGCAGCGCGTAGGCGGCGAACACGGTGAGGAAGATGGCCGCCGCAAAGCCCATGACGCCCAGCACCACGGCAAGCGCCATGACCGGCAAAAGCGGCCGCGTGAGCTTCACGAGGCGCAGCATGACGGAGAGATGAGAGCGATGGGGAGCGGAGGCTGTGGCGTTTGCGGAGTCTGCGGAAGAGGATGACCCGGCGAGACCTCCCGGGACCGCCGACTCGTCGAAAACGCTCCCGGAGTCAACGGCGGCGGAATGACAGGGGGCGGAGTCGTGGGAGGCCATGGGGGCGGAGCCGTTCAATGGAGCTTCGGGTGCAGGGTTGCCGCAAGGGGTCGCGGCGGCGGCGACATTGGCAGGTTCCTTTGCTTCGCCGCGGGCGAAGGCTTCCAGCTCGGCTTGCTGCTCCCAGAGGCGGGCGTAGGCGCCCGAGGCTTCGACAAGGGCATCATGCGGGCCCGACTCGGCCACGCGGCCGTCCTCGAGCACGTAGATGCAATCGGCGCCGCGCAGGGCTGCGAGTCGGTGCGAGATCATGATGACGGTCTTCGTGCGCGCCAGCTCGTGCACAAGCTCGATGATGGCGCTCTCGCTCTCTGCATCGATGTTCGAGGTGGCCTCGTCCAGCAGGTATACCGGGGCGTCGTGCAGCAGCGCTCGGGCCATCGCCAGGCGCTGGCGCTGGCCGCCCGACAGGTTGCGGCCGGCCTCGGCCACGGGGGCATCCAAGCCCCCGGCCTCGCGCGCGAAGCCATCAAGGCGGCAGCGGGTCAGCACGTGCCACAGTTCGTCGTCGGTCGCCGTGGGTTTCGCCAGCGCGAGATTCGAGCGCAGCGTTCCCTTGAACAGGTAGCTTTGGAACGACACGGCCGTGATCGTCTCGCGCAGCGAGGCGCGCGAGACGTCGCGCAGGTCGATCCCGCCCACTTCAACCGTGCCGCTATAGGAGGCATTCGCCCCGGTCAGAATGCCGGCAAGCGTGGACTTGCCCGATCCGCTCTCCCCCGCCACACCGATGAAGTTGCCGGCAGGAGCCTCGAAGTCGATGTTTTGGAGCACCGTCCGCTCACCGTCGAACGAGTAGCCCACGCCGCGGCACGAAATATCAGCGCCCGCCGGGTCCACCGAGCGCGCGCCGTCGCGGTCCTCCGGCGTGTCCAAAATGGCGAACATCTTCTCGGCGGCGGCCATGCCGTTCATGGCCGTGTGGAAAAACGACCCCAGCGTGCGCAGCGGCAGGAAGAACTCGGCCGACAAGAACACGATGGCGAACGCGGCGCCGAATGCCAATGCACCTTCCGCATACTGCCAGAGCACCACGGCAATGCCCACCGCGGCACCGCCGAACGCGAACAAGTCCATGATGGTGATGGAGTTGAGCTGCATGCGCAGAAGGCGCATGGTCTGGCGGCGGAATCCCTCGGCCTGGCCGTTCATCTGCTCGTGCGCCTGCTCGTCGGCGCGGTATATCTTGAGCGTGGTCAGTCCTTGGATATTCTCGAGGAACATGCCGCCGAGGTCGGTGTAGGAACCCCAGTAGTTGCGCATGGTGCGCTTGGCGAATTTCTGCACCGCCATGATGGATGCGGGGATGAACGGCACGCACACGACGAGCGCCGCAGCCGACGGCAACGAGATCGGCGCCAGGCAGGCGAACAGCGTGAGCGGGGCCAGCACCGCGTAGAACAGCTGCGGCAGGTACGAGCCGAAGTAGCTTTCCAGCTGCTCGGTGCCCTCCACGCTGATCTGAACGGCCTCGCTCGTGGAGACACGCTCGCGATACGACGGCCCCAGGCGCACGAGCTTGTCGTACACCTCTTGGCGCACGGCGCGCTTGGCAACCTCGCTTGCAGCCAGTCCCATACGCTGCGCGAGCGTCTGGCACGCCATGCGCACGACCACGGCCAGCGCGGCGAAAACAGCGAGGTTCGCCGCCGCCTGCACGGTGACCGCATCGGCGAGCAGCGTCTGCAAAAACGAGCCGACCATGAAGAACAGGGCGATATTGGCAAGAAGGGCGATCCACTGGAACACGACATCGGCAGCGATAAACTTCCGCGCCGACGGAACGAGGGCGAGCAGGCGTTTGTCGAGCACGGCGGCTAGGCCCCTTCCCCATCGGCGCGCAGGCGCGCTGCAACCGGCGCGTGGCGCAGGGTCTCGCTTGCAGTTGCGGACTTGCGGACGGGCTCCGCAACGGCGCCGCCAGCGCCGGCAGCGCTCGCGACACCCGCAGCCTCGACGGCAGCAACCAGCACAGCACCCTTACCCGCACCTGCGCCGTTGCCATGAGCCGCACCCGCGCGCTCTGTCTTCACCACGAAGCCGAAGTACACCACGTGGGCCACCCAGATGACGGCGACCACCACGCGGCCGACCGGTATAGAGCCCATGAGCGCGAACGACAGGGAAAGCATGATCGTGGTGGGTATAAGCAGAGTGACCTTGGCCTTCACGGTCATCGAGCGCTTGGCCACGTAGCCCTCAAGCACCGTGCGGTACAGTTTCGTGGAGCGAAACCAGGCGTTGAGGCGCTCGGAGCTGCGGGCAAAGCAGAAGGCGGCCACCAGCAAAAAGGGCGTCGTCGGCAAAACAGGCAGCACAGCACCGAGGGCGCCGAGCCCAAATACGGCGAACCCGGCCGCCGCCCAGGCGTAGTGCACGGCCCTCCGGCCGCTACGTGCTCGCTGCTCCCTTTCGGCTTCCTGCATCTGGTTTTCCATCTCCTTGACTCCGTTCATAGTTTGCTATAGCTAACTTATTTCACTTGCATGATAGCGAAGTCGCGATAAAAAGTAAACCATGGGTAATTATTGAGTGAAAGCCGCGGCCCCCTTCCCAAACGCCCCCATTCGACACCACCCGTCGAGCGGCCGCAGCGGACGCATGGAAATACCGGGCAGGGACGCGGTTCCCGCGGTTTCCCCGTCAACGCTGCGCTACCATGGACGGGCGAGCCGCTTCCCGCCGACGCTCGCATCCGATGGGAAGGAGCGCAGCATGAACTTCAACAACGTGCGATTCGAGCGGTCGTTCGGCACGTCGGCGCAGCTTACGCCTTCGACGGCTCCCGAGGTCGCGTTCTCGGGGCGGTCCAACGTGGGCAAGTCGTCGTTGCTGAACAAGCTGTTCAACCGCAAGGGCCTGGCGAAGGTGTCGCAGACGCCCGGCAAGACGGCCACCATCAACTTCTTCGACGGCGACGGCGTGACGTTCGTGGACCTGCCGGGATACGGCTACGCCAAGGTGTCGAAGTCCGAGAAGGCGCGCTGGTCGGAGCTCATCGAGGGCTACTTCAACCAAGACCGCTCCTTCGCGCTCGTGGTGGCCCTCGTGGACATCCGTCACGAGGCGTCCGAGCTGGACGAGAACATGATCCGCTTCCTGCGCGAGGCCGACCTCCCCTTCGTCGTGGCGCTCACGAAGGCCGACAAGCTGTCCCGCCAACAGCAGATGAAGCAGAAGTCCGCCCTCAAGCGCCAGCTCGCGCTGGGCGACGACGCCTCTATGGTGGTAACGTCGTCCGCGAAGGGCGACGGCATCGAGGAGCTGCGGAAGATCATCAGGGATGCGGTGGCGTAGGCGCGGCCATCGACCGGCGCGCGTTCGCTCGCGCCAATCGCAAACGCAAGGAGGGGCGACCAACTGAACGGCCGCCCCTCCTTGCGTTTGTATTCAGATAGCGTTACGGACGGACGATCTTCATGCCCGCCTGCACGGGGCCGATGACGACGCCCACGCCGTAGGTGGCCGCGTGGATCATCTGGTTGTTGCCGATATAGATGCCGCAGTGGCCCGAATTGACGCACACGTCGCCCGGCTGGGGGTCGCTTACGGTGGGCCATCCCATGAACGTCGAGGTGCTGCCCATGCGCGAGTAGCTGCCCGACAGGCAGAACGACACGAAACCGGAGCAGTCGTACTCGTTCGGACCTGCGCCGTAGCTCGGGTCGCCGTATCCGTACGCCTTCCCGATCTGGCTGTACGCGCGTCCGACCACGGTGTCGGCGATAGCCTCGTCATAGGAGGGTGCAGGCGACGGCGAGGGCGTGTAGCCCGGATTGTTGCCCGTGTTGCCCGTGTTGCCGCCCGTCGCCTGCTGGATCGAGGCGTCCACCACATCCTGGGCCTTGGCGGCCTCGGCGGCCTGCTGGGCGGCGCGCTCCTGCTCGAGCAGGGCGGCGGCCTCGGCGCTCAGGCTGTCGTAGGTGGCCTGCATGGATGCTATGGTTCCCGCCGTCTCGTCTTTGCTGCGCTTCGCCTCGTCGGCCTTCTCCTTGGCGATGCGCTCCTGCTCGGCGAGCACGGCCTCCTGCTCCTGCACCTCGGCACGCAGGTCCTTCGTCTGCTGCACGAGGTCGGCGTCGTTCTGATTCAGGGTATTGAGCAGATCCCAGTTCGTGGCGAACGCCGCGAACGTGGTGGAGCCGAACAGCAGGTCGAGCAGGGTGCTGTTGCCGGTGCGGTACATGCTGCGGGCACGGGTCCCCAGGTGATCCTGCAAGTCGGCTATCTGGCCGGTGGCCTCGTCGATGCGCGCCTGCGCTTCGTTGCGGTTGGCCTCGGCTTCTTCCTGGGCTGCCACCGCCTCGTCGTAGGCGATGGCCGTCTGCTCCAGCTTCTCCTGCATCGCGTTCAGCGAGGCGAGGGCGGACTGGGCCTCGGCCTGTTTCTCGGCAGACGTCGGCTCGGCGAAGGCGAGCGAGGGGATCATGAGGGATGCGGCGAGCGATGCCGCGACGAATCCGGCCAGCGCGCCCTTGGCGCGCGCCTTCGTTGCACTGTGCTGCATGTGGGGCCTCCACCTGCTTCGTTAGCTCTGATACGTTGAGCAACAGTCTAACAGACCCTGCCCCTCCGTTCCCAAGGCACAACCGTATCGATACAGGAACATCACAGCGCAAGCGGGTACAGGATAGGTCGAGGCGCGCGCCTATGAACGAACAGGGCCCCTACCCGGCGAACCCCTCGTCAGCGATGCGCCCTTCCCCGTCGGCGGCGGCGGTGGCCAGCTCGTCGCAGCGCTCGTTCTCGGGATGGCCGGCGTGGCCCTTCACCCATACGAACTCCACCCGATGGGGCTTCTTGGCGGCCAGCAGGCGTTTCCACAGATCGTCGTTCTTCACGGGCTGCTTCTGCGAGTTCTTCCAACCGCGCTTGAGCCATCCGTCCACCCAATGCTGGTTGAACGCGTTCACCACGTACTGCGAGTCGGAATACAACGTGACATCGCACGGGCGCTTCAGCGCCTCGAGACCTGCTATCACGGCCATGAGCTCCATGCGGTTGTTCGTGGTGTGCTCGAATCCCTGCGAGAGCTCCTTCTCGTGCACCTTGCCGGAGCTGTCCACGAAGCGCATCACCGCGCCGTACCCTCCCGGCCCCGGGTTGCCCCGCGCCGAGCCGTCGGTGAAGATCTCTACCTGCATGAATGCCCTTTCGCGATGGAAGGCGCCGCATGAGCGGCGCCTTCAGGTTACTTGTATTGGGACGGGTGCTTCTCGAAGAAATCGAAGCGGGGCGGCAGCTCGCGGATGCGGTGGCGGCCCTCGTCGATCTCGCCGGCGCTGCACAGCTCGCCCATGTCCTCCAGGTCGTAGTTCCAGCTGAAGAAGTCGTCGAACTCGAAGCTCAGGTAGTCGCAGATCTTCTCGGTGCCCGCGGGCACGATGGGGTGCATGAGCAGCGTGGCCACGCGCAGCAGGTAGAACGAGTCCACGAGCACCTGGCGGCGTGCCTCGTCGTCTCCCTCCAGCTCGGCGGCCCTGATGCCGTCCGACCAGTGCTTGTTCGCGAACCGGATGAAGTCGTCCATCAGCGACATGACGGAGTGCAGCTCCACCTTCAGCATGAGGCGGTCGTAGGCCGCAAGCGTCTCGTTCGCGCGCGCGAGCGCGGCGTCCGTGGGGCGGCCGAGCGGCAGGTAGCCCTCGAAGTTCTTCTGCGCCTCGTAGAAGCAGCTGCGGGCCAGGCGGTTGAACACGTTCGTGAGCAGCGCGCCCTCCTTGAGCACCGGGTCTGCCACGCGCGGGTCGGCAAGCTCCTCCTCGGTGGCCAGGAACGGCTTGGGCTTGAAGCCCACCGACTTCTGATCGAGCCCGAGTGCCAGGAAGTGCGCGCGCAGCTGCTCCACCGTGTAGAAGTCCAGAAGCTCGTCGGCCGTGGGAGGCTTCACCGACCCCGACGACGACGCCTTCTTGTCGCCGAACAGGATGTGGTGGTTCGCCACAAGCCGCGTCTGGTGCAGCGGATGCTCGGCCACGCCCGGCATGATGAGGTCGCCCGGGCGGATGGCCTCGATGAGCGCAGGTTGGGCCACGCCGTAGAAGTACAGGTTGTCCTGGCCGATGAACTGGTAGACCTCGGCATCGTCCGAGCACCACCAGTCGCGCCAGCTGCCGCGCGGCAGGCCCATCTGGTCGTTCACTGCCATGGTGAACGACATCGGCGCCCACAGGCTCTCGGGCCAGCACCACACGGTGAGCCCCTCAAGCCCGTCGATGACCGGGGCTTTCACGCCCCATTCGATGTTGCCCGTGATACGGAACGGCACGAGCGCCTTGCCGGTGCGGAAGCGGATGCCCGCCCGCCCCAGCACATCGCGCGCCGCGTCGCGGGCGTCGATGTCCTTGAACTCTATCTCGAAGCTCTGCTTGCCGCGCTCGGGCTCTCGCAGCTCGTGGGCGGGAAGCTCGGCGGCCACGGCCTCGTAGGCCTCGCGCGCGTCGTTCTTGATGTAGACGACCGGCGGCGCCAGGAACTCCTTTACAGCCTGGGGCACGATGGCGCGGATGTTCGGGTCGGCCTCCATCGCGGCCACCCGCTCGCGCAGGAAGTCGCCGAAGGCGGGCAGGTCGAAGTACCAGTTCTCCACCGGGCGCATCTCGGGGACGGTGCCGGTGAGGGACGACTTCGGCGCGATGAGGTCCTCGGGCGCGTAGCTGTGCCCCAGGTCGCACTCGTCGGCGTAGGCGTGCTCCGACTTGCAGCCCTGCACGGGGCAGCGGCCCGTCACCTGGCGGCCGTTCAGGAACGTGTGCGCCTCGGCGTCGTAGAACTGCAGCGTGGCACGCTTGTGCAAGTGCCCGTTCTCGTGCAGCTTCTCGATGAACTTCTCGCTGATGAGCTGGTGAACGTCGCCCGAGTGGCCCATGCCGGACCCCTCGTAGATGGACAGGCTGATGCCGTAGGCGTCGAGCGTGGCCTTCTGGGCGTCGTGGTTTCTCTGCACGTACTCCTTGATGGTGCCGTCGAACTCGCCGGCCTCCACCAGCTTCCGGTAGCCCTCGTTGATGGGCGAGCCGAAGCAGTCCGTGCCGCTGATGAAGCGCACGTTCTCGGGCCCTATGCGGTCGCGCAGGAAGCGCGCGAAGGCGTCGGCGGGCACGAACACGCCGGCGATATGCCCGAAGTGCAGCGGCTTGTTGCCATAGGGCATGCCCGCCGTGACCACGGCGCGCTTCGGCCACACGACGCGCTCCTCGGCGGGAGCGGCGCTCAAAGTTGGTGCGTTATCGGGCAAGGCTGCCATCGTTTTCCAGCTCCTTCAAGGCCTGGGCCAGGTCGTCGGCCGAAAGGCGGCTCTCCGACATCAGGTTCAGCAGTTCGGACAGGCTCGAGCTCGGATTGTCGAGCATCACGGTCTTGGCCGTGGACGAGCCGGCCAGCTCGGCTGCCTTGGCCACGGCGTCCTCGCGCGTGCCTATCTCGTCGGCCAAGCCGTTCTCCACGGCCTCCATACCGGTGAACGTGAGGCCGGTGGCCAGCGCGCGCACCTCCTCGACCGTCATGTCGCGGCCCTCGGCGACCGTCTGGATGAACGTCTCGTTGATTTGGTTCACCATGTTCTGGTAATAGGCGCGCTCCTCCTCGGTCAGCGGGCGCGTGCCGTAGCTGGAGTCCTTGGAGTCGGACGACGTGACGTTCTCGATGGAGATGCCCAGCTTGTCGAGCAGGCCCGACAAGTCCGTGACCTGCAGCGCCGTGCCGATGGCGCCGATGGCCGTGGTCTTGGCCGTGTAGATGTAGTCGGCCTGGCTCGAGATCTCGTAGGCGGCGCTCGCGTTCATGGACGCACTCGAAACCACGACGGGCTTGCCGGAATCCTCGGAGAACTCGCGCACGTAGGCGGCCATCTCCTCGCCGGCCGTCGCCGTGCCACCGCCAGAGTTCACGCGCAGGACCACGGCCTTGATATGCTTGTTCTCCGCGGCCACGTCGAGCTGCGCCTTCAAGCCCTCGGGACTGCATGTCGTGCCATCGTACTGGATGGTGCCGTCGATGTCGATGACGCCCACCGCGTCCGAGGTCAGGTAGTCCACGTCCGACGTGGCCGCCGTGGACCCCAGCGCGCCCAGCGTGCCGAACGACGAGGACACGGCCGACGTGCACGACCACATTCCCAGCGCTATGACGCCGAACACGCACAGCACCGCCACGAGCGCTACGATCCAGCCGCGGCTCTTCTTCGGCGGCTCGGGCTGGTAGTACGGCGGGAAGCCTTGCGGCTGGGGAGCCGGGGCGCCCTGTGGGGCGGCGGGCTGCTGCCACACCTGCTGCTGCCAGTTGTTGTCCTGGGGCATAGTGGTCCTCCGTTGCTATATCTCGATGGCGTCGCCCTTGGTGTGCTGGGCCTTCTTGGCCGTGCGCAGCAGGAACTCCTGGTTGGTCTCGGTCTGCTTGAGCGACTTGATGAGCATGTCCATGGCGCGCTCGGTGCTGTTCGTGTTCGACAGGATGCGGCGCACGGCCCAGATGAGCGGCGCCTCCTGCGGGTCGAGCAGCAGCTCCTCCTTGCGGGTGCCCGAGGCGACAGGGTCGATGGCCGGGAAGATGCGACGGTCGGCCAGGTTGCGGTCGAGCTTGAGCTCCATGTTGCCCGTGCCCTTGAACTCCTCGAAGATGACCTCGTCCATCTTGGAGCCGGTGTCGATGAGCGCCGAGGCCAGGATGGTGAGGCTGCCGCCCCCCTCGATGTTGCGGGCGGCGCCCAGGAAGCGCTTGGGCGGATAGAGCGCCGTGGAATCCACGCCGCCGGAGAGGATGCGGCCCGATGCCGGCTGCGCCAGGTTGTAGGCGCGCGCGAGGCGCGTGAGCGAGTCCAGCAGAACGACGACGTCCTTGCCGCACTCCACGAGGCGCTTGGCGCGCTCGATGACCAGCTCGGACACGGCGATATGGTTCTCCGTGGGCATGTCGAACGTGGAGGACACGACCTCGCCCTTGATGGAGCGTTCCATGTCGGTGACTTCCTCGGGACGCTCGTCCACGAGCAGGCACATGAGGTGCACGTCGGGATTGTTCGCGGTGATGGCGGCCGCGATGTTCTTCAGCACCGTGGTCTTGCCGGCCTTCGGCGGGCTGACGATCAGGCCGCGCTGGCCCTTGCCGATGGGGCTCACGAGGTCGATGACGCGGGCCGTGACGGTGTTCTTGCCGTGCTCCATATGGAAGCACTCGTCGGGGTAGACCGGCGTGAGGTCGCCGAAGCGCACGCGGTTGCCGCACTCCTCGATGGGCGTTCCGTTGATGGCCGTGACCTTCTGGATGGCGGCGTACTTCTCGTTCTCGCGCGCCGGGCGCGTCTGGCCGGACACCATATCGCCCTTGCGCAGGCCGTTGCGGCGGATGGTGGAGAGGCCCACGTAGCAGTCCGTCTCGCTGGGCAGGTAGCCCTGCGTGCGCAAGAAGCCGTAGCCGTCGGCCAGGATATCCAAGATGCCGGACACTTCGATGAAGCCCTCGGCCTTCACGCTGGCTCCGAACACGGCCTCCACGAGCTCGGCCTTCTTGAGGCCGGTGGCGTCCACTCCCAGCTCGGCGGCCTTCTCTCGCAGCTCGGCCACCTTGAGCTTCGCCAGATCGTCGCGCGACACGCTGGGCTGCACTTCGCGGTTGCCGCGGTTGTTGTCGTGCTGGCGACGCTGACGACGCTGGTTCTGGCTGTTGTTCTGCCGGTTCTGGCCGCCGCCCTGCTTCTGGCGATTGCTGCCGCCGTTGTTCTGCTTGCCGGCGTTCGAGGCGTTCTGGCGGCGGTTGTTCGAACCGCCCTGCGGCTGTTGCTGCTGCGCGCCGCCCGCCTTCACCGATTTGCGCGGCGTGCGCGTGGCCGACGAGTTGCGGCCCGGAGTGGCTGCGCCCTCGGCCTTGCCCTGCGTCTTCGCCTTCACGCTGGTGGAACGTCGCTTGACGGGAGCGGCCGCAGGAGCCTCCGTGGTTGCTTCGGTTT
>OLND01003334.1_pt1 | contig 12776 bp, 11 predicted proteins | sample 1672031 | NCBI WGS metagenome assembly OLND01 (sample SAMEA3136638, study PRJEB25190) | human gut metagenome | biome: human gut; feature: human-associated habitat; material: faeces | place: Austria | collected 2013
TGCCGCGGCACGCTGGCGTCGCCCGAGAAGGGGGCCACTGTGCTCATGGGCTGCGCCCGTCTGGCCGAGGTGCCCGAGGACAGCCAGGTGGCCGAGCCGGCCGTCCATGTGGTGGCGCTGCGCGGCCCGGGCGTGGAGCGCGAGAACCGCTTCGCCGTCGACCGCGCCGACTGGCTGCGCGCCCGCGACGCGCGGGGCGACGAGTTCCCCTGTGGCATCGAGATCGTGCTGGTGGATCCGGACGGCCGCGTGGCCGCCGTGCCGCGCAGCTCCCGCGCGACGTTGCTTGACGTGAAACAATTGGCACAAGGTAGTGCGACAAGGGAACAGATGTTTCACGTGAAACATTCCGGGTCTGCGCCTGGCGGGGCCGTGGAGATCGGGGCTTCGGCCGCAGGCGGCGCGTCCGCCGCTTCCGCCGAGGACCGCGCTTTCTCAGTATCCGCCGCGTCTGCCGTGGGCTGCGCGTCCGCCGCGAAGGAGGTGCGCTAGATGGGCTACGTAGCCGTCCGCGGTGGCGGGAAGGCCATCGAGGAGAGCCTCAAGCTGCTGGAGTACGAGCGCGTGAGCGCGTCGTCCGCCTGGGGCACCGACGACATCGAGGGCACGTTCCCCGAGTTGGTGGACCAGGTGATGGGGGAGGCCTCGCTGTACGCCCCGCGCCTGGCCGCGCTGGCGCTCAAGCAGGCGCAGGGCTCGCCCGACGAGGCCGTGTTCCTGCTGCGCGCGTTCCGCTCCACGCTGGAGCGTCCCTACGTGTCGCGGCCGGTGGACACCGGCGCCATGCGCGTCGCCCGCCGCGTGTCGGCCGCCTTCAAGGACGTGCCTGGCGGCCAGGTGCTCGGCGCCACGCGCGACTACAGCCATCGGCTGCTCGCGTTCGATCTGGAAACGGAAGGCCCCGAGGAGCTGGCCGGGAAGCGCGCCGCGCTGGCCCGCCACTTCGAGGAAGCCGCCGGCGACGCCCCCGAGTTCCCAGCAACCCTTCCGCGCGTGCTCGACTACCTGCGCACCGAGGGGCTCGTTGCGCACGTGCCTGCCGACGACGCCCCGCCCGTGGACGCCACCATGGTGCCGCTCGCGTTCCCCGCGCCGCGCTCCGTGCGCTTGCAGACGCTCGCGCGCGGCATGACGCAGGCGGTGGAGGCGCTCGGCTATGCCGCCATTCGCGGGTTCGGCCCGGCGCATCCCACGGTGGGCGAGCTGCGGCAGGGCTGCGTGGCGGTGGCCGTGGACCATCCGCTCGAGGCGGGCGGGCCGGACGACGCCTACTACTTGGGCTCGCTCCCCGTGACCGAGGTGGAGAGCGTGTTCGAGGGCGAAGGCGAGGACGGCCTCGCGCTCGACATCGGCTACGGGTGCGTGATCGGCTGCGCCGAGACGAAGGCCATTGCCATGAGCGTGCTCGACCACTGCCTCGAGCATGGCGACGCGCGCTATCCAACGGAAGACGAGGAGTTCGTTCTCTACCACGTGGACGGCGTGGAGGCTACCGGCTTCATCTCGCACCTCAAGCTGCCGCACTACGTGACGTTCCAGTCGAAGCTCTCCAGCGTGCGCGGCACGCGCGGCGACACGGCTTCCGACGACGACCAAGCTGCCGACCAGGCCGCCATCGCGGCGCTGGAAGCGAAGGAGGCGACCGATGCAGCAGCGCTATAACTACGCGTTCTTCGACGAGGCGTCGAAGCGCGAGATCCGCCGCGCCCTCGTCAAGGGCGTGTCCATCCCCGGCTACCAGGTGCCCTTCGCCTCGCGCGAGATGCCCATCGGCCGCGGCTGGGGCACGGGCGGCCTGCAGATCACGCTGGCCATCATCGGCCCCGACGACACGCTCAAGGTGATCGACCAGGGCTCCGACGACAGCGTGAACGCCGTCAACATAAAGAAGCTCGTCGTGGACACCACCGACGTGGAGGTGACCGACGACACGGAGAAGGCCACGCTCATCCAGTCGCGCCACCGCATTCCCGAGCGCCCGCTGGACGACGGCCAGATCCTCGTGCTGCAGGTGCCCACGCCCGAGCCGCTGCGCAGCTTCGAGCCCAGCGAGGCCGCCACCAAGCGCCTTCATGCCGAAGCTGACTACACCGGCGCGTGGCTCGAGTTGTTCGACCAGATCGTGCGGTACGACGCCACCACGACCGGCGCCGACCACCCCGTGCTGGTGAATGGCCGCTACGTGATGGCCCCGTCGCCCATCCCGCGCTTCGACAACCTCAAGCTCAACCAGGCGCGGCACCTCACGCTGCTGGGGGCCGGCCGCGAGAAGAAGATCTACGCCGTGCCGCCCTTCACCGACGTCGTCCCCCTCGACTTCGAGGACTACCCCTTCGCCGTGGAGCGTTTCGACGGGAAGAGCTGCCGCCGCTGCGGCGCCACGGGCGTCTACCTCGACGAGCTCGTGGACGAGGCCACCGGCGAAACGTACTACCAATGCAACGACACGAACTGGTGTGTTTCGTCGGCTTGTCAGCCGACGAAACCAGTCGACGCTGCGGCGGCTTCTGGTGTCGAATCTTGCGGCTCCGAGGCCTTCTCACGTGCGGAAGCACGCTTCGTCGGCCTCTCACCGCAATCTTCAGCACCAGAAGCCCCCTCGCTGACTCTACGAACGACCAGCGATCCGTCCTCAGACCAGGAAGGAGCTCCCCATGCTTGATGCGCAACGATTCGGCGACGACGAGGAGCCGTGCCTGTCGGTGCGGCACCTGTCGAAGCGCTTCGGGGCGGGATGCCCGCACTGCCTCGGCGCGGCTGCGCAGCTCGAGCGCAACGTGTGCCCGCGGTGCGGCACGGTGCACGCCGTGCGCGACGTCAGCCTCGACGTGTTCCCGGGCGAGATCGTAGGCATCGTCGGCGAGTCGGGCAGCGGGAAATCGTCGCTCATGAAGTGCCTGTTCTTCGACGAGAAAGCAACGGAAGGAGACGTGCGCGCCCGCCCGTTCGACGGCGGCGCGGCGAACCTGCTGGAACTGTCGTCCCAGCATCAGCGCGCCATCCGCAACACGGTGTTCGGCATGGTGTACCAGAACCCCTACCTGGGCCTGCGCATGGATTTCTCCAGCCTGTCGAACATCGCGGAGCAGATGATCGCGGCCGGCAACCGCCACGTGGGCGCCATGCGCGATCGCGGCGAGGAGCTGCTCGAGCGCGTGAACATCCCGCTCTCGCGCGCCGCCGAGCCTCCGCGCAACTTCTCCGGCGGCATGCAGCAGCGCGTGCAGATCGCCAAGGCGCTGTCGAACAACCCGCCCATCCTCCTGCTCGACGAGGTGACCACGGGGCTCGACCTGTCCGTGCAGGCCGCCGTGCTCGACCTCATCCAGCAGATCCGTCGCGACTTCAACGTCAGCATGCTCGTGGTCAGCCACGATTTGGGCGTCATCCGCATGCTGGCCGACCGCACGCTCGTCATGCTGGACGGGCGCGTCATCGAAAGCGGCCTGACCGACCAGATCTTGGAAGACCCGCAGCACGCCTACACCCAGCAGCTCGTCTATTCGCTTCTGTAGCCCCGAAAGGACTCATCCCATGAACGACAACTCCTGCATCATCCGCGGCGGCACGGTGGTGTGCGCCGACCGGGTGCTTCCCGACCACGACGTCGTGGTCGTCGACGGGCGCATCGCGGCCATCGAGCCGGCCGGCGCGTCCGACTTCGACGCGCAGCCCGACGCCACCGTGGGCGTGCTGCCCATCGTGGACGCGCGCGGCGCGTTCGTGGCCCCCGGCCTCATCGACATCCACTCGGACTACGTGGAGAACGTGGCCTCACCGCGCCCGAGCGTGGTCATGGACCTGAACACGTCGCTGTACAAGGCCGACCGCGAGCTCGTGTCGCACGGCATCACCACCATCTTCCACTCCCTGTCGGTGTACGGCGCGCATGTCTTCGACCACAAGCCCATCCGCGACTTCGGCAACGTGAGCGCGCTCATCGACCGCGTGGCCGGCCTGCGCGCGGGCGAGGAGCGCGACCACCTCATCCGCCACCGCCTGCACATGCGCGTGGAGCTGGACTCGGTGGACCTCTACGACGACATCGAGAAGTTCCTGCGCTCCGGCAAGGTGGACCTCGTGTCGTTCATGGACCACACCCCCGGCCAGGGACAGTATCGCGACCTCCTGCTGTTCGGCGACACGCTCAAGGGCTACCGCGATGTCACCGACGACGAGGTGCGCGACATCATCCGCCAGCAGCAGGAGAGCAGCAAGATGACGTACGCGCAGATCGCGGCCTTGGCGTCCATCGCGTGCGAGCGCGGCATATCCATCGCGTCGCACGACGACGACAGCGCGGAGAAGCTCGCGTTCATGGACGGCCTGGAGGCGTCCATCTCCGAGTTCCCCATCTCGCTCGACGTGGCCCGCGAGGCGCGCGCCCGCGGCCTGCACACGGTGGCCGGCGCGCCGAACGTGATGCTGGGCCACAGCCACTCCGGCAACCTGAGCGCCCGCGAGGCTGTTGCGGCCGGCGCCATCGACGTGCTGTGCAGCGACTACTACCCGGCGGCGCTGCTCGACGCCGTGTTCGCGCTGCGCGACGAGTGCGGGCTCGACATCGCGCGGGCCTTCGCGCTCGTGTCCGCGAACCCGGCGAAGGCCGCCGGCATCGCCGACGAGGTGGGATCGCTCGCGGTGGGCAAGCGCGCCGACGTGCTGCTCGTGCGCGAGATCGCCTGCGGCGAGGCCGGCACGCGCACGATGCCCGTGGTCACGCGCGCGTTCGTGGGAGGCCGCTCCGTGTTCCGCTCGCATTACCCCGACCAGCCCCTCGGCTACGCCCGCGACCTGGGCGAGCACGTGCAGGCCGGGCGCGCCCTCGCCTCCGAGGCGGTGTGACATGGCGCTCCTGGAAATCGACGACCTCTCGAAGTCCTTCCTGCTGCATCGCGTGGACCGGCGCATCCAAGGGTGCCAGCACGTGAGCTTCGCCATCCAGCCGGGGCAGTTCGTGGGCATCACCGGGCGCAGCGGCAGCGGCAAGTCCACCATCCTGCGCTGCATCTGGCGCACGAACCTGCCCGAGCAGGGGCGCATCCTGTACGATTCCGCCCGCTTCGGCCTCGTCGACCTCGCGCAGGCCACGCAGCGCCAGATGCTCTACCTGCGCGCCTACGAGCTGGGCTACGTGTCCCAGTTCCTGAACGCACTGCCGCGCCAAACGGCCCGCGACATCGTGCTGAAGAGCGCGCTCGAAGCCTACTGCGCCGACGAGCGCCCCCGCGCCGAGCAGGAGACCGAGCGCATGCTGCGCCACTTCGACCTGGACGAGAGCCTGTGGGAGCTCTACCCGCGCACCTTCTCCGGCGGCGAGAAGCTGCGCCTCAACATCGTCGCCGCCATGATCAAGCGTCCGCGCCTGCTGCTCCTGGACGAGCCCACCGCCTCGCTCGACAACGCGTCGAAGCTCAAGGTGCGCACCCTCATCGAGCAGCTCAAGGCCGAGGGCACCACCATGCTCGGTATCTTCCACGACCTCGAATTCATGGACGGCTTGTGCGATCATGAGTTCAACATGCAGGAAGGGATGATGGCGTGAGGAACGGGCGGGAGCAAGGACGAATCGCGACGGCGGCCGCGCGCGGCCCGGCTCTCCGCGCAGCGCGCAGGCGAACTCCGGTTACGTGGCAGTTTTTGACGGAAAACCGCCATCCGAAAACGCCAAAACGCGTCGTTTCGGGAAAGCGCGCTTCAGCGCCCCGCGTTTTCCCTGTTCAACAGCATAGCAGCTCTTCGGCGTTCCGAAAGGGCTCCGATTCAACCGCGGATTTCCGTCAAAAACTGCCACGTTCGGGAATTGCGCCTGCGCGCGGTCTCGAAAGGGGAGGGGTGACGGCATGAAAGCCGACCTCCACGTGCACACCACCATGTCGGACGGCTCGGACACCTTCGAGGAGGTGCTCGTCCAGGCGCGCGAGCGCGGCGTCGCGCGCATCGCGTTCACGAACCACGACACCACGCGCGGTCTGGACGGGGCTGCGGCCCTCGGCGCGCGCTACGGCGTCCAGGTGACGGGCGGCATCGAGGTGAGCGCCTACGACTTCCAGCGGAACCGCAAGGTGCACGTGCTGGGCCTCGGCCTGCGCGAGGATGCCCCCGCGCTCGCTGCCCTCTGCGGTCCGCTGCTCGAGCGCCGTAACGCGAACTCCCTCTGGCAGCTCGACCGCATGGTGAAAGCCGGCCTCCCCGTGGACGTCGAGCGCGCCCTCGCCCTCGGTCGCGTCTCCACCTGCCTGTACAAGCAGCACCTCATGGCCGCGCTCACCAGCGAGCCGTACCCGAGCGCCGCCTACCGTACACTCTATCGCAGCCTGTTCAAGAACGGCGGAATCTGCGACCGCGACATCGCCTATGTGGACGTCCGCGACGCCGTGCGCGCCATCGCGGAGGACGGCGGCCTGCCCGTGCTCGCGCATCCCGGCCAGCAGGACAGCTACGACCTCGTCCCCGAGCTCGTTCCCCTCGGCCTCGCCGGCATCGAGCAGCACCACCCCGACCACACGCCCGCCGACCATGCTCGCTGTGTCCAGCTGGCCGAACGCTACGCCCTCGCCTGCACCGGCGGCTCCGACTACCACGGCCGCTTCGGCTCCATCCCGCACGTGGGCTTCCGCGTTCCCCAAGCCTGACCGCGAATCCCCCTGCCGTCAACGTGCCCCGATGTTGGCGGCCGCTGCCGTCGGGCTTTGCCGGTGTGAGCCCACCTCCCTCTGCCGTTCCGGCATGCCGATGACGCGTTCTTAGCAGCGCGGATGCGGAGCAGGCTGAACGGCTTGATGCTCACGCCGACGAAGCGGGGTCGCCATCCGGGGCCGGCTTATCGGAAAAGCTGTCTTTCGGCGAGAAGTTGAATCGCAGTCCGTGGCCCATGCCTGCTGTTCGCGCTACACTTACCAGCTATGGAAAAGCAGACCTTGCATACCGCGCAGCGCACCCGGATCGACGGACCTGCCGGCTGCCTCCCCGACGATCCCGTCGTTCTCGGCGTGGACGTGGGCGGCACGCATACGAAGGTCGCGGCGTTCGACCTCGGCGGCGAGTTGCTGGGCACCTGCGCGCACGACCTGTTCGCGCGCGGCGAGGGTTCCGGCACAGGAGAGCGCCTGACATGACGAACGACCGGTGCGGGCGCGCTTCCATGCGCCCGCTTGCCTCGCGAATCGCCCGGTTCGCGCGCGAGCGCACGGTGCTTGTCGTGTCGGCCCTAGCCGCCTTGGCAACCGTGCCCTTCGTGCCACCCGACGAAGCGTATCTCGGCTATTTCGACGTGAAGACGCTCGCCTGCCTATTCGGCATCCTCGCCGTTGTGGGTGCTCTGCGCGGCATCGGCCTGTTCGAGCATGCGGCGCGCCTCATCGTAGCGCGCTTCGTCACCTGCAGGTCGGCCGTGGCAGCGCTCGTGGGGTCCACGCTCGTGCTTTCGATGTTCGCCACGAACGACCTGGCGCTCATCATGATGCTGCCCCTCTCGGCCGCCACGCTGCTCAAAGCCGGATGGGAGCGCTCCCTGCCCTTCGCGTTCATCATGCAGAACCTGGCGGCGAACCTCGGCGGCATGATCCTGCCGTTCGGCAATCCGCAGAACCTCTACCTGTACGAGCGCTTCTCCATCCCGCTGGGTGATTTCCTCTCCGTCATGGCGCTGCCCTTCGCGGTCTCGGTCGTGCTCATCGCCCTCTGCTGCGTCTTGTTCGCCAAGCCAGAGCCCCCGAAAGCAACGAAAAAACGAGCATCGGAAAAAGAGGCGGCAGAAAAAGGCGAGACAAAAAAACGAGCAGAAGAAAAGCGCGTTGGGAAGAATCGGTCAGCGGAGGTACGAGCAACGGAAAGCTCGCTTGCAGATGAGGGCCGGCAGCAGGCGGTATCCTCCGCATCCGGCGAACCCCTCGAACGAACGGATGTTTCACGTGAAACATCCGCATCCGAACAGGGGAAAGATGCCGATGCCGCCACTCCGCGCATCGTCTCGGCGCGCCGGCCGCGAGCGCTCGCCTATGCGGCACTGATGGCGCTGGTCATCGCGTCGGTGTTCCGGATCGTGCCCTATCCGGTTGCGGTGGGCGCCGTCGTGGTCGCGCTCGGCGCGCTCGACCGGCGGGCGCTGAGGACGGTGGATTGGGGGCTGCTGCTCACGTTCGCCTGCTTCTTCGTGTTCGCCGGCAACATGGCGCGCATCCCGGCCGTGGAGGGCTTCTTCTCGTTCTGGATGCACGAGAACGCGCTGCTCGTGGCTGCCGGCGCCAGCCAGGTGATCAGCAACGTTCCTGCCGCCGTGCTGCTGTCGCACTTCGCCGACGGCTACACGGCGCTGCTCGTGGGTGTGAACATCGGTGGCGCCGGCACGCTCGTGGCATCGCTTGCCAGCCTCATCACGTTCAACGAGTACCGCATCGTCCGCCGCGGCTTCCCCGGCCGCCCTGCGCTCTCCCGCGTCACGCCCGGTGCCTACCTGGCCCGCTTCACCGCGTACAACGCGGCCTTTCTCGCCGTGCTCCTGTTCGTGTGCGCGCCCTTCGTGTAGGGGCATGCCGGACGGGTTTCCGCTACACCGCTTTAGTGTGCTAAACCGTACACATGCCAAAACGCCCCGTTCGCGGGGGCCCATTCATCGAAAACGTCGTTCGGCGACGGATAACTGTTTGAAAAGAGGGGGCTGGCGCTTTATAGTAGTGCGACTGCATCATACTTCATGACGTGAAAGCGGGATGCAGAGGAAAGGGGAGAGACCAATGAACATCAAGAAAATGGTTGCGCTCGTTGCAACCGGCGCCCTCGCGGCGTCGCTCGCACTGTTCGGCTGCTCGTCGGGCGGCGGGCAGGATTCCGGTGCGAAGGACGACAAGGCGGCCGGCAACGAGTCCGGCTACACGCTGGTGAACGATGGCAAGCTGACGGTGGCGGCTTCGCTCGACTTCCCGCCGTTCGAGAACCTGAACGGCGACACGCCCGAGGGCTTCGAGGTGGAGCTCATGGGCCTGCTGGCCGAGGAGATGGGCCTGGAGATCAACTACCTGCCGTCCACGAAGTTCGATACCATCGTTCCGCTCATCCAGACCGGCGGCAAGGCCGATGTGGGCGTGTCGGGCATCACCATCACCGACGAGCGCCTGGACCAGGTCGACTTCACCGATGCCGTGTGCGACGTGAACCAGAGCATCACCGTGCTCAAGGACTCGGGCGTCACCGACGTGGCGCAGCTCGAGGGCAAGAAGGTGGGCGCCCAGACCGGCACCACGGGCTACGAGTGGGCTGCCGAGAACATCAAGGACGTGGAGATGGTGGGCTTCGACGAGATGACCGCCGTGTTCCTGGCGCTGCAGTCCGGCCAGATCGACGCCATCGCGGTGGACCTGCCGGTGGCGAACTACTACGTGAAGACGGCCTACACCGACTGCCAGGTCATCAAGGAGATCCCCACGGGCGAGCAGTATGCCATCGCGGTGAGCAAGGACAGCCCCGAGCTGACCAAGGCGCTCAACACGGCGCTCAAGGCCGTGCGCGAGAACGGGAAGTACGACGAGCTTGCCGCCAAGTGGTTGCAGTAACGCACAGATAGGGTGAGCATGCAGATCGCATTCGCATTTGCGCGGAAACACCTCGCAGGCGCCGCGGCGGTTCTCTTCGCCGCGGCGCTGGCGGTCTCGTTCGTCTTGCCGGTCCAAGCGCACGCGCTCGACGTGGAGCGCTGGACCGCCAAGCCGAACAAGGACGGCGACAACACCACGGTCCTGGGAGCCACGGCGACGCGCGTCACGTGGCAGGGCCAGACGGCGGAGGACGAGTCCCTTGCCTCCGTGACCATCGAGATGCCCGAGGGCACCACCGTCGGGGCCGAGAACGTGAAGACCACCGTGCTCGTGGGACTCGACCGTCTGGATGCGGCGTCCGAGGCTGTCGTGGACGGCAACGACGTCACGGTGACGCTCGCCGACCCTGCGCCGGCCGGCGCGCTCGTCATGGTGGAGTGCAACCGCACGCTCCTGCCGGGCGGCGGCGGATCGTTCGGCCTGGCGGGCAGTTACACCACGGCCGACGGGCAGCGCCACGACATGCCGGCCACGGATCAGGTTATCAACGTGACGGGCACCTCGCCCGCCGAGCAGCTGTCCAGCTGGCTCAACCAGCAGGACTGGGTGAAGGCGTGGAACTCCAACAAGTTCCTGCACCTGTTCTTCGACCCGGCCATCATCGTCACGTCCGTGCCGGCGCTGCTAGCCGGCTGGCTCGTGTCGATCGGCGTGGTGGTGGTGAGCTTCCCGCTGGCCATCCCGTTGGGCCTTCTGCTGTCGTTTTTGCGCATGGCGAAGCACCGCCTTCCGCGCGCCATCGGCGCCACGTACATCAACATCGTGCGCGGCACGCCGCTGTTCCTGCAGCTCTACATCGCGTTCTTCGGCCTGCCGCTCATGGGCGTGCAGATGGACAACTTCACCATGGGTGCCATCGTCCTGGTCATGAACTCCAGCGCGTACCTGGCCGAGATATTCCGCGCGGGCATCCAGTCCATCAGCCAAGGGCAGTTCGAGGCGGCTCGGTCGCTGGGCATGAACGGCGCGCAGACCATGTTCTTCGTCATCATCCCGCAGACGGTGCGGCGCGTCATTCCCACCATGACCAGCGAGTTCATCCTCATGTACAAGGACACGTCGCTGCTGGCCGCCGTGGGCGTGACCGAGCTAATGATGTACGCGAAAACCATCACGGCCGCCACGGGCAACGTGACGCCCTACATCGTGGCCGCCGGATTCTACCTCATCGTCACCATTCCGCTCACCAAGCTCATCAACACCATGGAAGCGCGCATGTCCAACGGGCGCCGCAAGCACAAGAAGGGCCCCGCCGACCGCAGCATCACGTCGGCCGCCTCGGTGGTCCCCGATTCCGACGCCGGCGTGGCGCGCAGCATCCGCCTGTCCGAGACGTTCGCCGGCCCCGCCTCGCAGACCGACGCGGCAACGCGCATCTACGAGGATGCGAAGCGCAACGGCAACCATATCAGCCATTAAGGAGGTGCGGATCATGGGCGAACAAGCAAACGAAACAGCCGTCGACGCGGCAGGCGCCACAGGCGGAGCACAAGCCGGCGCGACGGGCGCCGCGGACGAGACAGTCATCCGCATCGAGGACCTGCGCAAGACGTTCGGCGACAACGAGGTGCTGCGCGGCATCGACCTGGACGTCAGCCGCGGCGAGGTGGTGGTGATCCTGGGCCCTTCCGGCTCGGGCAAGTCCACGCTCCTGCGCTGCGTGAACCTACTGGAGAAGCCCACGGGCGGCCGCATCTTCTTCGAGGACACCGAGATCACCGCGAAGAAGACCGACATCAACAAGGTGCGCGCCAAAGTGGGCATGGTGTTCCAGAACTTCAACCTGTTCCCACACCTCACGGCGAAGAAGAACGTCATGCTGGCGCAGCAGAAGGTGCTGCACCGCAACAAGGAGGAGGCCGCGCGCATCGCCGAGGAGCAGCTGGAGAAGGTGGGCCTGGGCGAGCGCATCGACTACAAGCCCTCCGAGCTGTCCGGCGGCCAGCAGCAGCGCGTGGCCATCGCCCGCGCCCTGGCCATGGACCCGCACGTCATGCTGTTCGACGAGGCCACGAGCGCGCTCGACCCCGAGCTCGTGCGCGATGTGCTGAGCGTCATGAAGGAGCTCGCCCGCGGCGGCATGACCATGATCGTGGTGACGCACGAGATGGGCTTTGCTCGCGACGTGGCCGACCGCGTCATCTTCATGGACGGCGGCTATATCGTGGAGCAGGGCACCCCCGAAGAGGTGTTCGACCATCCGACGTCCGTCCGCACGAAGGACTTCCTGGGGCATATCTCGTAGGGGCTCCGCTTCCAGCCGGCCGAAGGCGTGCTGTCTGCCAGAGCCGTCCGGCGCATGGAGAAACCTCCGGTCCCGACCGCATGCGCCGGGCGGCTTCCCCTGCACGCGCGATCCCGGCCGGCTGGATGGAAAGGCGGTATACGGCCCGCTGGAAGGAATACCGGTACAGGGGCTGGAGGGGAGCGGTGCGCGGCCGACTGAACGGAAGCGGCGGACGGTCGCTTGCAGGGGGTCGACGATCGACGAGATATGTTTTCTTCCCGCTGCCTTGAATTCGACGGCTACCCGCCCCCGCGCGTTTTGTGCAAACCCCGGCCGCTTTTCCTACGGCAGTCGCGGATATTCCCTCTGCATGAGGTTACGGTTTGATTCCTTTTTATGCAGAAGTATGGAAACAAAGAAGAAGAATATCCAATATGGTCATGATCTCGTTTCGCACAAAGCTTCACCAAACCGTAATATTTTTGTGCATATGAACAAGATCATTGATTTTTTGTCAAAAATCATTCGAAAATTTGTGTTGCAGATGAACAAAAAAGATGGTATAACTTCTTCAACGGCAAATCTGGTAAGCATGCGACGGTAGGAAAACCGGGAGCGTCATGAATCACCAGTCTCCCAGCACTCTGAGGTTGCAGCGCAAGGCCAGCAAGCTGCAGTAGTATGTAGTGTGCCACCCAACGGTAGCGAAGAGCGCTGCCAAAGAAAGGAGACTGTCATGGCGAAGATAGTCAACTCGTGGAACGACTGGGATCCGCTGAAGCGCGTGATCGTCGGCCGCTGCGACAACTCGGTCATCCCGCCCGAGGAGCCCGCCACCTCCGAGAAGGTGCCCGTGGACTCCGAGATGCGCGGCATGTGGGGCCTGCGCCCGCTGGCCACTGTCGAGCGCGGCAACGAGTGCCTCGAGAACCTCGTGAAGATCCTCGAGGACCGCG
>OLND01003335.1_pt1 | contig 12770 bp, 10 predicted proteins | sample 1672031 | NCBI WGS metagenome assembly OLND01 (sample SAMEA3136638, study PRJEB25190) | human gut metagenome | biome: human gut; feature: human-associated habitat; material: faeces | place: Austria | collected 2013
GGCATCGTACCTTTCTCTATACGTCCTGCACAAATGTAGTCAAGAAGAAGAACTCCGACTTCATTTCCACTGACGAGTTCGTAAGAACCATCCGGACACTTCATTGCAATACCAACACGGTCTGCATCCGGGTCAGTTGCAAGCATCAAGTCTGCGCCAGTCTCCTTTGCAAGGTTCAGTCCCTTCTCAAGTGCCTCGAAAATCTCCGGGTTCGGATAACTACATGTTGTGAAATATCCATTTGGATACTCCTGCTCAGGAACGATTGTGATGTCTGTAATTCCAATGTCTTTCAATACCTGTGTGACAGGAACAAGTCCTGACCCATTGAGCGGACTATATACAAGCTTCAATCCTGCTGTCTTGCAAAGTCCTGGGCGAACCTGTCTGTCCTCGATTGCATCATAAAGAGCTCTCTTACAATCATCGCCCACAAAACGAATCATCCCCTCTTCAACGCCCTGTGCAAATGACATGTATTTTGCACCAGTCAGAACATCTGTCTTCTGAATCTCTTCATAAACAATTGCTGCCGCATCATCTGTCATCTGACATCCATCCGGACCATATGCTTTATATCCATTATATTTCGCTGGATTATGAGATGCTGTTACCATAACACCTGCATTACAATTATAATAACGTGTTGCAAATGAAAGAGCCGGTACAGGCATCAATGCATCATAGATCCGAACCTTGATTCCATTCGCTGCCAGTACACTTGCCGCATTCTTCGCAAATACATCACTTTTAATACGGCTGTCATAGCTGATTGCTACTGTCTGCGTTCCACCCTGTGTCTTTACCCAGTTCGCCAGCCCTTGCGTAGCCTGACGTACAACATAGATATTCATCCGGTTCGTACCTGCTCCAAGAACACCCCGAAGTCCTGCAGTTCCAAACTTAAGCGCAACTGCAAAACGCTCCTTGATCTCCTCGTCATTTTCTTCGATTCTCGCCAGTTCCGGCTTCAGATCCGCATCCTCCAGATCAGCCTCCATCCAACGTTTGTAATCATCCTGATACATATTCTACCACTCCTGACTCATATTCTTTTTTGCTTCTTTTCATATGTAAGATGCCTACGGCATCAGATAAGTTAAATATACCATATTTCCGGAAAGACATCAATTAAAGGCGCTCATTTAGGGACATAGTTTTTAGCAAACTATCCGGGTAATTTTCACTTTTGATTCTTCCCAATCTGACTTGCACCTTTGATAATCAACGGCTTACCTCACTATTTTTCCATTCTTCAAATAATCATCTATTTTCCGTCTCAAATACATACAATTCACCCTCATATACTAAGATTACATACTTCGCTGTTTATTCAACGCATTAACAATTTCATAAGCGAATCACATGCATCACACCCCACGCCACATCCCCTCACAAAATTCAATATTTACGCACAACTAAAAAGCACGCAGATAATTGTGTGATTTTCGTCATGACTGCGAGCATAGCTTGATTTTCGCAGCTTTGTCCGAGCCTGTCCTTTAGGCGAGTTTGCGTAGAAAATCAATAATATGCGGCGCAGCAGTCATAGAAAATCATTCATATCTGCGTGCTTTTAGTTGTGCAACTTATATTAAATTTTATCCTAGATGTATCCCATCAATTTCGGCAGCCACAGGCTTAAGTTCGGGATATATGTTACGAACATCAGTACGATAAAGATTGCTGCGAAGTATACGAGCAACTGTCTGAATACTGTCTCAATCTGTACTTTACCGACTTTAACACCAACAAACAGTGTTGTTCCAACCGGTGGTGTGATTGTTCCGATACACAGGTTGAAGATCATCATGATACCAAAGTGGATAGTGTCCATTCCAAGTGCAGTACATACCGGCAGGAAGATCGGTGTGAAGATCAGGCAGGCCGGTGTCATATCCATAAATGTTCCGACGATCAGAAGGATAATATTGATCAGGAACAGGATAATAAACTTGTTGCTGCTTACGGAAAGCAATGCTGTAGATACCAGTTCCGGAATATTGGTAAATGCCATAACCCATGACATGATGCTGGATACACCGATCAGGAAAATGATGGTACCAGTCATCTCAGCACTGTCCAGAAGAATTTTCGGCAGTTCTTTGATCTTGATTGATTTGTATACAAATAATGACAGAAGCAGGCTGTATACTACGGCCACTACAGAACCTTCTGTTGCAGTGAAGATACCGAAGATGATTCCACCGATTACGATTACAATCAGAAGCAGACAAGGCAGAGCCTGAAGGATGATCTTACCAGCTTCAGATGCTGTAAAACGTGTTTTTGCACGGTAGCCTTTTTTCTTGGCAATCACATATACTACTAACATACAAGCAAGTCCCCAGAGGATTCCCGGAATGTAACCAGCCATGAAAAGTGCTGCTACGGAAGTCCCTCCGCTGACCAGTGAGTATGTAATCATTACGTTACTTGGCGGGATCAGAAGTCCTGTCGGTGCAGTTGCAATATTAACAGCTGCAGAGAAGTTCGGATCATATCCCTCTTCTTTCTCGATTGGTCCGGTGATAGATCCCATAGCAGAAGCTGCTGCTGTACCAGATCCGGAAATAGAACCGAATAACATATTTGCAAGGATATTTGTCTGAGCAAGTGCTCCAGGAGCGCGTCCTGTAATTAATTTTGCAAGATTGATCAGTCTTACGGCGATACCACCTTTATTCATAATATTTCCTGCAAGAATAAAGAACGGGATAGCAAGCAGGCTGAATACAGAGATACCGGAGAAGATTCTCTGGCATCCGGTCAGTACGGCTACATTCAAATCCATGATTGGAAGAATTGCACATACGGAAGATACACCAAGTATTTCAAACTAAAAAAGGTCCACCGGACCTTTTTGTCGTATGCTTGGCAACAAAAGGCAGTTTCGGTAAGTCTGCTCTATTTGGCTGACTTTTACGAAACTGCCTTTCATACTTAGAACTTTGTAAATATGTGAAATTATCAAAGTACTATATCATTCTCTATTTTTATGACTTTTTTGTCTTTTTTATTCTTACAACTTACATACGTTGACCGGCTTGCCGTCAAGATAAGCGGTCACGTTATCGAATACAATCTTTGCTCTTCTTACCATAGACTCCTCGGAGATAAATGCCTGATGAGGTGTCAATAATGTATTCTTAGCCTGAAGCAATGGATAATCTGCCGGGATCGGCGGCTCCATATCAAATACGTCAACGCATGCATATCCAAGCTTGCCATCATTCAGCGCTTTCGCAAGTGCCTCGTTGTCTACGATCGGTCCTCTTGCACAGTTGATGAAGATTGTGTTCTCATTCATAAGTGCAATCTTATCTGCTGACAGGAATCCTCTCGTCTCTGCATTCAGTGGAAGGTTCAGTGATACGATATCACTTGTTGATAATACTTCCTCTAATGATTTATACTCGATTCCAAGTGCTTTTGCTTCCTCAGACTCACTTCTGTTGTAAGCGATAACTTTAGCGCCAAATGCCTGGAATAATTTTGCTGCCATGAGTCCGATCTGTCCAAGTCCGATAATTCCGACCGTTCTTCCGCAGATTTCTTTTCCTCCAAGGCCTGCACTTGTTCCACCATTTCTTACAAGTCCGTCAGCTTTTACTACATGTCTTAATGCGTCAATCGCCATACCAATGATAAGCTCGGCAACTGTCTGGTTTGAGTACCCTGCTGCATTACAGATCATAATATTTTTCTCTTTACACTTGTCTGTTCCGATGTGATCAATTCCTGTAAATGCTACAGATAACATCTTCAGTGCGTCCGCTTTCTCTACAACCTCTGTCGGATACGGATTGTTAGCGATCATGTCGCAGCCTTCACTTCTCTTGGCAAGTTCTGCCGGATCTGTTGTTTTGGTATCATAATATACGAATTCATGTCCCTTTTCTGTAATCGGTGCTGATAACTCATCAATAACTTCTTTTGATACTCCAATTGGTTCTAATAATGCGATTTTCATTTTTTTCACGCTCCCTTTCTGTCTGTATTTTATAAATATTATAACCTCATGTCAATACATGGATATACTAAAACTTAAATACATTTTTATCTATTTTTTTCAGGCTTTCTGTAAATCCACTCATAACGAAGCATAATTTTTACTTTCCGATTCTTGCCATCTCTCAACACTTCAGCTTCAATTTGAAATAATTATGTCCGATTGCCGTAAGCCAGTCTGCTATGTGGCTCATAAATCTCTCCTCTCACACCGGTATTTCTGCCGGTGTTATTCCTGTTCTTTTATATTAAAGCCCCGTTTTTTTATACTTGTAAAGTACCTGAAGTAATTTTTCACCATCTACAGGTTTTGTCAGATGTTCATTCATACCTGCTTCATAAAATGACATTGGGCAAAACCCATCATCAACCACCACGCGGAGTACCGGAGCACTCTCATCTGTCACTTCCTGCCTGACTTCTACGACTGGCTCTTTCGCAAATACGCCGATCTGGACTGCGGTAAAGAAAAGCGGAATACAGGTTCCAACATTTAATTTCATCAAATTTTTAAATAACAGGTGCATTTTCCCCGAAAATATGGTTCAATAAATTCAAGTCGAACGTTTTTTATTATTGCCAGGAGAAAACTGGCATTTGGAGGTTTTCATGACAAAAGAAGATATTAAATATCAGGCATATATCCAGATATTAAAAGAAGAATTAATACCGGCTATGGGGTGTACCGAGCCAATTGCTCTGGCTTACGCTGCTGCCAAAGCCCGTGAAGTGCTGGGCTGCATACCGGAGCGCGTACATATCGGAGCAAGCGGAAGCATTATTAAAAATGTAAAAAGTGTAATCGTTCCGAACACAAATCATTCACAAAAAACGGAAAAGAAAGCAGGTTATTTTTATGATAGAAAAGGCAGTACAGCAGATCATGCTCGGGACAGTCTGTAAAACAGAAGCACAGACAAAAGAAATGGCAAAGTATCTCGAAGAAACTGAGATTACCGTCGAGCATATTGATAACGGCTGTATCTTCGACATCATCGTTGAAGTATTTGCCGGAAAGGATTCTGCTAAAGTCCGTATTGCCAACTATCATACAAACATTGTAAGAATTGAAAAAAATGGAAAAATCCTTCACTATGTACCAGTTGAAGGTGCAAGCGAAGAAGGACTGACTGACCGTACTCTTTTGGATGTAAAGTCTATCTGGGATTTTATTAATATGGCTGACATCGACGATATCCGTGAAGTCCTGTCCCGTCAGATTGAGTATAACAGCGCAATCGCCGATGAAGGACTCGCCGGAAATTACGGTGCAAATATTGGAACTGTACTTCTTAATACTTACGGCAACGACGTCCGCACACGCGCAAAAGCTCGCGCTGCTGCCGGATCTGATGCGCGAATGAATGGCTGTGAGCTTCCGGTCGTTATCAACTCCGGAAGTGGAAATCAGGGAATGACCTGTTCTCTGCCTGTTCTGGAATATGCAAAAGAGCTACACACTAACGAAGATAAGACTTACCGCGCACTGGCACTTTCCAATCTGATCGCAATCCACCAGAAAACCGGAATCGGGCGCCTCTCTGCTTACTGCGGAGCTGTCAGCGCCGGAGCCGCTGCCGGAGCCGGAATCGCATACTTGTGCGGCGGTGGATATGAAGAAGTGATCCATACTGTTGTCAACGCACTCGCGATCGTATCCGGTATGGTCTGCGACGGAGCAAAAGCTTCCTGTGCAGCCAAAATCGCAGCTTCCGTAGATGCCGGAATACTTGGTTACAATATGTACCTGCAGGGGCAGCAGTTCTACGCCGGTGATGGCATCATCACAAAAGGAATCGAGGGAACCATTGATAATGTGGGACGTCTCGGAAAAGACGGCATGAAAGAGACAAATGAAGAAATCATTCGGATTATGATCAATGATTAATAAATGGAATTCATCTCAGGTAAAGATTTCAATTGACGAATAGACATGGAAGTAATATCATCAAAAGCGCAGGAAAACCGTTTCATTTATATGAGCGGATATCCTGCGCTGTTTAGTTTTACACCAGGGAGAGATATTATGACACAGGATATGACGAAGGGTAAGATTATGCCCATGCTTATTAGATTTACAATTCCACTTGTACTGGGAAATCTGTTCCAGCTTACCTACAACGCCGTAGACAGCATTATTGTGGGACATTTTATCGGAAAAGAGGCACTGGCTGCGGTCGGTATCTGCAATCCGGTCACGACATTGGTCATTCTGTTTCTGAATGGTCTGTGCATGGGCGCGAGTATTCTGATCGGCACGTATTACGGGGCGAAAGATTACGATACTCTCTCACGCCAGATCAGTACGACTATGATTTCAGGATCTGTATTTTCTGTAATTCTAACCATTCTCAGTATTGGAATTGCGAAATCACTTCTCAGATTGCTACAGGTAGACGCATCTATTTTGGATATGACGACTTCTTACCTTCGCATCATATTTGTAGGACTTATGTTTACATTTTTATATAATTTTTTCTCCAGTACATTAAGAGCCCTCGGAGACAGTAATTCACCACTGTATTTTTTGATCATAAGTGCGATTCTTAATGTTTTCGGAGATTTGTTTTTTATCATTGTACTGAAAGCAGGAAGTAATGGCTGCGCTGTTTCCACTGTTATCAGTGAGGCACTGTGTTGTATTTTCTGTATGATCTATGTGCAGAAAAAAGTACCACTCCTTCAATTAGGAAAGAAATGGCTCATTTTCGACCGTTCCCTGTTAAAGCGTACAATTGCATACGGCTGGGCATCTGCAATGCAACAGGCAACTGTACAGCTCGGAAAAATCGGTGTTCAGGCAATTGTTAATACTATGGGTGTGTCTGTTGCCGCTGCATTTACCGCGGTCAACCGGATTGATGACTTTGCCTATACCCCGGAGCAGAATATAGCCCACGCCATGACAGCACTTATGGCGCAGAATAAGGGGGCGAAAAGAAATGACCGGATGCGTGAAGGCTTCCGATGTGGACTGGTACTGGAGACCATTTACGGCATCCTCATTTTTATTGTCTGTTTTGTTTTTGCAAGACATCTGATGATGCTCTTTGTGAAAGATGAGGAAGTTATCGGGCACGGTGTTACTTATCTGCACCTGATTTCCATAATGTATATCTTGCCGGCTATCACCAATGGACTTCAGGGATTCTTCCGTGGAATCGGTGATTTGAAGATTACCCTGATCAGCAGTTTTGTCAATATGGGGCTTCGGGTTCTTGTTGCCGCACCGCTCGTTCTTGTATGGGGATTTGGAATTGAAGCACTGCCATTCTCCTACCTGGCAGGCTGGATTGGGATGCTGGTGGCAGAATTACCACTGTTGATACATACTTACAGAGAATCAAAAATCACCGACTAATATTTTAGGCTATGCAAGCACTGCTTTCTCATTAGCAAATCAGGAAGGACTTCTAGTATAGAATATTTTTGCGACCGACATTCATGCCGGTCGCATTTTAATATTAGCAAATTTACATCTGCTGTATACTATTTTCTTTTCTTAGCAACTACTGTAATACCTGCCATTCCTGCACAGGAAACTACAAAGAGTGCAGCCCAGAGTAATACATTGTTTGTATCTCCTGTCTTAACTGTATTCACATTTGCTGCAGTCTTAGTTGCTGATGTAATCTTTCCATTATTTCCAGAATCACCACTATTACCTGTGTTACCATTGTTTCCGGAGTTACTATTATTGCCAGTATTTCCGTTGCTGGAACCGTTATTTCCGTTATCCCCGTTATCGCCATTATCGGAACCGTTATTTCCGTTATCCCCGTTATCGCCATTATCGGAACCATTATTTCCGTTATCTGTTGTTGTAAATTTTTCTAATGGAGGCAGTACATTAATTCCAGCTTTCCAGTACAAATCGGCTAACGGATCATTCTCAGCACCGCTGATCATTGTTCCGTCTTCAATATGAGTGCTGGAACTGATAACTTTTACATCTCCATCAATTGCTTTTCCAGCCTCTGCTTTGTTAGATGTATTAGCGGTTGCTCCCTGAAGGAATACTTTTTTCGTTGCAATTGTTCCTTTTCCGGATACAGTATTTCCACCATTTCCCCAGAGAACATCTCCACCGATTGCAACTAATTTTCCATCTCCTGTAATCTGGCTGCCTTCTGTAATGTCAATGGCTGTTCCACCGTCTGTATAAAGCAGAGTCTTTCCGCTTCCGCCGTAAGCTACAAGTGTTGTGTCCTTATCTGCCAGAGTTAATGTTCCATTTACACGGAGTGCTGTCTGTCCGATATCGCTTCCGCCATCATCACCTAATATAGCTACCGTACCCTTTACGGTTACATTTCCATTTGCCACTACAACCGGCTCAGAAGTTGTACGGTCTGTCAGATCTCCGTTTGCAAGATAATTTGCGTGAGAGTAAATTGCTGCATTTTCCAAAGCAGCACCGTCTGCAAGACGAAGTTGTCCACACAGAGACGCTCCTGTTGTAAATTCGTTGTTGAAAGAATCATAGTTCATAGAAAATGTTCCTCCGCTCTGTACATCGATAATTCCCTGTACAACAGAATCAGAAAGCGTCAGTTTACCACCATTTTCTACAATAATATGTACACTGCTGAGTACTTCCATATTTGTCAGTGTCAGATTGCATCCACTCGGAATATAAAGTGTCTGAGGAATATTTCCAGCTACGACCTGCTTCCACGGAATGTCATACCCCAGATATCCGTAAGTTCCGCTCTCGTGGGAACCGAACCATGCCTCCAAATACGCTGGCACACGGACGCTCTCTTCCTCACCATTTACATTACTTCCAAATTTACTGATTGCCCATGGTTCCATAATATCCCATGCATAGAGTCCATTTCCATAATCTTTAAAATTCTCTTTCTTCATCTGGTCTGCAAGCGTTTCCTCGCCGCTGTAAATTCTGAATGGCAGTGTGTTGCTGACTGCGCTGCGTCCCTGCTGATCCTCAATAGACACGGAAACCAGATAACTTCCAGGATCTTTTGGCGTACCGCTAAGTGTCAGATCACTGCTGATCGTCATATATACGCCCTGCATACCGCTGTCACTGTCTGCAGATGTTCCTTTTTCTGTGTCCGGAACGATGCTAACACTGCATTTGCTTCCATTCAATTTAATCTTAGCCATATTATCCAGCTCTTCCCAATCCTTGTCAGCAACGTCTTTTCCTTTTTCTACCAGTGCGCCGTATACTTTCACTGCACTGTTCTTATTGCTTGAGGAACCGCCGACGCTGGCACTGGACACTCCATCGTAATCTTTCTGTCCTACGATTGCCGCCTCAAATTCTCCTTCGATTTTTACATGAAGCTCGTATGGATCTCCCTTACCATCATCTTCTACAAGAGAAGCGTTTCCATTTGTATCAATGACAAGCTTAAATGTCAGATCATCATATCCATTTGCAGAAATTGCAACTACATCTCCGCTCTTCAATGCTGGAATTTCAGGATTAGCGACAAAGTCTTTTGTTGCAAAGATAAGTTTATTGTTATCTGTATCTTTTTTGTATGCTCCACCTGCTGACAAGCTATAGGACTTCTCTTCCCACCCTGCCAAGAGCGGGCTTCTGTCCGTCACAGTCGCAGGGGACAAAGGAGGAATTTGCGATGCCCTCTCCACTTCGCTATTTGTTATGGGTCTGGATAAAGCCTATGACCTCTGGGCGAAAAGTGATGATTTCGAAGCCGTGTTCGTAGCAACCGATGGAACTGTTTACATCACAGATGGATTAAAGGATATATTTTCATTGGCGCAAGGATATGAAGATACATCTGTAAAGATTCTGACGCGTTAAAAATATATCAACATTGCTATAGTAAAGCAACCTGTTTTCAAGTAAAATATCTCATGATTTTGTCATACCTGTTCCCTGTGAGCAGGTATTTTTTTGTATAATCTTACATTTTTTTATTCTTTCAATAAGATTAAATTGTAATTCTGGTTTTAACGTGACATAATAGAAAGGTAATGTTAAGAAAATTTAAAAAGAAAGTTAAGTGTATGTAAATAACTGACGACAAAGGAGAAATTATGGGAATATTTTCTATGGTATTGTCATTGTTAAGCGGAGTTGCTTTATTCCTGTTCGGTATGTCTTTGATGGGGGATGGACTCAAACTGGTTGCCGGTAATAAACTGGAATCATTTCTCTACAAAATGACCAATACGCCACTGAAGGGAGTCGCACTTGGTACAGCCGTTACAAGCGTTATCCAGTCTTCCGGAGCAACGACTGTCATGGTTATCGGTTTTGTTAACTCTGGTATGATGAAGCTTCGCCAGGCCATCGGTATCATCATGGGAGCCAACATCGGAACCAGTATTACCGGTTGGATCTTATGTCTTTCTTATATAGAAGGATCTAACGGAATTGCAAGTATCCTGTCATCTGCCACAATCGCTGCGGTTGTAGCAGTTATCGGTATTATTCTTAGAATGGCGAGCAAAAGAACCGTCCACCGGAATATCGGGGACATCATGCTTGGATTTGCGATCCTCATGACTGGTATGCAGACCATGAGCGGAGCCGTCGCACCGCTTCGAGAAAGCAAAGTATTTATGGATCTGTTAACAACATTTTCAAACCCAGTCATTGGTATCCTGGTAGGTATTGTATTTACCGCCATCCTGCAGAGTGCCTCAGCAACAGTCGGTGTATTGCAGGCTTTATCTGTAACAGGACTGCTTACATTTTCCAGTGCATTTCCAATTATCCTCGGTATCGGTGTCGGAGCTTCCTGCCCGGTTCTGATTTCCGCAATCGGAGCGAATAAAAATGGTAAAAGAACTGCTCTTGTATACTTGCTGAATGATACCTTTGGAATGTTGCTTTGGTCAATCGGATTCTATATCATCAATGCATTTGTACATTTTTCATTCCTGAATACGATTATGACGCCAGTGTCCATCGCACTTTTAAATACGGTTTTCCGTCTTGTAACAGTCTGTATTTTGTTTCCATTTATCCCAAAACTGGAGCAGCTTGTATGTTGGTTCGTGAAAGACAGTGCGGAAGAACTGGAAGATGAAGCAGACTTTGATCTTCTTGAGGAGCGTCTTCTTGACTACCCTGCACTTGCACTCGGACAGTGCCACCGTGCTATGAGCGGTATGGCAAGAAAACTTCGTAAAAATGTAAACCGCGCCATGAACCTTTTGAATGATTTCCAACTTGGCAAGTTCGACAAGGTACAGAGAAAAGAAGACCTGATCGACCGCTATGAATCCCGTCTGGGTGACTATCTGATTAAGCTTACCAAGCATCCGATGAATTCTGTTCAGACAAGACAGGTTTCTCTTTATCTACATATGATTAATGACTTCGAACAGATTGGTGACCATGCTGCATGCATCGCCCATATGTCTAATGAGATGAATGAGAACAAAACACAATTTTCCGAAGAAGCATGGGATGAACTGAATGTTGTTATGGAAGCTGTCCGCGAGGAGATTAATACAACTTGCAAAGCGTTTTTGGAAAATGATAAAGAACTCTCTCAGAGAGTTGCTCCACTTGGAATGGTCATTACAACTTTGTGCGATGAACTCAAGATCCGCCACGTTGAACGCATGAGCAACGGAGCCTGTGGCCTGGAAGAAGGGACGGTATATTCGGATATTCTGAACAGCTTCACACGTATCTCTGCCCACTGCGCAAGCGCAATGGTAGCACTGTCAAAGAATAGCGAAAAGCCTGTGGATATCCACATTCACAACTCAAGAGTATATCCTTCCGACACTCAAGAATATAAGACCTATCTGGCAGAATATAGTCAGAAATATGAGCTCATAAAAATTGAGGAACATATTCGAAGCATGGAACCGGAAGAAGTTGAATAAATAATATTAAAAAAGGACATGCAAAAGGAAGGTTCTTCTGCTATAGTAGAAGAAATCCTTCCTTTTTTAATATCCAATGTCAGGGATCAAGAGCTCCCTACTATGATACCCACGGATTGTTCGCAAGCGTACTCCCACAATCCTATAATCTCTCCATCAAGGCATCATAAATTTCCTTTGCAACCGCCAGCTTATAAGCAAGTCTTGTAGGCTGTGGCTGCAATTCACGATAATAAGACATAACCTCTCCATTAAGTTCAATTGCAAAATATACCTGCCCCGGCACAGATGCTTCCAGATTCGCCGGGTCTGCGTTCCCCATTGTTCCGGTCACACCGATTCCGATATTGGCCTTATACGCTTTTGTGCAGGCCTTCGCCATTGCTTCTGCGGTCTCTTTTGAATATACCGTATACTTCTCCAGAATCTCGGCAGGAACGCCCTGCATGATTTTTGCTTCGTTGCAATAGGTGACAAAAGCTCCTTTTAACACTGCCGATGAGCCTTCGGTGTCCGTAATCAGTGACGCAATCTGCCCTGAAGTCGCAGATTCCATTGTTGTAATCGTCATACCCAGCTCAATTAAAAGCTTTGTCAGTTTTTTGTAATCATTTCTAATGTCTGATTCATTATATATTTTTTTCATTATATTCATCCTGACTTTTTATTCCTTCCTGATAATAGTTGCATTTATCCTGCTAGCATTAATTGTATATTCATTGATTTCATAACAAAGTTAGCCAACCTGCCACAGAAGTTCCATCTGGTAGATGATCCGGTACTGGCAAGTTAGGGCATTCGTTTTGTGATAATCAATAATTATCTTGCCTTTTATACGATTGATGAAGAAAAACAGACTGTAATCATCGTCCGTTTTCTTTATCAGAAAAGTAACTGGACTTCTATTCTTCGAC
>OLND01003337.1_pt1 | contig 12754 bp, 10 predicted proteins | sample 1672031 | NCBI WGS metagenome assembly OLND01 (sample SAMEA3136638, study PRJEB25190) | human gut metagenome | biome: human gut; feature: human-associated habitat; material: faeces | place: Austria | collected 2013
ACAACATCACCGATCTTCTGAGGATCGATCTGGATCTGGATGATCTTCGGAGCATATTCGCCTACAGCTGTACGGGGAGCTGCGATGCATTTCTCCATAACTTCTGTCAGGATATATTCTCTTGCTTCTTTTGTACGTCTGATTGCTTCTTCTACGATCGGTCTTGTCAGTCCATGGATCTTGATATCCATCTGGATTGCTGTGATACCGTCATGAGTTCCGGCTACCTTGAAGTCCATATCTCCGAAGAAATCTTCAAGTCCCTGGATATCTGTCAGAACGATGTAATCATCATCTGTATCGCCTGTTACCAGACCACAGGAAATACCTGCTACCGGTTTTTTGATCGGTACACCGGCTGCCATCAGAGACATTGTGGATGCACAGATACTTGCCTGAGAAGTAGAACCATTGGATTCAAATGTCTCAGATACAGTACGGATCGCATATGGGAATTCCTCTTCGCTTGGAAGTACAGGAACTAATGCTCTTTCAGCAAGTGCACCATGTCCGATCTCACGACGTCCCGGTCCTCTGGATGGTTTTGTCTCACCTACAGAATAGGACGGGAAATTGTAGTGATGCATATATCTCTTTGAAGTTTCAAATTCGTCAAGTCCGTCAAGCTTCTGTGCTTCTGCAAGAGGAGCCAGAGTTGTGATGGTACAGATCTGTGTCTGTCCACGTGTGAACATAGCAGAACCATGTACTCTCGGGATAATATCTGTCTCTGCTGCCAGAGGACGGATCTGAGTAATGGCACGACCATCAGGACGTTTGTGGTCTTTTAAGATCATCTTGCGGACAGTCTTCTTCTGATACTGATATACAGCCTCACCCAGAACTGAAAGCCACTCTTCCTTGTCGGCAAAAGCTTCTTTCAGTTTCTCTGTTACCTGACGGATATTTTCTTCTCTTGTCTGTTTATCGTCAGAGAATACGGCAACTTCCATTTCTGCCGGAGGTACGACCTCTTTGATCGCTGCGAAGAGTTCTTCCGGAACTGCACATGATTCGTAGCTGTGTTTCGGTTTTCCGCATTCTTCTACGATCTTATCGATAAATTTAATGATCTCCTGGTTTACTTCATGAGCTTTATAGATAGCTTCGATCATCTTGTCTTCCGGAACTTCTTTTGCGCCGGCTTCGATCATGATTACTTTCTCTCTTGTGGAAGCTACTGTAAGCTGAAGGTCAGATACATCTTTCTGTGCCATGGTAGGGTTGATGATATATTCACCCTTGATCAGACCAACCTGTGTGGTAGCACACGGACCATCAAACGGAATATCGGAAATGCAGGTTGCAATAGAGGAACCAAGCATAGCCGGAATCTCCGGATTACACTCAGGATCAACAGACATAACCATGTTTACCAGTGTTACGTCGTTTCTGTAGTCCTTCGGAAACAGAGGACGCATTGGTCTGTCGATCACGCGGGAAGTAAGGATTGCATGCTCGCTTGCTTTTCCCTCTCTCTTGTTAAATCCTCCTGGGATTTTGCCTACTGCATACATTTTCTCTTCATATTCAACGCTTAACGGGAAGAAATCAATTCCTTCTCTTGGCTCTTTGGATGCTGTTGCTGTAGATAAAACTGTAGTATCACCATAGTGCATTAATGCTGCACCGTTTGCCTGTTTTGCAACGCGGTTGATATCTACTGTCAAGGTTCTTCCGGCTAATTCCATGGAATAACTTTTGTACATATGTTCATTCTCCTTTTTTCATAATTCTGTTGTCATTTTCTGTTACCGTTCACTGCATGTCCGGTAACTACTTTATTCTTTTCAAATTTGTCTGTTCCGTCTGCTGACAATCTTGTCCATCAACGTTCAGACTTTTTATGAAATTGTCACATTAAAACAGGAGTCCGAAACAACTGAAAAAACTACTTTTCAGGCAAATATATCTGCCTGCCTGTTTTGTTACTTTCATATACAAAATAATCTTTTCAGTAGTCTCGGAAATAACTCCTGTCATGTTTCGCAGCTTCTGAATATGCAGATGCAGTCGAAACAACAAGCCACCGCAATCCTGAAAAACACCATATTTTACAGAACTGCCATATACATAAAAAGGGAGGCGGATGGAAATCCGCCCCCTTCCGCATACTAAAAGGCTATTATTTTCTTAAGCCTAATTTTTCAATCAGTGCACGGTATCTTTCGATGTCTGTTTTCTTCAGGTAAGCTAACAGTCCACGTCTCTGACCTACCATTTTCAGAAGACCACGTCTGGAGTGATGATCTTTATGGTTGCTCTGTAAATGCTCTGTAAGTTCCTGAATTCTTGCTGTAAGAACTGCTACCTGTACTTCCGGTGATCCTGTATCGCCTTCAGTTCTTGCATATTCTTTCATGATCGCTGCTTTCTTTTCTTTTGAAATCATTGTGATTTCCTCCTGTATTCTATAATTATTATTGATTGACCGCCACACATTAAGAGATGGTCGGAGTGTCCGGTCCCTGAACATGGGCTAAATTCACCTTGGTTAGTATAGCACATTGATTCTGGCGTGTAAACCTCTTTTTTACAAAGTTTCAAAATATTCCTGTCCCTTCACAGCATCCCTCTCCAGCTGTGCCTTCAGTGCCTCCAGCGAAGAAAACTTCTGTTCAGGTCTGAGGAATTTTTTGAAATCCACCTTGCAGTATTCCCCATACAGATCTTCATTGCAGTCAAACAGATATGTTTCCACACCAATAAACTTCTCGCCGCCAACAGTAGGCTTATGACCTACATTGGTAATTCCCTGATAACTTCTGTCTCTGAAATGGGATACTGTGATATAAACCCCGTTTGGAGGCATCAGTTTCTCTACCGGAGGGATCAGGTTGGTGGTCGGAAGCAGATATTTATGTCCCATTCCACGTCCATGTTCAACGATTCCTTCTACTGAGAAATCTGTTCCCATAAGGAAACGGAATTTTTCCATATTTCCTCTGTTCAGTTCTTCCCTGACAAAGGTACTACTAATCTTACGGCGTCCGTCCATTTCTTTTGGCAGGACTTCCGTATGAAATCCATATTTCTTTCCGAACTCTTTGAGCATGGCAGGAGTTCCTTTCCGCTCATAGCCAAAACGGAAATCCTCTCCAACTGCCACATAGGAAACCTGCAGATCTCCTATCAGTATTTCTTTTATAAAATTCTCTGCTTTCATGTGCCGTATTTTCTCTGTGAGCGGACATTCCAACAGTATATCCACTCCCATTTTTTCCAATATACGACATCTCTCTTCCTTTGTGAGGATTGTTCTTGAGGCAGTTCCAAGCGCAAGTACAACCGCCTGTGCACCTTCCTGTTTCTGCTCAATAATTTTCTCAACCAGTTTCTGATGTCCGCGGTGTATGCCGTCAAACTTCCCAAGTGTTACCGCACTGTGTGAAATTCTGGGAAAATCATTCTCAATCCTTAAATATTCCATCATGTCTCCTAAAACATTTTTACAGGGAAATACCTGTTTCTTTTCTCGTCCCACTGGTAAACTCCGGCAAAACTGCCTTCACTGCTGCACATACGGATCCATCCGTTTTTCTCCTGTGCATCGACCAGTGCCTGTACAAGAGGATTTCCATTAGCCAGAAGTCTGTCCCCTTCTTTTGTACAGCATACCCTTGGATACTCTGCAAGAATCTCCTCAATACCGAGGATTTTACTCTCTATGGTTCCTTCCTGCACTGCCTCTTCTGTCTGCGCCAGGGTAATGGCATCATCCAGTGTAAATCTGCCCACCTTTGTCCGCAAAAGACTTTCCATTGCAGCTCCACAGCCCAGCTTTTCCCCTATATCATGGCACAGAGTACGGATATAGGTTCCCTTGCTGCAGGTCACACGAAAACGCACCAGCGGAAAACTGATATCCAGAATTTCTATCTCATAAAAATGTACAGGTCTTGATTTACGCTCCACAGTCTTGCCCTCTCTGGCAAGTTCATAGAGTTTCTTTCCATTGACCTTCAGTGCTGAATACATTGGCGGCACCTGCATATAGTCTCCCACAAAAGAACTGACCACTGTGCAAAGCTCTTCTTCTGTAACGGAAAGCTCTGTAGTCTGTGAGAGAACAGTTCCGCTCATATCCTGGGTATCCGTAACAACACCCAGACGCATCACTGCCTCATAGGTTTTCTCTTTATCTGTGATCATATCCACCAGACGGGTTGCTTTTCCCAGAGCCACCGGGAGCACTCCTTCTGCATCCGGATCAAGAGTTCCTGTATGTCCGATTTTCTTCATATGAAGGATTCCCCGAAGCTTTGCCACCACATCATGGGAAGTGAATCCTTTTTCCTTACGGATTACAATTACTCCATCCATCAGACTTCCTGCTCCTGAAACTGTTTGCAGATCTGTTCTGTCACATTGTTGATCACATCATACACAGAACCCTGAAGATCACATCCTGCTGCTCTCATATGACCGCCGCCGCCAAAATATACTGCAATCTTGCTTACATCCACATTTCCGTTGGAACGCAGGGAAACTTTGAAAGACTGAGTTTCCACTTCATAGATAAACATGGCAACTTCCACTCCCGCTGTAAGACGAAGCTGACTGACGATACCGTCCAGATCCTTGCCATCCACACCATAGAACTCCATGTCCCTTTTTTTAAGATATCCGATAATACATTTTCCATCCAGAAGCAGGAGACTCTCTGCAAGAACACGCCCCATTACCTGATTCTGCACATAAGTTTTCTGATAGAAAGATTCGTCAATGATCTTACTGAAATTGAATCCTGTCTTCATCAGTTCCCCGGCAATACGCATGGTCTCCGGTGAAGTTGAAGAGTACTGAAATACCCCTGTGTCATGAACCATTCCCGTATAGATCGGCACTGCAATGGTACGGACCACTTTCTCAGGATCAAAAAGCCCATAGAGAACTTCACAGGCAGAGCTTACCTCTCCCCTGATATGATTCATCTGTGCAAATCCGGAGTTACTGATATGATGATCAATACATGCTGTTCTTTTTGCAGTGTCAAAGTATGGACCTGCAATGGCAAGTCTGTCTCTTGCACTTACATCACAGGTAACAAAAAGGTCATACTCTTTGTCACCGTCCAGCTCTGTTTTAATCTCATCCATACAGTCAATATGTCCGAAAACAGGTTTGGGATTATCCAGGTACACATCTGCCTGAATTTCCGGATAATAGGTTTTTACATATAAATATAACGCCATACAGGAACCAACGCAGTCACCATCCGGACGGATATGTCCGCCGATTCCCATTGTTTTCACACCTTCCAGTATTTCCGCAATATTTTCCATGTTCTCATCCTCTTTTAATTCTCATCCTGCTCCTCATCCTGTCTGTGGGAGTTGCTGTCTTTCTTGGTAACATCATCAATAAGCTTTGACATATTTACACCATACTCAATAGATTCGTCCAGGATAAAACGGATCTCCGGTGTATTTCTCAGGTTTAAATTACGCGCCAGCTGGCGTCTGATGTAGCCTTCTGCACTGTTCAGACCTTTGATCGTCGCTTCCTTTGCTTCTTTTTCACCCAGCACACTGATATATGCTCTGCAGGTTTTCAGATCAGGAGCCACTTCTACAGCCATGACAGAAGTCATCGGATGAATACGCGGGTCCTTGATCTCGTTGCGGATAATGGTGCTGAGCTCCTTCTGGACTTCCCCATTGATCCGGGTATTCTTAATACTGTTTTTTCTCATTTTAAGTTTTACTCCTATATATCCGGCAATTCTGTCAAATACTGTGAGCAATCCGGATCATCGACTATCCTGATCACATTATTTTCTGAATTACCACAATCAAGTCAAGGTGCGCACCACACTGTACCTGACACTATGAATCGCGCACCCTACCTTTATAAACCATTACTATCTCGGTACTTCTACCATGATATAAGCTTCTACTTTATCTTCCTCTTTCACATCGTTAAATCCGTCAAATACAAGGCCACATTCGTATCCTGCCTTAACTTCCTTAACATCGTCTTTGAATCTCTTCAGGGATGCAAGCTCACCTTCAAATATCTGCTCGCCTTCTCTGGAAATACGAACCTTGCAGTTTCTCTGGAAGATACCATCCAGAATATAGCTTCCTGCAATCGTACCAATACCGGATGCCTTGAACAGCTGACGCACTTCCGCATGACCGATAACTTTCTCCTCAAATATAGGATCAAGCATACCCTTCATGGCAGCTTCTACATCTTCGATTGCCTGATAAATAACTCTATACAGACGAAGATCTACACCTTCCTGCTCAGCAAGCTGTTTTGCGGTTGCATCCGGACGGACATTAAAGCCGATAATGATCGCATTTGATGTAGCCGCAAGACTTACGTCAGACTCATTGATCGCACCAACACCGCCATGGATCACCTTTACAACCACTTCTTCGTTGGAAAGTTTGGTCAGACTCTGTTTTACAGCTTCCACAGATCCCTGTACATCTGCTTTGACAATGAGCGGAAGTTCCTTCAGATCGCTTGCCTGAATCTGATCAAAGAGATTATCCAGAGATAATTTGCCCTTAGTCTCCTCAAGAAGACGGTTCTTGTTCTCAGATACAAATGCACCTGCAAAGTTCTTGGCTTCCTTATCACTGTCAAATGCAAGAAGAATTTCACCTGCATTCGGCACATCACCAAGTCCCAGGATTTCTACAGGAGTAGAAGGACCTGCTTCTTTAATCCTGCGTCCCTTATCATCCATCATGGCACGAACCTTACCATTGCATGCTCCTGCTGCAATAAAGTCTCCCACATGAAGAGTACCTTTCTGGACAAGGATCGTGGCAACCGGACCTTTACCTTTATCAAGCTGAGCCTCGATTACAAGACCTCTTGCGGAACGGTTCGGATTTGCCTTTAATTCACATACCTCGGCTGTAAGAAGGATCATCTCAAGAAGAGTATCGATTCCCTCTCCTGTATGTGCGGATACAGGAACAAAAATCGTACTTCCGCCCCAGTCTTCCGGGATCAGTTCATATTCAGAAAGTTCCTGTTTTACACGCTCAATATTAGCACTTGGCTTATCAATCTTGTTGATTGCAACTATGATCTCAACGCCTGCCGCCTTCGCATGGCTGATAGCCTCTACTGTCTGAGGCATCACACCATCATCAGCTGCTACAACCAGAACTGCAATATCTGTGGAGTTTGCACCACGCATACGCATAGCTGTGAAAGCTTCATGTCCAGGTGTATCCAGGAATGTGATCTTCTGTCCGCCAACCTCTACTACAGAAGCACCGATGTGCTGTGTGATACCGCCGGCTTCTCCACGTGTTACATTTGTCTTACGGATTGCATCCAGAAGAGATGTTTTACCATGGTCGACGTGGCCCATAACACAGACTACAGGTGGTCTTGAAACCATATCTTTTTCGTCTTCTTCATCCTCTTTGAGGAGTTCTTCGATAACGTCTACCTTCTCTTCCGGTTCTGCGATGATATCATATTCCAGAGCAATCTCCTGAGCTTTCTCAAAATCGATCTCATGGTTTACGGTAACCATCATACCCTGCATAAAGAGCTTCTTCACAATTACTGACGGCTGCATTTTCATAGCTTCTGCCAGTTCGCGGATCGTCATCTTCTCCGGAAGTGTGATTTCCTTAACCTCAGGTTTCTTCTCTTCCTGTTTTGGCTGCGGAGCCGGTTTCTGCAGAGCTTTCGGGATTCTGGAATTCTTATTGAATCCACCCTGATTTGGTCTGCGTCCGCCACTCTGTGTCTTATCAAAATCTTTTTTCTTGTTTTTGTTCTCTCTGTCTCTTTCTCTCTTGCTGTCTTTGGAAGTCTTTGTCAGTTCCGGTGCAAATGCCATATCGTCATTCTTTCTTGTATTCTGGCGCTGTCCCTGACGTCCCTGACTGCCACCGAAGCGTCCGTCACGTCCTTCACTTCTGTTTCCGTCCGGACGACCCTGGCCATTGCCCTGCGGTCTTCCTCCCTGACGGTTTCCATCTCCCTGTGGTCTTCCCTGGCCGAAACGTCCTCCCTGACGATTTCCATCGCTCTGGAATCTTCCGCCCGGACGGCCCTGACCATCGCCCTGGGATCTTCCCTGGCCGAAACGTCCTCCCTGGCGGTTATCTCCCTGGGATCTTCCATCGCCCTGAGGTCTTCCCTGACGGTTTCCTTCGCCCTGGTTTCTTCCCTGGCCAAAACGTCCTCCCTGGCGGTTATCTCCCTGGGATCTTCCTTCACCCTGAGGTCTTCCCTGACGGTTCTGTCCGTCCGGTCTTCTGTTGCCTGTACCTGGGCGGTCATTATTATTTCTTCTTGGTCTGTCACCGTCTGTTCTTGAACTGTCGGAATTTCTTCCTTCTGCATTTCTTGGTGAACCTGTTCTCTCGCCTTCAGCTTTCACAGGTTTCTTTCTTGTTTTTCCTCCGTCACTTGCATTCTGTGCATGAAAAACGCGGATAATATTTTTTTTCTTTTTAGGTGTTTCAGTTTTATCTCCTTCTGATTTTGCTGTTACAACCTTTTCTTCTGTCTTGGGAGTCTCCAATTTCGCAATATGCTCCTTTCCCCTGTTATTATTGTCTTTTCTGAATCTATTCTTTACTTCCGAAACCGCAGGCTCATCCACCATACTCATATGGCTTCTCACATCAACGCCTTTTGATTTCAGAAACTCGATTACTTCTCTGTTCTGTCGTCCAAGCTCTCTGGCCAGCTCATGTACTCTTAATTTTGACAATCGCTATACCTCCTTCATGATTGCTTTCGCAAAGTTCTCATCCTGGACAGCCAGACAGGCGCGGTACTCCTTTCCCATTGCTCTGCCTAAGCTCTCTTTATCTGAGAAGAAGAAAATCGGAACTTCATAAAAACTGCACATATTCCTGAATTTCTTCTTTGTATTCTCGGAGGCATCCTCAGCAACGATCACAAGCAGTCCTTTTCCGGTCTTTACAGATTTCTCTGTGGAAAATTCTCCGCTTACGGTCTTGCCTGCTTTGGTAGCCAGCCCTATCAGCGACAGTACTCTGTTATTTTTCAATATCTTCCAGCTCCTTCTTAAGTCGTTCGTATACCTCATCCGGAACCGCAGTTTTCAGTGAACGCTCAAGTCCATGATTTTTAATCGCTTTATCCAGACATTCTCTGGAAAGACACAGATATGCGCCTCTGCCGTTTTTCTTACCGGTAGTATCAAGCACGATCTCATCTTCTGTAGTCTTAAGAACTCTGAGCATCTCTTTCTTGCTTTTCATTTCCCTGCAGCCGGTACACTGGCGCATGGGAATCTTATTCTTCGTCTTCATTCTCTCCTGCTTCCTGAGCCTGTGGCTCTTCTTCTACAGGAACTTCCTCTGAAACTTCTTCTGCTTCGGTTTCTTCTGTCAGGGAATCTTCTGCTGAAGTTTCCTCTGCTGATGCCTCAGCTGCATCTTCTGCAGTCTCGTCATCATCATAATCATAGAAATCTCCGGCTTCTTTTGCCTGAGTCTCACTCTTGATGTCAATCTTAAATCCTGTAAGTCTTGCAGCAAGACGTGCATTCTGACCTTCTTTACCGATTGCAAGGGACAGCTGATAATCAGGAACAACTACCAGAGCTGTCTTCTCATCAGGATCTGCCATAACTGCGATAACCTTTGCAGGGCTCAATGCATTCTCGATCAGGATCGCAGGATTCTCATCCCAGTTGATGATATCGATTTTCTCACCGCGAAGTTCCTCAACTACTGCATTGACACGTGCGCCGTTCATACCTACGCATGCACCAACTGCATCTACATCCGGATCGTTGCTCCATACAGCGATCTTTGTACGGGAACCGGCCTCACGTGCGATGCTCTTGATCTCAACAGTTCCGTCTTTTACTTCTGCAACTTCTGACTCAAAGAGACGTTTCACAAGTCCCGGATGAGTTCTGGATACCAGAATACGAGGTCCCTTCGGGGTATCCTTGACTTCAAGAATATACACCTTAATTCTCTCTGTCGGCTGGAAGGTTTCCCCTTTCACCTGTTCATTCTCACTTAATACTGCATCTGCCTTACCAAGATTGATGCTTACATTCTTGCCCATCACACGCTGTACAATACCGGTTACTACTTCTTTCTCTTTTCCATAGTATTCATCATACAGCACTTTACGTTCTTCCTCACGGATTTTCTGCAGGATAACATTCTTTGCATTCTGTGTCGCAATACGTCCGAATTCCTTAGACTGGATCGGAACCTGTATCATGCCTCCGATCTCAGCTCTTGATGTGATCTTCAAAGCATCTGCCAGAGAAATCTCCATTGCAGGATCCTCTACGTATTCTACGATACTTCTGTCTGCATACACTGAAAAATCGCAGGTTTCCGGATTAATAGTTACATGTACATTGTCAGCTTTTCCAAAATGGTTTTTGCAGGCCTGGATCAGAGACTGCTCAATTGCCTCAAGCAAAGTATCTTTGCTGATACTCTTTTCCTTTTCAAGGATATCCAGTGCCTCCTTTAACTCTCTGCTCATTTTTTTCTTATCCTCCCGAATTAACTAAAACTCTATTGCGAGGCGTATCAGGGCTGTGTCTTTCTTATCAAAAACACGCTCGGTTCCATCCTCATCGATTGTCACACTGTTACTATCATATGCGGTCAAAATCCCGCAGAACTCTTTTTGCTTCTCGATTGGCCGATAGGTACGGATTTCCACCAGTTTTCCCATGTTTCTCTCAAAGTCTTTGTCTTTCTTCAGCGGTCTGTCCAGTCCCGGTGAACTGATCTCCATGATATAACTGTCTTCAATAAAATCATTCTCATCCAGTTTGTCACTGAAAGCTCTGCTGACTGTCTCACAGTCATTTACTGTAATTCCGCCTGGTTTGTCAATGTATCCTCTCAGATACCAGTTTCCTGCTTCCTTTACATATTCTACATCAACCAGTTCAAAGCCGTTAAGTTCTACGATCGGTGCCAGAAGTTCCTCTGCGCGCTTTTCATACTCTTCCCGTCTGCTCATTTTCCCACCTGCCTTTCCATGCAACAAATAAGAGTGGGCTCACGCCCACTCCTTTGTCAACAAGTTCTAATTTAGATGTATTGTAACACCAATTCCCGGCAATTGCAAGGCTTTTCCTGCAAAAACCTTGATTTTAGCGGATTTGTTGGTTTTATATACGTGGTTTTGTTCCTTTACTGTCCCGTTTGGACAGTTTTATCCTGTTGAGAACATAGGGTTTATCATGGTAAGTAATGGTATATTCCTGACGGCTTTCCAGAAGATATGCATGATCCAGCTTATCTCCTTCTGCCAGTTTCATTCCACGCACCCCGATAGATGTTTTCTTCATAGCAGAAATATCCTGTTTCTGAAATCTTAAGAAATATCCGCCTTCACTCTGGAATACCACCTGTTCCATTTCATCCGCAGAACCCACAAAAATCAGAGAATCCTCTTCAGCAAGTTTCGTAGACACGATCGTTCTCTTCGCCACATCAAACTCTGCACCACTCACCAGCTTGCACATGGATGCAGCAGTGACAAACAGAAGTGTATTTTCTTTTACAGATGCCAGTGGTGCTACATAGAGCATACGTTCCTGTGCACTGTCATAATTGCTCAGATTATCTGCCGGTGTCCCCTTATCCCTGAAACGAACCAGCGGAATATCTGCCACCTTGATACTGTGCATCTTTCCATTATCTGTAAAGATACAGATCTTATCTGTATTCATACAGTTAAACACATATTTGTTCTCTGCATTGGCAGCTTCTTTATTTCTCTCATATGCAGACTTATCAATGGTCCGCATATATCCGAAGCGATCCATGAGGAAGGTGACTTCCATCTCCTCCATCTTCTTTTCTTCATAGACAACTTCTTCTGCATTCTCGATCACTGTGCGGCGTTTCGTACCGTATTCTTTCTTGATCTGATCCAGTTCTTTCATGATCACTTCTGCCATGGAATCATAATTATTCAGGATATCTTCATAAACGGAAATGTTCTTCATTGTTTCTGCATAATCTGCCTGAAGTGCCTCGATCTCCAGACCAATCAGTTTGTACAGACGCATATCCAGGATCGCAGCTGCCTGTTTTTCTGAGAAATGCAGCTTCTGCGCAGCTTTCTCGCTTGATTTGCTCTTGAACCTGATTCCTTCTGTCACACCGTCAACCAGGCATTTCTTTACCTGTTCTCTGTTCTTGCTTCCTCGCAGGATCTCGATGATCAGGTCGATCACATCACATGCCTTGATCAGACCTTCCTGGATTTCTTTCTTCTCCTGCTCTTTATTCAGAAGTGTGGTGTACTTTCTGGTCGTGACATCGAATACGAAATCTACGTGATGCTCGATCACCTGCTTCAGACTCAGAGTCTCCGGTCTGCCATCCGCAACTGCCAGCATATTCACGCCAAAAGTATCTTCCAGCTTTGTCTTCTTATAGAGCATATTTGTAAGATTCTCTACATCTGCGTCACGCTTCAGGTCAAGAACAATACGGATTCCCTCTTTGGAAGACTGGTTGGAAATATCCACGATATCTGTTGCCTTCTTGTTTTCCACAAGAGACGCAATATCATTCAGGAATTTTCCGATATTTGCACCGATCATTGTGTAAGGAATCTCCGTGATCACAAGCTGCTGTCTGCCGCCTTTGAGCTTCACTGTCTCCACCTTACCTCTGACACGCAGCTTCCCTGTTCCTGTCTCGTAAATCCTGAGCAGGTCATCTTTATTTACTACCAGACCACCTGTCGGAAAGTCCGGTCCCTTGAGATAGCGCATCAGCCCTTTGACACTGAT
>OLND01003350.1_pt1 | contig 12707 bp, 10 predicted proteins | sample 1672031 | NCBI WGS metagenome assembly OLND01 (sample SAMEA3136638, study PRJEB25190) | human gut metagenome | biome: human gut; feature: human-associated habitat; material: faeces | place: Austria | collected 2013
AAAAGCCGTCTAACTCACGACTGAAGTCACGAGAATGCGACGGCTAAGTTTTCAAGACCGTGACTCGTGTTTTATATGATGTATCGGCATACCAGCACACATTTGTACCAACAGGTACTTTATATTGCCCATCTACTATCTGCCCGTTTGAGGTATAGACCATTTCATTATCTGACGTTCCGTCGGCAAAAGTCAGGCCATTGCCATGAAATGTGACTTTGTATTTAACAATCATACCTTCGGGTTTTTCAGTACTGATTTCAATATCCGGCACATCCCTCTCATTATTGTCTTTATTATCTTTCCACTTTTTTATAAAAGTGACAGTCCCGTCTTTTTTTTTGCGCCTTTAAACACATATACACCAGAACTCTCAACCTGTCCTGCAGTATCTTCTGCTGCTGCCACGGGAACAGCAAACATCGTTGCCAGTGCAGCAGACGCAAAAATGAAACTGTTTTTTTTAGTTTTCTTTTTTGCATTTTCTCAATCCTTAAATTCTAGCAAGTTGTTTTGTTTCTCTATATATACAATATGCTGAATTTTAGAGAAAAGAGATTCTTTTTGAAATTTTTTTTAGGCTTTTGGTAATTCCACCGGCTTTGCTAGAGTCGCATCATCGTTACAAAACGCAAAAAAGAGGCCATTTCTGACCTCTTGAATACATAACCACTTTGGGTATATGCCTTATGCGTTATTCCTGATTACTCCCCCGCTCTTAGCCCCCTGTAAATCTCTTCCGCAAAGATGCCAAGCACTTCTTTCTTAATCTCATCATTTCCAAGCAGCAGGGAGAAAAAATCCTGGTTCTGGTTCAGCCCCTCAATCAAGGCATCGTCAATGTTGTCAAAATAAGCAAACTCAAAATCTTTTTCGGTGTTATTTTTGGCACTTGCTTTTAGTTCTTCAGATTTCATCATGATGTCTTTAATCTGCAGCATCGCCTTTACTGCAACGTCATTGTCGTATGACTTGCCTGTTTTGCTGTTGATTTCAGCGATGATTTGAGACAGTTTTTCGGTCTTCTGCGATGTCAGGGCAATCTGCTCTGCGGTCGGCAGCTTTACGACCGGGTCCGATTTTATAGTGTCTGTTTTATGTTCTTCTTTTTTCTTCTGTACGAAACCGGAAGCCTTTATCTTGCCGGCCAGGTTGAAGCCGCCGCCGGAACCGCCCATCTTTAAGTATGACTTCAGATAGTTTAAGAAATTGTATTTCTTATGAAGCTCTTTGTCCTCAAAGCAGGAAGCCTGAACCAGGAATTCGTAGAACCTTACAAAGTGCTTGACTGTAAGGATAATTTCATTGCGTTCTTCTGTCGGATGACTTTCAATTGCCTTTTTGGTCTTCTGCAACAGATATGTCATACTTTTCTTCGCTTTTGCAGATATATCGCCGAAATACAGTAAGTCATTAAATTTGTCCACGTCATCCGTGTCAATCACATAATAACCGTCCAGTTTTGCCTCAATATCATACATTGCAGACGGAGTTATTGAGTTGGATAACTCTGTGACAGTGTAGAACTTGGAAAAGTCCTTGATGATGTCATCATAGTTATTTACAAAGTCAAGAATGAAGGTATGTTTGTCATACGGCGGGCAGATACGGTTAAGGCGTGACAGCGTCTGAATAGTTGATACATCATGCAGTTTCTTTAAGATGTACATGGCACAGAGCTTCTTCTGGTCAAAGCCTGTCTGGTATTTGTCAGCAACGATAAGCACGTTGTAGTCGTCAGAGTCAAACTCTGCCGGGAGCTTCTTTTCTGCAAAGCCGTTCATTCCCGGTTCTGTATACTCCTTATCTTCCAGTTTTACATTTCCGGAGAACGCCACCAGAGCATGAATATCGGTATAACCTTTTCTTTTCACATAGTCTTCAAAGCCCTGTCTGTATTTTACTGCCGCTTCACGTGATGCGGTGATGACCATTGCTTTCGCCTGTCCGTCCAGCTCAGACATTACAGTTGTACGGAAATGTTCAATTATGATTTCCACACGCTGCATGATATTCGTTTCATGCAGGTCAATAAACCTTGCAATCTGGCGCTTTGCCTTGTTTGTTTGATATTCCGGGTCTTCCTTAATCTCTTTGTTTAACTGGAAATATGTTTCATATGTAGTGTAATTCTCCAAAACATTCAGGATGAAGCCCTCTTCTATCGCCTGCTTCATGGAATACAGGTGGAATGCCTCATTTCTGCCCTTTGTATTGGTTCTTCCAAACAGTTTAAGCGTTGTCGGTTTCGGTGTAGCGGTAAATGCAAACACTGACACGTTTTCCGGCTTGCCGTTTTTGCTTACTTCTTTTGCAAGGATATCTTCAGCATCTACCTCTTCGCCTTCCCTCAAAACATCGGTCACGGCCTTCATGTTTTTACCGGCAGTTGATGAATGTGCTTCGTCAATAATGACTGCGAAATGTTTATCTTTCAGCGCTTTCACATTACCCACAATATACGGAAACTTCTGGATAGTCGTCACAATAATCTTCGTATTACCTTCCAGCGCCCGGCCAAGGTCTACAGAGGTGCATTTTTCGTCCATGACGCGGATGAAGCCGGATTTGTGTTCTAATGAAAGCACAGCCTGCTGCAGCTGGCGGTCTACTACTACCCTATCAGTGCAGATGATGATACTGTCAAAAATAATCTTATTTTCAGCATCATGCAGTGACGCCAAGCGGTACGACAGCCAGGCAATCTCATTTGTCTTTCCGGACCCGGCAGAGTGCTGCAGCAGATAGTTCTGGCTGCTCCTGTTTATCATCACATCGTCAAGCACCTTACGGATGACGTCCAGCTGGTGGAACCTCGGAAAGATGACTGTTTCAGAAATCCTTTTTTTCGGCGCCCTACCATCTTTTGTTGCTCTTTTTTCGTCTTCTTTTTTCTCTTTTGCTTCAATAAACATGAATTTACTGATGATTTCAAGCACGGAGTCTTTTTGGAGGATATTATCCCACATGTAATGAACACTATACTCATCTTTCAAGACAGGGTTTCCGGCACCGGTATTAATGCCTTCACCCTTACCCATATTAAACGGCAGGAAGAATGTAGCTTCGCCGTCAAGCTTGGTTGTCATATACACTTCTTCCAAATCCATCGCAAAAGACACCAGGACGCCGGCTTTGAATCTGAAGAGCCTTGTCTTCGGATTTCGTTCTGTTCTATACTGCAGAATTGCGTTCTCGTAGTTCTGGCCGGTTGCGTTGCATTTTAATTCAAATGCCATAATCGCAAGACCGTTCAGGAACACGACCAGGTCAATCCTTTCTTCATCTGATGCCCACACCTCTTCTGATACAGAGAAGATGTTTTCGTTATACAGTTTGTTGAGTTCTTTATTATATGTTGTAGCCGGCTTTGCATACATCAGTTTCAGCGGTACATTGGCAATCTCCACGCCGTGTTTCAGAACATCAAGCCTGCTGCCGCGTTTCTTTGTCTCTTCTGCATTGATAGCCGACACTATCACTTCTTCTGTCTTTTCTTTATATATTTTTTTAAGGCTTTCTATCTCATCCGGCTGTGTGGTTTTCAAAAACCGCATCAGTTCCGGGCGGCTGACAGCAAAAAGCCTGTCGTAGTGGTCTGCCGGCTGGACTTCGTAGCCGCTGGTAGCAAGTTTTTTTAGTATGTATTTTTGGTATTCTTTTTCTGATAATATGTTATTCATCAAGGTTCTCCTTCTGCCGGGAAGATGCTGCGGGCGGTATGGTATGCGGGGCTCCGCCCCACACCCTGGCAGGGCAATCGCCCTGCACTCTGCGAAAAACTCGCTCCGCTCGTTTTTCTGTACAAGGCCGCCCGCCTTTGGCGGGCATATCTTTATTACGCTACCGGTACTTCTTTCTTACCGGTTACATATTCATAAATTAATGATTTTTTGTATTCTTCAAGGGTTGCGATTTGGTCTTCGTAATTCTGTAAAAGGGCATCAATTTCCGAGCATTTGGAGTCAAGATAATCGGCGATAGTTAACATTTCTTGCTGAGATGGAACAACAACCTTTATTTCTCCAAGTTCTTCTTGGTTTATCTTTGGCATTTTCACTCTATCTTGAATAATAAGGCTTACTTGTGATACAAAATAAGTAGATAACATTGAGTATACCATAAAAAGGGTTGGAAGCTTTGATTCTATAGGATACATATCCGCGCTACATAATCCATCAAAAGGCGCAACTGTCAATTTATTAAGATTAGGACGTATCTTAGAATATAATATCTGACCACGATAAAACAAATGATTTCCACTGATAATTCCGGATTCCTCTACGGTTTGATGTGATAACAACCTTCCTGTATCTTTCTCAATATTATCTGGAGCAATTTGAGGGTATTTCATATATTTGTCTGGCTGTACCAGATTAGATTTAATTGAAGCTATATGTTTAAATCGTACAATCTTCCACCCCTCCGGAACTTCCCCAATCCATTCAACCCCGGAATCCTTCATCTTCGCACCCTTATCCAGCCCCTTCGTTACCGCTTCTGTTATAACTGCTTTTTTGTATTCTTTTGCAGATTCCACGCGGGCACGGAGATTTTCAATAAGGGTGTCAATTTCGGAACATTTGGAGTCAAGGAAATCGGCGATGCGGTGTTGTTCTTCTTTACCAGGACAAAGTAACATTAATTTTGAAAATTCACTATAATTTAAACCTTGTCTAACTCCATTCCCCATATTGTAAAATACCTTATTGATGTCATAAGAATGTAATAAATAATGAAAATATTTAATGTAAATATTTGCAATTGGTTGAAGACTAATATATGCAGAAGTGATAATTTCTTTTTCTGTTACTAAGCCTGTTCGCAAACTTTTTTTATCATTTTGTAAATCTGTTGGTCTAATTACAATATCATTAGGTTGAACTATATTATATGTTGTGAAATTTGCAGGAAGTAATCCTCCATTAGTATTAATATCCTTACGTATAATTTTACCATAACTTAATGATAATAAATTTTGTTCCTGGAGCATAGAATTTTTATTTTTTCTTTCAGCAAAATAACTGTATAAAGGATGTATTCCCCACCCTTCCGGCACTTCCCCAATCCACGGAATCCCGGAATCGCGCATTTTTCTTTCTTTTTTTTCGCTGTTTTTTTCTTCCATATACGTGAATGTCTCCTTGTTGCGTTGTTTCTCTTTATTTTTGTTTATTTTTCGGCATCTACTTTTTGTATTCTATCGCCGTAGTCTATGCTTCCACCACAATGGTTTAACTCTTCTAATTCATCGTCACTAATATTATCTGCTTCTAATTGATTAATTAGCTTTTGTGTTTCTTCCGGGTGTTTATCTAGCCAATCAGAAGTTTCTTTCATCCTGTTAAAATTTGGCATTCGTTTAATTAATATCCCCATATTTTCACCTCTTTTCATTGTATCAGCAGGATTTATTTAAAAATTCAATTGCAAAAAAACGCAATTTTTGCTCAGGGTCAAGGGCGATTGCCCTTGCCGGGGGTGCGGGGCTGGAAGCCCTCCGCGAACATCTCACCCGAAAAGTTTTTTCTCAATCTCTCCGGCTTCTTTCACAAGCGCCGCCATCCTTGCCGCAATATCTTCTGATGCTGCCTGCTTCTGGTATTTGTAGAAGCAGCGTGTGAACGGTATTTCTGCACCGGTCTTGATTACTGGCTTCTTCGCCGCCAGGTTTTCTTCAAAGAACCACTTGGCATCCGGGATGTGAGGCAGAACCTCACGCGCCATATAATCTTCAATGTCCTCGTCGTATTTTACAATCTCAGTGTCTTTGGTGTCTTTGTCATAAATGATTTCGCCTTTATTTTTGCCTTTCTTTTCTCTCTGTATTTCTGCATTTTTGTCCATCACAGATAAGGCATCGGCAATCTTGTCAACAAGTTTTGAATCAACGTCAGGCAGAACCTTATTGATTACCGGCAAAAAGGCTTCCGGTGACATATACTTTTCTTCTGAATTTGCCGCATTCAATGCGTTAATGATGCTGTCATATTGCTGCTTGGACTTTTTGAAGTCTTCCAGTTTTGTCCTCTCTTTTGCTGTCATATTTTCGCCTTTTTCTTCCAGTTCAAGGACTTTTGCTTCGTCGTAGAGTTTTGACAGCACACCGCTCTGCATCAAGTGCTCAATGCTTTCATCTGTAATCTCGTACCGTCTCTGCAGCGGCTGCATTACGGTATACTCACGGTAAATGAATTTTGTATTGTTGTAAATCTTAGAGAACTCGTTTTCCTCAAAATCGCAATACAGCTTCGTGATAACCTCGCGGTCTTCCGGCGTAAACTCGTTCTTCTTGCTTCCAAGCGGCTTCCTCAATTTATGGCAGATACCTGAAGCATCAATCAGCTGAATCTTGCCGATACGTTCCGGGCGCTTATTTTTAGACAGAATCCAGCAAAAACTGCTTATGCCGGTATTGTAAAACAAGTCATTCGGCATCTGGATAATCGCTTCAACTAAATCATTCTTCAGCAGCCAGCGCCTAATCTGTGACTCACCTGACGCAGTTCCGCCGGTAAACAAAGGAGAACCATTAGAGATGATTGCTGCACGTCCAACATGGTCATCCATCTTTGCAACTGCTGACTGTAAAAACAATAACTGAGAATCGCTTCCAGCCGGGAGGCCTGCTCCCCATCTGCTGTCATCTTTTACAAACTCCGCCTTAACCGCATCTTCCTGACCCTGTTTAGCGTTGTCTCCGCTCCACGGAGTGCCAAATGGCGGGTTTTCAATCAGAAATCGCATTTTTGTATCCGGGAAGCAGTCATTCTTCAATGTATCTGTATGCTTAAAGTTTTCTGCGTTCTGACCTTTGATGAGCATTTCGGCTTTACCGACTGCATAAGACGGCCCCATAAATTCCTGGCCAAACAGTCTTACATCTGCTGAAGGGTTATAGTGCTTCAGATATGTAAATGCAGTAGAGAGCATACCGCCAGTACCGCAGGCCTGGTCACATACAGTAATGATTTTCTTGTCATCAAAGATGTCATCACAGCCTTCTGACAGTAAGACAGAACATAGTAATTTAATGATATCCCTGCCAGTGTAGAACTGTCCGGCGTCTACATTCTGATAGAACCTGCCAATCAGGTTCTCAAAGATATACCCCATTTTGATGCTGTCATAAGTCTCCGGGTCAAGGTCAAGTTCTGAGAACGCCTTTACAACGGAAAACAGGCAGCCATCCTTATCCATCTTTTCAATATGTTTCTCAATCTCCAATTCATTCAGGATATCTTTAACGTTATCAGAAAGTCCTGCAACATATGCATTGAAATTCTTCGCAATGTTATCCGCATCGTTACACAGCTCTCTTAAATCAAACCGGCTGGTATTGTAAAACTGAAATCCGGAAATCTTACACATGGCCTTGTATGGATATGTTGGCATCTTCTCGAACATATCAACAACAGCCTGTTTTGTCTTTTCCAGTGTACATTCAAATCTCCTGATGATTACCATCGGAATGATAACATCACCATACTTATCAGGCATATAAGAGCCGCGGAGCTTATTTGCAATACTCCAAATAAAATTCGCCTCAGCGGTAACATCAACTGGGCTCTCATCCCAAAGCATATCTATATTCATATTTATTATATTCTCCTTCTTGTGCTCAAATCATCATTTATCTTATATTAATATACCAAATTTTCATCTGTTGTGGTTAATTTTGCGAAGAAAAAAGCCTATTAATGATAAAAACTTATCTTCATAGGCCTTATTTTAGCAGTAATGATAAACAGCATATGGAATTCCGATAATAATTGTAAATCGTAAAATTAATAAAATCAGTCTCAAATCATATTTCAGGCCATGGCATTTTTCTTTCCATTTTGCAGATAATTTATGTAATTTCACAATACAAGCAAAAATTATCAGTAGCATTAGCACAATAACAATAATTACATATACGAGTGGAGGCTTTGGGACTTCTTCTGGTGGCAATACAAATTTTACCGATGTAGCAAGTCTTATTGCAAACAACATATATATTTGAGCCACAATATATATCAATGAAATCAGCCAGAACAATTTGTTTATAATATTTAACATATGAAGTTTGTTAGCATCACTTTTTCGTCTTCTTTCTTTTTTAGTCATCGTCAATCTCCCGCAGTTTCTGGAATACTCTGCTTCCAGTAAACTCACATTCGTCGCCATCTGTAAAAATGATGTGACACTTTTTCTGTTTTTCTCTGAATTCATTTTTCTGTTTTATTATTTCCATGCGTTTTTTGCGGTATGCTTTCTGTCTCGCAATCTCACGCAGCTTGTCTTGGTTCCATCCAATTGTCATCATATTGTATTTCCTCCTGTTCATGTTTTTTAATCTATAGTTTTAATATGCCGAATATGAATATTTTTCTCTGTTTGCACGGTATTTACTATATGCTGACATACAAGGATACACAAATTGTCTGAATCTTCTGAAATTATTTTAAAACGAAACATACGTTGTTAAAATATGTTACGTCGTTGACTCGTTTTTGTTTCTGTCATGCTTCTTTCGTTTCTCTCTCTCGTTGTGCTTATTATTTATCACTTGCTGCACATGTGGCACATATACGCAATTTCTTGTATTTTCGGACTGTTTATTACTGCTTTTACTGGCTTGTGCTATGACTGGCATTCATCTGTTTTGCATATGGTACATTGTCTATTCGGATGTGGCTGAAATTTTAACGCTCCTATAAACAGTGGTAATCGATAGTTTTTTAATCGCTGCTGCCAATGGTATTGACTGTTTGATATATATACCGGCTGCCGCCGTACTGAAAGGTAAGCGAGCAAATCTTGATGACTTGTGTTAGTTTGGATTTGCTCGCTCACCTTTACGTGAATGCATTGGTGTGAAAATACTAAGAGTTGTATAAGACATACGCGAAAACCGCGAATGCATGTAAAGTTATGATGTAATGGAATGTTATTTCAACAATAAAAAAACGACACACATAATGTTGTGTCGCATTCACAATTTTCGCTGTCTGTTGAATTTTCACACTCAATACATTCACCGCATTCGATAACGTAGATTTTGGCCGATAAAGTAGAGGTTGCGCGAGATGACAGCCCAGAGAGAGGAGTGAAGTCCTGAGTGAAATGGGCATAGTTTCTCCTTACGACTCCACTGGCTATGGTAGACCAGTAAAATGGCAAGGAGAGACTATGCACATAAACAAGTTTAGAACGTAACCCAAAATGACGATAGCCCGTCGGTCGTCGTTTCGCCGTCGCTTATGTGAACCTTGATAGCCGGCTGCCCCGTAGAACAGCCTTAATATCATAAAAAATGCGCCTTACAGTATGACAGCGTTATAAGCGTCTAAGTTTCATATTGTAATGTTTCAAAACAAGTCAGCAATAAAAGTGATACAAAAAGAACAAAGTTCTTTGTCACCAGTCGGAAGTTGAACAGCACTTCCGCAAACATTACAGCATTCCGCTCTTCTTCTTATGTTATATGTAAGCAGATACTCATATATAACAGATATACAGAACAGAGAAAAAGGTTCTGTAATTCAATAACGACAGAGTGAAGATTCCACTTCCGTAAAACGGAGTATGGATTCAGAACAAATGTCCTTCTTTTTCTTTCTGGGTAATCGGTTTACAACACGGCTGTAACCGTATCCACGAAATCTACCAGACTATCACCGGCTCTTCTTCCGGCTGGTTTCATATGTGTGTGTCCAAATTTATTCACTACTTTGTCAATTATTCACATACTGGCATTTGCCCGCTGCTTTTCGTTTCAAAATCATCGTTTTCGCATATATGTTCGGTGGCTTACCATACCGGCTTGTCACCAGACTCCGGACCTGGACTTCCAGGCCTTTGTCAGTCAGGGCATGCCGCAGCATACCTCACACATCATATGAAGAATAATACTTTTTCGGCAAAGGCATGTAAAACCTGGCAGAAGCCACGCTTTACACGCTAATCATTTTTTATAATACGTAATGACATTTCAGGAACTCTCATTCCATCCCAACGTAGTTAAACCCAACCGCACTATGCGTCGGCGGCTGGTACTGCCCGCCCCTCACGCCATCGCTTTCGCTCATGTCATCCGTCTCGACTACTGCACCGCAAGAAATCATGTTTCCTCTTTCTTACGGCGTGCCCTTCGGCACCTTACCGCATCATCACGGGCATTCGTGCATGCTCCACGAACTCCCCCGCATCCTATTCTTAACCAACTGTCATCAGGTATCATGACAGTGAGCCCCGCCCCGCCTTTCGCGAAGGTAAGAGCTTCCTATGCCGTTGTAATCCAGCACTTAGGCATGGGTCATGGTACTGCGCCTCAACCCCTGTGGCATCAGCCATACATCAAGGTCTCCTATATGGCTGCCCCTCCGACTGTTTCGGCTCGGATGAAAACATTTAACGTTGTTTTAAAGTCTCGTTCTCATCATACGTTTAACCTACTACGTAAGCGGAATTGTTTTTATCCGCCCGTCGTCCTAAAGCGCAAAGCCGATAGTGCTCAGGCAAAGCCTGCTATCTTGCTTATTGCTCCTCACCGCGCATTGAAATAGCCGAAACATACTATTCTCCAGTTTTACCAGCGCAGTAAGTCATAACGCATACTCTTGGTAGAGTTGACTCCTCAATATTTACTTTTTCTCACGACCTGCGGTCTCCCCGGTTCTAAATCCTTTTTTCTCTCTCTTTACTTATTCTTTTCATATCATATCACAAACCGTATTTACAAAAGGACCCATACAAGGTCAGGCATGTCTGCCCTTGGCTAATCTGAATCAATATCCACTACTGCCCCGGCATACCTGCCGGCGGATGAAGATGGTGTCAAGATGCCATCCATTGATAACTCGCCGGCATTCTGCCGGACTTGTTACCAGATTAAAATTGAAACCGATATCAACGTCCCTTTTTGTTGACACATATAATATGCTAAATAAAATAAAAAAAAGACTCTTATATAAACAAATTTGTAACATTCCGATTTATTTTCGTATATTCGCCCTTGTAAATCTCTATTCTCACATGGAAATTATAATTATAGTACTTCTTATTTTATGTAACGGAGTACTTTCTATGTCTGAAATTGCACTGGTTTCAGCACGAAAAGTCAAATTAGAAAATAGTGCGAAAAAAGGTAGCAAAGCGGCATTATCAGCCTTAAAACTATCACAAGACCCCGACCGATTTCTTTCAACCGTACAGATAGGTATTACCCTCATCGGAATTTTAACGGGTCTTTACTCTGGCGAAGCCTTAGCCCAAAGCCTTGCAAAACTATTAGCTAAAAGTTCCTTATTAGCTCCTTATGCAGTAGGTTTGGCACAAGCCATCATTGTTATTATAGTTACATATTTAACCCTTATTATCGGCGAATTGGTTCCCAAACGTATCGGTATGATAGCCTCGGAGCGAGTTGCAAAGATCGTATCGAGACCTATGTCGTGGTTATCGTATATCGCATCGCCTTTCGTGTGGATACTCACCAAAAGTACAGCCGGGGTATGCCGTTTCTTAGGGCTTTCATCTCAAAAAGAAGGAATCACCGAAGACGAAATAAAAGCTATCGTTCGAGAAGGTACAGAGGGAGGGTGTGTACAGGAGGTGGAACAAGACATTGTAGAACGAGTTTTTAACTTGGGAGATCGCAATATATCCTCTATCATGACCCACCGGAGCGATTTAATTTGTCTCGATGTACAAGATGACAACACCACCCTGAAATCAAAGATTACCAGTGATCTTCATGCCGTATATCCGCTATGCGAAGACAGCCTCGATAACATTATCGGAATAGTTTCTTTAAAAGATTTATTCGGAAAGATCGATGATAAAAATTTCGATATCAGAGCCGTCGCCTCAACTCCCTATTTCCTGCCGGAAAATATGAGTGTATATACTGCGATGGAAAGGCTCCGCAATGAAAACCAACGCTATGGATTAGTAACCGACGAATTTGGGAGTATTGAAGGAATTGTGACGATAAGCGATATTTTGGGAGCTTTGGTCGGTTCTGTATCATCGGGGCCTTCGGCAGATATTATTATCCGGGAAGATGGCTCTTGTCTCATCGACGGACAATGCTCTTTCTATGATTTTCTGGACCACTACGACATGACGGATCGTTATCAAGAATACAATTACAATACTCTGAGCGGGCTTATCCTCGAATTATTACAGCACATTCCGACCGAAGGAGAAAAGATAGAATGGCTATGCTTCACTTTCGAAATCGTCGACATGGACGGAGCCCGCATCGATAAAGTTCTGGTTCAAAAAAATGAAACGGATAACATAGCCTTGTAACATCGATCTCGATGACAAAGACCAAACTAAATATCGAATCTTGGAACCGGAAGGAACACTTCCGGTTCTTTTCTGCTTTTGACGATCCCTTTTTCGGAATAACTACAAACGTAGATTTTACTACTATATATCTCGAAGCCAAACATGATTCTCAATCTTTTTTCCTTTACTCGCTCCATCATATATTGACAAAAGCCAATGAAACAGACGAATTCAAATTAAGAATCGAGGGAGGGAATTCTGTCGTTAAATACGATACCATACACGTATCTCCGACAATAGGAAGAGAAGACGGAACATTCGGTTTTGCTTTTTTCGAATATATCCCCGATCGCAACGATTTCATTCAACAAGCAATTCAAGAGATAACAAGAGTAAAAAACAGTACAGGATTATCCTTTTCGAAA
>OLND01003356.1_pt1 | contig 12680 bp, 10 predicted proteins | sample 1672031 | NCBI WGS metagenome assembly OLND01 (sample SAMEA3136638, study PRJEB25190) | human gut metagenome | biome: human gut; feature: human-associated habitat; material: faeces | place: Austria | collected 2013
AGCTTCCGAATAGGAAGTTGTTGTAATGCTAAAAATCAATGTGCCAATACACTAGTGCTGACTGTACTGTTTTCTTCAAGTGTCTGCTCTTTTTTATTATTTTTTACCTTAAACTCCAATATAATTGCTGGTATTTTTGTTTTTTCCCGCTCTTTCGGAACCATCATGACATCATATCTGCCAAAGCCGCTTTCCCGGTTTGACCTGATTTCATAGATATCTGTCTGGTCTGCTATTAGTCCAAGCACAAATCCATGATAAAATCTTTCCGGTTCCTGATTTCCAGCGCCTTCACTTCCGACATCAAAATAACTAAACGTCGGTTGGGTTCCCCACACCTTGAAATCGGAATAACAATATGTTTTTTTAAGATTTATTTTATAAAAAAACTCACAGAAAGGATTTTTTGCTTTTCCTTTCTGTGAGATCTTTTAAAATTGTCCAAGGAGAATAAATATCTCTTCCCTTTTAATATTGTCTCTTATTTAAAATAAGCCACACCGGACTCAAAGATCTTCAGATCCTGTTCTCCGTAAATGTTCATTGCCACGCTTCTGTCACGTCTCTCGGAATGAGCCATCTTACCGAGCACACGTCCATCCGGGCTTGTGATACCCTCGATGGAACAGTAGGAACCATTGACGTTCCACTCTTCGTCCATGGTCGGAACACCTGCCTCATTGACGTACTGTGTTGCAACCTGACCGTTTGCAAACAGTTTATCAAGCCATTCTTTCGGTGCAACAAAGCGTCCCTCTCCGTGGGATGCCGGGTTGCAGTAAACTTTTCCAAGTTCCGCCTGTGCTAACCACGGGGACTTGTCGGTGACAACTTTTGTGTATACCATCTTGCTGATATGGCGTCCGATCGTGTTGTAGGTCAGTGTCGGGGAATCTGCTGCCTGCGGGCGGATCTCGCCGTAAGGTACCAGTCCTAATTTGATCAGTGCCTGGAATCCGTTACAGATACCAAGGGCTAAACCGTCTCTCTCATTTAACAGTTTCATAACTGCCTCTGTCATCTTTGCGTTGCGGAATGCGGTTGCAAAGAATTTTGCAGATCCTTCCGGCTCATCACCGGCGGAGAATCCACCCGGGAACATGATGATCTGTGCCTGATCGATTGCCTTGGTAAATTCATCTACGGACTCACGGATGTCCTCAGCATTTAAGTTTTTAAATACTTTTACGATCGTATCCGCACCTGCGCGCTCAAACGCTTTTGCACTGTCGTACTCGCAGTTGGTTCCCGGAAATACCGGAATAAATACGGTCGGTCTTGCCACTTTATGTTTGCATACATAAACAGAATCTGCATGATAAAGATCTGTCTTTACTTCCTCTTTATCTTCGGTTGCACGAGTCGGGAATACTTTCTCCAATGTGCCTGTCCATGCGTTCAATGCCTCATCGATCGCAAGTTTCATATCGCCACAGATAAATGCTGCTTCCTCATTGACAGCACCTGCTCTCTTTACGTTTGCAGATAAACCTGCATTCTGCAGTGCCTCGTAAACTTCTGCAGTCTTGCCTGCCGGAACTTCTGCCACGATATTACCAAAGCCCGGAGCAAACAGTGTATCAGTTGTCACATCGGTATCTACTGTCACGCCAAGTTTGTTACCGAATGCCATCTTTGCAAGTGCTGCTGCAAGACCTTTTCCGTCAAGCGCATATGCGGAAACGATCGCACCTTTCTGGATCAATACATGAACCGCATCATAAAGTTTCATGACCTGTGCGTAAACCGGCACGTCATATTCGTCTTTGTCGATTGTAAAGTATAACAGTTCATTTCCTGCTGCCTTTAACTCCGGTGTGATGATATCCTGCTCTTTTGCCACATCCACTGCAAAGGAAACCAGTGTCGGCGGTACATCAATATCATTAAACGTTCCTGACATGGAATCTTTTCCACCGATAGATGGAAGTCCAAAACCGATCTGTGCATTGTAAGCTCCGAGAAGTGCTGCAAATGGCTGGCTCCAGCGCTTCGGATCCTCGTTCATTCTGCGGAAGTATTCCTGGAATGTAAAACGGATCTTTTTATAATCACCACCTGCGGTCACGATTCTTGATAAGGACTCTAATACCGCATAGATCGCACCGTGGTACGGACTCCAGCTTGCTAAATACGGATCAAAACCATATGCCATCATGGTTACGGTATCACATTTTCCATGTGCAACCGGAAGTTTTGCCACCATGGACTGTGTTTCTGTGAGCTGATATTTTCCACCGAATGGCATGTAAACACTTCCTGCACCGATGGAACCGTCAAACATCTCCACAAGACCTTTCTGGGAGCAGACATTCAAATCAGCCAGCTCTGCAAGCCATGCTGCCTTCATATCGTTTTTCGCAACCGCATCTGCAACTTTTGGTGTAGAGATCTTATTTAAGTAATTATCCTCCGGTACCGGCATATCCACTGCAACGTTGGTCTCCTGATGCGCACCGTTGGTGTCTAAGAAGGCACGGGAGATATTTACGATCTCTTTGCCTCTCCACTCTAAAACAAGTCTCGGCTCCTCCGTTACAACGGCAACTTCCACTGCCTCTAAGTTTTCCTCCGCTGCGTAGCCTAAGAAGGTCTTGACATCCGAAGGAGATACCACAACTGCCATACGCTCCTGGGATTCTGAGATTGCAAGTTCTGTTCCGTCTAATCCGGCATATTTCTTCGGCACTTTGTCAAGCTGTACGCGAAGTCCGTCTGCAAGCTCACCGATTGCTACAGACACACCGCCCGCACCGAAATCGTTGCATTTTTTGATGATATGGGCAACTTCCTCACGGCGGAACAGGCGCTGGATCTTGCGTTCTGTCGGCGGGTTACCTTTCTGTACCTCGGCACCGCAGACTGCTGTGGACTCTGTGTTGTGCGCTTTTGAAGAACCTGTGGCACCACCGATACCGTCACGTCCGGTTCTTCCTCCAAGTAAAATGATGATGTCACCCGGATCAGAGGTCAGTCTCTGTACGGCACGTCTTGGAGCAGCACCCATGACCGCACCGATCTCCATACGTTTTGCCACATAGTTTGGATGGTAAACTTCTTTGACGTATCCGGTTGCAAGACCGATCTGGTTACCGTAAGAGCTGTATCCGTGTGCAGCTTCTCTCACCAGTTTTTTCTGTGGAAGTTTTCCGGAGATCGTCTCGGAAACAGGAACCGTCGGATCTGCGGCACCGGTCACACGCATTGCCTGGTATACATAGGTACGTCCTGACAACGGGTCACGGATCGCACCGCCAAGACAGGTAGCGGCACCACCAAACGGCTCGGTCGGATGGTTGTGTGTTTCATTTTTGAAATTAACCAGCCACTCCTCTGTCTTTCCGTCTACTTCTACCGGAACAACGATGGAACATGCATTGATCTCATCGGACTCTTCCTGATCCTGTAACTTTCCTTCTTTTTTCAGACGTTTCATTGCCATCAGGGCAAGATCCATCAGACATACAAACTTATCACTGCGTCCTGCATACAGGTTCTTGTGGGTATTTAAGTAATCCTCATAAGTCTCTTTCATCGGCGCGCAGTAATAGCCATCGTCAAATGCTACGTTCTTAAGCTCTGTGGAAAATGTGGTATGACGGCAGTGATCAGACCAGTAGGTATCTAACACACGGATCTCCGTCATGGACGGATCGCGTTTTTCATCGTTCTTAAAATAATTCTGGATATGTAAAAAGTCTTTGAATGTCATCGCAAGATTCAATGAATCGTATAACTCTTTTAATTTAGCCTCCGGCGTATCACGAAAACCGTCAAAGATCTTAACATCCTCCGGCTCCGGGAAACTCTGCACTAAAGTCTCAGGTTTCTCTAAGCCTGTCTCTCTGGAATCGACCGGGTTGATGCAGTGTTTTTTGATCGCTGCAAACTCTTCGTCACTGATTGTTCCCTCGATCGCATAAGTCACTGCGGTGCGGATGATCGGCTCTTCCTCTTCGTTTAATAATTTCACGCACTGTTCTGCGGAATCTGCTCTCTGGTCAAACTGTCCCGGTAAGAACTCTACGGAAAATGTTCTTGCTCCGTTTAAATCAAACTCTTCCTCATAAATATCGTCTACCGGCGGTTCGGAAAAAACGGTTACTAAGGCTTTTTTATAAGTTTCCCCGGAAATATTTTCAATATCATAACGGATCAGCTCGCGCACCTTCGTCACACCACTGATTCCAAGATAACTTCTGATTTCAGACTGCAATTCTTTTGCCCGGACTGCATATTCCGGTTTCTTCTCAACATATACACGTTTTACACTGCTCATGTGGTAACCTCCATTCTCAGTTTCCATTTGTCTTTTCAAAGTATAACATAGGTTATAAAATAAGCATAATTAATATATTTAATCTTATTTATTAATTTTATTAATATTTCTATAAATAATAGAATGCACACTCTGCGAGCATTTTATTGTCATGAATTATATCTGCTTTGTTGCAGACATGTTCTTATTTTTACTCCTGAATCATTTTCTTTCATTGGAAAATTCTTTCACGCATCCCCATTATCAGTCTTTATTGACAGATTTATAAGCACGTCTTATAATCATGATAGTTATTTTTATTAACATTCTTCATTCAAATGATATGCGGCCAGCCCGCAGAAAGAGGACTTCATGGATATCAATTACGAATTATATAAAGTGTTTTATTATGTGGCAACATCCTTAAGTTTTTCCGAGGCAAGCAAGCAGCTTTTTATTTCCCAGTCCGCGGTCAGCCAGTCGATCAAAACGCTTGAGAAAAAGTTAGACCAGCCGCTTTTCATCCGCAGCACGAAAAAAGTACAGCTCACTCCTGCCGGAAAAGTATTATTAAAACACATCGAACCGGCAATGAACCTGATTCAGCGCGGTGAAAGCCAGCTTTTAGACTCCGGCAGTCTCGGACTCGGTCAGCTTCACATCGGTGCAAGCGACACCATCTGCCGTTACTTTTTAGTACCTTATTTAAAACAGTTCCACAAAAAGTTCCCGAACGTGCCGATCAAGGTGACGAACGCGACATCCCTTAGCTGCGTGGTTCTCCTCGATCAGGGAAAAGTCGATCTGATCGTGACCAACTTTCCGAACTCGAACCTGAATCACTCCTACATTCAGAAGACCGTCTGCAATTTTACCGACGTATTCATTGCAAACCCGGCATATTTTAACCTGAAACAGCAGGAGATCCCGTTTGAGGAACTGAAACAGTACCCAATCCTCATGCTCGACCGCAAAAGTACGACGAGCCAGTTCCTGCACAACCTGTTTTTACAGCATCAGCTTGAGCTGATCCCGCAGATCGAACTTAGCAGTAACGACCTTCTGATCGACCTTGCGCGCATCGGTCTTGGTATCGCATTTATACCGGATTACTGTTTAAGCCGGGAATCCAAAGATCTGTTTATCGTAAAAACAAAGGAAAAACTGCCATCGAGACAGATGGTCGCAGCCATCAACCCGACGCTCCCGGTTTCACAGTCCACCGAGGAATTCTTAAAACTGCTGCCTACGATCTGACACAGACTTAAGAACGGTTCCAGAATTCTTCTAAATACTTTTCCACCGTATCTATCCTGCATACCGTCTGCCTTTCCCATTCTCTTGGGAACAGCGCACGGTATTCACTCTGCAGGAAACGCTCATCTAAAAGTTCTATGACTCCGACATCCTCCACCGTCCGTATCACTCTTCCTGCCGCCTGTAACACCTTGTTCATTCCCGGATACCGGTAGGCATAATCAAATCCGGCACCAAGCCGTTTTTCAAAATATCCCATCAGGATCTCCCGCTCATTGCTGATCTGCGGCAGTCCCGTGCCGACGACAATCGCACCGATCAGCTGTTCATTTTTCAGGTCGATCCCTTCCCCGAAAATACCGCCCATCACACAAAATGCAGCCAGCGATCCTTTCCGCTCTCCCGATAATTCTTCCGAAAATGCCTGTAAAAAAGACTCTCTTTCTTCTTCTTTCATCCCAGGCTGCTGAATCAACGTTTCCGTTTCACAGGATGGATCTGACTGGCATTTTTCCAGAAAGACATCGTAGACCTGCTCCATCATTTTGTAGGATGGAAAAAACACCATATAATTTCCTTTTTTTGCATCCGTCGTCTTTTTTACATAGGAAGCGATCCGCTCAAACTCCCCTGCACTTCGTCTGGTATACTTGCTGCTCACATCATTTCCGAGCAGCAGCAATTTCTGTTCTTCCCGGAATGCCGTCTTTGCGTAAACTGCATAATTATCCGTTTCAGTCGAGAGCAGGCTCTTATAATAGCCCACCGGAAGCAGCGTCGCGGAAAAGAAAATAGTTGCATTCCCTTTGTTGATACGCTCCTGCAGGTTTTTCGACGGATCCACACAGTATAATTTGAGTTTAAAGCGTCCATCCTGCTCGTGTTCCGCATAAACGACATAGTGGTCATCCAGCAGTTCATAAATATTCAAAAAATTGCGCAGATTCAGATAAAACTCACTTAAATCTTTCCGCTCCGGGAACTCCGGTGCTTTCTGTAAAAATTCATCGAGATCCGACGCCACGTTCATTAACTCAAACGCAAAATTTCCAATTGATTCATAGATCACATATTTCTCACACTCACGCTTATAGGAGAGCAGTACGCGGTTACATTTTTCCAGTTCCCGCATCAGTTTTGCCTGACCACATTTCTTTAAAATCTTCTTTGCCAAAAGAAAATCTTCCTTATATATAATGGCACTGTACATCTCCCGGCTCCGCTCGACCAGATTGTGCGCCTCATCCACCAGAAAAATGTAATCTCCTGTGGTACCATCCGCAAAAAAACGTTTCAGATAGACATTCGGGTCAAATACATAATTGTAATCACAGATGATATCATCCACCCATGTCGCCGTATCCAGACACATTTCAAACGGACAGACATTGTATTCCTTCGCCTGTTCTAAGATCACCTCTCTCGTGATCATATCTTCCTTTTGCAGCAACGAAAAAACTGCATCGTTGACCCTGTCGTAATGCCCTTTTGCGTATGGACAGTTGACAGGATTGCACTCCATCTCCTCACACAGGCACAGCTTTTCTTTTGCCGTGATTGTAAGCACTTTTGCCTGATATCCGTTTTTACGCAGAAGTTCAAATGCTTCCCGCGCCACCGTCCCTGTGATCGTCTTTGCCGTCAGATAAAAGATCTTGTCCGCTAAATCCTCCCCAACCGCCTTGACCGCCGGAAACACGGTCGATATTGTCTTTCCTGCTCCGGTCGGCGCCTGGATAAAAAGATTCTTCTTTCTGCTGATCGTGCGGTACACACCGGCTGCTAATTCCTTCTGCCCTTCCCGGTAGGAAAATGGAAACTGCAGCGGTTTGATGGATGCCTGACGCAGTTTTTTCCATGCGAACTGAAAATCAGCCCATTTTTTGTACTCGGTGATCAGCTTCTCAAACCAGACCGCAAGTTCCTCAAACGTGTAATCATAATGAAAATACCGGATATCCTCGGTATCTAAATTACAGTACGTCATCTGCACTGAAATAGTGGCAAGATCATGCTGCAGGGCATAGATATAGGCATAACACATCGCCTGTGCACGGTGTACACCGACCGCATCGTCTAACAGATCAAGTTTCATGTACATGCCCTTAATCTCGTCGATCGTGACTTTGCAGTCTTCTGGCATCGTCATGTGATTAAAATTATCCGCAAATGTGATCTCTTCCTCCGCGCTCTCGATCAGAATCCCGTCCGCACGTCCCTCGATCACAAGCTGGTACTCGTCTTCCTCGATTGCAATTTTCAGTGGAACCTCCGCATGGTAATTGCTGCCCATCCGCTTCTGGATCTTTCTGTGGATCTTTCCCCCGGCAAGCATCGCCTCCGCAGAAGCACCGCGTCCATGGCGGTTGTCGATATCGCCCTCCCGCAGGATAAATTCGACCAGATCACGGACCGATATTTTTATGACACCTTTTTCGTTCTTTTCAATCTTTTTGCTCATATATGGATTATAGCACAAAAAAGACTGATTCCACATACCTTTCCAGATATATAAATCAGTCTTTTCATCTATCCCTTTATCTTCTGTTATACATCGTCCCATAAATCATGATCTATGGGCAGCATCTCTGCTTCAGGCTATTGCATATTTTCCAACAACCTGTTCAAAACGTGCATCCTTTTCGCCATACTTGATCGTAAGTTCCTTGCAAACACCTAAATAAAGCATTCCAAGCAAAGATTTTGCATCAATGACTGCTCTGCTGTAACATACATCAATTTCAAAATCACATTTTCCGGCAGCATTCACAAAATCCTTTACTTCCTCTGTGTCAGATAATTTGATTTTTCTTTCAATCATTCGACTCATTCCTTCCTACATCGAAAACAAAAAACATTATTTTTTCTTATCAGTTTGCTGATTATTGCACATTTTTTTTCATTTGTCAATTTATGAAAAATCCCTGATATTCCTTGATTTATCAGCAAAATGACAATATTGGATTTTATTTCGACACGGTATGACAAATTTTTAACATGTATTTTTCTCTTTTGTAAAAAATGCATATTTATACTTGTGCAAAAATACATGATTTACCCTTTTTTTTACCTTTATTTTTAAATTCTTCACAATTTTTTTCAATCGGTTGCGCATCCATATTTTTCCATAGATCATTAGAAAATCCTTCTTATCGCCAGAATTTCGCGGTAGGTGACAGGCGACGTGTACTTGATGCCGGTACTTGGAGAACTTGCATGAAGCAGCGTATTATTTCCTGCATAAATTCCCACATGTCCGCTGTAACATACGATATCTCCAGGCTGTATCGCGTCTAAGCTGACACCATATCCAACACTGCGCAGTGCACTTGAAGAATGGGGCAGACTGATTCCAAACGCCTGATATACGCTCATCACAAATCCGGAACAGTCCGCTCCGTTTGTCAGGCTGCTGCCACCATAAACATAGGGATTTCCCACAAACTGAGCTGCATAGTTCACGACTGCCTGTCCATTGGAAACTGTTTGCAGTTTCGCTGTTGTATTACTGCCGAATGAACTGCTGCTTTGCCCCTGACTGCTTCCCTGTACTTTGTCATTTTTTTGTTGCGCCTGTTGCGCATTTTGTGTCTGCTGCCGTGCCATTGCTTTTGCCGCTTCTTCCTGTGTCTTTCTCGCTGCTTCCGCTGCCTTTCTCTCTTCCTCTTCGCGTGCTTTTCTTGCCGCTTCCGCCGCGGCTGCTGCCGCCTGGCGCTCCGCCTCCTCTCGCTCTAATCTCTCTTTCTCTTCCTCCTTCGACTCTGCCACGCGAAACTCCGTCCGGACCGTCACATAATCTCCCGAAACATATCCTAAGCCTTCCTCCGTCGACACACGGTACCACCCGTACTCATCCAACGCATCATAGACGACCACATCCTCGCCCTCCGGCAGCATGGTAAGCACGGATGCCTCAGTTCCCGGTTCGGTACGCACAAACAACGTCGTAGTCGTTACCGTCGCATATCGTGTGCTGACACCCCGCGCCAGATCCTCATCCCCGACCTTTACATATTCCGCTTTCACATAAGCGTTTTCCACCGAACCTGAACTGACCAGATACCATTCCTCTCCTGCCTCATCCAAAACTGTTTCCAACACCGTTGCCGCACTGTTATTGTACAGCTTTCCGAGTGCCTCACTTTCCACGGAAGGTTCCGCGCGTAAATTCACATAATTTAACACGGATGCGATACCGATATCAGCATATTCAGATGTACTCTGCGGTGATTCACGTTCTTCGATGTCTGCTTGGTCATTCCCAGCAGCATCATTGTCTGTATTTTTTTCCTGTACTTCCAGTTTCATGCGTTCTTCATTCAGCGCACACAGATCCCATGCCACATCTTCATACACCACACTTCCATACCCTGCCGCATACACCACGCTGCCATGTCCTGCTGCAATCACTCCTGCCAGTAAAAATGCTACGATCTTGTTTCTTTTTTTCATTATGTAGAAATCCTCCATTTACAGATATTTACTTTTTGTTAAGTAAATATTACATATTTGTTTCATTTTGACGTATCTGCATTGTAACAGAGGATGATGTGCGATTCTACAAGTAGATATTTCCAGTTTCTATGGCAGGGGTTATGTGGAAGGGTTCGGGTGTTAAAAAATAAAAACCACCTTTTGACACCCGAACCCTTTCACGCAAAAAACCGCGCATCCAAAACGGTATGTTACGTTTTAGACGCACGGGTTTTCAGGTAATATATTAATTTATGTACATTTTATGCAAATGGATTCTCTGTCGGATATGGCAGGGATGCAGGCTGATTGTAGTTAATATCTTCCATCGGAACGCCAAGATATTTGAATACTTCAAACAGTGCTTTTCCGTAATGTCCGAATGCAACTGCTCCGTGATGCGGATAGTTTTTCTCGATCAGTACATGGCGGTAGAATCTTCCCATCTCAGGAATTGCAAATACACCGATGGAACCGAAGGAACGTGTTGCTACCGGAAGTACTTCGCCCTGTGCCACGTATGCGCGGATCTTATTGTCGGATGTAGACTGCAGACGGTAGAATGTGATATCGCCCGGTGCAATGTCTCCCTCTAAAGTACCGTTTGTCACTTCGACCGGAAGGCTTCTTGCCATGATCATCTGGTACTTCATCTCACAGCTTGCAAGTTTCTTAGAGCAGGTATTTCCACAGTGGAATCCCATGAATGTATCAGTATGTTTGTAATCAAATTTTCCTTTGATGGACTCTTCATACATATCTTTCGGTACAGAGTTGTTGATGTCAAGTAAAGTTACTGCATCCTGGCTCACGCAGGTTCCGATGAACTCACTCAGTGTTCCGTAGATATCAACCTCACAGGAAACCGGGATTCCGCGTCCGGTCAGACGGCTGTTTACATAGCATGGTACAAATCCAAACTGTGTCTGGAATGCTGGCCAGCATTTTCCGGCGATGGCTACATATTTGCGGTAACCTCTGTGCTCCTCTACCCAGTCGGTCAGTGTCAGCTCATACTGTGCAAGTTTTGCAAGAATCTCCGGTTTTTTATTTCCGGTGCCAAGCTCTTTTTCCATATCTGCAACAACTTCCGGGATACGCGCATCTCCTGCATGTTTGTTAAATGCCTCAAATAAATCTAACTCAGAGTTCTCCTCAATTTCAACACCAAGGTTGTATAACTGCTGGATCGGAGCATTACATGCAAGGAAGTTTAACGGTCTTGGTCCGAAAGAAATGATCTTTAACTCGGATAATCCAATAACAGTTCTTGCAATCGGCAGGAAATCATGGATCATATCTGCACAGTCTGCTGCGTCACCTACCGGATATTCCGGAATATATGCATGTACATTTCTTAATTTTAAGTTGTAGCTTGCATTTAACATACCACAGTATGCATCACCACGTCCCTGGATCAGGTTGTCCTGTGTCTCCTCCGCTGCTGCGACAAACATCTTCGGTCCCTCGAAATGTTTTGCAAGCAGTGTCTCGGAGATCTCCGGTCCAAAGTTGCCAAGATATACGCAGAGTGCGTTACATCCTGCTTTCTTGATGTCCTCTAATGCCTGTACCATGTGGATCTCGCTCTCCACGATACAGATCGGGCACTCATAGATATCTGCTGCACCGTATTTATCTGTGTAGGCCTTTACCAATGCCTCTCTTCTGTTTACAGATAATGACTCCGGGAAGCAGTCACGGCTGACTGCCACGATACCAACTTTTACTTTGGGAATGTTGTTCATTGTTAAAATCCTCCTTGTGTATGTAAATCAATCGAGTTTCAGATTTTCTCCGATGATGCCATTGAAAGCGCCTTCAATCTTTGCATCCGGATGGGCAATCACCCATTTGTTTGTACCGAAAAGCAGCTTCTCCTCGTCAATTGCGTTCTCGTGCTTCTTCGCGAGATCCAGATTGGTTCCCTTCGGAAGAACAACGACCATGCGGAAACCGCTCTCCACGGTGTTGCAGGGCGCATAATGCAGGGTGTCGGCAAAAACCTCCACAGCCGTTCCGGCGGGAACCAGGAAAGCCTCCACATTTGCAGAATCATACTGGAAATCCTCGGTGATGTCTGCGCGTTTTCCAAGCATCAGCACCAGATCGCTGACTGCCACGTCGATCTCAGAAGAACGATGGTATTCCAGCGCGTTCAAAAGCTTGTTTTTTCCGTTGCAGTAACCGATCTGTACCGGCATCTCGCCGTAAGTGCGCTCCACCAGTTCATCAAAAACAGGAAGCGCCTCCAGCTCCGGGACAGAAGCCACATAGATCACGTCCTCGGGACAGGGAGTCTTCTTCATCTCCTTGATTAGTTCTTTGAAATCAACATCCTTTACGATACGGCCGTATTTTTTGAATTTTGCGTCCGTAACCGGAATCAGGTTCATGAGAAAAATCCTCCTTTACACTTAGTTTAATGACTGAACTTTTAATTTCAGTATAGAAGGAAGGGGGGTGTTTGTCAACTGTTTTTTGTGCTCCTCTCTATGGAATCGGCCCGGATTTTATGATAAAATGTAACTGTTCAGAGCGCAGCGAAATCGAGGTCTGGCTCTGAATGCTTACAATAGCTAACAGGAGTTTTTCTTATGCATTTTTTTGATCCCATTACAGATTTTATCTTTATAGAAAATGAACCGGAACCGGCAGACGTGATCTTCATTGCCGGCGGCCCCTGCGGAGA